>Ga0116180_1000201_pt1 | contig 57844 bp, 54 predicted proteins | sample AD_UKC073_MetaG_FD_89804 | JGI IMG/M metagenome (GOLD analysis project Ga0116180, IMG submission 89804) | Active sludge microbial communities of municipal wastewater-treating anaerobic digesters from USA - AD_UKC073_MetaG | ecosystem: Engineered > Bioreactor > Anaerobic > Digestate | place: USA... | reverse complement strand
TGCGCTGCCAGGAAGTCCGCATCGCGCTCGAAGGCGAAGCCGCACGTCTGGCTGCGCTGCGCCACAGCGACACGCAATTGCGCGTCATCGACGAAGCCCACACCCGATTTGCCGCCAGCGCCGCCGAGGGCCGCATCAACGCCGAGGAAGACCTCGCCTTCCATCGCGCCATTGCCGATGCCGCCAACAACGAGTTTTTCGTCAGCGTGCTCGACAGCACGCACGAAGCGATGTCCGGCTTCATGCGGCTGACCATCAGCCTTACGCGCTCAGGCTCCGCGCGGCGTGCGCAAAAGGTGCTGGAGGAGCACACCGCGATTGTCGAAGCCATTCGCGCCCGCGACGGTGACCGCGCCCGAGTGGCGATGCAGTTTCACCTCGACCAGGCACGACAGCGCCTGATCAATCGCGAGCGGGACAACTAGCCCTCACGTAAGCTCACGTCCCGCGCACGTACGGATTCACCTTGCGTTCGCGTCCAAACGTGCTCTCCGGCCCGTGCCCCGGAATGAACACGGTATCGTCACCCATCGGCCACAGGCGCTCACGGATGCTGTTGATCAGGGTCTGATGGTCGCCCTGCGGAAAATCGGTACGCCCGATGGATCCGGCAAAGAGAACGTCGCCAACAAAGGCGCGCTTCAGCTCAGGTGAATGGAACACCACGTGGCCCGGTGTGTGGCCGGGGCAATGACGCACATTGAGCACATGCCCCGACAGTTCAACAGTGTCGCCATCGGCAAGCCAGCGCGTGGGCGTGAACGGGTCCACGCGCGGAAAGCCAAACATCTGCCCCTGCTCCGCCAGTGCGTCGATCCAGAACTGGTCGCCCGGATGCGGCCCGATGATCGGCACCGCCAGTCGTTTCGCGAGCTCTGACGTTCCGCCTGCGTGATCGATATGTGCATGCGTGAGCCAGATTTGCTCAATCGTGACGCCCAGTCGCTCGGCCTCGGCCAGCAAGCGATCAATCTCACCGCCCGGATCGATGACGGCGCCATCATGCGTTTCATCGCACCAGAGCAGGCTGCAGTTTTGCTGGAAGGGCGTGACGGGAATGGTCTTGTAGTGAAGCATGCCGGGAGCTTAGCGCAGGCCGTGCGTGCTGCCGGCCTGCCGCAGGGCCTGCTACTGTCGCATGCGTCCGATAGCGGTGTCGATCCCGGCGGCGTCGCGCGTGGCACCGCTGCCAGTCGCGGCGTTGACCAGCGCGTTGTCGCGCAATCCCAGCAGATGGCGCAAGACAAGCAGGCCGTCGGTCAAGGCAAGCGAACTGGCGTCAGCATCAACGTCGAGTTGCAAGCGCAGGCGATCAAGGTAGGCCACGATTGCGTTGGCGTCCGCCCGTTGCGCATTGGCACCGACTGCACCAGTGGTCAATGCGTCCCCCCGGAAGCCAAACAGATAGCGCAACACCAATACAGCGTCCGTCGCCGCATCGAAGCTGCCATCCTGGTCAATATCAAGCGAGCCGCTCAGCGTGGTCGCGGCGAAGCTCGCATTGACGCTGCCAAGCTGCACCGCCACCGATGCGGCGTCGAAATAGCTGCTGGATGACAGCACGCGCAACTTGATCAAATCCCCTGCAGACACGCTGCCGACAGCCGCGCTCCAGGCGCTCCACGATGTACCGCCATCGGTCGAAACGGCGTATTCACCGCCCGTTGTCGAGACCGGGACCGGCACGGTGATGCCGCTGACCGTTGCACTGGCGGATTCAATCCAGCTTTCAAGCGGGACAGCGGTCTGCGCCGCAAAGCTGATCGCGTCCGGCGTCGCGTCGATTTCATAGGCACCCATATCGATGCCGGGACCAACTGGTCTTGCCGAACCATCAAGATCGACCGATGGCGCGCCGCTCGCGGTGCCCGTGTCGACCACGGGTGAACCACCCTGGGGCCGGAAGTTGTCCGCTGCCGGGCTGACAAACAGGGGATCGCTGCTGATGGTACCGGTGCCCAGCGTGACGGTGGCCGGTGACGCCGGCTCGTTGTAGATCGTCCCGATGTCGCAGAACGTGGCATTGATGATCAATTGGCCAGCGGCACGGTGATCGAGATAAAAATCGGTTGCCGCCGGGTTGGTCGCCGTGTTGCCGTAAACGATTGAATTCTTCGACGTGATATTGACGTTGCCAATCAGCCCGTCCACCGACATGCCGCCGCCATAGCCACCGCCGTAGTAGCTGTACTGGAAGGCATGGTTGGCAGTCACCGTGCTGTTGAGCAGCGACAGGTTGACTGTGCCCGGATTGATTGAACCGCCATAACCGTCAGGGGCAGCGGCGGCGACATAGAAACCAGCGCCATACATCGACGTGTTGCGCGCAACCAGCGTATTGGTAAGTTGGGCGTTGAGCACAGCAGCATTGTCAGCGGAAAGATATAGCCCGGCACCTGCGTAGAAGGTGATCGTGTTGTGCATCACGCGGGTGCGGTTGAGCGTGAGGTTGAGCACGCTGCCGGTGCCATGCGCCTGCGCTCCCACGCCGGTGCCGTAGCCGTGGCCGGCACTATTGTTGTCGATCAGACAGTTGTCGAGCGTGAGATCAACGACACCGCCGCCGTTGGCAGCCGTGGTTACCCCGATGCCAATCTCATAGTTGCCGCCACCGCCGCCGGTGATACGGAAACCATCCAGCGTCACCGATACGTTTTGACCTGCATTTGCCTTGACCACAGCGATACCGGGCACTGGCATGGTGATGGTCGTTGTCGACGCATCGCCACTGCGTGACGAAAAGTCCTGCGCCCAGCCGCCGCGAAGGGCAAATTGCCGTGCCGGCGGAAAGGTGACTTTTTCGTTGTAGGTACCTTGAGCCACCCGAATCGTCGCCACACCCGCCGCCGGAACCGCATCGATTGCGCTCTGGATGGTGGTGTAGGAGCAGGCAGCGCAAACGTCCAGCGCGACGGTGCTGCCGCCCACGGTCACGGTGGACTGCCCGCTGACGGCCGGCGGGTTGCTGCCCATCCCGGACCAGACCGCCCAGACGTTGTAGGTCCCGGCCGCCGGGTACGTTGCACAGCTTGCTTTGCCGGCCGTCACCGCCACCCGGTCACAGATCGCGGCGCCGTCAGCGATGAAGGTCACGCTGCCGCCGGAAGTGTTCGCTGGTGGTGAAGCGGTCAACACCATCTGCTCGCCGGTAGTGACCGGGTTGGCATTGGCCGAAAGCCCCAATGAACCAGGGCTCGCCACACTGCTGCGGACAGCAGCGCCGATTTCGCTGACCGACAGTGCGCGGTCCCACAGCTTGACCTCGTCGATGCGGCCGCCGGTGTACGTGACGGTAGCGCTGTAGGGCCAATAGCCCAGGTAGACGTCGCTGGCCAGATAGCTGGTCGTGGCGCCAGCGACAGTCTGCTGAGCTTCAAGCACGCCATCGACATAAAGCGCAAACGTATCGCCTGCTCGCGTCACCGCGAGATGATGCCACTCGCCCAGCGCAAAGCCACTGCGGCTGCTGCGCAGCCCGATACCCGCCTGCCCGCCGTCATAGATGTAGAGGCCGAAGCGCGTGCCCCAGTAGCCGCTGGTCTGCCAGTAGCCCAGGGTCAGCGTGCCGCGGTTGAGCAGCGGGCAAGCGATGCCGTCGCTGCACAGCGCGGGGTTGATCCACCCTTCGACCGTCCAGTCACTCGTCATGCCAAAGGCTGGGATCGACACGTAGTCGGTGCTGCCATTGAGGCTGAACGCCTGCCCGTTGACCCCGCCAGAAAAGGTGGTGCTGGCGTGCAAAGTGCCGTGATGGGCCCCTGCTGCATCCAGTGCGTTGGTTTCTGCGGGCCAATGTGCAATCGGTTGCGCGGCAGCCAGCGCCGCCACTGCCATCGCAGCAACGGCAAGGCACTGCCGCAGCCAAACGCGCTGCCGCCAACCATTCAATGCTGGGTAACCCACGGGAACCTCCGAAACCAGTCGTCCGCAGCTGCCACCGATTGGCGCCTGCGGTTCATGTTTCAGGTCAGGTTACGTCCGCCACGGCGCATGGTCATTGATGTGGGTCATCCGCCTGGAGTGCGACGATTGAGCCGCGGCTCTATTCCGTGCTGCTTGCCATCTGACTGGATTGCTAGCCGCGCCGAGCAGCGCGCCAGGCCTGACAGGCGGCACCAAATGCGGCAAATATCTTCTGCGAAGTCGCGTCCTCGGACGCGCGCCACTCGGGATGCCATTGCAGCGCCAGCGAAAAGCCGGAATGCGCCGCCAGCGAGATGGCTTCAATCTGGCCATCCGGTGCCAGCGCCTCCACACGCACGCCCTCAGCGGGCCGGTCAATGCCCTGGCCGTGCACTGAGTTCACCACCACTTCGTCACGCCCGAGAATCGCGGCGAGACAGCCACCGCTTGTGATAGCGACCGGATGTGCCGGCGCATAGCGCTCGGGCGTCAGCACACCGGCACGGCCACGGGCGCCGCGATGGTCGTCGCGCCCCGGCAGCTCCTGAATGGCCTGATGCAGGCTGCCGCCGAGGGCAACGTTGATCTCCTGCAAGCCACGGCAAATCGCAAGCAGCGGCATACCGAGCTCGACGACGCGGCGGATCAGGGGCAAAGTGGTGGCGTCGCGCATGGCGTCGAGCGGCAGCGATTCATCATGCACGTTTTGCCCGAAGTGCGAGGGATGCACATTGGCCGGCGATCCGGTCAGCATGACGCCGTCGGCAATCGAGAGATATGCATCCAGGTCTTCCTTGCCGGTGCAGGGCAGCGGGATCGGCAAACAGCCGGCCTGATCGCGCACGGCGTCAAAGTAGCGGTTGTAGAGCACCACCATCGGCACATCGCCAAACATGCGGTTGTCACAGGGGATGAGAACGAGCGGTGGATGCTTGGCGGCGACCGGCATGGCGTAAGTGATTGATTGGAAAGATACCGGCGCTGCATTGACGGCACCGGGGCGATGGATTGTCACATGCCAGCAAACGCAAACGGCTTCTGCGGATGTTGCGCTGAAACACAGCGGGCGCCGCTACGCGATGGTCACCGCGATCAATTTGTCAGCGCCGATTTGCCGGCAGCATTTCTTTCAGTGCACAGCTGAATGCGGCTTGGGCGCCGAAAAACACAACAGTCGACTTGTAACGAAATTCGGCTCCAAGCCCAATTAAAACGGGGCATACAGCAAAAAGCCATATACCCCGTCGAATGCCGACACGCGCCCCGGCAGCTTGCACCGGCACGCGGTGACGACCGCTACTGCATGTGCTGGCCGCCGTTGATCGCGATATTGGCGCCAGTCAGGAACGCGGCCTCTTCGCTGGCGAGGTAGGCGACCAGACCCGCCACTTCCTCCGGCTTGCCGAGGCGGCCCATCGGGATCTGCGGAATGATCTTGCTGTCGAGCACGTCCTGCGGGATCGCCATGACCATCTTGGTGCCGATGTAACCCGGCGAGATGGTGTTGACGGTCACGCCCTTGCGCGCCACCTCCAGCGCCAGCGCCTTGGTGAAGCCGTGCATGCCGGCCTTGGCGGCCGAGTAGTTGGTCTGGCCGAAGGCACCCTTCTGGCCGTTCACCGACGAGATGTTGATGATGCGGCCCCAGCCACGATCCAGCATGCCGTCGCAGACCTGCTTGGTCATGTTGAACGTGGAATCGAGGTTGGTCGACATCACGGCGTGCCAGTTGACCTTGTCCATCTTCTTGAACGTCATGTCGCGGGTGATACCGGCGTTGTTCACCAGCACGTCAACCGGGCCAACCTCTTTGGTGACCTGTTCGATGCAGGCTTTGGCGGAATCAAAATCCGCGACATCGCAGGGATAGGCCTTGAAGTTGTGGCCCTGCTGCTTCATTGAATCGAGCCACTCTTTCCACGTCTTGTTGCCGGGCGAATAGGTGGTGACGACCTGATAGCCCAGCGCGGCCATCTTGATGCAGATGGCTTCGCCGAGGCCGCCCATGCCGCCGGTAATCAATGCAATACGTGACATTTCTCTCTCCTTATTGTCGACTCGAAAACTGCGGACGCGGCGCTACCGCGACTGCAAAAAAATCTGGCTTTGATCAGGCCTTGGTCAGGCCTTCGCCAGTACATACGTGCCCGGCGCTGCGCCAAGCTTTGACTTCGGCTGCTTCGGTGCGGCGACCCGCTTGCCGGAATGCGGCGCCAGCCAGGTGTACCAGTGCGGCCACCAGCTGCCGGGGTGCTCTTTCGCCTTGCTGTCCCACGCCTCCGGCGTCGGTGCCGGGAAATTGCCCGTCCAGTAGCTGCGTTTTTTCGGCCCCGGCGGATTGATGACGCCGGCGATATGCCCGGATGCGCCCATCACAAACTCAACATCACCGCCCCACAACTCGGCCGAAGCAAAGGCGCTCTTCCAGGGCACGATGTGGTCTTCCCGCGAGCAGTAGACAAACGTTGGCACGTCAACCAGCGCGAGATCAACGTCTTCGCCCAGCATGTTGATGCCACCGTGTTCGGTGAGCTTGTTGTCGAGATAGAAATTGCGGATGTAGTACAGGTACATCGGCCCCGGCAGATTGGTCGAATCGCCGTTCCAGAATAACAGGTCAAAGGCCGGCGGATCCTGCCCTTTGAGATAGTTGTTGACCACGTAGTTCCAGATCAGGTCGTTGGCGCGCAGCGACGCAAACGATTGCGCCAGCTCCGAGCCTTTCATCATGCCGCCGGTGCCGTCCGGCCCGAACTGCTGCGCCCGCATCTGGTAAGTGCTCTCGCCCAGATAGGCCTTGATGTCACCCGGCTCGCTGAAGTCGAGCAGCGTGGTCAGGTAGGTCGCGCTCTCGATAAAGTCGTCCAGCTCGCCACGCGCCGCCAGCACGCCCAGCGCGCTGGCGAGAATGGTGCCGCCGACGCAGAAGCCCAGCACGTTGATTTTTTCGATACCGGCGTGGCTGCGCACTTCGTCGATCGCGGTCAGCGCGCCCTCTTCCAGGTAGTCTTCCCAGGTCAGCGTCTTCAGCTCTTCCGGCACATTGCGCCACGACACCAGATACACATTGAAGCCTTGTGCCACGGCATGGGCAACAAAGGAGTTCTCCGGTTTCAGGTCGAGGATGTAGAACTTGTTGATGCACGGCGGCACGATCAGCAGCGGCCGCTGGTAGACCGTTTTTTGCGTCGGCGTGTAATGAATGATCTCGATCAGCTCGTTGCGGAACACCACCTGACCGGGCGTCACGGCGAGGTTTTCACCCACCTTGAACGCGGTCTCGTCGGTCATGGCAATGTGGCCGGCCTCAATGTCGTGGGCCAGGTTTTCCATGCCGTGCTTGACGCTTTCGCCCTTGGTTTCGACCGCGCGCTGGATGGCCTCGGGGTTGGTCAGGAAGAAGTTGCTCGGCGCCGAGGCATCAAGGAACTGTTCCAGGAAGAACTTCGCGCGATGCCGCTCACGGTCGTCAAGGTCGGCATGTTCGACCACATCGCGCCAGAACGCCGCAGTGCGCAAATACTGGTCGCGCACGGCCTGAAAGAACGGCTGCGACTGCCAGCCTTCGCCACGGAAGCGTCGGTCCGCCGCTGCCAGTGCAGCGACATCGGTCTGCGGTGAAAACCATTTCATCGCCGCGGCCTGAAATGCTTCCGGCTTGACGGCCGGCAACCACCACCAGCCGGCCTCCGGCGCGGCCGGTGCCCCGGCAAAGGACGGCATAGCCGATGCGGCCCACGGCTGCTGCCCGAGGTTGCCGCTCATCATGGTCTGCATGGCGTCAAGGCCCGCCGCAAACGGGTTGGCCCCGGCCTTGCCGCCACCGGCAAAGGGATTGCCTGCCGACCCTGCTGCGAAGGGATTATTCGCCGCCGCTGCAGCAAAAGGATTGTTCTCCATCCACGCTGCGAAGGGATTGTTGCCCGCCTCACCCGGCTTTTTGGTACTCATCGCTGCGCCTCCTTACCTGAGTCAATGTAGCCAACGCACTTCGCGCTGGCAATGCCCTGATCGCGCTTTTCGGAATTGATGACGCGGAAGTAACATCAAGTGTTGCTTACTTGACCACTGCCCGATGATCATCGTTGCGATCGGCTGGCTTTACGTTGTCGTAATGATCGCCGCAGTTTCTGACACCTTGCTGAAAGCCGTGGTGCGCGTGCTGTTTCTCGGTGTGCTGCCAATCGCCATCCTGCTATGGACACGCGGTCTGCGGCGGCCAAAGCGTCGCGAGGATGGGCAGGAAAGTACTGAGGCAGGCAACACCTGAGGGGCTGATCAAGCGGGGGCAGACCCGCGCCGTTGATGCGTTCCGGCCTTGGCTCAGTGCCCGACGTGCAGCAGCGAATGAGTCAGCGTCACCGTAGCGACGCCGAGACCGATCATTACCATCTGCTGCAGGGTGTCCTTCAGCGAAAAACGGCGATGCAGGGTCGGAATCAGATCTGCCACCGCCACGTAAAGCATTGACGCCGCCGCGAAGGCGAGCACCGGGGTCACCCAGGTCTCTGCCTTTTCCAGCGCGAAATAGGCGATCACGCCGCCGACCACCATCGCCAGGCTCGAAATCAGGTTGTAGAGAAAGGCCTTGCTGCGCGAGTAACCCGAGTGCAGCAGCACGAAGAAATCGCTCACTTCCTGCGGCACTTCATGGGCGATGATCGCCAGCGCAGTCACCACGCCCAGCCTGAAATCGGCGAGAAACGCGGCAGCAATCACCACGCCATCGGTCGCGTTGTGCAGGGAATCCCCGATCAGGACCATCAGGCCCGAGCGACCGCCGTCGTGATGGTGATGTCCGTGGCTGTGGTGACGCGCGTGGTCGTGATCGTCCGCCGCGTCGCGGGGCGTCAGGTCGCCGTGCGAGTGCCGCCAGATCACCAGTTTTTCGAGGAAAAAGAAGAACAGCACACCGCCGAGCACCCACGCCATCAGCGAGGCCGGCGCCACGCCTTCCGACAGCGCGTGCGGCAGGATGTCCAGAAATACCACCGCCAGCATCGCGCCCACGGCAAATGCCACCCAGCGCTCGATCGAAGTCAGTCGGGCATAAAGCGCGAATGCTGCGACAGCACAGGAAGCGATGCCACCGATAACGGCGGCGATGATGATGGCGAGGAGCGTCAAAACGGGGAGCTGCGAAGGAGCGGCGCGATTGGCAAGAGAGTCTGACTTGAACTCTCATCACGGCGCGGTTCTGCGCCGTTAATCGCAACAGAATTGCATTTTACGCGAATGACGTCTTCAGTGACTGCGCAAACTCGGCAATGCGTCGCCGCATCGCCGGTCACATGGTCGGCAACCATTGTTGCCAGGCACTCAAAAAAGGTCCACCAAATCGGCAACAGCTTTGGCAAATATCTTTGCAGCCCCCTTACCGAATAAGGGCTCACGCCGCATGTGCGACGAAAAGGTTAAGAAGTCGACTTCACGGCTTTTTATGGCTTGAGCCCATATCCTATGGTGTATTCAGCCAAAAGCTGACTGTCAAAACGCCTTTACGACGACGCCTCGCGTTCAGCGTTTGCGCGCCGTACCGCGCGCGGCGCGCTTGACGGTACGTGTCCCGCGCACGGCCGCGACGGCAGCCTCGGCACTGTCGTTCATGGTCTTGCTTGCCGATTCGCTCATCTTGTTGAACGAAGCGTAGGCATCCCGCTGCATTTCCATCGTGCGGATTGACACCTCGACGCCCGACAGCGCAAGCTTCATCCATGCCTCCACGGCGCGCAAGTCCTGAATACGCCGTTCGATCTCGGCCGGGTCAATCGCCTTCATGAACTGCTGCGGGTCAAAGGCACCACCCGCCGCGCTGGCACCGGGCATGCCTGGCATCCCCGGCAAGCCCATCATGCCGGCAAACGGGTTCAGCGCCGCCGGATTGCTCATCATCTTCTGCATGGATTCCGCCCACGCGGCCCAAGGCTCATTTGCTGCCGGTTTTGACATGCCCCGCCCCACCCTTTCCTCCGTGATTGCCGATCAACACCACCGCCAGACTCGCGGCGGTCACTTCGCTGCTAGACTCGTTTGAAGTCTACTCGCGATGCGCTCGTTGGCGCCGGATTGCTACGTGGGAAAAATCATCTTCTGGATTGTTGTCTTCTTTCTGGTGTTGCTGGCGCTGCGCATGTTCTCGGCCCATCAGACGAAACGCGAGCGGCAGGAACGGGAAAAACGCGAGCGCGCGGCCGCCAATGAGCCGATGATCCGCTGCGGCCGCTGTGGCGTCTATCTGCCGAAGTCGAACGCGGTGATGACCGAAACCGGCTACGGCTGCGGCGACGCCAACTGTGCAAACCGGCGCTGAAGGTATCGCGGTCAACGCCGCGCTGCGCGGTGCGCTGATCGGCACGCCGCTGCGCGTACTGCGTCTGCTGGCGCTGTACCGCTGCGTAGTCGCCGTCGCGCTGGCGGTGGCGTCGGGTGCCACCAATCTCGGCTCGTTCAGCTACGCAGCGAGTTCGGCCTATGCCGTCTGGGCGCTGCTCAGCGTGGCGATGCTGGGTCGATTCCGTGGCGGTATCAGCGGCCTGTTGCTGGCGCAGCTGGCAATCGATTTGCTGTTCATTGCCAGCACCTTTTTTGACTCTCACACGCCGGCGACGACGCTGGCCACGTATCTTTATCCGATCCTCGCCGCGCATGGCTGGTTTCTGCGCAGTCGCATCGCGCTGGCGCACGCGGCATTGGCATCAATCGCGCTGTTGCTGGCAGAGCTGCTGCTGCGTACCGGCTCGGTGCAGGCGATCACGCAGGCCGCACTGGTCGGCGCCGGCTACTTCCTGCTCGCGCTGCTCGGCATGCTGCTTGGGCGCAGCGCCGAAGAGTCGGAGCATCGGGCGGCGCTACGCACCGCTGATGTTCGGCGCCTTGCGCATATCAATCAGGTGGTCATCAACGAGCTGGAAGATGGCGTTCTCGTCGTCGGCGCGCTGGGCCAGATCGTGATGGCCAATCCACAGGCGACCCGCTGGCTGGGTGGCGACGAGGCGTCGATGCAACGCGGCGTGCAGCTGCACGAACTGTCGCCCGATCTGCACGCTCGCTGGCAGGCGTTCTTTGTTTCCGGCAGTACGCTGGATGCAGCGCCCATTCGCACGCGCGACGGGCAGCGCTCGCTGGTGCCGCGCATGATGCCGGTGGATCTGGAGGAGCGTGCCGGAACGCTGGTGTTTCTCGAAGACATGGATCAGGCCGAAGCGCAGGCGCAGCAGATCAAGCTCGCCGCGCTCGGCCGCCTGTCGGCCAGCATCGCCCACGAAATCCGTAACCCGCTGTCCGCCATCAAGCAGGCGGCTCAGCTGATTGGCGAGGAAATGGCGGAGCGGCCCGAAGCGCAGGCGCTGACCACCATGATCGACAAGAACGTCGACCGCATCGATCGCATCGTGCGCGATGTCTCCCTGCTCGGGCGCCGCGATCGCGGCACACCGGTCGCCATCGAGGTCGAAACCGCAGTGACTGAGCTGATTGATGACCTGAGCGCCACCTTGCCCGCACCTCGAAACGCTTTCCGCATCGCCACGCAGGGCCAGGCAACGATCCACGCCGACCGTGGTCACTTTGAGGAAATGCTGGTCAATCTGGTGTCCAACGCGTGGCGGCACTCGGCCAGGGTAGAAAACAGCGTCACCATCACGGCAACGGTGGAAGACGACATGCAGCGTGCCGTGATCACCGTGATCGATGACGGCGACGGCGTTCCCGCAGACATTTCGGACCGCATCTTCGAGCCGTTCTACAGCGGCAGCGGCAGCACCGGGCTCGGGCTCTATCTGGTGCGCGAACTGGCACTGGCCAACGGTGGTAGCGTACGTCTTGGCTCCTCCAAAAAGGGAGCCCGCTTTGTGCTCGAATTACCCTTGATGCCGATTCACTGACAGGCGCCCAATGGCCAAAAAACTTGAGACCGCCCCGCGTGTGCTGGTGGTGGACGATGAACCCGATCTGCTGACGTTGATGCAGCTGACCCTGACCAAGCTCGGCCTGGAAGTGGTCACTGCTGATTGCCGTGAAAGCGCACTGGCGGCGCTCGACCGCCAGACCTATTCGTTGTGTCTGACCGATATGCAGCTCGGAGATGGCACCGGACTCGATGTGCTGGCGGCCATCGCCGAACGCGGGCTTGACCTGCCCTGCGCCGTGATCACCGCCTTCGGTAATGCCGACAATGCGGTGGCGGCGCTGAAGGCCGGCGCCTTCGACTATCTTGCCAAGCCGGTTTCGCTCGATCAGTTGCGGACCCTGGTCAAATCGGCCATCAAGGTGCCGGAGCGGCGTATTGGGGCGGCAACGGCAGCAGCAAGTGGCGGTGGGCACGCCAGCGCCGGAGCCGCTGCGGTCAATGCATCAGCGAACGTACCGGCGCTGATCGGCGAGTCGCCCACCATCGAAGCGTTGCGCACGCTGCTGGCCAAGCTGGCCAACACGCAGACGCCAGTGCATATTCACGGCGAATCCGGCACCGGCAAGGAACTCGCCGCACGCATCCTGCATGCATCGGGGCCGCGCGCCAACGGCCCCTTTGTCGCCGTCAACTGCGGTGCAATCCCCGAGAACCTGATGGAAAGCGAGTTCTTCGGCTACCGCAAAGGTGCATTCACCGGCGCCGAGAGCGATCGCGATGGCTTCTTTCAGGCCGCCTCGGGCGGTACCCTCTTTCTCGACGAAGTCGCCGATTTGCCGCTGCAGTTGCAGGTGAAGCTGCTGCGCGCCATCCAGGAGCGCAAGGTGCGCAAGGTGGGCAGCACTGCCGAAGACGCGATTGATGTGCGCATCGTGAGCGCCACCCACAAGAATCTTGGAACCCTGGTGCAATCCGGGCACTTCCGGCAGGACCTGTTTTACCGTCTGAACGTATTGCAGGTGTCGATGCCCGCGCTGCGTGAAATTGCGTCCGACATCCCCGTCATCGCCATGCGCACGCTGGCGCGCATCGCCAGCGGCATGACCGTTGCGCTGGCACCGTCGGCAATTACGGCGTTGACACGCTATAGCTTCCCGGGCAACGTTCGTGAGCTTGAAAACGTCCTCGAGCGCGCCATGGCGCTGGCCGACAATCCGGCCCGCATTGAGGTTTCGGATTTGCGGTTGACCGTTGACGACAATCCGGTCACCCAGGCAGCAGCCACATCGACGCCAACCGGCTCTGGCACGCTGGCTGGACGAACGCCACTGCAGGACTTTCTTGATCGCGCCGAGCGCGAAACCCTGGAGCTGGCACTGGCGCAGACGCGTGGCAATCGCACCCAGGCCGCCAAGCTGCTCGGCATTACCTTCCGCTCGATGCGCTATCGGCTGGAGCGGCTGGGCCTTGAACCGGACGATGAGTAACGCTCTGGCGATTGATTCCGCCGCAGCCTGGGACGCTGGCTGGTGGCTCGCCGCCGAACGCCGTTACAGCCCGAATTTCAATGCGCGACCGGAAGGCACAACCGTCGATCTGGTGGTGCTGCATCACATCAGCCTGCCACCCGGGATTTTCGGGGGTGACGAGGTGGCGGCCTTTTTCGAGAACCGGCTCAATCCCTCCGGCAACGCCGAGCTGGAAGCGATAGCGCACCTGCAGGTATCGGCGCACTTTTTTCTGCGCCGCGGCGGGTTATTGCAGCAGTTTGTGAGCTGCGATGATCGTGCCTGGCAGGCTGGGGTGTCGTGCTGGCACGGTCGACACGCGTGCAATGACTACTCGATCGGCATCGAAATCGAAGGCGATGCCGTGCAGCCTTTCACGGCCGCACAGTACACGGCGCTGGACCCATTGCTCGCAGCCATCGCGGCCCGTTATCCGGTCCGCGCGGTCACGACGCACAGCGAGATTGCGGCCGGGCGCAAGGTAGATCCTGGCCCAACCTTTGATTTTTCGCGACTTGCGCGGCGCTGGGCAGTCTAGGGCCTGCCTGCACCGCACGCATTCTGGCTACGCCAACTTGAGTGTCACGTCGATGTTGCCACGCGTCGCGTTCGAGTACGGGCAGACGATGTGCGCCTGGTCGACCAGACCCTGCGCCACGGCACGATCAACGCCCGGAATGGCGACGGTCAGCGTCACCTCGATACCAAAGCCCGTCGGCAGTGGGCCGATACCGACATCGCCGGTGATGGTGGTGTCGGCGGGCAGCGCGACCTTGGCCTTGCCGGCGACAAACTTGAGGGCGCCGAGGAAGCAGGCGCTGTAGCCCGCGGCGAACAGCTGTTCGGGGTTGGTACCGGGCAGGCCATTGCCACCAAGCTCCTTCGGGGTCGTCAGCTTGACATCGAGAATGCCGTCGGACGAGCGCGACGTGCCCTCGCGGCCGCCGGTCGAGGTGGCTTGCGCGCGGTAGAGAACTTTTTCGAGAGACATGGGCTTTCCTTAATTTTCGGGAGTGAGGGTTGGCGCAGGCTCGGTCGCCACACGGGCAACCAGTTGGTCGCGCAAGGCCTGCAGCTCGCGCGTCAGTGATTCGATGGCGGGCAGATCGCAGCCCGACAATTGCAGGATGCAACGCGGAATAGCCTCCGCCCGCGCGCGCAACCGCTTGCCGGCCGGTGTCAGCGACAGCTCGACATGGCGCTCATCGCGTTCGCTTCGCTGGCGTTGCAACAGGCCAAGCGCCTGCAGCCGCTTGGTCAGCGGTGTCAGCGTGCCGGAATCCAGAAACAGCCGCGCGCCCAGCTCGCCGACACCCAAGGTGCCGTGCTGCCACAAGGCCAGCATCACCAGATATTGCGGATAGGTCAGACCGAGCTCCGCCAGCAGGGGCTTGTACACCTTGGTCATGGCCAGCGACGACGAATACAGCGCGAAACAGAGCTGGGCATCGAGGTCGAGAATGTTGGCAGGTGTCTTCATCGTGGAGCGTTTGCCTTCGGACAGGCGAGTCGTGGCGGCCTGGTTGCGCTGGCGCTCATCGCGCTGGCGCGTCGGTCAATTCGTCATCGGAATAAATTATATTGCACACAATATAATTGTCAACAATTTTTAATCGTTAGTGACTTGTGCAGATAAGCCGCAGCGTTGGCCAACTGCATACAATGCGCACCCATGCAGTTCATCCTCGAATACGCGCCGATCATCCTGTTCTTCGCCGCGTACAAGCTCAAAGACATCTATTTCGCCACCGGCGTCGCCATCGCAGCTTCGGTTCTGGCGATCGCCTACGCCTGGTTCGCCACACGCAAGGTCAGCACCATGCAGTGGCTGTCGCTCGGCATCATCGTGATCTTCGGCGGCGCGACGCTGCTGCTGCACGATGAAACCTTCATCAAGTGGAAGCCGTCCGCGTTGTACGGCGCCTTCGGGCTCACCCTGCTCTTCGGCAAGCTGGTACTCGGGCGCGACTGGATTCGTGTGCTTTTCCAGCAGGCGCAGATTCAGGCACCTGACGCCGTCTGGGGCCGCATCACGTGGGCGTGGATCGTCTTCTTTGCGTTCATGACGGCGCTGAATGGTTATGTTGCAACGCAATACAGCCTTGATGCCTGGGTCAATTTCAAGGTGTGGTGGGCGATGGGCATCTTTTTCGCCTTTACCGTCGCCAATGTGGTCGTGCTCGCCAAATACATGAAGGAAGGCGACCCCGTTGATAACGCACCCACCCGGGGCGATCAGGCCTGATCGGCCATCCAGCGGACGGCCATGAGCGAACTGACTGCACTGCTGATTGAGCGGCTGGCCCCGCTGGCGCCCACCACCGTTGAGGTGGCCGATGACTCGGCAAAACACGCCGGTCATGCCGGAAATACCGGCGGCGGGCACTTATCGGCGAAAATCGTGTCCAACGCGTTTTCCGGGCTTTCCACGGTGGCTCGCCACCGGGCGGTCTACCGGCTGGTGGCTGATTTGATGCCGGCGCGCATTCATGCGCTGTCGCTGATCACCAGTACGCCCGAAGAACTTTCATCAACCAACGACAAATCCAACAACAGGAATCTTCAATGATCTATCGTCAAACGCTCGCGACCGCTCTGCTGCTCGCCGTGATGGGCACACCGGCCGTTGCGCAAACGGCAGCCAAGAAACCGGCGGCAGCGGCAGCCGCAGCCGCCGCCAAGCCCGCCGCCGGCGGTGACCTGGTATCGCAGGCGCAGTTCGACCTTATCCTCAAGGAACGCATGGGGCAAGGGCAGCCGGACTCGCCCGAGCTGCGTGCCGCGCTGCGCGATGAATTGACCAACCGCGAGCTGTTCCTGCGCGCCGCCAAAGCCAAAGGCATGGATCGCGACGCCACGATGAAAACGCAGATGCAGGTGGCGAGCGAGTCGATCCTGATTCGCGCCTACATCGGTGACTTCCTTGGCGCCAATCCGGTCGGTGACGATGTGCTCAAGAAAGAGTACGAAACCATCAAGGCCGGCCTTGGCGACAAGGAATACCGCGCTCGCCATATCCTGGTCGAGAAGAAGGAAGATGCTGACGCACTGATCAAGCAACTGCAGGGCGGCGCCAAGTTCGACGATCTCGCCAAAGCCAACTCGAAGGACCCCGGCTCGAAAGACAACGGCGGTGATCTCGACTGGGCGGTGCCATCCAACTACGTGAAGCCGTTTGCCGATGCGCTGGTTGCCCTGCAAAAAGGCAAATACACGCCGCAACCGGTACAAAGCCCGTTCGGCTACCACATCATCCAGCTTGATGACGTCCGCGATGCCAAGGTGCCGAGCTTCGATGAAGTGAAGCCGCAACTGGCGCAACGCCTGCAGGGTCAGGTCGTCGAGAAGCATCTCGCCGAGCTGCGTGCCAAGGCTGGCATCAAGTAAGCTGCCAGCCACTCAGCGAGCATTTCGCTGCGATGCACAAAGCCACCTTCGGGTGGCTTTTTCATTTTCGGGTGACAAAAAGGACAGGCAGGCGACAGTCTGATCAACAATAATCAACAAGTCACTACTTCGGAGGAGGCGTTACTTGAACAGTTTCTTGAAAAACAAGGATCTGCTCGCCGGATTGATGTTCATCGTCATCGGCGTGGTGTTCTTTGTTGGGGCATACAACTATCAGATGGGGACAGCCGCCCGTATGGGGCCGGGGTACTTCCCGCGCATTCTCGGCGGTGTGATGGCGGTGCTGGGCGTTATCGTCGCCGGTATTGGCCTCAAGAATCAGGCGCAATGGGCCGCAACTGATGGCATCGGCTGGACCTGGAAGCCGGTCATCATCCTGACAGCCGCTGTGGTGCTGTTCGGTGCCACACTGCCGTCGCTCGGCATGGTGATCGCAATCATCCTGCTCACCATCATTTCCGGCATCGCGGCTCACGACAAGAATTATCGTGAACTGGCAATCATCACCGTGATCATGTGCCTGTTCTGCGCTGCCGTCTTCGTGTGGGGGCTCAAGCTGCAGATGAAACTCTTCCCCTGGAGCTAGGCAAACACCATGGATCTGCTCAATAACCTGTCTCTGGGATTTGGCGTCGCGCTGACGGTGACCAATATCCTTTACGCGCTGGTCGGCTGCCTGCTGGGAACGCTGATCGGTGTGTTGCCCGGCATCGGCCCGGTGGCAACCATCGCCATGCTGTTGCCTACCACCTATGCCCTGCCGCCGGTGTCGGCGCTGATCATGCTGGCCGGCATCTACTACGGCGCGCAGTACGGTGGCTCCACCACGGCGATTCTGGTCAACCTGCCGGGCGAATCGTCCTCGGTGGTCACCGCGCTTGACGGCTACCAGATGGCGCGTCAGGGCCGTGCCGGCGCCGCGCTGGGTATGGCTGCCATCGGCTCCTTCATCGCCGGCTCGTTCTCGACGCTGCTGGTCGCCGCGTTCGCACCGCCGCTGTCGGAAGCCGCTCTCAAGTTCGGCCCGGCCGACTACTTCTCGCTGATGGTGCTGGGCCTGATCGCCGCTGTCGTGCTGGCGCACGGTTCAGTGGTCAAGGCTATCGCGATGATCGTGCTCGGCATCGTGCTGGGGCTGGTCGGCACCGACGTGAACTCCGGCGTCGCTCGCTACAGCTTCGACACCCCGGAACTCACCGATGGCATCGGCTTCGTCGCAGTCGCGATGGGCATTTTCGGCATCGGCGAAATCCTGATCAACCTTGAAAAGGGCGAAGCCCGCGAAATCTTTACCGCCAAGGTGGGCAAGCTGCTGCCAACGGCACAGGACTTCAAGGATTCTGCGGGTGCAATTACTCGCGGCACGCTGCTCGGCTCGCTGCTCGGCATTCTTCCTGGTGGCGGTGCGCTGCTCGCTTCGTTCTCGTCGTATTCGCTCGAGAAGAAAATGGCCGGCGCCAACGCCAAGCCGGCCTTCGGCAAGGGCAACATCCGTGGCGTCGCGGCACCGGAGTCAGCCAATAACGCTGGTGCGCAAACCTCCTTCATCCCCCTGCTCACGCTGGGCATTCCGCCGAATGCCGTGATGGCGCTGATGGTGGGCGCGATGACCATCCACAACATCCAGCCGGGTCCGCAGGTCATCACCGCCAACCCGCAGTTGTTCTGGGGCCTGATCGCCTCGATGTGGGTCGGTAACCTGATGCTGGTGATCCTTAACCTGCCGCTGATTGGCATGTGGGTGCAGTTGCTGAAGATTCCGTATCGTCTGCTCTACCCGATGATCCTGGTGTTCTGCTGCATCGGCGTTTACACCGTGAACAACACCACGTTCGACGTCTGGATCATCGCGGTGTTCGGCGTGGTCGGATACATCTTCGCCAAGCTGGAATGCGAAGCAGCCCCGCTGCTGCTTGGCTTCATCCTTGGCCCGATGATGGAAGAGAACCTGCGCCGCGCGCTGCTGCTGTCGCGGGGCAGCCCGTCGGTGTTCCTGGAGCGCCCGATCAGCGCCACCATGCTGGTACTGTCGTTGATTCTGCTGATCATCCTGGCGATGCCGGCAATCCGCAAGAAGCGCGACGAGACTTTCGTCGAGGATTGATCCTCAGCACGATCTCTCGATACGAAAAAACGGGCACTTCGGTGCCCGTTTTGTTTGGCCCAGCGTATCCTTCGCGAACGTGTGTCCCGCGAGCCGTGCGCCCTAGCCAAAGGCACCAGACGCAGCAACGCAACGATATTGCAGCAGGAGGAAATCACGTCCAGCCCATCGAATCCACCCGGCACCACCCGCCGTGACGTCCTGAAAACGCTCGGCACCGCAGGTGCACTCGGCAGCGCCACCGCGCTCACCGCCTGCTCGACCACCGTCAACGTCAGCGCCAGCCCGACAACGCGTGCCACGCCGTTCCAGATTGCAGCAACAACCATCCCGATCGTCGGCAGCAATGAGGTCTTTCCGGTGCGTCGCATCTACTGCATCGGCCGCAACTACGCTGCGCACGCCCGTGAGATGGGCTCGGACCCGACCCGCGAGCCGCCGTTCTTCTTCCAGAAACCGACCGATGCGATCCAGTTCGTACCGCCCGGCCAGACGGTGGATCACCCCTATCCACCGCTGACCAAGAACTACCACTACGAGATCGAGCTGGTCGCAGCACTCAAGAGCGGTGGTCGCAACATCGCAATGGCTGATGCGCTGTCGCACGTCTACGGCTATGCGCTCGGGCTCGACATGACCCGGCGCGACCTGCAGCGTGCGATGGGTGACGAAAAGAAGCCCTGGGAGATCGGCAAGAGCTTTGACCGATCGGCGCCAATCGGGCCGATCCATCGCGTCGGGCAGACTGGTCACTTCAGCAAGGGCCGCATCCAGCTGCTGGTCAACGGCAACGTCAAGCAGAACGCCGACCTGAACCAGATGATCTGGAACGTTGCCGAACAGATCAGCAAGCTCTCGGAAGCGTTCGAGCTAATGGCTGGCGACATCATCTATTCCGGCACGCCAGAGAATGTCGGTCCGGTGGTGCGCGGCGACCTGATGACCGGCAAGCTCGAAGGTTTGCCGGACCTCAACGTGAAGGTGGTTTAGCGGTTTGCCGCGCAGTCATTCGCGGCATCATCTTTTTGTCGAATCGACCATTGGATAAGGGCTCAGTACGCAATTCGACCAAAAGTCGACTTTTGGCTATTTGTGGTGCTGAGCCCAGATGGAATAAGGTTTTCAGACTCAGGCTGTAACCCGATCAGGCCTTGACGCCGAGCCCCAGCCGCTCGATGACCGCCTTTTCCTTGACGTACTGTTCGGCGATGAACTTCGTGTAGTCGGCTGTGTTCATGTAGATCACCGACTGGTCGTACTTGTCGAAGGTCGCAAGCACCGCCGGGTCTTCCAGCGTCTTTTTGAACGCGTCGTGCAGGCGCCGGGTGAGTGCTGGATCCATGCCCCTGGGTGCGCCGATGCCGAACGGCGAGTCCGAAATCGTCTCGTACCCGAGCTCGTTCAGCGTCGGCACGTTCGGGTAGCGCTTCGCCCGCTTGCTGCCGTAGGTGGCGAGCAGGCGCAAATTACCGGCGTCAACCTGCGGCGCCCAGCCCGTCGAATCGCTGTGCGACATCACATGGCCGCCAAGCACGGCCTGCACGCCCTCCGCTGCGCCCTTGTACGGGATATGCGAAAGCTTGATGCCTGCCTTCGCCGCGAACTCCTCCACTGCCAGATGCGGCGTGGTGCCGGCCCCCGGCGTGCCATAAGTGAACTTCTCGGGGTTTGCCTTGGCGTACTCGACGAGATCCTTGATGCTCTTGATCGGCGAATCGCTGCGCACCACGATGCCAAAGGTGTAGCCGGTCAGGCAGGCGATGTAGGTGAAATCCTTGAGCGGATCGAACTGCATCTTCTGCATGTGCGGCAGCCGCGCGACGCCGATGGTGAGTTGCGACAGCGTGTAGCCGTCCGGCGCCGCCTTCACCAGCTCGTTGGGGCCCAGCATGCCGCTGGCGCCGGCCTTGTTCTCCACCAACATGGACCCGCCGAGCGCCTTGCCCGCACTCTCGGCGATGGCGCGCATCACGGCATCCGTTGCACCACCCGCTGGCCACGGGCAGATCAGGCGGATCGGTTTCGCCGGGTAGGCCTGGCCGACTGCAACGCCGGGCAGCGCCCCAGCGGCGGCAACCGCCAGCGTCGTCTGCAGGAACTGACGGCGCGACGGCGACACCGTACCAACGCCAACGTGGTCAAGCGGCAAACCGCCCGGTGCAATGTGATCCATGATTCCTCCTTGATCGCCGTGCTTGCCGCACGATTCAGTTGAGCGGTATGGTGTATTGATCACCGCTCACCGGAAATTTAGGAGAAAGCAAGGGCACCGTCAATGACGGCTATCCCGTATGGAAAATGCGGTATGTCGCGAGGGCCATGATCGCGACGGCGACCGCAGGTCAACAATTGCTGCGCTCGGTCAACCAGATTGCCACCACAGCCGGCAAAATGCCGGCATGAGAGCAGCCCCGGACCCGCGATGCGCCTGACCACCATGACGGATTACTCGCTGCGTCTGCTGATGTATGTCGCGCAGCGGCCGGAACAGCTATGCACGATCGCCGAAGTCGCTGCCGCCTACGGCATCTCGGAAGCGCACCTGATGAAGATCACGCACCAGCTTGGGCTCGCGGGGTTTATCGAGACGGTGCGTGGCAAGGGCGGCGGCATGCGGCTGGCGCGAGCGCCCGGCGAGATCAACCTGGGCGCAGTCGTGCGCAGCGTCGAACCGGATTTCAACCTGGTGGAATGCCTCGCCACCGGCAACACCTGCACCTTGACCGGACAGTGCCGGCTGACCGCCATCGTCAGCGGCGCGCTGCGACAGTTTCTCGACCACCTCGATGGCCATACGCTGGCCGACGTACTGCCTGCTCATGGCGATGGTCCCGCGCAAGCCCGTACGATGAAGTTGCAACCTCGGCGGCGTCGGCCTGCCGTCAGCGAATCCGGCAAGTAGAAGCCGGCCCGCTCTGTTCCGCTGCCGGTCGCTGGCCAGCGCCCTGTCTGATCTGGCGCAATAAAGATTACTTTTTAATATTGCTTTAAGAGCCAGGGCGACCTAACATAGATACATAGCAAATAAATCTTATCGACAGACCGAAGCCGCCAAGGCACTGGCCGACGCACCGATGAAACGCAAGCTGCACTGATTCCTCTTTCACGCGAACACCACGACGCGCTGTCGTACGCGCGACAGGCCGTCGCGGCCTGCCAAGGTCAGCACGCGGACACGGTGCGCCTGCGCACACTGGCGCTCTGGGACAGCAGCATTGCAGCTCATCTGGCAACCGAAGAGGCCAGCCTGCTACCTGCCCTGGCCGCCGCCGGTGCCGGCGACGAGGCCGCACGGGCATTCGCGCAGCACCAGCAGTTGCGACAATTGGTGGCTCGCCTGCGCGACGGCGAACCTGACGCGTTGGCCGAATGGGGCGAGGCGATGCGTGAGCACGTCCGCTATGAGGAACGCGTGCTGTTCCCACTGGCGCAGCGCCTGCTGGATCTCGATGCGCTGGCCAACACCCTCAACCGTCCGTCCACGCTTCCGACGGTGTCGATATGACACATCGCCATTTCCATCAACACGAACTCGGAGTCACCGAATGAGCACCATCTCGCAACCACATCTGCACCTGTCGCCCACGGCGATCTATCCCTTCGACGCACGCGGCATCGCCAAACGCTTTCGCCATGCCGCCATCTTCGGTGCGCTTGATGCCCTGAACCCCGGCGAGACGATGCGTTTCGTCAACGACCACGATCCGCTGCCGCTGCTCGATCAGCTGCGGGCGCGCTATGGTGAATCGGTGTCGATCGAATATCGTCAGCGCGATCCCGGCGCCATTGCGATCGATTTCGTCGTTCGCTGAAGCTTCCGCCCCAGAGACGACCAGAGCGAGATGCACAACACCCCATCCCGAGTGATTCCGATCCGCGCGCTCACGCCCGCCGCCGTCAGTGCGGGCGCAGCCGAACCGGACCGCGAAGTCGTCATTGACCTCTACGAAAAGCAGCCCAAGATTTACCCGCGCGCCGTGCACGGCTGGTTCGCCGGCTGGCGCTGGGCAATGGTGTGGCTGACGCAGCTGGTGTTTTACGGGCTGCCGTGGTTGCAGTGGAATGGCCGGCAGGCCGTGCTGTTCGACCCCACGCAGCGCCGTTTCCAGATCTTCGGACTGCTGCTGCAACCGCAGGATTTCATCTACCTGGCCGCGCTGCTGGTCATCTCAGCACTCGCCCTCTTCTTCTTCACCGCGATGGCCGGGCGCCTCTGGTGTGGCTATGCCTGCCCGCAAACCGTCTACACGGAAATTTTCCTGTGGGTCGAGCGCCGTACCGAGGGCGACCGCCTCGCCCGCATGCGCCTCGACAGTGGCCCGTGGACGCCGGTCAAATTCGCGCGCAAAGGCAGCAAGCAGACGATCTGGATCCTGATCAGCCTGTTCACCGGGTTCAGCTTCGTTGGCTACTTCACGCCCATACGCACACTTGCCAGCGAGGCCGCTGCGCTGTCGTTTTCGCCGTGGGAGTGGTTCTGGGTTCTGTTTTACGGCTTTGCGACGTACGGCAACGCCGGCTACCTGCGCGAGCAGATGTGCAAGTTCATCTGCCCGTACGCACGTTTCCAGAGCGCGCTGATCGACAAGGACTCGATGGTGATCGCCTACGACAGCGCGCGCGGCGATCCGCGCGGCGGACGCTCGCGCAAGGCCGATCGCAATACGCTGGCGCTGGGTGACTGTCTCGATTGCAAGCTTTGCGTCCACGTTTGCCCCACCGGCATCGACATTCGCAACGGCCTGCAGAACGAATGCATCGGCTGCGTGGCGTGCATCGACGCCTGCGACGATGTGATGGACCGCATGGGCTACCGCAAAGGCCTGATTCGCTACTCGACCGAGAACGGGGTCGCGCAGCGGCTGAGTCGTCGTGAGATGCTGCGACGGGTAGCGCGCCCGCGCGTGCTCATCTACGGTGCGCTGCTCGGCGCGGCAATCACCACGTTCGCCGTGAGCCTGTGGCAACGACCCGACTTCCGGGTCGACATCGTTCGTGATCGCGCAGCACTGGCCCGCGTGGCCGACGACGGCGCTATCGAGAACGTGTACCAGCTGCACCTGGTGAATGCCACTGAACGCCCCCTGCATCTGTCAGTGGCGCTATCGAACGAAGGTAATCCACGCGATGCCAGCGGCAACCCCGTGCTACGCATCGTCACGCCGACCAGCACGACGCTGGAGGCTGGCAGCAGCGGCAAACTGTCGCTGCGCCTGCGCCTCGGTGCTGATGCTGCGGAACCGCTACGCGGGCGCTCCAGCACGATCGGCATCGACATCACCGCCGCCGGCAACGACGGCTCGTCGTTGCAAACGATGACCGAAAAATCGACCTTCTTCGTGCCGCGCTAGAGGCAATTTCTGCATGGCTGCCAAGCGAAAAGCATCGACTTTCCGCCTTCTGGGCCGCCAGCCCCATGCAACAAGGCTTTGCAAAAAAAGCTGTAGCCGTCGTTCGAGCGCTACGCCATCTGCAGCGACAACGCTCCTGGACCTCTGCCCTGGTTGGCGGCCGCCACAGTTGCTGCCGCCGCATCCATCTCGGCGATTGTCCCGTCGTCGATCGGCACCGCCTGCGCGCGTGCCTTGCGCGACTGGCGCTCGGGGTCACCCGGCATCAGGATGGCGTCAAATCCCTCGGCGAGCTTGGCCGATTGCACCCATTCGACGAACTCACGCGTCGCCATCTCAAAGGCGCTTTGGGTGCCAAATCGGGCCGGGTCGAACACGATGGTCAGCATGTTGTTCCACACCCCGGCCTTGGGCTGGTTTTTCGGGATGGTGACCGGGCCGCCGGTCAGTGCAGCGCCGAGTAGTTCGCAAACCATCGCCAGCGCGTAGCCCTTGTGCGCCGCCATCGTGGTCAGCGCACCGGTGCGGCCATTGACCGGCTCGAACAGCACACCGGGATTGGTGGTCGGAAAGCCCTCATGATCAATCAGCGCGCCTTCGGGCGTGTGCTTCTTGGCGTTGTAGGCCACGCGCACCTTGCCCTGGGCGATGGCGCTGGTGGCGAAGTCCAGCACAATCGGGCCGCCGTCGGCGTCCGGCCGCGGGATGCCTACGGTAAAAGGATTGGTCACAAAGCGCGCCTCGGCACCACCGTAAGGCGCCACCCAATGCTGGCTCACGGCGTTAGTGAAGTGAATCGCAATCAGCCCTTCGCTGACCGCCTGCTCCGCCCAGTGCCCGACCCGGCCGAGGTGGTGCGAGTTGCGCAGCCCCATGACGCAGACACCGCTCTCCTTCGCCCGCTCAATCGCGATCACCATCGCCTGATGCGTCACGCTCTGGCCAATGCCGCGATGCGCGTCAATCAGCATCAGCCCGCCGGTGTCGGTCACCACCTCCACATTCTGGTTAAGCACCAACTCGCCCGCCGCGATGGCCTTGACGTAACGCGGCACCATGCCGACGCCGTGGGAGTCGTGACCGCTCAGGTTTGACAGGACGAGATGATCGGCAGTCAGCCGCGCCTCGGTGGCTGAGGAGCCGGCAGCAAGAAAGACGTCGTTAACCCAGCGGTGCAGGGCGTCGGGGTGAATGGTGCGCATGGCGGAGGTATCGGTGCTCATGGCGCAGGAGTTTAGGCGCTCAGGCTGTCGCGCCGACGCTACCGAATCGCGTGACGGAACGCCGGCCCGACTTCACGGCGCGCTGCAATGAGTCTGCGTCGGTGCGGTCAGCCACCGCGAGGCAGCAGCCGCTGCCACGCGGCCAACGCATCTGCCGCGCTGATACTCGCAACATTGCCGTCGTCCTTCGTCTCGCGGTTGCCGAGCGGGATCACCTGCGAATGCGGCGCCCGTGGTACCCAGCGCCCCCACCCGTGGTAGCCAAACAGCACCACGCAGGGACAGTCCATCGCGGCAGCAATGTGGGCCGGGCCAGTGTCAATGGAAATCATGCTGTGCGCGAACGACGCCAGACCGATCAAGCGTGGCAACGGCAAGTCCTCTGCTGCCGTCAGCACCCGCGAGTCCGCACAAGCGGCAACAATTTCGTTCACCAGATCAGCCTCGCGCGGCGAACCGCAGACCACCACCCGCAGCGCCGGCTTCGCCTGCAACGCACCGGCAATGACCTGAGCCCAGCGCTCAACCGGCCAGAACTTGTCGTTGTTAGTGCGGTGCAGCGACCAGCGTTTCGATGTCCTCTTGTTGCCGGGCTGGATCAGCAGGATGGGGGCATCGCCGACACCACGTGCACCTGCCCAGGCGTGCGCGTCAGCAACCCAGTCAGGCGACGCATATAGGCGCGGCTGGCCACGCCCCGCCGCGAGCGGCTCGCCGCTGCCTGTGCTGTGCCACCAGTCGGCCCAATGCGCCCCAAGGCCGGGCCAGTTATCCCACGGTGCGATGATGCGTTCACGCGGCACCGCGCGCTCAACCAGCCGTCGCGCGTATTTGTCCGGGTCACACAAATACACCGGCCCTTTATGTGCAGCCAGCCATTGCACTGCTTCGCGCTGGCTGGCCGTAAACCAGTACGGACTCTTGCGACTGGTCACCAGCTGGACGTCCGCTACGGCCGGGTCGTTGGCGAGCAACGTGCGCGTCCAGCCACCGGACGCTAACAAATCAACTGGAGTGCCGTGGCGCCTGGCAAGCTGCTCCAGCAGCACCGTGAGCAGAACGACATCGCCAAGGGCGGCGAAACGGACAACGACGGGACGGTGCGCGATGGTGGTGACGGACATGTGTTCAACGCCAATGAAGCCTGCGATCCACGGGACGAATCGCTACCGTCATTTTCGTTGAACTTGTTTGGTCGGGGCGATCAGCGATGTGAAGCAACTCGCGGGCGGAACGCTTCGTCACAGCCTGAGCTAGCGGCGGCGCCACGCAGTAGCTGCTACCAGCACCAGTGCGCCAACAAACGGTCCAACCAGAAACCACGGGTAGTAGTTGCCGGGGATGTTGAGGTGAAGGTAGTAATCCGCGACATCCAGCGCAACGCCAAGCAGCGCCAGCAATGGAGTCCATCGCGCCCAGCCTGCCGTCCAACGTTCGCTGCTGGCCAATTTGAACGCTATGAGCGCACTCACAAGTCCGGCGCATCCAGTCAGCGACGCTGCCACCGACAAGTGACCAGCGAAGAGCTGGCCAAAGAGAAAGCCGACGACCGCCTGAAAGGCGATAAACAATCCGGCGATGACAAGCAGAAATGGCATGGGATGAGCTGCTGCTCAGTCGTACGAAGCGGGTTGATCCGCGCGTACAACCGGCTTCGACATCAACGCCAGCCGAATGATCTCGTTGTGCTGTATCGTCTCATACACCGAGTATCCATGCCGCTCGTAGAACGGTACGTTGTTCTCCATCAGCATGTTGGTCGTGAGTTCAAAGCGCTGGACGTCGGGCAGCGCCGCTTCGAGCGCGCGCAGCAGTGTTGAGCCGATGCCACGACCCTGGTGCGCCGGGTCGACCACCAGCGCACGAATCGTGCACATGCCGTCCGTCACGACACCTCGTACGCTGCCGATGATGGTGTCGCCCTCGCGTGCAACCAGTGCAGTCTGCGTGACCACATGCGCGGCAATCGCTTCGACGGTCTCGGTCAGCGGTGGAATCATGGTCGTGCCGCTGCGACGCCCCTCTTCCGCGAAAGCCTTTTGCTGCAGGGCATGCATCGCGGAGGCGTCATGCGGATGCGGACGGCTGATTGTGGGCATATTGGCGCGTTTTGCAAAACGGGATACGACGAATGAGGGCCTGTTCACACTATGCACGATGCCGCGCTGATGCCGCCATCGTTACTCCCCGACCACCTCGGGCGCCTGTTTGACGCGCGCTACATCACGATTCAAGCCTGACAGAATCGCCTTGAACGAAGCCGTGACGATATTGCTGTCCATCCCAACACCATGCAGCGACGGGCCGTCGCCGACACGCATTTCGATATAGGTGATGGCGGTAGCGTTGGCGCCCTGCCCGATCGCGTGTTCGTGATAGTCCATCACCTTCACCGGCGCATGAAGCTCGCTGGCAATCGCGGCAACGAAGGCGTCAATCGGGCCGTTGCCAACGCCTTTGGCCTTGTGGGTGTCACCGTCGATCACCACTTCGGCATGCACTTCCACCGCATCCGGCTTCGACGAATCTTCCGCCAGCTTGTGTGCGACATACTTGTACGGCGCCTTCTTGCTGACATATTCGCCATCAAAGATGTTCCAGATGTCGTCGGCTGTCATTTCCTTGCCGGTGGTGTCCATCACCTGCTGCACCACCTGCGAGAACTCGATCTGCATGCGGCGCGGCAGATCTATGCCGTATTCGCTTTGCAGAAGGTAGCTGATGCCGCCCTTGCCGGACTGTGAATTGACGCGGATCACCGCCTCATAGTTGCGGCCCACGTCCATCGGGTCGATCGGCAGGTAGGGCATATCCCAGATGCCATTCGGGTTGGCGTCGCGATTGGCAAAGGCCTTCTTGATCGCATCCTGATGCGAGCCCGAGAAGCTCGTGTAGACAAGGTCTCCTGCGTACGGATGACGTGGATGAACCGCGATCTGGTTGCAATATTCGACGGTCTTCTTGATATCGTCGATATCGCTGAAGTCGAGGTTCGGATGCACGCCCTGCGAGTACATGTTGAGCGCGAGGTTCACGATGTCGACGTTGCCGGTGCGTTCACCGTTGCCAAACAGGCAGCCTTCCACACGATCAGCGCCAGCCATCATGGCGAGCTCGGCGGCCGCAGTGCCGGTGCCACGGTCATTATGCGGATGCACCGAGAGCACGATGCAATCACGTTTGGCGACGTTGCGATGCATCCATTCAATCTGGTCCGCAAAGCAGTTGGGCGTGGCGTTCTCCACCGTGGTCGGCAGATTGATGATGACCGGATTCTGGGGCGTGGCGCCAAAAACTTCCACCACGGTGTCGACCACACGCCTGGAGAATTCAAGCTCCGTGTTCGAGAACATCTCCGGAGAAAACTCGAAGCGCCAGATGGTCTCCGGAAAGCGCTTCATCGTCTCGCAGACCTGGCGCACATGCGGGATGGTCAACTCGTTGACGATCTGGTCCTGCGACATGCCGAACACGACGTTGCGCATCACTGGTGCGACCGCATGGTAGAGATGAAAAATTGCCCGCTTGGCGCCCTTCAATGCCTCGAAGGTACGTTCGATAAACGCCTCACGCGAGGGTGAGAGCACCTGAATCCAGACGTCGTCAGGAATCTGCTTCTGCTCAATCAGGTAGCGGACGAAATCGAAGTCGGTCTGTGATGCCGACGGAAAGCCGACTTCAATCTCCTTGATGCCGACCTTGCAGTTGAGTGCGAACATCTTCTTCTTGCGTTCGACGTCCATCGGCTCGATCAGCGCCTGATTGCCGTCGCGAAGGTCAGTCGCGAGCCACACGGGTGGTTTGGTGATGGTCTGGTTGGGCCAGGTTCGATCGGCCAACAGGATCGGTTTGAAGGCGGCGTATTTCTGGCTGGGTTGTTTCAACATGGGCATGATGAGCCTCGACGATTCTGGAAGGGGAATGCGGGAATGCAGCCTCGTCTCCCATTTCGGGGATCAGACGTGGCGCAGCGGGAGGGGGTGGGGGTTATTTGTCTGCGCGCGAGCGCAGCAGCGCCAGCAGCAGGCCGAGCGAAATCAGCGACAGCAGGGATGTCGTGAAGGCGGCGCTCACGTGAGTGAGTTGCTGGCTATGCGAATGCATTTTGTAAATATAGCTCATCAAGCCGGCGCATTCAAGTCGCTGTGCGCAGTCCTTGCGGTGAATCAATTCGCGCTGCGCAGCGCATGAGCTCTTGCGAGGCGCAGCAAACTGCCAGGCCGCGTGCGCGACCAGAACGCGCTAGAACGCGTGCGTCTTGGCGAACACCGTGCCGGGTAGCTGTACATAGGTCAGCACGCCCTCGGTGATTGACTGGATGCGGGTCGGCTGCGGGTTATCGCGGAACAGCGTACCGCGCAGAATCTCTTCCATGTTGAGTCCGATGCCGTAATAAGTGCGCCGTTCGTGGCGCGCATAGTCGACTCCAGGAATGCCTTCCCGAGGCTTGAAGCCGGTGCCGCGGTAGCCAAAAACCAGTTCAAGGTAGCGCAGGGGATTCTTGGGCGACAGATTCATGAATCCACTCAGCCGGGCAGTCAAGAAGTAGGTCTGCCCCTCGTAGCTGTCAATGAAGTTGGCACTGCCGCCAGCGCCCTTCGGGAAATAGCGCATGCGATAGGCGAATTTCCGGTCGAGATCAGGCCACATGACCACGGCGCTGCCCATCAGAATGCCAACGGCGTCGGCGGCCAAGTCTTCACGACTGAAGCCGTAAGTCTTCTTCGAGTACCCGTCGAACAGCTCGATCAGATAGGCCGTCCCGGCATTGGCCACTGCGGAGATCGCCAGTGCCTCGCCCTTCGATGAGCCGCTCCACTGCAGCGCATCGCTGACCAGCCTTGTACCGATATAGAACGTGTAGGCATGGCTCAACTTGTCGACGCCACCGGTGTAGGTTTCGCGGCCAAATCCCCCCTCGGTGATGCGCGTGATGTGCGACGAGAAACCACGCTTCCACCACTGGAATGCACCAGTTGTCAGCACCGTGCCCACAGCGCTTGCCACGATCGCCTTGCGGCAATCCTGCAACGGGCCCCATGGCAGGCGCATGAAGTCCTGGCAACGCTTGATCCGTTGGGCCTTGTCCAGCTCGCTGCCTGCCACCGCACCGGCTGCCGAAGCGCCGCCAGCAGATGCCGCGCCGGCGATGGCGGCACTTGCCACAGGCGCTATGCTGGCTGCCGAAGACACATCAGCGAACAGCTCAGCAACAGTAAAGGCATGGGGCGCCAGTTGCCCCGCAGTCTCGGCGGACGGAACAGCGGAATCATCTACTGCTGCGTTGCCAGCTGCCGCCGCAGCTACAGCGCCATATATCGGCTCCATCGCCGGCGACAACTTCACACTGCTCGCGACGTCCTGCGCCGAACCGCTGCCAGAAAACAGCAACGCTACGCCAACGGCAAACGAACCCCATGTGGCGCACCGGTCACACAACTTCACCATCAAATCCCCCCTGTCAGTTCTTCGTGCCCAGTCAATGCCTGTCGGCCGCTGCCACAAAGCCCTATTTCTTTTCTTCAGCTCCGGTTGCCGCCACTTCTGTCACGCCCTGCGGCTTGCGAAAGAGTCGCCAGAGCCACACGACATAACCGGACGCCAGATACGCCAGGAACACCCCAAAGATCACCGTCGGCGGGTGCATCAACATCAAGCCGAAGCCCACCGCCAGCAGCGCAATCGCTGTAAACGAAATTGCGCGACGGCTCATCGCCTTGAAGCTGAAGAACTTCGCCGTCGTCACCATTGAAATGCCGGCCACCAGCGTGACCGCGAAGGCCCACCAGGCAACGTCCTCGCCTTCAATGTCAAGGTCATCCATCAGCAGCACAAAGCCGGCAATGACCGCTGCGGCCGCCGGGCTCGGCAAGCCATTGAAGAAGCGCTTGTCGATCACACCGATCTGCACGTTGAAGCGCGCCAGGCGAAGCGCCGCACAGGCGGCGTAGATGAAGGCCGCAGCAAGGGCGATACGCGGGCTGGGCAACGAGCGCAGCGCCCACTCGTAGACGATCAGCGCCGGTGCCGCGCCAAAACTGACCATGTCGGCAATCGAATCGAGCTCTGCGCCAAAGGCGGTCTGCGTGTTGGTCATGCGGGCGACACGGCCATCGAGGCTGTCAAGCACCATGGCAACAAAGACCGATACGGCGGCGTAGTCGAAGCGCAGGTTCATCGCCTGCACGATGCCGAAGAAGCCGAAGAACAATGCGGCCAGCGTGAACAGGTTTGGCAGCACGTAGATGCCGCGGCGGCGAATCTTGTTCTTCAGCGCTGCCCGCCGTTCGCGAATGGTCAATTGGCCGGTGCCACTGGCGGCGGGCTCACGGTCACGATCGTCTTGAGTGGGCAGATTCATTGCCCGAAGTGTAGCGGCTGTCTGCCGGGAAAGATTCGCGGGATTCGACGCGCTATCGCTGCGCTCCCGATCAAATCCAGCGGCTGCGTGCCGCCAGCGTGAGTGGCGTCAGCATTTCGCCTTCTTTCTCGCGTTTGGCGATGAGCGTTTCCTTTGCCTTGCGCAATGTCTCCTGCAGCTCCGGACCGCGCTTGAGCGCGACGGCGACCGCCAGCGCGTCCACCAGCGTCAACTGCGCAAGCCGTCCAACCATTGGCGAATAAACATCCGGGTCTTCGTCAACATCGACGGCAAGCGCAATGTCAGCCAGTTTGGCCAGTTGCGATGCGCGTTCGGTCACCGCGATCACCGTCGCCCCGGCGCGCTGCGCAAGCTCGCAGGTCTGGATCATGTCTCGCGTGCGGCCGGTACGCGAGATCGCGACGACCACATCCTCGTGCGTGAGCAAGGCCGCAGACTGTACCTGCCAATGCGGATCGTTGTAGGCAACGGTGTGCATGCCGAGCAAAAAGAACTTGTGCTGCGCGTCCATCGCCACCACGCCCGAATTGCCGACGCCATAGAACTCCACCTTGCGCGCCCGTGCGATGGCCTCGGCAGCGCGCTCGAAGACTTTCGGATCGACCTGGTTGCGCATCGCGATCAGCGTCGCAATCGAGCGATCAAACACCTTGGCAATCACATCCGCTGACGAATCCTGCGCCGACACGTCGGTGTGCACATACGGAACGCCAGTCGCCAGGCTTTTGGCCAGCGCTACCTTGAACGCCTTGAAACCCGTGAAGCCAAGCGCCTGACAGAAACGCGCGATGGTGGGATCAGTCACGCCGACCGCCTCCGCCAATTCGGCGATGGCCATGTGGGCCACGCGATTGGGCTGACCAAGCACATAGCTCGCGACGCGCTGCTCGCTGGGACGCAGGCTGAGACGCACGGCGGTGATACGCGACACCAGTGCGTCGGTCGAGGTCGAATCGTTGCTGGCAACGACAGAACCAGTCGATTCAATCCTGTTTGCCGGTACTGCAGTGTTCATGATCATCCCCTAAATGTTCAGCTCTTCGTGCCATGCGGTATCGGCAATCGCAGTCAGCCGACTGGACGCCGGCGGACCCCAGCTGCCGGCGGCATAGCCGATCGGGGCTGTCTGCTCGGCGGCCCAGTGATCCAGTACCGGCTGGCACCAGCGCCACGCGGCGTCAGCCTCGTCGCGGCGCATGAACAGCGTCGCGTTGCCCCGCAACACGTCGAGCAGCAGGCGCTCGTAGGCATCCTGCCGGCGCTCACGGAAGAATTGCTGGAAGTCGAGATCAAGATACACCTCGCGCAGGCGCATGCCATCGCCCGGCGCCTTGGCCATGGTGTAGAGCCGCACGCTCTCCTCGGGCTGCAGCGTAATGACCAGGCGATTCGGCGCCAGCGCGCTGTCGAAAATCGAGTGCGGTGGCGAACGGAAATTGATCACTACTTCCGCGCGCCGCTCGGCCATGCGCTTGCCGGTACGCAGAAAGAAAGGCACACCGGCCCAGCGCCAGTTCGCGACCTCGGTACGCAATGCGACGTAACTCTCCGTGCAGGACCCTGCGGTAACGCCCGCCTCGGCCAGATAGGGGCCAACCGCCTGCCCGCCCATGCTGCCGGCCCGGTATTGGCCGCGAACGATGTTCTCGCGCAGTGACTCCTGCGTCCACGGCTTCAGTGACCGCAGCACCTGCAATTTCTCATCGCGCACGGCGTCTGGATCGAGGCTCGACGGCGGCTCCATCGCGGTAATGCAAAGCAGGTTGAGCAGATGGTTCTGCACCATGTCGCGGAAGGCGCCGGTGCTGTCGTAGAACTCGCCGCGAGTCTCCACACCAACCATCTCGGCAATGGTGATTTGCACATTGCTGACCCAGGTGCGATTCCACAGCGGCTCCAGCAGCGTGTTGCCAAAACGCAGCGCCAGAAGGTTCTGCACGCTTTCCTTGCCGAGATAGTGGTCGATGCGATAGACCTGCGCTTCGCTGAAGGCGTCGAGCACCAGATCGTTGATCTGCCGCGACGACACCAGATCGCGCCCGAGCGGCTTCTCAAGCACGATGCGCGTCTCGGACGTATTGAGCCCGGACGTCTTGAGCCCGTCGATGATGGCCGGGAACAACGCCGGTCCCACTGACAGATAGAACACCGTCTGACTCGCCCGCTCGTCCAGTCGGGCTTTCAACTCGCGATATTGTTCAGGCGCATTGACGTCGAGTGCGAAATAGGCAATGCGCGCGAGGAATCGCGCCAGGGCGCCGTCGGGCGCGGCCTTTATGATGTCCGGGGCGAAGCGATTCAGCGCTTCACTCACGCGGTCGCGAAACGCCGCGTCGTCCATCTTCTGTCGCGCGGCAGCAATAATGCGACCGCCGGCGTGCAGGCAGGCATCGCATTCGGCACGAAACAAGGCAGGATAAAGTTTGCGTAGCGCCAGATCGCCGGTGCCACCGAAAATGACCAGATCAAAGTTGCCGTTCATACGATAACAATAGCAGCCTTGTAGTAAAACAACAAGCTAAAATTACAGCATTTGACGCGATGGCAAAGCCTTCGCGACAACGAAACACGCTCTTCCGTCCGGAACCCTGCCATGAACACCCTCGACCAGCTCAAACAATTCACCACCGTCGTCGCCGACACCGGCGATTTCAACGCCATGCGCGCCTACACGCCGCGTGACGCCACGACCAATCCGTCGCTGATCCTGAAGGCGGTACAGCAGGACGCCTACAAGCCGCTGTTCAGCGAAACGGTGGCAGCACACAAGGGCAAAAGCATCGGCGCCATCGTCGATCAGGTGCTGATCCGTTTCGGCCTGGAAATCCTCAACATCGTGCCCGGCCGCGTCTCGACTGAGGTGGATGCGAGGCTGTCGTTCGACACTCCGGCGACCATCGGCAAGGCGCGCGAGCTGATTGCACTCTACGCGGCGGCCGGAATCGGCAAGGACCGTGTGCTGATCAAGATTGCCTCCACCTGGGAGGGCATTCAGGCCGCCACCGTGCTCGAAAAGGAAGGCATCCACTGCAATCTGACGCTGCTGTTCAGCCCGATTCAGGCAGCCGCCTGCGCCGAGGGCGGCATCACGCTGATCTCACCTTTCGTGGGCCGCATTCTGGACTGGTACAAAAAGCGCGACGGCAAGGATTTCACCGCTGAGGAAGACCCCGGCGTGCAGTCGGTGCGCTTCATCTACGCGTACTACAAGCACTACGGCTACAGGACCGAGGTGATGGGTGCCAGCTTCCGCAATATCGGCGAAATCCTGGCGCTCGCCGGCTGCGACCTGCTGACCATCTCGCCCGACCTGCTGAACCAGCTGCAGGGCATGAACGAGCCGGTTGAACGCAAACTGATCCCCGGCAAGGCTGCCACGGCGCCCATCAAACTGGACACGTCCGAGCCCGCGTTCCGCTACGCACTGAACAACGACGCGATGGCAACCGAGAAGCTGGCGGAAGGCATCCGTGCGTTTGCCGTCGATGCCGGCAAGCTGGAAAGCCTGATTTCAGCAGCGCTTTGATGGCAGCGAACCGGAACTGCCTGAGTACAACTTTTTACTGAAACCAGCATTCCATCTGGGCTGAATAGCCAAAATTGATGAAACTCGACTTCTTTCGCAAAGCCGTGTGAGCCCACATTGAATGGGGCTTCCACTGAAAAGGTGCTGCTTGCCGGAACGACCGTAGACCTGTTCTGCCGCGTCATCGACAACTACGGTGACATTGGCGTCTGCTGGCGGCTGGCGCGGCAGCTGGTCGCCGAGCACGGCTGCACGGTGCGGCTGATCGTCGATGACCTGCACGCGTTTCGCTTCATCGCACCCGAGGTGGATGCTGCGTCGGCTTCGACGCAAGCGCTGCTTGGCGTCACTGTCGTGCCGTGGCAAAACGCCAACACGTTGACGCCCGCAGAGGTCGTCATCGAGGCCTTCGCCTGCGACCCGCCGGCGGACTACGTGCAGGCAATGGCTGCGCAAGCCACCAAACCCGTCTGGTTGAACCTTGAATATCTCAGCGCCGAAACCTGGGTCGATGACATCCACGGTCGCGCAAGCCCGCATCCGCGGCTGCCGCTGACCAAATACTTCTTTTGCCCCGGATTTACCGGTCAATCCGGCGGCTTGATTCGGGAGCGAAGTCTTACGCCGGTGGATTCACGACAACCGGAATCACAATCCAGGACGCTAGCCGCAGCCGACCTGCCGCAGCGCCTGTTTGTTTTCACCTACCCGCAAGCCCCTGTGCGGGCACTGACGGATGCGTTCGGAGCATCCGGTCAGCGCGTAGCGGTGAGCGTGGCTGCGCCGCTAGCCGATTGCGCGCCGGAATGGCGCACGGCGCCCCCCGTGCCACAACCCGATTTCGACGCCCTGCTCGCGCCGTTCGACCTGCTGCTGGTACGCGGCGAAGACTCCTTCGTCCGCGCGCAATGGGCAGCCAAACCGATGCTCTGGCACATCTACCCGACCGACGACGATGCCCATTGGGTCAAGCTCGATGCCTGGCTCGACCGCTACTGCGAAAGCCTGCCGGCGTTGGTGGCGGACGCCTATCGCCGTGCCAGCCACGCGTTTGTTGCCGGTGACCGGAACGCGACATCCTACGCCGAATTCGTCACTCACTTGCCAACGCTTCGGCAACACGCCATCCGCTGGCGCGCCCTGCTCATGCAGCAGACCGACCTCGCCACCCGGCTCGTTAGGTTCGTCGCTCTGGTGAAAACGCAAAAAGTCGGCTAAAATCAAAGGCTTTGCTACAAAACCTGCGGGCCAAACCCCTCCGACATTGCCATTCCGGCATTGTCAGTCATCGCTGTCAAGCCAACGTGCTGACGTAGACGACGGAAAACACTTCAACCGGCGCGCATCCACAACGAAACCACCATGAAAACCGCACAAGAACTCCGCGCCGGCAACGTCATCATGATCGGCAACGACCCGATGGTCGTGGTCAAGGCTGAATACAACAAGTCCGGCCGCAACGCCGCCGTGGTCAAGACCAAGCTCAAGAACCTGCTCACGGGCACCGGTGCCGAGCCCGTGTTCAAGGCCGACGAAAAATTCGACGTCATCGTCCTCGAAAAGAAGGAAGTGACCTACAGCTACTTCGCCGATCCGATGTACGTGTTCATGGACGCCGAGTACAACCAGTACGAGATCGAGCCTGACACCATGACTGACGCGCTCAAGTACCTCGAAGACGCAATGCCGTGCGAAGTCACGTTCTACGACGGCCGCGCCATCGGCATCGAGCTGCCGACCTCGCTGGTGCGTGAGGTGGAATACACCGAGCCGGCCGTGCGCGGTGACACCTCGGGCAAGGTCATGAAGCCCGCCAAGCTCAAGGGCACCGGCTTCGAGATCCCGGTTCCGGCCTTCGTCAACACCGGCGACAAGATCGAGATCGACACTCGCACCGACGAGTTCAAGAAACGCGTCTAACTGGTAGTTCTGGCTGCTGCAACGCAGCCTTGATCCAGCGCAATGGCCCATGCGATAGCCCAACTATCGCACGGGCCTTTTGTTTTGGAGCGGAGATAATGCATACAGGAGGAACCGTTGACGATGCTCGTCGCCTATCTCACGCATCCGTACGCACTCAAGCACGAAATGGGGTCGCATCACCCCGAATGCCCCGACCGGGTACGGGTGGTTGACGACTACCTGCGTGCGCAAGGCTTGCTTGATTTCATGCGGGAAGAGATCGCCGCTGCCGCGCCCCCGCACACAATCCTGCGGGCACACACACGCGAGATGGTCGACTCGATTGAACGGATGGCGCCGCAGCAGGGTTACTGCGGCATCGACGGCGACACCACTATGAATCCGTACACGCTGCTTGCTGCCCAGCACAGTGCCGGCGCCGCAGTCAAGGCTGTTGATCTGGTGTGCGCTGGTGATGCGCCGCGTGCGTTCTGCAACATCCGTCCGCCCGGCCATCACGCCGAGCGTCATCGCGCGATGGGGTTCTGCTTTTTCAACAATGCAGCGATCGCTGTGCTGCACGCGATACAGGCGCACGGCCTCGAGCGTGTGCTGCTGGTTGACTTCGACGTGCATCACGGGAACGGCACCGAAGAGATACTTGCCGACCAGTGCGATGCGCGGCGCGTGCTGATGGTGTCAACCTTTCAGCATCACCTTTATCCCGGCAACGGTGATGTGCCGATGGCCGCCAACATGGTCAACGTGCCGCTGCCCGCCTACTCTCGCGGAGACGCCATGCGCGCCGCCGTGCTCGACCGCTGGCTGCCGGCGATTGATGACTTTGCACCGCAGCTGGTGGTCATCTCGGCTGGTTTCGACGCGCACCGCGAAGACGACCTCGCATCCCTCGGCTGGGTGGACGCCGACTACCGCTGGCTGACGCAGCAACTCGTTGCGGTAGCCGACAAACATTGTCGCGGGCGTATCGTTTCACTGCTTGAGGGCGGTTATCACCTGCCCGCGCTTGCCCGCAGCGTCGGCGAACACGTGAAAGTGTTGATCGGCGCCGATTGACCGGGCATCGTTGCGCGGTCGTCCGTCGCGCTGGCGACTACTGGTCGGCACGAAACGCGCGGTAGCATTGCGCGCATGCACGGCCATCATTCGCACCACGCATCGGACGACGCAGGCCATCCGCGCCACGCGCACCCGCATCACGACGGTGACGCACACGGCGCGACCACCAGTTCGCACCCGCAGAAGGAGGCTCATGGCCACGGGCACGGACACACACACGGTCACGGCGGGCATGCCCACGCACATGGGCCGATCAACTACGACCGCATCTTCGCCATTGGCGTTGCGCTGAATGTCAGCTATGCGCTGATTGAGGCGGTCGCAGGTTTCTGGCTGCATTCGCTGGCACTGGTGGCCGACGCCGGCCACAACCTCTCCGACGTGCTTGGGCTATTGCTGGCGTGGGCTGCCGTGTGGCTCTCGCGGCGCAAACCCTCCGCGCGGCATTCCTACGGCCTCGGACGCACTTCCATTCTTGCGGCGCTGGCCAACGCCGTGCTGCTGTTCGTTGCGCTGGGTGCCATCGTCTGGGAGGCCATCGGTCGACTGAACGAGCCGCAGGTCGTCGCCACCGGTCCGGTGATAGTTATTGCGCTGATCGGGATCGCGATCAACGGTTTCACTGCCTGGTTGTTCATGCGTGGCAGCAAGACCGATCTCAACGTGCGCGGCGCCTATCTGCACATGGCGGCGGACGCGGCGGTGTCTGCCGGCGTGGTGGCGAGCGCCGCGCTGATGGGAGTCACCGGCTGGCTGTGGCTCGACCCGGTCACCAGTCTCATCATCGCCGTCGTGATCGCCTGGGGCTCGTGGCGGCTCCTGGTTGACTCATTGCGCCTCTCGCTTGACGCGGTGCCGGCGCACGTCGATGCCAGCGCGGTCGCCGGGTTTCTGGCACACCGTGCCCCGGTGCAAAGCCTGCATGACCTGCATATCTGGGCGCTGTCGACCGAGGCGGTCGCACTGACCGCGCATCTCGTTTGCCCGGACGGACATCCGGGTGATGCATGGCTCAAGGACGTCTGTGACGAATTGCACGAGCGATTCGCCATTGATCATGCAACCCTGCAGATCGAAACCGGCGACGCCGCACACTGCGCGCTGCGCGAGCGCTGTGGGCTGGCGCACTAGCCTCGAGCCTTACCGTCTCGCGTCGCCATCCACTTCGGCCCGAGCACCGCAATCGCCAGCCCGGTGAGCACGACGGCAGCGCCAAGCAGTTGCGTGGCGGAAAGACGCTCACCGAAAGCCCACGCCGTTGCGGTCATGCCCGCCACGGGCACCCACAGCGCAAACGGTGACACCATCGACGCCGGGTAGCGCGTCAGCAAGTTCGACCAGAGGCCGTAGCCAAACACTTGCGCGGCATAGGCCAGCACGCAGAGATTGGCCCACAACGCCCAACTCGGCGTCCTCAGCGGCGCGGTCAGCGCACCCGCTGGCTCCACGATGAGCGAAATCACCACCAGCGGCGGCACGGCAGCCAGACTCGTCCAGGCCACAAAGTTCATCGCGCTGACTCGACCAGTATGCGCGATGCGCGCCACGTGCTTTGCCACTGTGTTCCCCGCGCCCCAGAAGAACGCCGCAAGCAGCACGAGCAGGAATGCTGCTCCGACACCGCCTTGCAACTTGGTCACACCGATGATGACCAAGCCGATCGCCGCGATCAGTGCACCCACCAACTGCGCGCGGTGTATGGCTTCGCCGTAGAGCGCCACTGCGAGGCCAATGGTGAAAAACACTTGCGTCTGCACCACCAGCGACATCAAGCCGGCGGGCATACCCATGTTGAGCGAAATGAACATCACGGCGAATTGGCCCACGGCGATGAACAGCGCGTAGAGCACCAGCCAGCACCAGGGCACCTGCGGTCGCCCGACAAACAACACCAGCGGCACTGCAGCCATGAAAAAGCGCCAGCCCGACAGCGCAAAGGGCGGCACGCTCACCAGCGCCAGCTTGATCGAAACGAAGGTCAACCCCCACACGGTGGCAATGGCGAGAGCGAGGAGCGTGTGGCGAAGGGGCAAAGGTCAGGCTGCAGAAGGTTTCAACGACTTGACGCGCGGTGCGAATACGCGTCGCATCGTGTCAAGTCGGCGCGAAATCCAATCAAACTGAATCGGCCATTCCGCTCGATCATCCATGTTGACATCGTTCCAGATTGTGACGATCCGCGACATCTTGCTATCCGGCAGTTCGCGCCAATCCAGTGGAAAGCCTGTCTCTTGTTGGATCGATTCTCGTTGCGCCAGCAAGGCGTTGAACGCCTCCTTCGGTGCGAAACCTGGAGGTTGGACGACAACAATTTCGACGCCAATCCAGCGCTTCTCCCTGGACGCAAAAACGTCCATGTTGATTCCCGAGCGCCCCAGAGCGCAGTTTACCCAGTGCTGGGGCGCTGGTTTCTGTGGTGTCACAGCGCCCCCACATCGCTTGATGTAGTCGCGCAACGCCGTCCAGTACTCAAGGTACAGTGACTGAGTCTCCGTCAATTCACTACTCCGCGCACGCTCAGCAACGCTTCGGCGCCAGTCGTTCGGCTTACTCACAATGTTGAACTTCGGTGCAACATTGTCAGAACCAACGAACTTCCAGAGTTCAATCTCCAGCAAGAAAAAGCTGAAACCGTCTACCGTGACTTCGTTCAGCCAGTCCACGGCAGCACGATGCTCTTCAGTCGAACGCTTGGCGATCCAGATAATCGTTCGGGCATCCAGGCCTGCGGCATAGGTCAGGATTTGTCCCAAATGTGGGTGATCGGTCGACTCAAGCTGATTTTCGATCAGGACATTCGTGCCGGTGGCAAGGTCCCTACACAAAATATCAGCGCGATACGGGCCGACACCCTGTTCCTGAGCCACCAACTCCAAATCCAGCCCTAGCGCCTCCGAAAGAATCGACAGGCTATCCTCCTCTGCGAGCCAGGGCGTGAAGTCAGCCGGTTCGGACGACCAGATGGTGCGAAGATCGTCAACCCTTTCAAGCTTGGCCAACGGCCGAGACAACGCCACGCTATTCGACCGCTTTCAACATCGCCTCAACCACGCCTTTGGCATCGCCGAACACCATCATGGTCTTGTCCATGTAGAAGAGTTCGTTGTCGAGCCCGGCGTAACCTGCTGCCATCGAGCGCTTGTTGACGATAACGGTGCGCGCCTTGTAGGCCTCAAGAATCGGCATGCCGTAGATCGGGCTGCCTTTCTGCAGGGCAAGCGGGTTCACCACGTCGTTGGCACCGAGCACCAGCACCACGTCGGTTTGCGCGAACTCGGAGTTGATGTCCTCCATTTCGTGCACCTGGTCATACGGCACTTCGGCCTCGGCCAGCAACACATTCATGTGCCCCGGCATGCGGCCCGCCACTGGATGAATCGCGTACTTGACGTCGACCCCCTTGGCGATCAGCTTTTGCGCAAGTTCCTTCACGGCGTGCTGCGCGCGGGCGACCGCGAGGCCATACCCCGGCACGATCACCACGCTGTCAGCGTTCGACAGCATGAAGGCCGCATCGTCCGCACTGCCGCTCTTGACCGGGCGCTGCTCCTTGCTGCCCGTCGCGGCGCCGCCCTCGCCACCGAAGCCGCCGAGGATGACGCTGATGAACGAACGGTTCATCGCCTTGCACATGATGTAGGACAGGATCGCACCGGACGAACCGACCAGCGAACCGGCGATGATCAGCATCGGGTTGTTCAGCGAAAAACCGATGCCCGCCGCCGCCCAGCCGGAGTAGCTGTTCAGCATCGACACCACCACCGGCATGTCAGCGCCGCCGATCGGAATGATGATGAGCACGCCGAGCAGGAAGCCGAGCGCGCAGATGATCGTGAAGTCGGTGAATGACTCTGAATGCCAGAAGCCAAAGATGAAGAACAGCGTCGCCAATCCGAGCACGGCGTTCAGCGCGTGTTGCCCTTTGAAAGTGACAGGTGCTCCCTGAAACAGGCGGAATTTGTACTTGCCCGAGAGCTTGCCAAAGGCGATGACGGAGCCGGAAAACGTGATAGCACCGATGAAGGCACCGAGCGCCAGTTCGATGCGATTACCGCCGGGAATCGCGCCGCCCTTTTGCGTGATACCGAAGGCGTAAGGCTCGACCACGGCAGCCACGGCGATACACACCGCCGCCAGACCGATCATGCTGTGCATGAAAGCAACCAGCTCGGGCATTTTGGTCATCTCGACGCGCTTGGCCATCACGGCGCCAATGCCACCGCCAACCACCAGCCCGCCAAGCACATAGCTGAGGCCAAGGGCCGACTCGCCTGCCAGCTTGAATATCAACGCTGCGGTCGTCACCATCGCGATGGCCATGCCCACCATGCCAAAACGGTTGCCCGTGATGGACGTGGTGGGGTGCGAGAGCCCCTTGAGTGCCTGAATGAAAAAGACCGAGGCGACAAGGTAGAGAAGAACAACGACGTTCATGCTCATTTGGCAACCTCCGGCTTCGCTTCAGCTTTTTTCTCTTTCTTCTTGAACATTTCAAGCATGCGTTTGGTCACCAGAAAGCCACCAAAGATATTCACGGCAGCCAGCGCCACCGCCAGCACGCCCATGGTCTTGCCGAGCGTGGTCTCGGTCAGCGCAGCGGCCAGCATGGCCCCCACGATGATGATCGCCGAGATCGCATTGGTCACCGCCATCAGCGGTGTGTGCAGCGCTGGTGTCACCGTCCAGACGACGTGATAGCCGACGTAAATCGCCAGCACAAAGATGATCAGGTTGATGACAATGTGTTCGACGCCGCTCACTTTTTATCTCCCGTCACCAGTGTGGCTGCGACGATGTCGTCGTCCATGTTGATCTTGAATTCACCGGTCTTGAAATCCACCAGCAGTTTCAGGAAGTCCAGCACGTTGCGGGCATAGAGCGCACTGGCGTCCTGCGGCAGCAGTGCCGCCAGGTTGGTATGCCCGACCAGCGTCACGCCATGCTTGACGACCACTTTATCCTTCTCGGTCAGCGGGCAATTACCGCCCTGCTCGGCCGCAAGATCGACGATCACCGAGCCCGGCTTCATCGCCTTGACCATTTCTTCAGTCACCAGCACGGGGGCCGGACGTCCAGGAATCAGCGCAGTCGTGATCACGCAATCGGCCGCCGCGACCCGCTTGGCGACCTCGGCACGTTGCCGTGCCATCCAGCTCTCGGGCATCGGTTTCGCATAACCGCCAACGCCTTGCGCCGTTTCGCGCTCCTCGTCGGTTTCGTAAGGGACGTCGATGAATTTCGCCCCGAGCGACTCCACCTGCTCTTTCACTGCCGGACGCACGTCAGAGGCTTCAATCACCGCGCCGAGACGCTTGGCGGTGGCAATCGCCTGCAGCCCGGCCACGCCAACCCCGAGAATAACCACGCGGGCAGCTTTCACCGTGCCCGCCGCTGTCATCAGCATCGGGAAAAACTTCGGGTAGTGGTTCGCCGCCAGAATCACAGCCTTGTAACCGGCGATGTTGGCCTGCGACGACAGCACGTCAAGGCTTTGCGCGCGTGTGGTGCGTGGCGCCCGCTCCAGCGAAAAGCCGTTGACGCCTTTGCCCTTGATCGCGGCGATGCCGTCGGCATTGAACGGGTTCAGCATGCCCACAAGATGGGTGCCACTTCTCATCGCAGCCAGCTCTTCAGCGCCGGGCGCGCGCACCTTGAGCACAATATCGCTGGCAGCGAGCACTTCTGCAGCGCTGGCACTGACCGTAGCGCCGGCCGCAGCATAGGCCTCATCCAGCAGGCTTGACGCAGCGCCCGCGCCGGACTCGATAGTGACTGAAAAGCCTGGAATGGCGACCAGTTTCTTGACGGTCTCGGGCGTCGCCGCAACTCGCGTCTCGCCAGCCGTCGTCTCCTTGATGATGCCGATTCTCATCGGGCACCTCCCCTTTTGTTTGACCAAAGCAGTGTAGCCGCTTTCCCGCGCGTTGCGCAGCGCTTCAGACGGGTTAACCCTTGATCGAATAATCGAGCATTCGCCGCGCCTTTTTTGCTGTTGCAGTTAAATTTGAGGATTAGGTTTCCGGAGGTACTTTTCATGCCCACAATCAACCGTCTGGCGCTGCGTGGCGTAGCCGCTGCAATGGGCTTCGCCCTGTCCGCCGCCGTCTTCACTGCTGGTGCCGCAACGCTCAAGAACGCTGCCCAGAACGACATCCTGACTGCCGACCCGCATTCCCAGAACCACGCCACCACCAACGCGATTCTGATGCACGTGTATGAGGGGTTGACTCGCTACAACGCCAAGTTCGAGGTGGAGCCAGCGCTGGCCACCAAGTGGACCTACATCTCGCCGACGCAGGTGCGTTTCGAACTGCGCAAGGGCGTGAAATTCCATGATGGCACGCCGTTCACCGCCGACGACGTGGTGTTCAGCTTCAACCGCATCAAACAGCCGCAGGGCACGATGCAGATCTACATTGCCGGCATCGGCGAAGTGAAGAAAGTCGACGACTACACGGTTGACTTCATCATGCCGGCGCCGAACCCGATCCTGCTGCGCAACATCATCGACTTCCGCATCATGAGCAAATCGTGGAGCGAGAAGAACAAGGTCACCAATATCCAGGATTACAAGGCGAAGGAAGAAACCTACGCCTCGCGCAACGCGATGGGCACCGGCCCGTACATGTGGAAGGCCTGGGCGCCAGAGCAGCGCATCGAGATGGTCGAGAACCCCAACTGGTGGGGCAAGAAGGACGGTAACGTCACCGCCTACACCTACCTTCCGATCAAGGCCGACGCCACTCGCATCTCGGCACTGATCGCCGGTGACATCGACATGTCGTCGGAAGTCCCGCCGCAGGACGTCGAGCGCCTGAAGAAGGACCCGAAGCTGAAAGTTCTGGAAGGTATCGAGGTTCGCACCATTTTCCTCGGCATGGATCAATGGAGCGATGAGGCGAAGTACACCAACGTCAAGGGCAAGAACCCGTTCAAGGACAAGCGTGTGCGTGAGGCACTGTCGCTGGCGGTGGACCGCGAAGCGATCAAGAAGTCGATCATGCGCGGCCTCTCGGTGCCGGCGGCCATCATCGTCGCGCCGGGCGTCAACGGCCACAGCAACGATATCGACAAGGCGGAATTCAACGTCGAGAAGGCGAAGAAGCTGCTGGCCGAAGCGGGCTATCCGAATGGCTTTGAGCTGACGCTGGACTGCCCCAACAACCGCTACGTCAACGACGAAAAGGTCTGTCAGGCGGTGGTCGCAATGTGGGCGAAGATCGGCCTCAAACCGAAGCTGAACTCGATGAACTTCGCGCCCTACATCGCCAAGATCCAGAACTTCGACACCAGCGTCTACATGCTGGGCTGGGGTGTGGCCACCTATGACGCGCTGTACTCGCTGCAATCACTGGTGCGCACCAAGACCACCGGTGCCGACGGCAACTTCAACCTGGGCCGCATCAACGATACGCGCCTCGACGCCATCATCGACCAGTTGAAGACCGAGCCGGACGTGACCAAGCGTAACGCCCTGATCCGCCGTGCGCTCGAGCGCACCAAGGAAGAGAGCTACTACGTGACACTGCACCACCAAATCCGTCCGTGGGCGATGAAGAAAGAAGTCACCACGCTGCACCGCTCGGACGACCGTCCGGAAGCGCGCTTCGCCAAGGTCTCGGGCGGCGGGTCCTGATCCGGGCAATCGGCCCAAACAAAAACAGGCGCTTCGGCGCCTGTTTTTACATGTGCAGAATGAGTTCCCCGAACATCAGCTTGTCGCTCAAACTCAGCCTACATAAGGCATCACGGCAAAAAATATCAGAAGTCGATAATTATAAAAATCCGCCGAAAAGCCCAGTTCATCTGCGGGTTGGCGAGAAAAGCTGCTGATCGCACTACACACCAGTCAGCAGGCAACGACCTTCTCCCATTTCCCGGCCTTCATGATGCCGACAAAATTTCTCTCGGGTTCGCACATCACGGTGATGTCCTGCGTCGGGTCGCCATCCACTACGATCAAGTCCGCGTACGCACCAGGTGCGATGACACCGAGTTTGCCTTCCTGATTGAGCACGGTTGCCGCCACGCTAGTGGCGCTTTGCAGTTGCTCCACCGGGGTCTGCACGCTCGCCCGAAGGCGCCACTCGCGCGCCTGCTGCGGATGCATGCTGCCGAGCAGATCGGTGCCAAAACCGATGGGCACGCCGGCGGCCTTGGCAATTGCAATGGCCTGCGTTCCCGCATCTTTCACGCGGTCCAGTTTGGCGAGCATTTCGTCGCTCCAAGCCAAACGTTTGCCCTCGTCGCCAAGCACGGCGTAGGTTGCCAGCGTCGGCACCAGAAACGCGCCGTGCTGCTTCATCACTTTCGCCGAGGCTTCGTCGAGCAGGTTGCCGTGCTCGATGGTGCGCACGCCGCACTGCACCGCGCGGGTGATAGAGCGCGGCGAGTAGGCATGCGCCATCGCGTAGGTATTCGCAGCAGTAGTTTCCTCGCAGATCGCGGTCAGCTCCTCCAAAGAATACTGGGTGCCGTCAATCGGATCGGTCGGGCTGGCCACACCACCGCCCGCCATGATCTTGATCTGGTTGGCACCGTGGCGAAGCTGCTCGCGCACCGCGCGCCGCACCTCCGGCACACCGTCGGCCAGCGCCGGGAATAGCCCGACACCGGCGCAGGTGCAGATGAATTCCTTGACGCCACGCGGCCGGATGTCGGCATGCCCGCCGGTTTGTGACAGTGGTGCGCCAGCGATGAACAAGCGCGGTCCGCGCAGGAAGCCGCGCTCGATGGCGAGCTGCACTCCGTAGTCTGCGCCAGCCGCGTCGCGCACGGTGGTAAAGCCACGCAGCAGCATCCCCTCCAGCACATGCGTCGCCTGCGCGGTGATGTAGGTTGGTGGCTGCATCGAGAGCTGCCAGACGTCGTGGTGAACCGCCATCACGTGCACGTGGCAATCGATGAGCCCCGGCAGCACGACACGGCCGCCGAGGTCAACCACCTCCCCGACCGGCACGGGACCACCGGGCTGGATCACCGCCTCAACGCGGCCATCAGCCACCACCACCGCAGCGACCGGACGCAGCACGCCCGCGAGGCTATCGAACAGCCGGAGATTGGTAAGAATTTGTCGCGACATGTCACATCCTGCACAGCGGCCCGCTGCCAGCAATCATCAATTGCTGACTAGAACGCGGCCAAAAAGGTAAAAAGACGGCTTCTGCGAGGAAATCATGCCAGACGCCCCTCCCGATCTGTTTCAGCGTGCCGCCGGTGGCGATTCCGCCGCGATGAGCACGCTCTATGCAGAACTGTATCCCGAAATCAAGCGGGTGGCACGTGCGCGTCTCGCCCAGGCAGGTGGCGTCACCGGTCTCAACGCTACCGCACTGGTGCATGAAGGTTTCATGCGCATGGCCGAGCGCAAGGGATTGCAGGGCGAAACGCGGGTGCAGTTCTTCGCCTATGTTGGCAAGGTGCTGCGCTCGATCGTGATCGACTTCGTGCGCGCCCGTGACGCCGAAAAGCGCGGCGGCGGCGCCACACTGATGACGCTGTCGCACGCCGATTCGGCACCCGATGGCTGGCTGCCCGCCGTGGATGTAGTGGCACTTGATCAGGCGCTCGAGCGGCTAAAGGCCGTCGATGAAGGCATGTACCACACTGCGGAGTTGCATTTCTTTTGCGGCATGACCATCGAGGAGACCGCCGAATCGCGTGGCATCTCGACCCGTACGGTCAACCGGGAGATCACCAAGGCGCGTGCGATGCTCGCCGAGTGGCTGGACGTTTCCGGCGAGCGCATTTGAGTCTGCCACAGGGCGGCGGCAGGCACCTGACGCAGTTTTTTCCGCAGCCGCGTCTTTGTAAGACACCATGAGCGACGCGGCCCCTCCTCCGTCTGACAACGAATTCGACGCAGCTTTCTGGAAAGCCGTCAACGCTGCTTTCGACGAAGCCCTCGAATGCGACGACCTGACGCGACCGGGGTTCATGCGCTCGCTGTCCGACCGCGATCCGCGGGTAGCCAACGAGGTGCGGCGGCTACTCGGCCGCGCCCACGCGCAGACGCTGGCGACAGATTTTGTCCGCGACAAGCCGCCGCGCCCGCCTGGCCTGACCACCGAACTCTCCACCGTGCTCGGCGCGGTGATGGGAGACGGCGGGGAACGCGGCTTTGACGGCCTGCTGCAGCGCGCGCTGCGCGCCGAGCGCGCCCGTAGCGAGAACACCCGCAGCTCCGGCGAGCTGTGTGGCGCGTGGAGACTGCAGGAGGTCATCGGCGTCGGTGGCATGGGCGAGGTATGGCTTGCCACCCGCGCCGACGGGCTCTATCAGGCCAAGGCCGCCGTCAAGTTCCTGCGCACCGATGGCGATGCCGAGCGCTTCGAGGCCCGATTCGCGCAAGAGCGGGCGTTGCTGGCAAGGCTGAATCACCCCGGCATCGCACGGCTCATCGACGCCGGGCGATTGTTCGGGCAGCCCTTCCTGGTGCTCGAATATGTCGATGGCAAACCGTTGCTCAACTACGTGGCCGAACAGGCACCGACGGTCCAGGCACGCATCGAGCTGATCCGCGAAATCGGTGAGGCGGTCTCCTATGCCCACTCGCAACTGGTGGTGCACCGCGATCTCAAACCATCGAACGTGCTGGTGACACCGGGCGGCCACGTCAAGCTGCTCGACTTTGGCGTCGCCGGGTTGCTCGATGACGCCGATCATGATGAAGCCACTTCGTCCGAGGCGACGCGCATCGGCGGTCGCGGTCTCACCGTCGAGTACGCCGCGCCGGAGCAGATCACCGGGGACGCGACTGGAGTCGCCAGCGACATCTATTCGCTCGGCGCGCTGGCCTATCACCTGCTCGCGGGCCGCCGCGCGCACTTGCCCGAGAAGCATGGCCGCGCAGCGCTGGAACACGCGGTACTGCACACCACGCCCGACCGCGTCTCGCATGCGGCCGCCAGCACGCACCACGTCACTGCCCGCGACAACATCCCGCCGCCGTCCGATCCGGCGCGGCTGGGAGGTGACATCGACGCCATCGTCGCCCGCGCCATGCGCATTGATCCTGCTGACCGCTACCCGTCGATGGAAGCCTTCGTCGCCGATCTGCGCCGCTGGATGGAACGGCGCCCGATCGCCGCGCGGCGTGAGGACCGCAGCTACCGCACGCGACTCTGGCTGCGCCGCAACTGGCTTCCCGTCAGTCTCACAGCAACCCTGTTTGTGGCGCTTGGCGCCGGTCTCGCGCTCTCGCTCTGGCAGTATCAGCGTGCCCGTGCAGAGGCGACACGCGCCAACAAGACGGCCGACTATCTTGTCGAACTGCTCGGCCGCGCAGATCCTGATCTCCATGGCGGCAAATGGCCGTCCGCCCTTGATCTGCTCGACGAAGCGGCTCGTGACAGCAAGCTGCGCTTCCGCGATGAACCGGTCACCGAAGAGCGCCTCGCACGGCTGTTCGCCGGTATCTATCGCTCGCTGTCGCGCGACAACGACGCCCTGCCGCTGGCGCGGCGCGCCCTGGCGCTGTCTACCGAGTTGTACGGGGAGAACTCGCTCAACACCCTGCGTGCGCGCGGGCTGCTGGCCTGGGTGCTGTACTGGTCGGACGACTACACCGAGGCGGTGAGCGTGATGCAGCCGGTCATGGATCGGGCTGCCAGATTGCTGCCGGCCAAGTCACCCGAGCTGATCGAAATCCAGCTCCGCTATGCCAACATTCTGGCGGGCGTCTACCGCATCGACGAGGCAGAAGGGCATTTCCGCGCCGTCATCCGCGAATACCAGACCACTACCGAACCGCTGCCCAACCGTGCCTGGCGCATCGCCGACGCCGAGGGCGACCTGGCCGCGGCCTACACGCGCGCCGGTCGCTGGCAGGATGCCCTCAACCTGCTGCGCAGGAACGCGCAGCTTTACGCCAGCCCGCCGGCAAACGACCTGAAGACGGCGCTTAATCATCAGGGCAACCTGATCACCGTGCAGAACGTGCTCGGCGACCCGCGCGGCGTGGAGCAGACCATCCTCGAGCTGATCGGCCGCTGGCAGCGCCTGGCTGGCGAGCGCAGCGAGCGCATCGACGAGCTGCTCAACGATCTCGGGCTCTATTACGTGCAGGCCGGGCTCGGCGCCGAGGCGCTGAAGACCTTCGAACGCCTGCTGGAGCGGGCAACGGCGCATGGCGACAGCGACTCGTCCAACCAACTGCGCAACCAGCTCGATCTGGTCGAGATTCGGGCCCGCTTCAACATGAGTCCGGCACCGGAGCTGCTGGACAAGCTGGACGCGCTGACCGGGCAGATATTGACGCAGGTTTCTCCTGATTCACCCCGTCTGCGTCAGCTGCTGCTGCGGGCGGCGATGGTGGCTATCGCGCTCGAGCAGCCGGACAAGGCAGAAGCACTGTCCGCCAGCGCCCGCGAGAAAGGGCGTGACAAGGCACCGGCCAACGCCACCCGCACCGAAACCGCATTGGCCAGCATCGCGCGCATGCGTGGCCAGTACGACGCCGCCATCGGCCAGATCGAGCGTCGCCTGCAGGATTACGAGAAAAAGGGCGAGCGGGTTTCGCTGCGCCACGCCTTTGTACTGATCGATCACGCCTACGTACTGGCGCTGCGCGGCAAACCTGCCGATCGCCCATTGGCACAAGCCTCGCTCGCGCAGGCGCGGGCGGCGATCCCGGAGGGTCTGCCGCCGACACACCGCGTGTTTGCGCAGTGGAATTACGTCAACGCGGCCGCTCAGGCGGGCTTCGATTCACGAGACGCCGCACGCTATCGTGACGAGCTGGCCCCCCACTTCGGGCGAACGGCCGCCACCATGCCGAAGGTGCTGAGCGGATTTTTCGTGCTGCCGTAGCGGTCACCACTTCGTCGCGGTAGCTGCGGTCGCACAGCATCACCAAAAAAGTTGGCCGGTGACGTCGCAATTTCCCTTGACGCTGCGTCTGTCACCATGAGCCAGTTGCGCAACCTCGACTGCCGCTGGCTCAGGTGACACTCTCCCCGGAGCTGTTGCCAACCCCGATGCTTGCAGCGCATCGGTCAGCGTTGCCGCGCTCCGCGCGGCGCCGTGTGCGTCAGGCAGCTCCTCCCTGCCTGCGTGCGAAATCTGGAGCTCATCCCCGGATGAGCTCTTTTTTTGCCCGTTTCGGATGACAGCTTTTTAGCAAAATTCCCACTGGATAGGGCATACGGGCTATTTTTGTTAAATATCGACTTTAGGCAATAAAACAACTGTAGCCCTCACTGAATGGAACTTCCGCAGAAAAGCCAATGAGCCGTTTCGCCGGCATAAGCTAGATTTATCCGACTAAATCCAACATATTGCGCAATTATTTTGCTTGAAAATTGGTTAATTTGGCATGTACAGCAATTTTGTTGCTTGCGATAAAATCGCTGCATCGCAACAAGGAATGATCATGCCTGCTTCGCTCAATCGCCAAATCGATGACGTCCGCATCAAGGACATCTTCGAGCTCGCCCCGCCCTCACATCTGCTGCGTGAGTTCAAGGTCAACGAGACGGTCGAGCAACTGGTGTTTGACACCCGCCGCGAAATTCACAAGGTATTGCACGGCGCCGATGACCGCCTGGTGGTGATCGTTGGCCCCTGTTCGATTCACGACAAGAAGGCAGCGCTGGAATACGCCAAACGCCTCAAGGCGTTGCGCGACGAGCTGAAACACGACCTGATCGTCGTCATGCGCGTCTACTTCGAGAAGCCGCGTACGACGGTGGGCTGGAAAGGCCTGATCAACGATCCGCATCTCGATGGCAGCTTCAAGATCAACGAGGGCCTGCGCCTGTGCCGCGAGCTGCTGCTCGACATCAACGAGATGGGCGTGCCGGCGGCGACCGAGTTCCTCGACACGCTGACGCCACAGTATTACGCCGACCTCATCTCCTGGGGCGCGATCGGCGCCCGCACCACCGAGAGCCAGGTGCACCGCCAGCTCGCCAGCGGCATGAGCTGCCCGATGGGTTTCAAGAACGGCACCGATGGCAACATCAAGATCGCGGTTGACGCCATCAAGGCCGCCGCAGCGCCGCACTTCTTCCTGTCGGTCACCAAAGGCGGCCACAGCGCCATCGTGTCGACCAACGGCAACGAGGACTGCCACGTGATCCTGCGCGGCGGCAAGGCGCCCAACTACGACGCCGCGAGCGTCGAAGCTTCGGGCGCCGAGCTCGGCAAGGCGGGTCTGCCGCAACGCATCATGATCGACTTCTCGCACGCCAATTCCAGCAAGCAGCACGACAAGCAGATCGAGGTCTCGGCCGATGTCGGCCGCCAGATGGCCGCGGGCGACGAGCGCATCTTCGGCGTCATGATCGAATCGCACCTCAATCCAGGCCGCCAGGACCTGACACCGGGTAAAGAGCTGGCCTACGGCGTCTCCATCACCGACGCCTGCATCGACTGGGCGCAGACCGAAGGCGTGCTGCGCCAGCTCGCGGCCGACGTGCAGAAGCGCCGACTGGCGCAGCCGGAGTAGCGCCTAGGTCTTGCGGCCGGACAGCGCCGCAAACAGGCCCAGACCGATAAAGGAGCATCCGGCAATGGTGCGACCGGTCTTGCCGGCACCGCGATGCCGGGCAAGCCACGGCGCAATGCTGCCGGCCGCAATGGCGTACACGGCGTCACTCGCCGAGGCGATCAGCACAAACAGCGCACTCAGCACCACTGCCTGCGTAGCTGCGGCACCGCCCGCGCCATGCTCGGTCATGAATTGCGGCAGGAAAGCCGAGAAGAAGATGATCGTCTTCGGATTGAACAGCGCCACGATGAAGCCATCGCGAAACAAGGGCCACAGCGGCACTGACTCGGCCTTCCCGGCGCGCAGCGCGGCGTCCACCGCTGCGCCTGCCTTGTCGTCACTGGTCGCCCGCAGCGTCTTCACCCCAAGATAGATCAAATACGCGGCGCCGACGTACTTGAACACCGAGTAGATCAGCGCTGAGGCCGAGAACAGGGCCGCCAGGCCAACACCCGCCGCGATGCCGTTGACCAGCGAACCGGTGGAAGCGCCGGCGACCGACATCAGCCCGGCGCGCCGGCCCTGCGAGAGGCTGCGCGCGACGACATAAAGCACCACGGGGCCCGGGATCACGGCGAGCAGGAAGCTGGCGCCGATAAACACGCTGAGCGTGGACCACGGGGGCAAAAGACTGACGAGGCTGGTATCCATGAGCCGCAGCATACATCGACGCGCTGGGCAGCCGTCTGGCCAGCGCGTCACCACCACTGCGGCGGCTGCCATAAACTCGCTGCATGCCCCGCATCGAGTCAACTTACCAGCGCCCCTGGTGGCTACCCACCGGCCATCTGCAAAGCATCTACGCGCAGTACCTGCCCCGCGCCCGCGTTGCATATCGCCGGGAGCGGCTGGAGCTCGACGATGGCGACTTTGTTGACCTCGACTGGGCTGACGCAACTGACGCCGCGCAACCGCTTCTTGTCTTCTTTCACGGACTGGAGGGCTCCAGCGATTCGCAATACTGCCGCAACACCATGGCCGAGGCCAATTCGCGCGGCTGGACCGGCATGGTCGCGCACTTCCGCGGTTGCTCGGGCGAGCCCAATCGCCTGCCCCGCTCGTATCACTCCGGCGACAGCGAACACTGTGACATCGTCCTCCACGAGATGCGCAAGCGCTTTCCTGAGCGCACGATTTTTGCTGTTGGTGTTTCGCTCGGCGGCAATGCGCTGACCAAGTGGTGCGGTGAACAGGGTGAGATGGCCAAGGATGTCATCGCGGCGGCAGCATCGGTATCGAACCCGCTCGACCTTGGCATCTCGGCGGAGGCCATTCTGCACACCCACAACTGGGTGTTCAACACCTACTTCATGCGGGCGATGGGTGAGAGCTACGCCAAGCGCATGGAGCAGCATCCGCATCTGCGCGAAAAGGGGTTCCTCGCCAAACCAAAGAGCTTTTCGCAGTTCGATGAGCACTATACGGCGCCGACACACGGTTATTCGAGCGCATGGGACTACTACCACCGCGCTTCGTCCCGCGGTTTCATCCCAAACATCAGACTACCTTTCCTGCTGCTCAACGCAATGAACGATCCGTTCGTTCCTGCGTCACTGTTCCCCAACGAATGGGAAGTACCGGACAACGTGGTGCTGGAACAACCGACGGACGGTGGTCACGTCGGGTTCGTCACGGGGCCATTCCCGGGGCGTCTGGACTGGCTGCCGAAACGGCTCTGCGAATTCTTCATGTCGAATCTGCCGTAGAACGGACAACTCGTTGCCCACGCGGTCTGCCAAGGCCACAAAGATGCACACAGAATCGGTCGTGCAGCGACGCGCGGGCAAGCAGTTGCCCACCCTACAATCTCTGGCATGACCACCCGCCCCGCCCTCCCCCCCGAAATCTTCAAGGCCTACGACATCCGCGGCATCGTTGGCAAAACGCTGACGCCTGACATCGCCTATGCCGTTGGCCAGTCGCTCGGCACGCTCTCGCTCGAGCGCGGCGCGAGTGCAATTGCAGTCGGACGCGATGGCCGCCTGTCTGGGCCCGCGCTCTCGCAGGCGCTACGTGACGGCATCACCTCCACCGGCTGTGACGCCATTGATCTGGGGCTCGTGCCGACGCCGGTGTCGTACTTCGCGGGCCATCATCTCGGCACCGGCTCCTGCGTCAGCGTGACGGGCAGCCACAACCCGCCCGACTACAACGGCATCAAGATGGTCGTTGCCGGCGAGGCGATCTGGGGCGACACCATCCAGTCGATCAAGACGCGCGCCGAGTCGGGCGACGTCAAGTCCGGCAGCGGCAAGCAAAGCGCTGCCGATATCAAGCAGGCCTATATCGACCGCATCGTCGGCGATGCCAAGCTCGCGCGCCCGATGAAGATCGCGGTGGACTGCGGCAATGGCGCAGCAGGTGAACTCGCTCCGAAAATCTTCCGCGCGATGGGCTGCGAAGTCGTCGAGATGTTCTGCGACATCGACGGCAACTTCCCGAACCATCACCCCGATCCGTCGAAGCCGGAGAACCTTGAAGACCTCATCAAGGTGGTGCGCGAGACCGACGTCGAGCTCGGTCTGGCCTTTGATGGCGACGGTGACCGCCTCGGCATCGTGACCAAGAACGGCGACATCATTTTCCCCGACCGTCAGATGATGCTGTTCGCCGGCGACGTGCTCTCGCGCAATCCGGGTGCCACCATCATTTACGACGTCAAATGCACACGACTGCTCGACAAGTACATCCGCGACCATGGCGGCGAGCCGATGATGTGGAAGACCGGGCATTCGCTGGTCAAGGCGAAACTCAAGGAGACTGGCGCCCCGCTGGCTGGCGAGATGAGCGGCCACATCTTCTTCAAGGAGCGTTGGTACGGCTTCGACGACGCCATCTACTGCGGCGCCCGGCTGCTCGAAATCGTCTCAAAGTCAGCCAACCCGAGCAGGGTGCTCGAAGACTTGCCGAACGCGCCCTCGACGCCCGAACTGAACCTGAAGTGTGCCGAAGGTGAGCACTTCACACTGATGGAACAGCTCAAGGCGAAAGCAGAGTTCACCACCGCCACCCGCATCGCCACCATTGACGGCCTGCGCGTCGAGTACGCCGACGGCTTCGGGCTGGCACGGCCGTCCAACACCACGCCAGTCATCGTGCTCCGTTTTGAGGCAGACACGCCGGCAGCGCTCGCTCGCATCCAGGATGACTTCCGCGCCCAGTTTGCGCGGGTCAACCCCGAAATCGTGTTGCCGTTTTAGCCGTACACTTTCGGCCAGTTTTTCGGAGGAACTTACGTTATGCGTCTCATCAAAACCGCCGCTGCGGTCGCCGCAGCTCTCGCAGCCAGCGTCACCTTTGCACAGGCCTATCCCAGCAAGCCAATCCGCCTGGTGATTCCGTTCGCCCCTGGCGGCAGCACCGATATCGTCGGCCGCATCATGGCCGCCAAGTTGTCCCCGCTGCTCGGGCAACCGGTGATCGTCGAGAACAAGGCGGGCGCCGGTGGCTCGATCGGTGCCGCGGAAATCGCCAAGTCGCCGGCCGACGGTTACACCATCGGCATGGGTTCGGTGTCGACGATGGGCACCAACATCGTTGCCTACAAGAACAACAAGCTTGACCCGATGACCCAGTTCACCCACATCACCAACCTCGCGTCGGTGCCGGGCATCATCATCGTCAACAAGAACTTCCCGCATCAGGACTACAAGTCATTCGTCGCGGCCCTGAAAGCCAATCCAGGCAAGTTCAGCTACGCGAGCTCAGGCGCGGGCGGCGTAGGCCACCTCGCGATGGAGCTGTTCCTGGTCGAGACCGGCACCGATGCCCAGCACATCGCCTACAAGGGCGCTGGCCCGGCCGTGACCGACGTGCTCGCCGGCAACGTGCCAATCATGTGGGACAACCTGTCCTCCTCGCTGGCGCAAATCAAGGCGGGCAACTTCATCCCGATCGGACTGGCGTTCCCGAAGCGCATCCCGCAGCTGCCCAATGTGCCGACCTTCGCCGAGCTGGGTTTGAAGAGCTACGAGGCCGACACCTGGTTCGGTCTGGTCGGCCCGGCCAACATGCCGAAAGACATCGTCAAGAAAATCTACGAGGCCTCGATACAGGCCTTGAAAGATCCGGACACCGTCAAGAAGCTTGAAGAAAACGGCGCCTTTGTCATCGGCAACACGCCGGAGCAGTTCAGCGACCAGGTCAAGCGCGAGGTCGCCAAGTGGAAGCGCGTGGTCGACGCCAAGAAGATTTCGCTGGAACTCTGATCCTCTGGATCGCTTTGTGCATGCAGAAAGGCCCGGTTTCGGGCCTTTCTCTTTTACTGGTTGAAAGTCGCTTATGCCCGTCGCCGCCCTGCGTTGCCTGCCCGTTCGAACCATCTGCCGCCTGCTTGTCTCGCTAACGGTCGCATGCTCAGCGACCACAGCGTTCGGACAGCAGACGCCACCGCGCCCGCTGAAAGCGGTCATCATCAGCATGTTCCCACCGGAGGCAAAGCCGTGGATTGCACCGCTGAAGCTGGAGCAGGAGATCCCGGTGCCGGGGCTGTTGCCCGAGTCAAATGCGATTCGCTGCAATGCCGATGATGTCTGCCTGATGATTGCCGGCATGGGTCACGCCAACGTCGCGGCTTCAGTGATGGCGCTGACGCTGGACCCGCGCTTCGATCTGCGGCAAACGTACTTTCTGGTCGCCGGCATCGCCGGTATTGACCCAGCGCAGGGCACCACTGGCACAGCGACCTGGGCGCGCTATCTGGTGGACGTTGGCATTGCGCATGAGATCGACGCCCGCGAGATGCCGAAGGGCTGGCAGCGCGGTTACCTCGGCATCATGACCAAAGGCCCCGGCGAGAAGCCGAAGTTCGAATATCACACCGAGGTCGCGCAGCTTGATGAGGCGCTGCTGCAAAAGGCGCTGGCCCTGTCGCAAGGTGTCACGCTGGCCGACAGCGACAAGGCGAAGCGTTACCGCGCCCACTATCGCAAGGCGCCCGCGAATAAGCCGCCAACGGTGAAGCAGTGCGACACACTGGGCGGCGACACCTGGTGGCACGGCCATCGCCTCGGCCAGCACGCCCGCGACTGGACCAAACTGCTGACCGATGGCCGTGCCCCCAGGTGTCGCCGCCCAGTGTGTCGCACTGCTTCACCGTTGGCGGCAACACCTGGTGG
>Ga0116180_1000197_pt1 | contig 58802 bp, 55 predicted proteins | sample AD_UKC073_MetaG_FD_89804 | JGI IMG/M metagenome (GOLD analysis project Ga0116180, IMG submission 89804) | Active sludge microbial communities of municipal wastewater-treating anaerobic digesters from USA - AD_UKC073_MetaG | ecosystem: Engineered > Bioreactor > Anaerobic > Digestate | place: USA... | reverse complement strand
TAAAAATTAACTCCCGTTTGCTACATTTTTTATCTTGCCAATCACATCATAAGGAATTACTTGTCCTTTTCTGAGACGGTTATAGTTATCTCTCTTTATCAAACAGTGCCTTGACACTATCGGTTTAAGGCCGGCCCTGGCAAGTTCCACTGCTTTTTGATATAATGACATTTGGAAATATCACTGTCCTTCGGGCTGCTTCTTGGCGGCCCTCTCTTTTTTTAGCACTTCCCAGGCTGCCCGCAAGGCCAGCATCACGTCGTCCTTCACGTCCTCGCTCATCGGGTCGCCAAAAAGCCGGAGGTTCGGCTGGCTGCGGATGAACTTATCCAGCTCGATTGCGGCCGGCGGGCTGTCCTTCTCCCACCAGGGAATATCCTCGCCCCTGTCGCGGCCCAGCAGGTAGTCCACAGATACGCCCAGCAGGTTGGCAATCTTCGTCACCATGTCCAGGTCCGGGGTGCGGTAATTTCTTTCATAACCCGACAGGGTGCCGATCTTGATTTGCAGCAGGCCGGCCATGTACTCCTGGGTCCAGCCCCGCTTTTCCCGCTCCTCCTTAAGCCGCCTGGCGAACACTTTGCTGTTACTCATAACGCTTATCCCCCTTTACTTTAATATAGCATAACGCATACTTTGTTAAAATATTCTTAAGCGAAATGCTAAAAATTTTATTGACATATGCGATTCGCTTAATTAAAATAGGAATAGTGGTAAGCGTTACGCTTAAAGGCAGGTGATCCGGTGTTTTCAGGCAAGCTCATAAAGAAGGCGCGGGAGGACAGGGGGCTTAAGGCATCTTACGTGGCAAGGAAGGCGAAAATATCGCCCTGGTACCTGTCCATGATTGAAAACGGCAAGCGCAACCCGTCGCTGGAAACGCTGCAGGCCATTGCCGGCGCGGTAGGAGTCGAGGTTACAGAGTTTTTTTTAACGACAGGGGTAAGCAAAATGCTTAATATGGATGAAGCGGCAGGTGGCAAGTAATGCAGGCCGTGCTGCTCAAGGTGACGGCGCGGCGGGCAAAGGGGGGGCTTGAAACAATACGGCGGGAGGTGATTGGCGAGTGCCAGGAGGGGGCGGGCAGGCTCCTGGACCGCCTGGCGGAGATACTTGCAGAGGCGCTAATCAAGAACGTAAAGGCAGGATGTTGGAAAGGAGGCTGATTAAATGGCTGAGAGAGTCTACACCATCAGTGAAGCGCTGGAGATACTGAAGAACTCATTAGAGCAAACCGGCCTGAAACGGGTAAATGTCACCGTAAACGGCCACAACCTAACCCCGCTGAAAAGCGGCGCTTTGGTCCGGGACCTGCTCGCCGGCGGATTCGGCGAGTTTGTGACTGAGGCGGAGCAGGCCTACCAGTATTCCCACCGGCCCGGCCGCTACTCCTGGGTGACGGTGGAGCATAGGGACGACCGGATTAACCTGTTTTATGACCTGAAATAAGGAGGAGGTAAGCTAAATGGCAATCCAATTCCACAGGGCGGAGCGCAAAAAGGCAAAGCTCCGCCTGGCCCTGGCCGGCCCTGCCGGTAGCGGAAAAACTTACAGCTCCCTGTTGATCGCTTTCGGCCTGGGCGGCCGGGTGGCCTTGATCGACACGGAACGCGGGTCTGGGGAGCTTTACGCCCACCTTGGTGAGTATGACGTGTGCAGCATTGAAGCCCCTTTCACCCCGGAAAAGTACATCGAGGCCATCCGGGCGGCAGAAGGAGCCGGGTACGACACAATTATCATAGACAGCCTGTCCCACGCATGGGCTGGCCCCGGGGGAGTGCTGGACATCCACGGGCACGCCGCAGACAAAAGCGGCAATTCCTGGACCGCCTGGCGCCTGGTAACTCCCCGGCACAATGACCTAGTAGACGCCATGCTGCTGTCCAAGTGTCACATTATCGCTACTATGCGGAGTAAGATGGACCACGTTCAAACCGTGGAAAACGGCAAAACGGTGGTTAAAAAGGTAGGCATGAATCCCATCCAGCGTGACGGGATGGAGTACGAGTTCACTGTGTTCATGGACCTGGATCAAACACACACGGCCACGGCCAGTAAGGACCGTACCTCACTTTTTGACGGGCAGGTGATTAAGCCTACGCCGGAAACCGGGCAAATCTTGAAGGAGTGGCTGGAATCCGGTGTCGACCTTGCTCCTGCCGCTCTGGTGCAAAAAACAGAAAGGCCGCAGGCGCCGGCGCCAGGCGGCAACGGTGAGATCAAATCAGGCAACGGAAAATCAAGGAGTACCAACCAGAGCATAAATAATATACCTTCACCCGATTGGCCGGGCGAACCACCGGCATGGATTGAGAAAACAGCAGGAGCCCGGCAAATGGCTGGCAGTAACGGCAACGGCAAAGGCAGCGCAAGCGGTAGCGTAAGGAGGCGGTTATTTTGAAAATAAACAGGCTCATCATTGAAAATTTTCGCAACCATAAGAAGACAGAGATCAATATGGAACGGATAAATTTTTTTGCCGGCCATAACAACGCCGGCAAGACTTCCATCCTGGCCGCCATTGAGTGGGCCCTTACCGGCAGGTGCATATGGACCGACAAAGCCGGTCGGGGCGCAGCGGACCTGGTGCGCCAGGGAGAAAAGCAGGCGGCGGTGGCGCTGGACGTGGAGGGACTGGGGGTGGTGGTCCGCTCCCTCCCGCCACATTCCCTCCAAGTGGAGCGGGCCAGCGGCGTCAATGAAGGCCAGGCGGCCATTTACAATTACCTTGGGGTGGACGAAAGCCGCCTGCAGGTGGCCTTTAACGCCGGCGCCTTCCTGGCCATGAGCCAGGCCGAGCAGCGGGCCTTCCTCTTTTCCGCCTACGGCCTCTCCTGGACGGCGGAACAGGTAGCGGCGGAGCTGGCCCGGTGGCTGGCAGAGAAAAAGTACAGTGACGAGGAAGCCCAACGCCTGGCCGCAAAGGCCAGGGGATACTACCCTGCCGGCGTAGCCAGCGGCCCGGAAATTTTCGAGGCGATGGAAAAGAGAGCCAAAGAAGAGCGCAGGGAGCTTAAGAAGTACAAACAGCAGATTGAGTCTGCTTTGGACGAAATCAAAGCGGCAAGCTTAAATCAAGTGCCGCCGGAAGGTTTAGAGGACTTGAAGAACCGCCTCGCCGGGATGAAGAAAAGACGGGACGAGATGCTCAAAGCCTGCGGTGCCAGCCGGGAAGCGCAGGCCCGGCGGCAAGCACTGGAAGAGAGGATCGCCCAGGCTGAGAAAAAAACAGCCGGGGCACGTGCTAGGGCCGAAAGCCTGGCGGCGGAGCTGGAGGGCCTGGGCGGGCCGGGTGAAGCCAGCGGCACGCCTAATAGCGCTGGCGAGGAGGAAGAACTGCAGGAAAAAGTGGATGCAGCGGGCAGGGCCGTGGCAGCCGCAAAAAGCAAGCTGGAGGCCATCGACAAGGCCGGCCAGGCGCTCACTAGCAAGGACCGGCGCTGCCCGCTGGCCCCGGGCCTCCTGCAGTGCGGTCTTACCGAAGACCAGCTGGACGCCGTGCTGATCAGCCTGCGCAGGGAGCACAAGATCACGAGCCAGGAGCTGGAGAGACAGAAAGCAGCCCTGAAAGAAGCCACAGAAAAACTGGCCGCGGTGAGGAAAAGCCAGGAGGAAAGCCAGGCCAGGGCCAGGCGTGTCCTCCTGATCCAGGGTGAATTAAATACCCAGAAACAGCTGGCGGAAGCCCTGGAGGCAAGCATTGCGGGACTGCGGAAAGAGATGGCCAGCCTGCCAGAGGAAGACCAGGGCCTGCTTGAAGACCTGGACCAGCTGGAGGCAGCTATCTGCCGGGCCGAAAGCGCCCTTGCCCAGCATGGCGAGGCCGAGGCCCTGGCCGGGCGCAAAGCCGCCCTGGAGCGGGACTTTGAAACCCTGGACGCTGAAGTGGCGGACCTGGAAGTGCTGGTGAAGGCCCTGGGGCCGGACGGCCTGCGCCGTGACCTTCTGGCCGGCATCCTGGAGGGATTCGTGGGGCGGGTGAACGACCGCCTGGGCCGGCTCACCGAGGGCGCTTACCAGGTCAGCCTGGCTCCCGACATGGCCATCCTCTGCCGGGCCAACGGCGGGCCGCTTTTGCCCTTAAAGCTCCTCTCCAAGTCTGAGCAGCTCCGGGTGGGGATCGCCGTCAGCGAGGCCCTGAGCGCGGCGGCCGGGCTGAGGTTTATAGCCATAGACGAGGCGGACATGCTGGACCAGGAGAACCGGGACCTCCTGGCCGGGATGCTCCTGGACACGGCAGACGAGTTTGACCAGGTACTGGTCTTCACCACTGTGGGCGACGTGCGGCCGGAAAACCCCGGCCTGCTGGGAGTAAAGATGTTCTGGGTGGAAGAAGGAGCCGTAAAGGAACTCTGAGCGGCAGGCAGTTGGACAACTGAACAGCCCCGCTCCATACCGGTCAAAAACCAGGGGCGGGGCGATTCAAAATAGAGCACACGTTTAGAAAGTGTTAAAGCTACCACGAATCCGTTTATCTAACCACATTTTGACTGTAGTATTACGATATCTTGTTTAATATCTTGCAAGTCTTTCTTGGAAAGCCAGCCATCTTCAACAGCCATGCGAATCAGCTTAATTATATCAGCTATTGATGGAATTCTTGCCTGCCCTCTAGCCGGCTGCAGCGAGTCATCTGGGCGACGCCATATGAACCTATATCCTGGCTCTGAGTTATTTGGGCTGTAATTATAGACGCATTTCTGAAAGCAAAGGCACCACTCTCCTGTAATTTTGTGTTCACGGATCTCGCTTAGGATAGTTATCCATGCCATAAACTAACCAGCTCCTTTTTATAAATTTTTCATAATACTAGACGTTTACTGCCCTGTTTTTAAGCCAAAAGGCAAAAAATTTTTATATTATCTGTAGCTATAAGATGAAAAACGGAAAACATGCTGTCCCAAACAGGAGGTTGTACAATGACAGAACAAATACAATTAGGCCTGAGCCCCCGGGAGCAGGCCGTCCTGGACTGCATCCCGGCCGGGCACAAGAAGGCCGTGGGCAGGCGGCGCCTGGCCGAGATCACCGGGCTTAACGACCGGACCCTGCGGGAAGTCATCTACAGCCTTGTTGTGGTGCACGGCCTGCCCGTCGGCAGCTCCACCGGCCCTGACGGCGGCGGCTACTTCCTGATCCAGGACCAGGAGGACCTGGAAGTGGCCACCCGGCACTTAAAGCCCAGGGCAAAAGCCATCTTCCGCCGGGCGCGGGCCCTGGAGGAGATCGCCCGGGAGAAGTTCGACCGGCAGTTGAAGCTGGTGCTTGCTGAATGAAGCAGAAGACTGTTTTGTGCACCCGCGGGTATACCGGGCCCCGCCTGGCCGGGCGCCTGGCCCGCAGGTTGGACAGGCTCATCACCGCCTGCCAGGAGTGGCTGGAAGGCCCGGACCGGCCTGCGGCCAGGCTGGTTGCGCTGGCGGTGATTTTCGCAAGTTTTTTTTACATCGGCATACGCCTGGTTTTAAGGTTGGTCCGGGGAGGCTAAAGTATTGGCGGGCTGGGTCAAACTCTGGCGAAAACTGAAGGACAACGGGCACTTAAAGATGCCTGGGACGGCCTTCAAGCTGTGGATTTATTGCCTTCTTGAGGCAACTCCCTACCAGGACCGGGCGCGGGACCTGAAGGCTGGAGAGCTATGGCTGAACTATGAGCACGTCCGCCAGGTCATCGGCGAGGCCGGCCGGCAGATGAGCAAGAGTACCGTTTCAAACGCCCTGAAATATTTGGAGCAAAACGGCTACCTGGAGCTGCAGGCGAAGCAATTCTACGGCGTCAAGGCCAGGGTGGCCAACTGGCAGGAATACCAGTCGGGTACAGAAACTGTACCCGTGCGCGTACAGAAATCGTACCCGGCGAGTACAGAAACTGTGCTCAATGAAAAGCCAGAAAAGACGCGGCTTGACAGGAAAACGAGTACAGAAAATGTACCCGATGGAGGCTTACCGGGTATATCACCGAGTACAGCGACGAGTACAAAAACTGTACCCGTGACTGTACCCGTAGGTGTACTCGTGAGGGAACCTGAGCCCTACAGCAGCAAGGCTTCCAGCGCGCCTAAGAATATAGAGAATATAAAGAATAAAGATCTATATATAGATCCAGCTGCAGCAGCTATAGCATCCGAATTTGAACGCGAGTTTGGCAGACCGCTTTCACCTATTGAAATCAACAAGTTAGCCAGCTGGCAAAAAAGCTTTCCAGACGAATTGATCAAAGAAGCCCTGGCCCGGGCCGCCCTGCAGGACAAGCGGTCCATTGCCTATGTCGGTGGGATTTTGAAAAGCTGGTGGGCAGCCGGGATAACCACGGTGGAAGATGCCCGGCGGGAGCAAGTCAGGCCGGGCGCGAAAGGAGGAAAAAGAAATGCAAATATCCGAGCAAAGCCAGGCTACCGGCCCAGCGAGGTTGACTGGTCCGCCGAGCCGGACACCCTCTGAGGGAAGGTGCGGCATCGACCACAGCTGCATGGTGGAGATCACCGGCAACCAGGAATACTGCATTGACCGGGGGAGGGACTGCCCCGTGAAGAGGCACGCCCTTTATAAAAAGCTGGAGCGGTGCGGTATTTACCGCCGCTTCCGGGACTGCACCTTTGAAAATATCGAAAAGGCCGGTGTCCCGGAGAGCATCCGGGAGCAGTACGGCCAGGTCAAGGAGTACGCCGCCAAGCTGAAAGAGAACATCGCCGAAGGCCAGGGCCTCCTGCTGAAAGGCTCCGTCGGAACCATGAAGACTACCCTGGCCGTAGCCGTCCTGCAGGAGCACGTCTCCCGGGGCGGGAGCGGGCTTTTCATCACCATGTCCAGCCTGCTGGACAACATTTTCACATTGAAGGCCAGGAACCCGGAGGAGTGGGCGAACTTCGAGCAGCGGGTCAGGGAAACCCCGCTCCTGGTCCTGGACGACCTGGGGGCGGAGTATACTGAAGGCTGGGTGCTGACCAAGGTGGACGCCGTTATTGCAGAGCGGTACAACCGCTGCCGCTCAGTGATTGTTACCACCAACCTGACCGCCGAGCAGTTGCGCGGAGTCTACGCCGAGCGGGTGATCGACCGGCTGCGGTCCACCCTGAAGGTGATCAACTTCAGCGGGCAGAGCTTGCGGCGGCCGGCGTAGGACTGGAGGTGATCTGTAGTGGACCTCTTGAAAGTTGATATTGCCACAGGCCGGGTTATGCTGGATAGGCTGGGCGAGTACGTGGAAAGCCGCTACTGCACCACCGAAAAGCCACCGCCGGACGTATACATCCACTACGCGGCCAAAAACCAGATGCCCGACCCCCGCTGGCGAGGCCGCCAAGGGCTGCTGCTGGCCCGGGCCTGTGGGCCGGGGCCGCGAAATATACTGGTGTCAACGGATATTGGAACCGTTGTTGTACCTTACGGGAATGTCAGGAGGGTTGGATAATATGGCTGCTTATTTCACTATACCAGGCCGGCCCGTACCCAAGCAGAGGCCGCGCGCCGGCAAGAACGGCAACATCTACACGCCTAAGAACTGCCGGGAATATGAAAAGGCAGTAGGCCGGGCGGCCCGGGAAGTATTCGTAAACCCGTATGACGGCCCGGTGGAGCTACAGGTAAAAATATACCTGGCCTCAAAAGGCGGCGACCTGGACAACTACATCAAGGCCATCAGCGACGGCTTAAACGGCATCGCCTGGCGGGACGACAGCCAGGTTTCCAGGATCAAGGCCGACCTGGTTGTCCACGAGGGCGTGACGGAGCGGGCGGAGGTGCTGGTGAAAACCAGGGAGCGGGGGGCGTAATGGGCGGTGTATGCGTACCTTGCCGCTGCTTCTTCCAGCAGGATAGTTCCCTGGCCCGGTATAACTGTCACCAGGGAAAGCAGGTCCAACGAAAGAGACTGCGGCACAAGCAAAAAAGTGGTAGAATAAGGAGGAAGCCATGAGAAAGGCAGATTTTAAGGCGCGGGTCAAGAAGATCGAGATCGTCAACAGGGTGCTCACCGACGGCTGGGCGCAGTCCATCCGGGTGGTCCTGGAGGACATCGACCTGACCAACGAAAACCTCTTGGAGCTAAAGCAGTTCAGGCCGAACGAGAACGTGGTGGTGGAGATTACCCCGGTCCAGGTGAACCTGTTTGACATGGGGGCGGCGGAAAAAGGACAGAAAAAGGAAGCCGGCCAGAGCGGCGAGCTGGTGAGCGACGATGGCGAGGATGAAGAGTTCTTGAGCTTTGCCGAAGGCGAGGAAGAAGTCCAGGGGGGAGTAATAAAGGAGTGGAAGTTTAATGCTGGTTAAGCTATCTGATGAAGAGAGAAGGCGAATAATGGATGCACTCTACATTGCCCGGCACTTTTATGAAAAAACAAAGAGGAAAGATGATTATTTCGAGGTTGACGACCTTGTCGGCCTTCTCTTTTTCGCCGGCGAAATAATCGTTAACTTAAGCGACGACAACGTAACATATTACACCGAAAACGCCAAGAAATTAAAGGACCTGCTGGCAGAGAGGGATGCTAAATTGAAGGCTAAAGAGCAGGGGTGCAAGGTGTACCAGTTCAAGACGATGCCGGAGGGGCCGGAAGATCCCGACGACCCGGACGGGGTGAAGGCGGACATCAGAATCACCCGGAGAATGAAGGAAATCGCGAAGGAGCACCCGGAACTTTGACATCAACCCCTCCGTGTTAAATAATCTGCGTTCCCTATTTTCCAGCGAAACCGGAGAATAAGTTTTAGCATTCTATCTACCTGGGTATAAATCCTTCTGTTTAGGAGATTTTTCCACAGCCCGCCCTTGAGGAAGGATGCAAGCCGCACCTTCTTCAAGGGCGGGCCTTTTCTTTGAAGCCCCCGCCAACCACCCGGCCCCCGCTAAGGCTCCGCCAGGAGCGGAGCGGCGCCATGTGCAGCTCCTAATGGTTTGCCGGGAGGCGGAGCCTTAGCACCGGTGGCGGGCAGCTGCCCGCTACCCTAAGGCTACGCCAGGACGAGGGCCCGGCGACCGCCGGGCCTATTTTGGGGATCAGCTTATAGGGCGGAGCTATGACCCCAGAGCTGGGCAATCTGCCGGAAAAGCCGGGCCTGTGAGCCTGGCCCCCTGGCAGCTTTTCCGGCAGGCTGCCCGGCATGCACATGACCACAGGGAATGACATGCACATTCAATAAGGCCACACACGGCCCGGACCTGACCCGTGAGCATGGCTTCTGAGGTTAGGGCCGGCGGTGTGTGGCTTCCTTTCGAACCAATATATCTACAAATTTCATAAAATCTTTCTTGCCAGGAGGAAAACCACCAAAGAAGTAGAATAAATAGTCCCTAGCGAGGAACTATTTGTTCCTGGGTGAATAATATCAAATATATGATGTAAATAATATATATTAATAAATATTTGAAGGATGGTTTTTTTGACTTCTCTTAAAGATTTTTTAGCAGAAGAGCGTGTATCGCTCCAGGAATTGAGCACCGGTTTTGCCCCTGAATACCGGGAGCAGGTGATGCGGTCCTTTATAGAATCCCCGCTGTTGCCCGGGGGTTCTTTTAATCTTTTGCTGTTGGCCGAGGGGGCGCCGACTACAGAACTGCTGCAAAACCTGGCCCTGGCCGCTTATGATCGTTTTGTATCAAGTTACCTGGAACAGGTAGCTGCCTATGCTGATCAAACTGCGGCAGAGCTTGCAGGGGGAGAGTGGCAGGCATTATCCAGGCGGCTTACAGGGCCTGAGCAACTGGATCGTCTGCTTGAGCTGTTTGCCGGGGCGCGCTCGGATGATCCGGTTCTGGAGTGGTTTGTGAACGAAGGGGCGGCCCTTTTAAACGATATGCGGAGGCGCCTGGCGGTTAAAGATGTGGACGGCCTTGCCGCCCTGGTCCGCCAGCTGGAATATTACTCATTATTTTTTACCTCCGCTGCTGGCGAGGTGGAAAGTTACAGCTTTATTATTGACATACCAGAGCGGGCTGTCTCAGAGCTGGCTGAACTGGGGCTGCTTGTGGCGGCCGGGGAAACAGAATCTTTCAGAGGTGTTGTCCTGGATCCGGAAAGTTTTAACGAAACCTGGGACCAGAATGCCTTCCAGTTGGTTGACTGGCAAAAAAGTGTTTTGCGTATGGCTTCAAAAGGGGCTGGCAATATTGCCAGGCAACTGGCGGATATACTGGAGGAGAATACGAAGCCTGCCGGCCCGGCCAAAACCTCCCGGAATCCATTTACCCAGTCTTTTCAGCCCTGGGGAGAACCAGGTTTCTGGCTGGAAAGTGTAAAGGTTGAAATAAAGGTAATAAAGAGTAACAGGGAGGGCACGGATGAACAGGTCGGTGATACCTCATCAGACGCAGCTGCGTGAGGTAATTATTGAGAAAATAAACTGCCGGCGGACCGGTGACTTTCATGCCGGTGCCAGCCCGCGGGTGGATTTTGCCGTGCGGGCAAAAACCCTGAATAACAACGAGGCATATGGCTATCTGACAGTTAAAATTTTTTTTGACGGGGAGCCGAAGGTTTTTTACCTTGAGCTTGTGGTGCGGGGCAAGCTGGTCAATGAAAAAGCAACCAACCGTACCATGTTGAAGCGATTTGCCGAAAGCCAGAGCCTGCCCCTTTTATTGCCCTGGGCAAGGGAGGCGGTTGCTTCCCTGACCAGGCGGATGGGCCTGCCCCCCCTGCTCCTGCCCTTGATCGATGTCTTTGCAACACTGCGCGCAAATGACCGCGTGAAGAATGAAAAGGCCGAAGGGTAGTTTTCGGGGAGGTTTTTAAGGATGGAAATTTCCTTTGTCCACCATGACACTTATATGGATGATGTGAACAGCCAGCAAGCACTTCATGATCTTGCTGATTTTCTTTTTCATGAGCCCGGTTTTCTTACCGATATGGCTGATGTAGTATTATATAAGTATGACTGGACCGAGTTTCAGTTTTGGAAAATTGGTTACTTAAAGAAAGAAGAGCGAAATAAAAGGAAAGTTGATTTGCGCGAAAAGTTTGCCGCATTGCTTACTGCCGTCTTCGATCTTGTTCACCAGCCGCCGGCAGGAGAATCGAAAGAATCTTATTTACACAGGCTGCGCGGCGGAGTGCTGGAGGTCCTGGTGACGCGTTTTTTGCAGGAACGCTACCCGTGCCTGGGCAATAACTGCCATGTTTATGTGGACAGCGAGCCGTTGAAGGTATCTGAAAGGGCGGCCAACCCCAAGACTGTGGATGTGGCCGGGGTGGACAGGCTTAATGATCCGGGGAAGGGTGAGTTGTATGAATGTAAGGTAAGCAGTCGTTACATAGAAAGGCACCATCTGGAATTCATCAAAGCTGCCCGCCGCAGGCTGGATCAAAAAGGGTTACAGTCTATCCTGGTAGCAATAATTTCTTTTGAAAGCGAGGTTTACTTGACGAAAACTTTTAAAAAACTAGGTTTTAAAAATCAGAAAGTTATATCCCGGAAATATTTGGGTAAACTGTCCGGTTACGAGGATGTTAAAGCAGTGTTAACTGGTTAAAAATGGCAATAATAAAATTAGGGATAGTTGACGCGGGATCTTCTCTGCCAATGTATTATTGCCCGCTGACAAAGTAGTGTCAGTTTAGGCCGTTTATATTTTTAATGAATTGGTTAGTTTTTTAGCGGAGGGGACGATTCGGACCTAAAATTTTTAGCGAAACGGGGGATGCAGGTGAAACTTTCTGAGATGATTAAACAACTACAGACAAACTACTATAAAATGCTTGTGATCGTAGACAACGGACACCAGGAAGAAAAAATTATCCGGCCGCTTGTGGCAGAGGGCTGGACCGCGGTGGACGTGACCGATGCAATCCTCAAGCTCATTGAGACCATCCCGGAAAACAAGCTGAAAGTGCGGATTGGCGGCAAGATCAAAGAATGGTTTAATTCCCTGCCTGACCGGCTCGTTCTGTATAACACCAGCATTTTATATTCCCCTGAGTTGGGCCGGCTGAACCCGGTGGGCGCCTTTAAATACAAGTCGCGGGAAAAGGAAATCGTTGTGCTTCTGGAAGGTCACCTGTCGGGCAACCGCATTCAATATTCCCAGTACGCACGGCCTGATTACACAGAAATGGACGTCAGTGAAGTAATCCATGCCAGAATGGAGGATATCGATGCCTAAAATCAAGGAATTATTCAATTTCGAAAGGGTTAAAGAAGTAATCGATATTGACGCCATTAACGACAAGAAGGCAATGGTGGCAAGCTACGTCATTTCCCCCGCGCTGGAAGAATATCTGGTTCACCTGTTCCGGGACATCAATGCCAGCGTGCACAAGGCCGCCCAGATCATCGGCGGGTATGGTTCCGGTAAATCGCACCTCCTGGCGTTTATCATTTCCCTGCTTACCGAGCGGGAACTGCGCCATTATGTGCAAAACGAGCAGGTTAAGAAGGTTTTAAATGAACTGAACCGGGATTTTGTTGTAATCCACTGGGAATTGCAGCCTAATGATGTAAGCCTGAGCGATTATTTTTATGATCACCTGGAAACTCAATTAAGTGAGAAATACGGCATCGAGATAGAATTAGACACCTCCGGTGTGGTGGATCACAAGAAAACCATCCTCCAGGTACTGGAAAAAGTCAAGGAAGGGAACCCCACCCGGGGCCTTGTGGTTGTTATAGACGAGATTTCAGACTTTCTTAAGCAGAAAACAAAAGAAAAAATAAACCGTGACGTGCAGTTCTTGCGGGTTCTGGGCCAGACGGCGCAGAGCAGCGACTTCATGTTTATCGGCGCCATGCAAGAGCATATTTTCACCAACCCCAAATATGTGGACGAGGCGGAAAGCTTCGGCCGGGTAGCCGAGCGGTTTCAAATTATCACGATCAAGCGCGAGGACATCAAGCGGGTTATTTCCAGGCGGGTGCTCAATAAAACGGCAGAGCAGAGGCTTTTGCTGGAAGAGCTGTTCAAGGAGTATTTAAAATACTTTCCCAATCTCCGGGCCAACCTCGACGAATACATTGACCTGTTTCCCCTGCACCCCTATGTCATCCAGATCTTTAGCGAATTGCCCTATTTTGAAAAGCGCGGCGTCATCCAGTTCACCGTTCAGGAAGTAGAGAGAATCCTGGACAAGGACTTTCCCTTCCTGATCACTTACGACCGGATCTACGACGAGATTGCTTCCAAGCACACCGTTAAAAACCTGGAAAGCGTATCCCCCATTATAAATGCCATCGAAACCCTGGAAAGCAAGGTGGATTTGCTTGATACCCGGCACCAGGAGACGGCGCGCAAGATTATTAAAGCCCTGGCAGTGCTCAGGCTATATGGTAAAAGCGTCAATAACGGCGCCACTGTAGAGGAACTGGCCAATACCCTTCTGACCCTGCCCGGCAACAAGATGATGGAGGCGGCCGATGAAATAACCCTGGTGCTGAATAATTTCCGTAAGGTTACCGACGGGCAGTTCATAAACGTAAATAAAGAAGGTTATTATTTCCTGGATTTAACCATTACCGTCGATTATGACCAGGTGATCAAGAGAAGGGCAGAGAACCTGCCTGAAAACGCTCTGGATGATGAAGTCCTGGCCATTTTGCAGGACCAGCTACTTTTAACCGGCGGCCCGGCGCCAGCTGTATTTTGGGACAGCTGCCGCTGGTCCAGCCGGCGTTCCTTCCGCGAGGGCCTCTTTATCTATGAAACGGGTAAAGGGGAAACAGCAAAATTAGAAGGTGATTACCAGATCATTTTTGTTTCCCCCTTCTGTGCCGGCAACCGTTACACGGCAGCGGACAACCGGGCGGTAATCACCGGCACTCTTTCCGCCGATGCGGTGGAGCAGCTGAAAATGGCGGCTGCCGCCCGTTCCCTGGCCGGTGAAAATTATCACCGCAGCATCATGGAGAAAAAATATGTCAATTTCAAAAAACAGTTTGTGGCCATGTTTGTTGCGGCCTGGCTGGAAACCGGCCAGGTAAGCACCGGTAAATCAAAGAAGGCGATAAAGACTTTAATAGCCCGGGAGTTTACCAATTTTGACGAGTTGTTTGATGAAATAAAGCCGGATTTGTTCGAAGAATATTTCAATAAAAAGTATCCGGAGCATCCCAAATTTACCCAGTTGATTACCCGCGACAATATCAAGGGTGAGTTTGGGGCGGCCATAAAGGACATCATCGGCAAAAGCAGTGTCCAGTCCCTGTATTCCGGAGCCAAGTCCATCTTAAAAGCCCTGGACCTGCTGGATGAACAGGGCAACCTGTCCACTTCCAATTCGGCGGTGGCGGCTAAAATTATTGAAACGGCCAGGGCCGGCGAGGGGAAGGTCGTTGACGTCGGCAGCCTGATCAGCCAGTTTCAGGATGCCCCCTACGGCTACGATCGCTGGATGACCGCCTTTGTCATAATCATTTTGACTTATAACGGTGAAATAATCCTCAAGGCCGCCGGCGGCAAGGTGATTAGCTCGTCAGAGGTGGGTGAAACCTTTGCGGCCGGCCTGGATGCCTTTGAGAACATCAAATACCTGGCCATTGAAAGCGAATTCAATCCCCAGCCGGTGATTAACCTTATGCTGGCCATCGGGATGGAGCCCGCTAAAGCGGCAAAAATGCGGGTTTCCTCCAGGCGCGGGGAGGTCGTCCAGGATTTCCGCACCCGTTACCTGGAAATAAAAGAACAAATAGATTTTGTTCAAAGAAAGCTGGAATCTCTTTCTTTGCATGCTTCTGATTTAATTGATATTGACGGGTTGAAAGAGCGCCACCTGATCCTGGCGGATATCCCGCTGGAAACCTTTGACCAGGTGAAGACACCCGGCGATTTCAAAAAGATCGTCTACGACGAAGCCACCATTAAAAAGATAGGTGATGCCTGCAAAACGCTGCAGGATTTACACCACTTCCACCATATGTACGCCACCCAGCTGGAGAAAGAGGTGGAATACGCCCGGGAAGTCCGGCGGGTGCTGGAGGAGTATCCGGGCCTGTTCCAGGTGGAGGGCCTCAAGGAGTTTCTGGCCGATTCCTTTGCCGTGCTGGCTGATGCCGGCCGCCTGGTGAACCGGGCCGAGCTGCTGCCGCTCCTGGGCAAGCTACAGCAGGTGCGCAAAAAGTACGTGGCCGCCTATTACAAGGCCCATGAAAAATTCGTGGGCGGAAAGGTCAACTGGGCCGGGTTGAAAGAGGTGGCCGGGAGCCGGACCTGGCAAAACCTGCAGCTTTTAAAAAACGTGACTGTTTTAAACAAACACCCCCTGGCCAGGGCGGAAAGTGAAATGGCGGTACTCTCCGGCCTGCGCTGCGACGGGTTCAAGGTGGAACTGATCGAGAAAAGGCCCCTGTGCCCGAATTGTAATTTCCCGTCCGGCTTTAGCGGTAAAAACCTCGACGACCGGATTGAATCTCTGGCAAGAGAAATTGAAAGCATTTACGAGGACTGGGAAAATTCCATCCTGGCCGAAGTAAACAACTACCGGGACAACCTGGACTACCTGGCGGCCGGGGAGAAGAGCCACATTTTACAGTTGATTAAAACAGGGAAACTGCCGGAGATAATTTCCGAAGAACTGGTAATTGCTCTCAACAACCTCTTTAAGGAACTGGTTTCACTGGAAGTCAATCCGCAGGAGCTTCTGGAAGCCCTGTTTGCCGGCGCCCGGGTCATGGACTACTTCACCTTTGAAAGGAAGCTTGACGAGTGGAAGCAAAAGCTGGTGGCAGGCCATGATCTGGACAAGGTGAGGATCAAGCTGGCAGGCTCCAACGGCGGAAATAACGGGTAAACGTTGCAAAACTGATTTTTCAAGGGAGACGGGAGAGATATAAATGGATTACACTACGGGTTCGTTGTTTGCGGATAAAGAAAAACAAGAGGCCAGGCAGGAGGATGACTTTGCCAGGTCCTGCCGGCCGCTGGCGGAAATGCTGGACTCGGTGCGCCATGTGGAGGGCTTTCCCCTGGGGCGGGATGAAGACATCCTGGCCCTGTCCGACCCGCCCTATTACACCGCCTGCCCCAACCCGTACATCGGGGAATTCATCAAACGTTACGGCAAGCCCTATGATGAGGCCACCGATACCTACGAGCGTACTCCCTATGTCAGTGATGTCAGCGAAGGGAAGAACGATCCCGTTTACAATGCCCACTCCTACCACACGAAGGTACCCCACAAGGCCATCATGAAATATATTGAACATTACACAGAAGAGGGAGATATCGTCTTCGACGGCTTCTGCGGCAGCGGCATGACCGGCGTGGCGGCGCAGCTCTTAAACCGCCGGGCGATATTGTGCGACCTTTCGCCGGCGGCCACCTTCATTGCTTATAACTATAACACACCGGTGGATGTGACTCTGTTTGAGCGGGAGGCAAAGAGGATTCTGGCTGAGGTGGAAAAGGAATGCGGCTGGATGTACGAGACCATCCATACCGACGGTAAAACCAGGGGGAAAATAAATTACACCGTCTGGTCCGACGTGTTTATTTGCCCGTACTGCGGCGGTGAGTACGTTTTCTGGGAGGCGGCCGTCGATAAAGAAAAAGGGAAGGTTAACGACAAATATCCCTGCCCCTCCTGTGGAGCGCTGGTGAACAAGCGCGACTGCCGGCGGGCAATGGTTACTTTCTACGACCAGGCCATCGGTGAGGAGGTTACCCAGGCCAAACAGGTGCCGGTGCTGATTAACTACACTGTGGGGAATAAAAGACAAGAAAAAAAGCCGGACCGGTTTGACCTGGATTTGATCCAGAAAATTGAGGAAAGTGCTATACCGTACTGGTTTCCTACAGATAGGATGCCGGAGGGAGATGAGTCACGTCGAAACGATAAGCTAGGCATTACTCATGTGCACCATTTTTATGCGAAGAGGAATTTGTGGGTGCTGGCATGCCTATACTCAAAGATACAAAGTAATAAATTTTTTAAAATTTTTAACTTTGGTTTTTTGAATACTTCTTGGCACGGGACACTTATGCGTCGATTTAATGCAAGGGGAGGTGACAGACCTCTTTCTGGTACTTTATATGTTCCTTCTATACCAACAGAAGGTAATTTATTAGATATTTATAAGCATAAAATTCGCCAATTAATAAGTTTCTTATACGTTATAGAAAAGATAGAAAAGCAATTTTGTGTTTCAACAACGTCAACAAGTAAAATGATTTTTCAAGATAATTCAATAGATTATATATTCACAGACCCACCTTTTGGCGACAATCTTATGTATTCCGAACTCAACTTCCTCTGGGATTCCTGGCTTAAAGTTTTTACGAATAACCAGCCCGAAGCAATCATCAACCACACTCAGCGTAAAGGCCTGTCCGAATACAAAGAACTAATAACAGCCTGTTTCAAAGAAATGTACCGCATCCTTAAGCCCAACCGCTGGATCACAGTCGTCTTTCACAATTCCAAGGCGGCGGTTTGGAACGCCATTCAGGACGCCATAACCAGGGCCGGTTTTGTAATTGCCCAGGTCACGGTCCTGGATAAGAAACAGGGCAGTTTTAAGCAGGTAACTTCTGCCGGCGCAGTGAAAAACGATTTGGTAATTAACGCCTACAAGCCGAAAAAACAACTGGAAGAGAACTTTTTGCGCCGGGCCGGTGAAGGGCTGGAGAGGGACTTTGTCGCCGACCTGCTGGAACACCTCCCAGTGGAGCCCAACATCGGCCGTACCGAGCAGATGCTCTACTCTAAAATGCTGGCCCACTACGTCCAGCGGGGCTACGAGATCCGCCTCAGCGCCAGGCAGTTTTACACCCTGCTCAAGGATAATTTTAAACTGATCGACGGTTACTGGTTTACCGACCGGCAGGTGTTGAAATATGAGGAGTGGAAGAGAAAGCATGGTCTCGCCGGCATTAAAGAGATCAAATCCGGCCAGCAGATCCTTTTTGTCAACGACGAAAGGTCGGCCCTGGTCTGGCTCTATAATTTTCTGGAAACCCCGAAAACATATAGTGATATCTTCACGGCCTACAGTAAGGCCGTCACCGTAAGCGACGATGCCATCCCGGAATTGCGCGAGCTTCTCGATAACAACTTTATTTTTGAAGACAAGTGTTACCGCCGCCCGAGGGCCGGCAAGGAAAAGGAAACCATCGAAGCCCAGCGGGAGAGGGATTTGGCCAGGACTTTCGATCGCCTGCTGGCGGAGGCCCAAAGCGGGGGTAAGAAACTGAAAGGAGTGCGCAAGGAAGCGGTAATTTTTGGTTTTACCAAAGCCTACCAGGAAAAACGTTATCATGACATCCTGACCGTGGCTAAAAAGCTGGACAAGAATATCCTGGAAACCAACAGCGAGCTCAACGACTTTGTAGAAATCGCCAGGTTGAAAACGGGAGAGGAAATATAAATGAAAGCCGGAATGCGGGTGCGCAGCATTGCCCATCCGGACAAGGGCGCCGGCGTGGTTCTGGGTGCCGAAAATTTTTTTGACGAAGTTTATGTTGATGTTTTCTTTGAAAAGACCGGGGAGCGGCGGACGCTTCCGCTGACCGGCCTGGCGGTTTTCAGCGAGCCTCTGGCGAAGCTAAAGGCTGGAGGATTTTCCCCGGCTTCCCGCTTTGTGCTCCGCCTGCTGGTGGAGCAGGTGCGGGCCGAAAACACCCGGGACAGCCTCCAGACTGCCGGCAATTTTAAAATTCTGCCTTTGCCCCACCAACTCCTGGCGGTGAGCTTTGTGCTGGACCAGTTCAAGCCCAGGGCTTTGATTGCTGATGAGGTCGGTCTGGGCAAAACCATTGAGGCAGCCCTGATCTACGAGGAATTAAAGGCCAGGGGGATGGTGCGGAGGGTCCTCGTGGTTGCGCCGTCCGGCCTCTGCCACCAGTGGCGGGAGGAAATGAAGGCCAAATTCGGCGAGGAGTTTGTTATTTACGACCGGGGAACCGTCCTGTCTTTGAAAAAACTTTACGGGGAAAGGACCAATGTCTGGACTCTGTCGGACAGGATTATTACTTCCCTGGATTACGTAAAGCCGAAAAATATTCACGATGAGCTGGATGAGCGCACTGTCAGAGCCCGCCAATGGCATAATGATAATGTTTTCTCGGCCATGACGGCGGCCGGGTTTGATATGGTAATTTTTGACGAAGCGCATAAATTGACCAGGGATGTGACCGGCGGGGAAACGGCACGCTATAAGGTGGGCAAGGCCCTGGCCGAAGCGGCGCCTGTCCTGCTCCTGCTCACCGCCACCCCGCACCAGGGAGATCCGTATAAATTCCGGAACCTTCTTCAGCTTATCGACCCGTATTTGTTTTACAAAAACAGCGATGTAACGGTGGAAAATGTCAGGAAAGTGACGGTCCGAAACAATAAACGGGCGGTTGTAGACTTTAACGGCAACCGGGTCTTCAAACAGCGGATTACTTCTCTGTGCTTGATCCAGCGGGATGAAGAAAGGGATAAAATTGAGCTGGAGTTATACCGGGCTGTTACGGATTATGTAACAACCTTTTATGAGCTGGCCAGCCGCCGGAATAACCGCACGATGATGTTTCTCCTGCTCATTTACCAGCGCATGGTCAGCAGCAGTTCCCGCGCCATTTTGAAATCTCTTTCTGCCCGTCTGGCCGCGCTGGAGGATTTGCTGCGCCGCACGGCCGGACAGGAACAGGACGCACGTCCGGAAGAACTGAACTGGGATCACCTGGAGGAGCTGACGGCGGAAGAACAGCTGGCTGAACTGCTGGAGGCCGGCGCCGGCCATTCGGCAGGCGCCCTGCCCGCCTCCCTGGCGGCGGAGATTGCTGTGCTGAAGAATTGCGTGTCTCTGGCCCGGCAGGCAGCCGTGGGCAGAAACGATGTGAAGTTCACCCGGCTTTTGGAAATAATAAATGAATTTAAAATCCGGGAAAACAACCCGGGGCTAAAATTCATTATTTTTACCGAATTTGTGGAAACTCAGGCCTATCTACATGATTGCTTGAGCAACCTGGGTTATAAAACGGCTTTGATTAACGGCAGGATGTCAACCGATGAAAAGATAGCCCAGAAAGAGTATTTCCGGGAAGAAGCTCAAGTTCTCATTTCCACCGATGCGGGTGGAGAAGGTATAAACCTGCAGTTTTGCCATGTCATGATTAATTACGATCTACCCTGGAATCCTATGCGATTAGAGCAGCGTATCGGCCGTATAGACAGAATAGGCCAGGCGCATGACGTCAAGGTGGTCAATTTCCAACTGGCGGATACGGTAGAGCAGCAGGTCAGGGACGTCATTGAAAGCAAGCTGGCCATTATCCGCAGAGAGTTTAATGACGGTGAAGACAAGCTGGCTGATATTTTAAGCACGCTTCAGGATGAATTCAGCTTTGAAAAAATCTATATCGATGCCCTGCTTAAGAGGCAGCAGGATGCGGCGAGCCTGGAGGCGGTTTCCCGGCAGATCTTTGAAAGGGCAAAGGCAATTATCGAGGAAGGTCGTCTTGCCCTGCCGTTTTCCAACCTGGCGGAGAAATATACTGTATCACAGCGGGCCATAGAAAGAAAGGCCGGCAGGGCAAAGCAGCTTTTAGAGCAATACCTGCAGGCTTATGGCGGTACCCTCAACCAGTACAGGCAAAGGGAAGGGCTTTACTATTTCCAGGACCCCAGGACGGGCAAAAGGATGCAGAATATTATATTCCAGCAAAAATATGCCCTGGAGCGTGAGGATTGCGAGCTCTTAAGCATCAATCACCCTTACATGGAAGAGTTGATGGGCAGCCTGGATAACGACCTGGTGGAGGACAATACGGCCAGGCTTCTGGTGCGGGAGAGCAAGTTCAAGGGCGATAAAGGATTTTTGTTTGTGTACCGCTTGACCATCAGCAATTATATTGATCCGGCCGGCCGCTATTTGTTGCCGTGCTATGTAAGTTTTGCTGACGGGAAGGGACGGGTTAACAACCGGATCTCCAGGTACTTTCAAGACTTTGAGCGGATTAATTATTCAGATTTGGTTATTGGCAGCATCCCGTTTAACCCGGACGAGGCCTGGCGGCTGGCCCGGGATGCAGTGAGGCAGCAGGCGCAAGAGCTCTTTTTTGAGGTGAAAGAGCAGTTAACCAAAAAACTGCTTGCCGAAGAGGAAAAATTTGCAAAATACTATCAGGATAAAGAAATGGCAGTGAACAGGATTGCTGTGGAGAATATCCGGGAGGCAAAAAGGAAGGAGCTGCAGAGGGACCGGGAGTCCAGACAATTGGAATGGGTCCGGCGCAGGCAACTGGCGCCTTCGCTGAGCTTGGAGCAAATCGCTTATGTGGAGTTTGCCTGATGGAAAGAAAATGGTATCACGCCCTCGTCAATAAAATAAACAAGTCGTATCATGACTTAATTATTGTCATTGATCACGATCGTTTGAGCTGGGTGCCGGAACTGAGGTCGGCGTTGCAGGAAAACTTTGCCGTCCATGACTACAGGGGGGAGTTGTCCCTGCGGCGATTCCTGAAGGAGCAGGCCGGCCGGCGGGTACTTGTTTTCAAACCGCCGGAAATGACCTATCTCCCATACGACATCGAGGCCGGCTCGGACGTGATCGGGTGGCAGTTGAGCGAAGTTTTCCCCAAGTTGCATCCTGCCGCGCTCAGGAATTTGCCGGTGGAGCACTATCAGACGGCCTACGCTGCTTACAGGGAAATGGAAAGTTCTCTTAAGACGCTGGATGCTGAAGAAACGCAGCATTTGGTGGCAAAGTGGTTAGCCGCGCAGGCAGGGACAAGAACAAGCTATAAAGAGGATAGTCCGCTGGGGTCCGGAAACTCTTGTAAGCCGGACGGAGAGCAGACAGAATACCGCTGCCGGGCGTTATGCTCAAAGGTTGAAGAACTTCTGCAGCAGGACTCTGTGGACTGGCGGGCTCTGGCCCCCCTTTGGGGTGAACTGTCATTCTGGCTTTGCCATAGCGGAATAGAAATGGCAAACATAAGGGAGCTGGACCGGCGCATCAGCGAGAGGTTTAAAGAATTCATTTTGGCATCATACAATGACCTTTTCTATGAAAGTTATATTACCAGGCCGGCCACGGTGGATAAAGTGCTGCCTTACCTGGGCTGCCGGCCGGCATCAAAAAAAGCATTGATCTGCATGGATGGCATGGGCTTTCAGGAGTGGTATTGCCTCAAGCGGTATTTAGCCGGCTTAGGTGTGGGCAATTTTTGCGAAAAAGCAGTATTTGCCCTGTTACCGACATTGACAAAGGTATCCAGACGGGCACTTTTTTGTGGACAGCATGCCATTAAAGAACAAGTGGAAGAGGAAAAGGGCTTTTTAACATTTATCCGCCGGAACTGGCCCGGGGGGAAAGACAGGCCGGCCGGAGTGTTTTTGAACATAGACGGCGCCTGGCGCCGGAAATACATGGATTACGATTATCTCGGACTCATCTATAATCTGGTGGATGATATTGCCCATAACACTATTAATGTGAAGGATAGTAAGGAATTAATGCAGAAAAACCTGGCCATGCACCTTGAGAAGTCAGGATTCGGCGAATTGGTGGGGAAGCTCTTGGAAAAAGGTTTTCAAGTTTATTTAACATCAGACCACGGCTCGGTGTGGTGTCGGGGTAACGGCCATCAGGCTGTCAGGTGGCTGGTGGAAGACAGGGCCAGGCGGGCGTTGATGTTCCAGAATCACCATCTGGCAGAGGACTTTGCAGCGGGTAAAAATGTACTGGTTTACAGGAACGGCAGCCTTTTCGGCAAGATGGTAGCTGTTTTCCCGTCCAACCGGGAGATGTTTGGTGACAAGGATGATACGGCCATCAGCCACGGAGGCATTCATATAGAAGAGGTTATTGTTCCATTTGTGGAAGTAAATTTATAAGGACACTTAAATAATTCTTAAAGATTTTGGAAGGAATAAAAATATGATTGGCTTTGACCGGCCGGTCCGGCCACACTGGATTTATGAAAGCTTACTATTGGCAAAGCCGGGGCAACAGCTTTCGGAATTAAACGAACCATTCGAGCAAATAGCGCGGGAGTTGACCGGCAAAGAAGGAAAGCGTAAGGTTCGTACCGTCCTTTTTCGCTGCTTTTTACGGGATGAGCAAAATAAGGCCAGGGTAAGGAAAAACCTTGTCATGAAAGATTTAAGTATAAAGCACGGTCTGGCTTTTATGAAGCCGGTTTACCTTTTTTACCTGGTCGCCCGGACAGATGTACTGAAAAAAATATCTGAGCATATTTTCCGGCTATATGATTACGGCAGTGAAATTAAAATGAGCTTTTTGAAGGCAAAAATGGTGGATAGTTTTGGTGAACGCGATGTTGTTACCCGCTCTGCCGGTGCTTTTATCCAAACTCTGGAGCATTTTGGTGTTATTGAAAAATTAGATGGGAAGTTAATCTTAAAGAACAGGTTGATGGTCAATGAGGAACAGGTAAGGGTTATGCTGCAGCTCTTCGCTTCGGAAATTATAAGGTCGCCGCAAATTTCTTTAAATCACCTTCCCCAGGCAATTTTTAATTTCTTTGATTTGCCGGACTTGAAAGTGGTGGCCCAAAGATATAATGGTGACTGGTGGGAGTATCAGCACCGCATGGCGGATGATTATTTAATCATAAATTTTTAGTCGGGTTATAGTCATTGGGATATCTTGACTTATAGATTCTCAGGATTTGTTAAAACGAAAAAATAAGGCTTGGAAAAAATGCAAACAAGACCTTTTTGAGTTTTATATCATAATTTCCAGATTACCCACCGGGAGTGCAGTGCCCCTGAGAACAATGCCTGCGTTACGCTGTTTGACATAGACGATGAGAAAGGTTTTATGGGATTTATCAAGTATCTCTTCGACTGCTGGGCTGATGGCCTAATACTGGAAGGCCACGAGAGCCTGACCCGGGTTATGACCCAATTTATATGGCTATAGGCTTCATAGGTTTAGCGAATTGCTAAAGAAAAATAAATAGTGAAATATTTTTATAGTAATACTTGACATATATTTGGGTTGTTAGTTAAACTATAGCTGACCGGTAAATTTTGCCGGTCATTTTATTTTTTACGGGCGGGCGCTCCTTACCGGTCAGTGCCCGCTCCAAAAAAAAGGAGGGAAAAATGATATGGCAGTAGAAAAAGCCCCCGCGAACTCTATACTTAGGCTAGAACTGCGCGTTGGTGTGAGTCCCGAAGGCAACCCGGTCTACCGGACCAGGAGCCTTAACAACGTCAAGCCCCTCGCTGCAGACCAGGACATCTATGATGTGGCCACCGCCCTTGCCGGCCTGCAGGAATACCAGTTAAACGGCATCAGCAGGGTGGACATCGGCCAACTCATTCAGGTGTAATTAGCCAGAGGCAGTTGCCTTTTAGCGACATGTAAGGGAAATTTTTTAAATCTATTGAGAGGAGGAAAATACCGTGGCTGTAACTCAAACCCTGAGGATGACCTTTTTAAACCAGGCCAACAGGAATGTCACTTTGAGCCTGGACAACCCCAGGGACAACCTGACTGCTGCCGAGGTGCAGGGGGTGATGGATACCATTATCGCCAAGAACATCTTTACTTCCAGCGGCGGCGACCTGGTGTCCAAGGTAAGCGCTAGTATCATTGACACTACTACTACCGAGCTGTTTGGCTCTTAAAAATATTTAAAAGTAAACAGCAGGGGAGGATTGAGTCCTCCCCTTTTTAATAGATTACGATTTCACAAAGGAGGTCCTCTTTTTATGGAAGAGTTGTTCAAGCTGATAGCTAATTATGGTTTTCCGATGGTGGTTGCCGGCTACCTCCTGGTGAGGCTGGAACCTACCATCAGAGAACTGCAGAAAAGTATCACCTCTCTGACCATCGTAGTGGCCAGGCAGAGCGGGATGGAAATGGATGAAATTAACGATATTATCAATTACAAGAAGGTGAATTAATGCTTTGTGTCAAAATAGCAGAAAAAGGCAAAAAGGTCACGGAGAACTTTTCAGAAGACGAGTTTGCCTGCCGCTATAAATGCCCGCCTGGTGGAAGAAGGTTACGCCCGGGTGATGACAATACCACCAAACACCGCCCACACGGCGGAATTTGAGAAGCTTCAGACCGAAGCCCAAAAAGCACAGCGGGGTATTTGGGCCAACCCGCCACCGCCCTATACATGGCGTGAGCATAAAGTGATAAAAGAATGGTATTTTTAATGACGCCGGCAGCCGCCGGTTATTTTTATCTACGCAACCGCTTGATGCCTGCTGAGCCCGCTGAAATCTCACCTATTACCAGCGAGACAAAACCGCTGTGATCAGCCTGCAGATGCTTTCAGCGTTTCATTATTAATCGTTATTTTTCATAAATGCGGCATATCGTTACACCAATACGGGAATTATTTTGATTGACCGGGCTTATCGTTTCATGTTAATATGGCTTTGTAAAGGACGGTGTAGGTCATGAACTACTTGCTTGAAGTAATGAAAATTATAGAAGGGGGGATGAAGCGCGACCAGGAAAAAGTACGGAACTATTCCAAGTTGTTGTCGGAAAAACTAAAGAAAGATGGCGATATAAAATCAGCCGAAAGGATCGAGCGCATTCTGCTGGACCCCAAGATTCCAACCTTTACCGTCACCAGTTTGCAAAACGTCTCCCGGGTACCGTTTGACCAGGAATCAAGGCTTTCCACTGCTGACATTCTTTATCCAAACCAGATTAACGCTGAAGTTATTTTAAGTAAAGAGAATCAAAATATCATCTCAAAATTTATTGAGTACATAATTAACTCAGACAAAATCCTGGCCGCCGGGATTGACCTCCCAAACTCATTGCTTTTATATGGACCACCCGGGTGTGGCAAAACAGAGATTGCCAAATACATTGCAAAAAGAATCGAACTTCCCCTGGTTATAGCCAGGCTTGATGCGATGGTCTCTTCCTATTTGGGCAGCACGTCAAAAAACATTCGCCACTTATTTGATTATGTTAAGGTAAACCCATGTGTTTTATTTTTGGACGAATTTGACGCCATTGCAAAGATGAGGGATGATGGCCAGGAAATGGGTGAATTAAAAAGAGTGGTCAACAGCTTACTGCAAAATATCGATAATTTAGGAACAGGCACTATCTTTATTGCTGCCACCAACCACGAACATTTACTGGATCCGGCTGTTTGGAGAAGATTTACCTTTAAGCTGAAAATTCAAAAGCCATCCGCTGATATGCGCCAGTTTTTAATAAAAAAATTTATTGACGGCAGATATGATTTTAAGAAAAAAGAGTTGATTCTGGTATCCGAGGCTATGGAGGGGCTAAGCGGGGCTGAAATAGAACAAATTTGCAAGGATGCTATCCGGGAAGATATTATCCAGGATAAACCGTTAACATTCCAAACCATATGTAAAAAAATTCTGGAGCATTTATCCATGCGCAACGAAATTCCACTACAGAATAAAGAACTTTTTGCGAAGTATTTTAAGGCTTTAAACCCTGATTTCTTCAGTTATGCATCAATCGGGCGCATCCTGGGAGTTTCAAAGCCTACAGTTTGTAGGTATATCAATAAGGAGGAATAAAACATTTTTTATGAACGATGAACGGCTTGATATAATCAAACTTTCCCTTCGGGAAAATGATATTAAGAAAAATGACAGCGGCGGAGGAGATCCAAAATATTTTGCGGAAAGCTGCGACAAGAAATTAAGGGACTTCATCCGCAGCCGGATAAACGAGCTAAAACAGGCTTTCAACAAGGATTTTTCATTATATCCCGACGTACCGGCCGTGGGGAAAGTCCGTCTTAAAAAAGACGCCCTGGCAAAATCCCACAGGCCTACAAAAATTTTTAACGATAAAACTTGCCCGATCATCGGCGTGGGTCGTTTCGGTGAACTTTTAATCAAGGTAACACCCGATCGGTTGGATAACTTGGCTAAAATTGTTGAAGAAACTTCATCACCGCAAGCAGAGGCGAATATTACCGCCATTGAAGACATTGTTCCCAATCATTTGAGTGACGTCCTGGCAGGTTTAGACCTGAAAGCCCTGAAACAAAAATACCGGGAAAACCCAAAAGAACCAATTAAAATACAGCTTTTTGACTATAAAGATGTAAATACCAACAGAAAAAACAAGGAGATTTTTACGAAGTTGGTTGCTCAACTGGGGGCAGAAATTTTAGATGTCATTAAGTATTCCGAAACGCTAATCACTTATAAAGTGGAGGTCCCGGAAGAAAACGTCCTTGACACCCTTGCGTCGTACATTGGAGTTCGGAAACTCACCTTTTTTCCGCGATATAAAGTTGAGCCGCCCAGGGAAAATCCCCTGATCAAATCCATCGATGCTTCAAAGTTAGAGATGCCGGACAATGACGCCGATTATCCTTTGGTGGGATTGGTGGATTCCGGCATAGCCGAAGGACATCCGTACCTTGAGCCGTGGATATACGAGCGAAAAACATACGTATCGGAAAATGAGAGAAATCATTCCCACGGTACGTTTGTCGGCGGAATACTGGTATACGGCAATGAATTCCTTGGCAATGGAAAAGACACCGGGGTAAAAATCGTAGATATTGCGGCTGTTCCAAACTGGGATAAAGACCGCGGGGACGTGGGGGCACTCCGCGAGGACGAGCTTGTTGTAATCCTTGAAGAGGTTGTGCGTGAGTTTAAGGACTCGGTAAGGGTTTGGAATCTTTCCCTTGGCACAGACGAGGAGTGCGCGGAAGATTGCTTTTCCGACTTGGCGATAAAGCTTGATGATCTACAGCGCCAATATAACGTAATTTTTGTAATAGCAGCCGGCAATGTAAACAAGCTGCCCCTCAGGGAGTGGCCACCGGGCACATGCTCCTCCGATAAAATTACCAGCCCGGCGGACTCTGTCTGCGGAATAACTGTAGGATCGGTCGCTCATCTTGAATGTGATCACTCACTGGTTAAAAAAGATTATCCCTCTCCTTTCAGCCGCAGGGGACCCGGCCCGAGCTATTTAGTGAAACCCGATCTTGTCCATTACGGAGGTAACTGCAAAGCGGATGGGAATTCAGAAGGCATCGGTGTAGTGTCCTTTGATGAACAAGGCAATCTTGTTGAATCGGTGGGCACCAGCTTTTCCACACCGTTGGTTAGTCAGTTGATATCCAAAGTTTATGACGCTCTTGAAAATCCGTCCAATAACCTGGTAAAAGCCCTGGTTATTCATTCCGCCAGGCACCCAAAAATAAAAATGACAAAAAGGAAGAAAAAAGAACTTTCTATCTTTGACTATTACGGCTTCGGTATACCCAGTACAATGAGGGATATTCTAAGCTGTCCCCAAAACCAATTCTCCTTAATCATTGAAGGAAAGCTTTCCATTGGCAACTTTATTTCGATTGACGATTTTCCTTTCCCGAATTCGTTGATCAAAGACGGAAAATGCTACGGAGAGATTATCATTACCCTTGTCTACGACCCTCCGCTTAACGCCACCTTCGGAGTTGAGTATTGCAGGAATAACATGAATGTTTCCTTTGGAACCTGGTATCTTGACAAGAACAATGAAGTAAAGTACAAGCGACGGGTTCCACCTGAACCAGAGCTGTCGGGAAAATTTGAAAGGGAACTTATCGCTAACGGCTTTAAGTGGTCGCCAGTCAAAGTATATCGAAAAACTCTACACGGAATAAATTTCGGACCCTGGCGCCTGATGATCGACTTGACGCCGAGGCAGGAAGAAGTCCGATACGAGCCGCAGAATTTTGCCTTGGTGATGTCCATTATCGATCCTGACGGAAGTGACATAAATTCAGAAATGGTTGCCGCATTACAGAAGCAGCATATTTTCGAAAAACTAGCCATCAAAACCCGTTCCCGTGTCCAAATTGGTTTATAATTTTGAAGTGTAGATGCTGCGGAGCATGAGAATATATCAAAGAAAAACATCGCCTTTTTCGTTATCGTCAATATTCCCGGATACAACGAAGCCACAGGCGGCCCGGTCCAGCTCACTGGGTCAGGCTCACAGGCCGGCTATCGCCCGCCTGTGGCCTGATTAAATGCCGGCAGCGCCGGCCAGTGGCCCCGCTCGCATACCGGCTCCCGGGGCCTTCCGTGGTCGGGCGCCGTGCCCGGGCAGGCCTTAAGGGCCAGGCTCAAGGGGTCTATCTGTCCGCGCACCGCGCCCAGCTCACGGGTCCTTCAACCCCCCAGCCCCCAACCCCCCGCCCCCCAATCATGGGGGGCCGGGGGCTTCATAGGCTCCGCCTGCCGGTCCGGGGGCAGCCGCCTCCCGCTCCCACATTGTACCGGCGCTCTCCCGGCCGCGCTCGCATACAGGCTCACGCGGCCTCCGCGCCCACTGTCAAGGGTACGCTCCACAAAATTTTTTTCTCTGGTTTTTGGGCCGGGCTCCGTGGGTCGAAAAAAATTTTGCTCCGCCCGCTCCGCCCTGCTTTGCGGCCCTTGACAGCGGTCGCCGCGCCGGTCCCCCTGGAAGAAAAGGGGGCTTTGCAGGATGAGAAAAGTTCTGGCGAAGGTTGACGATGCGAGGTTGGGCAGGGCTATCGCGGGCTTGGTCACGCGGGCGCTGGTGGTGGAGGACGTACGGCGCGAAGGCGGCGCGGTACGCGCGAAGGTACGCAGCACCGGCAAGCGGGGCGAGAGGGTTCACGTTGTCGGGATCAGGGCTGTTGGGCGCGGGTTTGCGGTTTTCTGCTCGTGCGAGGACTGGAAGGAGCGCGGCGCGCACTGCAAGCACATCGCGGCGGTGGCGCTGCACGAGCTGGGCGCGGCAGCGCAGGCGCGCAGCACACGCAGCATGGTTGGGTTGCTGCTGCAGCTTTAGGCTGCAGCTCTCTTTTTTTTGTCGGCGGGCCGGGCAGTTGCCCGGCTACTTAAAACAACCACAGCGGTACCCGGAACTTATAGGTCGGGATCTGGGGCAAAGTGGAAGCCCCAGGCCGGCTTGCGCCCGCCAGGGGCCTGGTTGAAGGTGCATGTCTTCCTTCACGGGTCCTGTGCATGTCGGGCAGACAGCCGGCCGGGCTTATCTGTGGCCGTGCTTTTCAAGTCAAGCCTGGCCCCGCCAGACTGCCCAACTTACGGGTCCTGGGCCTTAAGCCCGCTCCTTTTCGGAGCTGCGCCCTTACCACCCGGCTGGCCACGCCGGCCAGCTTTGGGGCCAGCCTCAGGGGTCGGCCGGCTAGAGTCACCTGGGGCAGGCTCAATGGTCCGGCGCAGCTCCGGGAGCAGGCTTAAGGCCGCCTGGGTTAGGCTCCGGGGTATTGCTGCCGCGCCGCCGGCTGCACCGGCCGCGCTGGGCCTGCCTCGCGGGTCACGGCCAGCGGTTGCTGGCCATCTTGACGGCGGGCGGTTGCCCGCCTAAGGCTCTGCCAGGAGAAAACGGGCGGCTGCTGCCGCTCCGGTTACCGGGCGGTGGCTACCGGCCCGTTCCATCACGAAGTTGCAGTGCTCACGCGGCTAGCTAACCGCTCCACCGAGTCCGTCGCTGCCGCCCAAGCAAGTAGCAGCTAAAGCTGCCCCTGAAAAAAGCTATACAGCCCGGTCCTGGAAGAAGTGTGTTAAAACCTGATAATAAAAATTAAAAAAAAGGATATCAATAAATTCCATAGAAAGTAAAACCTAATTATCTATTAATTAACAGGGGGTGTAAAAATTTGCCAACTATTTTTCACAGTACATCCGAATTACTAACAACTTTGTTAGATTCCATTAGTTCAGGCAAAACCCAATTACCGGACTTCCAGCGGGATTGGGTTTGGGACGATGAGCGGATTCGCCGTATTCTGGCCAGCGTCTTACAGTCTTACCCTATTGGTGCCATTATGCTATTGCAAACCGGAAATCCCAATGTAAACTTTTTACCCCGTCCTATAGAGGGGGTTAGTTTAAATGGGCCGGTTAACCCCGAACGCTTGATTCTTGACGGACAGCAACGTCTTACCTCTCTTTACCAAGCATTGTGTACCGGTAAACCGGTTGCAACCAGAGATTCCAGAGGTAATAGCGTAAAACGTTGGTATTACCTGGATATTGAAAAATGCATCGACCCAAACTCGGATAAAGAAGAAGCCGTACTCTCAGTTCCTGAGGATAAACTTGTGCGTGGAATGTACAATCAGGTTATTGCAGATTACTCAACCAGAGAAAAGGAATGTGTTGCCGGTGTCGTTCCGGTTCACTTAATAATGAACCCTCAGGAGTTATTCAAATGGCAAGCTGATTATCTCAGTGACAGCCAAAAACTGGCTGAGCGTTCTGTAAAATGGGTAAAATTTACCACTATTGTCCAATCCGCTTTCACTCAATATCAAATGCCGGTCATTATGCTATTAAACACAACTCCCAAAGATGCCGTTTGTCAGGTATTTGAAAATGTTAACACCGGCGGAATTTCTTTGACGGTATTTGAATTACTGACAGCCAGCTTTGCGGCCGACAATTTTTCTCTTCGTGAAGATTGGCAATGCCGCTCTGTAGGAAGCAAATGTCCTGCTACTTATACATTTAATACATACTTTGAACAAGATCCGATTTTACAAGGGCTCGGCAATACTGATTTCTTACAGGCCGTTGCGTTGCTGGTAACATATCAACGGAAGAAAGCCAACCCTTCAGTTGCTGTGAGTTGTAAACGTAAAGAAATATTAAAGTTGAGTTTACAAGATTATAGAACATGGGCAGATAAAGTCACACAGGGATTCTTCGATGCCGCCAAGTTTTTGATGGAGCAAAAAATTTTTTCCAGGCGCGATTTACCCTATGCCACCCAGCTAATACCCCTGGCTGCCATCTTTGTGGAGTTAGGAACGCAAGCACATAACCAAACAGTTAGGCAAATGATTGCCCGCTGGTACTGGTGTGGCGTTTTTGGAGAACTATATGGAGGTGCCGTTGAAACACGGTTTGCCCGGGACTTACCACAGGTGGTTGATTGGATTAAAGGAGGCTCCTTACCGGACACAATTACTGAGGCATATTTTGACCCCAACCGGTTATTGAGTCTTAGAACCAGAAACAGTGCTGCATATAAAGGTGTTCACGTCTTACTTATGCGTGAGGGTTGTAAAGACTTTTTATCTGGGGTTTCTATTGACCTTCAGACATATTACAACGATAGCATTGATATTCACCATATTTTCCCGGTTGAATACTGCCGCAGTAAAGGAATACCACCTGAAGATTATAATTCCATAATCAATAAAACCCCATTATCCAGCAGGACAAATGGAATTATTGGCGGCAATGCCCCAAGCACTTACTTAAACAATCTGCAAAACAAATATAACATACCCGCTGCAAACCTTGATCAATTACTAAGAACGCATGTAATTGATGTAAATGCAATCCGGAGCGATGACTTTAACACCTTTTTTCAAAAGCGGAAGGATGAACTATACAATAAAATTCTCATGGCTATGAGTTGAGTATAATATTTTAGAAAGGTTTGAAGCTCTGGGATCCTAGTCTTACTACATAGCAAATAAAAAATTGTCAAATAATACTTGAGCGCTTTGACTGCTTGTAAATGAAGATGCAAATCACGGGTGAAAGCCCTACGACAAGGGAGACATTGGTAAATCTTTTGGGTCCTGGCCCTGATCCTCCGCGATGAGCAACCTCGGGCATGGCGGCCATTGAATCGTCCGCCTGGGTTTCTGCCCGGGCTTGCCCCCGGCGGGAAAGCCGGTTATCTGCTACTGCCGGCCCGTACCCGCTCCTCAAGGAGCGGGTGAATGGGGGCCACCCCGGCCCTGCCGGCGCCTGGCGCGCCACATCCTGCTCCAGGCGCACAGCTGCGCGATACCATCGTTGAAGTTGACAGCCAGGCGTTTCATAAAAAGCCAGTTTCCTTAAAGTTTTGTCAATTTTGTTTCACAAAAATCACGAAAACCGGCAATTTTACGGCGGGCAGCTGCCCACCCTTGGGAGCTTTCGCGCGGCTGCGCCCGACTTTTCCCGGCACTGGGACCAGGCAGCGCGCTTGCACCGCCGGCGCTCGGCTTGTCGGCGTTTGCGGGGCAAATGCCTTAAGCGGAGGCTGGGTGGCTGGCGAGTGGTCTCAAAGAAATGGCCCGCCCTTGAAGAAGGTGCGGCTTGCATCCTTCCTCAAGGGCGGGCTGTGGAAAAATTGAAGTTAATAAAGGGAGTACTGCTTCAATTTATGCTTGCCTGCTGTTGATTTAAAACGGTACGGTCCGCCTCCACCATGCATAACGAAAAATAAGCGTTGCTGAGTCGTTGTTTTTACTGGATATTTCAGTGTTCAACAAAAATTTAAGACATTCGAACACCCAAAAAAATTACTGTTAAGGGGTGTTCTTTTATTATGGCTTAAAGGGTATTATAGATTGTTGAACGGCTCTGGAAAAATACGATAAATCAAAAGACGACATAATATTCTGCAATGCCTGCTCCACTCTAAACGACATCAATGATGACAAATGCCACCGCTGCTCCTGCCCGCTATTAAACAAATGATTTTAATCCATTGTTAATTTAAAACCCCCAAAATGGGGGTTTTTTAATGTCCTTATTCCTAAGAATGTGCGGGGAACGGGCTACCTGGGTCGTCAGCTCTGAATATGCAAAATCCGAATGCACCTGTAGGGAATGACCACCGTGTCGTTCCGAATTCATCTCAGGTGACCTGATTTGGGACAAAATCCTTGTTGTAGTGCAGAAATACTCATATAATTGTAACAGAGGTGTTTTTTTATGAAATTAACAAAAAACTGGATTTCCTAATGAAGGTTACCAATACAACCAACAGTGCCCTGGCAGCAGCCACCTCATTGGATGCTTCCTACATCAGCCGATTGCGCCGCGGAGTCAGAAGCCTGCCTAAGAATGAAAACTATGTGCACCTGATGGCCGACTATTTTGCCAAATACTGCGTGGAGGATTTTCAAACCAAAGCTTTGCAGGAATGTATACCCCACTCATACACTATTTCCAACGATCAGAGAGAAAACGGCAGATCGATAATGAGGTGGCTCAGAGAAGATGACGACCACCCTTCTAAAAACGTGCAGGGGTTATTGGATATTCTGGAAGACTTCCAGTTCAAGAAGCCGCAGAGTTGGAGCAAATTGAGAGTGCTGATCATATTGAAACAAAAAGAACTTTGGTATCTATCCATTTTGGATTCACCGGCAAGCAGGAAGCAACACTGGCATTTTTGTTGTCAGTGATAAATTGCAGTAAACCACAGACTCTCCTTTTGTTCAGCGATGAAAGCTTTGACTGGCTGGGCCAGAATCCTGAGTTCGCAGGGACACAAAGTGAGATTCAAAGATTTATGAAGATATTTAAAGATAAACAAAGTGTATTAAGGGAGGACTCTCCAAGAGAGTCCTAAAAGTATCTTTTCAGACTTATTCATATATGTACTTAGGCTATATGAGAAGATGTGATTTATAGGATAACAAACATAACCAAAGTTAACGGTTTTCGGAGATTAACTTGATGGCTGCAAAAACAGACCTGTGCATTGTAAAACAGAAAAACCACCGGTAATGGCTTTTCTTTGTCGCGGAAGAGCCTTTAACGGTTGCCACTTTCTTTTGAAAAAGCCAGGCCTCCTTAAAGGCATCCAGTTTCTCCTGGATGGAAATTTAGTCCGGGTAGAGGGAAAACTGTTCATTTCTTAATGCGTCGGTAATCCATGACGTTATTTGTCCCCCATTTTATCCAGGGAATACCGGCATTCATCCAGAATGTAATCCGGTTCCGCTGAGTTCAGGGCGGTCAATAATACTTCTTTAGCCCAATCCTCGGGAATCGAGCCCAGGGCTTTTATGGCCAGCATTTTTTTGTTGATGGATGGTCGATAGACTCGTATTGCAGTATTGAAATGAGGATCATAATAATGGATAAAGCCTTTGCGGACAGGTGCTCCATAGACATGTATAGTTACTGCCACCTGGTTTTTCAGTGCCAGCATCTGGTGAATCCCATCATGCAGTGGCAATACGTAGGTGGTTTCCCCGGGGGATAGGGTAGCATCGGAAATCTGTTTAACTTTAGCATGGTTAACATCTGACATATCATCCACCCTGGCAAACTTTCTTTCCCGCACCTGGTTTATAAGTGCCCCAACTATTCCCCAGGCACCATGGTCATGAATGGGATAATAAGTGCCAGGCTCCCAAATAAAAGCCCGTACTGAAAAATCTTTATCAGGGCTGAAATAAAGTTGAATATCATTGGGATCAATAGACTGCCACTGGTTTTTCAAGAAGACCTGATCCAATACCAACCGGGACAAGGTATCCTTGAACCAGTCATGATTACTGACCAACTCACCTAACATTGCCCGTCCCTTTGCCAGGAGTTCGGGCCAATCAGGTTTTTGATCCAACAATGCCTTGAATTGCTGGCAAAACTGGTCAAGATTATTAATGGCCATGTTTAATCAAATCTCCCCCCATTATTTAACTAATCATTTGTTGGTGGTTTACTGTTGCGAGGGTAACTCTTGTTCAAACTCCCGTATTTGCGGACATGCGTCCATGATTTGTATGCCGGGTCATCAGGGTTGATAGACAGGGCTTCATTCTCTTGCAGGTATTTGTTCATGATGCCCTGCTGCTTGTATAAGCTGCGGTCTTTACCGATGGGACAAACCTTGGTGCAAATCCCACAGGGAGCCACCTTATCAGCGTTTAGTTCAATATGCCAGTCTATGCAGGCCATTACATCATAGTCACCCTTCACTTGATTCTCACGTAAAGCCAGGGCGTTTACCGGGCAACATTTAACACAGGCCTCGCATTTAATACATAAGTCCTTTTCGATTACTGGGTCAGGCTCTAAAACAGCAGCAGTGAAGACAGACACGAACCGCACCCGGGGTCCGAATTCAGGGGTAAGGAGACAATTATTAAGCCCGATTGTTCCCAGTCCCGCATACTTTGCGGCCATAACATGGCTGAAAGCCGCCTGGGGTCTGTCCTTCAAAAGACGGAGGTTGGCAAATCCATCTCTCGTAAAGAAGTAAGCCGCCTGACCCTGCCGGTTCAGAAAACGAACCAGATTGAAGGCCAGGTCATCCAGCATCCGGTTCGCGGCAACGTAAGTCTCCCTGTGCAAGATTGAAGGAGTTGTTTCTACGATGGGCAAAGGCATTGAAACTCCTATTACAATTACGGAGCGGGTTGGTTCCCATAGGGACTGAGGCCTGAAGTCAGGAGGAACCTCATTATATTCATCCCATCGCTCGACTGTAGCAAAGCCGATAATATCGGCACCTGCATCCTGGGCAAATTGCTTAATCCGCTGTTTAAGCTCATCATCTGTTTTCAAAAAACTAATCTCCTTTCCTAAATTAACTAAATAGGTGAAGAGGCTGCTTCGGTTTTCAGCAAGTCATAGACAATCCAGGGCTGCCGGCCAAATTCCGCCGCCAACCACCCCAGCTCATTTACTAACACCGGGATAAGTGTGGAAAAAAACATAGTGTAAAGGAAGATGCGGCAATTATATAACTTACCCCGGGCCAGTAAATACGCTCCAGCTATAGTTACCAGCAGCATCCAGCCGGCAGCCGCAACCATCAGCCAGTACGGCCAGTAAGTCAACAGAACCGGCGGGCGTAAAGTGAAAAGCAGCTGTAAACCCGAATTGAAACCGCGACAGGAGAACCGCATCCATCTAAAAAACAAGCCAATCCCATAATTATAAATAGCCATTTTGTGAGCTTCCTAACTGCTTCAGTAATCCTCTAAAAACTTGTAATTCGCCATTTTAAATCAGATTCCTTTTAGTTAAGATGATCGAGAAAAGGGGTAAATTTGGTGCATTTTTGGGGTGCCTCAGGTATCCTGACTGCCGGTACATAGAAAACATATCAAGGTACAGGAGAATAGAAAGCATTGGTTAATTCTATATAATACAAGATTGAAAAAAGCAGGTTAAAGTGCCAAACCTCCTAGTTTGCAACAAGGCTGGTATGCCCGTGCTTATCCTGGATGGAGAAACTCTCATTGGTACCAATGCGGGAACTTCTGGAAAAATGGGCTGACGAACCTGGTGCTGGCGGCTGAAAAAGACCACGAGAGTATATAAGATTTGTTTGAAGAAAGGTTTCTGAAAAAATTCGACGGCGACCCCCATTGAAGCTCCAGCCGGAGTAGACTTCAGCGGGGAAACAGCCGGCCAATGATCAACCGGTAGTCAGTTAACTGTGACAAAGCATACGCCTGCAGCCTGCCTGCGGCTTTGGCCGGAGGGCTGAAGCCAGGCACACAAATATAATGCAAATATATGCTTACGAAAAAATATGACTAACTGGAAATTGTATATAAAATTAATTGTAGATCATCCGAGGTGGCGTGAAAATGAAATTGAGCCAGGAAGAAATGTACAGAGTGGCCGGCCAGGGGGCATTCCTTAAAGAACGCCTGGAGGGGAAAACAATTCCTGTCTGTGACAAAAACAGAGCCCAACGGGTGGAAGAAGAATGGGAGATGTGGAAAAACAAAGCAGGCGGCAACGGGGGAGAACAGGCTTTTCAAAGACGCCTCCGGGTGGAAGGCATATCTTTGGAAAAAGCAAAGGCCGCTCTGGGAGAAGCAGTATGGCGGCCGGACCAGCCGCTGCCGGAGTGGGTCAACGGTCTTGCAAATCTTTTGTCTTTGTTTCCTGTTACCAGGGAACAAATCGAAAAAGAGCTGTACTTCAACCCTGAAAAAGATCTTATTCCCCACAATGATATCGTTGCCTGGATGCTACCCCTTGCTTATTATGGGGAAAGGCAACTCCTGGAGAAATTGGGGGAGAGGAAAGAACTTTTAGCTCCTTCAGCTATTTCCAACCTGAGCAGGACCCTGATCAAAAGGTTGAGCCGCCTTTCCTTTCAGACGCTGCTTTATCACTACCGCATATTTCAAAACATGCAAAACCCTTTGGCTTTGTTTGGAATTGGTCTGACCCGGGAAAAGGCGGAGAAAGCTTATGCTGATTTTGCCGGAGAACTCCGGGCAGGCAAATGGGCGGACATCCTTTTGGAGTATCCCGTGCTGGCGAGGCAGGTTGTCAGCGAAATAACTAACTGGGCAAACAATTTGAGGGACATGGTTGAACACCTGGCCCGTGACTGGGACAGGTTAAAAAGGCAATTCTGGGCCGGGCGGGAGCCGGGAAAAGTTGCCGGTATCGAGGCGGACGCTTCCGATGCACACAACCATGGGAAAAGCGTCTGTATACTGACTTTTTCATCTGGCGCAAAAATAGTCTATAAACCCAGGGAGCTGGCAGTGGACAAGGCCTGGGAAGGGTTTACCCGCTGGCTGGGGCAAAGGGGTTGTAAATGGACGGTGAAAGTGCCAGAGACGCTGGACTGTGGCAGCTATGGCTGGACGGAGTACGCAGAATATCAGTCAATGGACAGGGAAGAGGAGGCGGCGGACTTTTACCGCCGGGCAGGTGTATTGCTGGCAGTGCTATATGTACTGGGCGGCAACGATTTTCACGCGGAAAATATAATTGCCTGGAGGGAACATCCGGTTCTGGTGGATGTGGAAACACTGCTTCTGCATAGGGTGAGGCCCTTTCAAACAGAAAGTACAGCCCTCTGGCAGGCAGAGGCGGCAGGCGCCCAGGAAATACTAAATGATTCAGTGGTCAGGACCGGCTTTCTGCCCATGTGGAAGAGAAGGAACCAAAAAGGCGATCTGGTGGAATGGGGAGCCTTGACCTCAGTGCAGGAAGACTTTAAAAACCTACCTTTAATTAACGGTGCAAGGCTTAATGTGCAGGATTACCAGGCTGAGCTGCTGGAGGGGTTTCAGGAAACCTACGGCCTTTTTTTAAAGCATAAAGAAGAGCTGCTGGGTGAAGCGTCACCCCTGGAGCTTTTCCGGGGCTGCAAATTCCGTTTCCTTATTCGTTCCTCCCAGGTTTATGCTGACATGCTGCAATATGTGTCTCAACCCCAGTTTCTGAAAAGCGGGCTCATATATTCTTTGGAGATCGAAAGGCTGGCCCCGGCCTATCTCCTCTACGCCCCGGAAGAAAAACTTCGGGAGCTTTGGAACATTTTTTTATCGGAAAGAGATGCCCTGGAGCGGGGTGATATTCCCATATTTTACGGTGAAGCGTCCAGTCTCGCCCTGCGGGATCACCAAAAAGAATTATGTGATGCGTATTTTCTGCAAAGTGCCCTGGAGAGAACCAGATATCTTATAGGTAAGCTGAACGAAGAGGACTTAACCTTTCAGACTGATTTGATCAGAGCTTCCCTGGCTATCTACGGTGGGTCCTCCCACTCTGAGAAGCGCGCCATAGTAAAGGAAAACATGCCGCAACTTAAAGATGTCCCGTTGCAGGAGCCGGGGCTTTTCCTGGAAGAAGCAGAGAGAATATATGAAGAAATCATGGGCAAAAGAATTATTCAACCTGACGGGGATGCTACCTGGATCGTCAAGCAATACGATGTACAGACCCAAAAAATGAACCTGGGGCTGATCGGGTTTTCCCTTTATGACGGTTTTTTAGGCCTTTACCTGTTTATGGCAGCGCTTTATCACCAGACCGGGCGGGAAGATATACGGCGAGATGTTATTAAAATGCTGCAAAAATTTAGAAAGAGCTTGCATGATCCTGATAACCCCATGCCCCTGCACCGTTTCCCGCTGGGGTTGGGCAGTGGAGTGGCCGGAATTATCCGGGTCTTCGCCGGACTGCAGTATTACCTGGCAGAAGACTTTGCAGAAGATGTGTTCTTTATCATACATAAACTGTTAAGCAGTCAGGTCCGCCAGGATAAGCAGTTCGACGTCCTGGGGGGAGCGGCGGGGCTGTTGCTGGTCCTGACAAGTATTTACCAGATCTACCGTAAAGATGCAATCCTGGACTTGGCGGGCATTTATGCTAAGGAGCTGCTTAAAGGGAGGAGTACCTGGAAAACCGGGCACCGGCTGTGGCTGTCGGGAATAGAAAACGCCCCCTTGACCGGCCTGGGGCATGGTATGGGTGGTATTGCCTGCGCGCTGTTGAGGCTATATGACTTGACCGGAGGGCAGGAACTGTGGGAAGCCGTTGAGGAAGCCCTGGCTTATGAAAACAGTGTATATGATAAGGAATACAGGAACTGGCCGGATTTTCGGAAGAACCCGGATCTGCCCAAAGGACAAAAAGCTTTTATGGCCGGTTGGTGCAGCGGGGCTCCCGGAATCGGCCTGACCCGCCTGGCAATGATGCAGCATGAAAAAAAACTGGGCTTTCTACGCCAGGATATCGAAAATGCCCTGGCCTTCACGCTGGCCTACCCGGTGGATTATAGCGACCATGTTTGCTGCGGCGGCAGCGGCAGGGTAGATTTTTTAATCGAGGCTTCCAGGACAATGAACCGGCCGGACCTGATGGAAGAAGCAAAAAAAAGGATGCAGTGGATGAGACTGCGCCGGGAAAAATTACATCATTATGTATTAAACAGTGAAGACGGGGGGGCGATCTTTGATCCTTCATTTTTCCAGGGATTGTCGGGAATTGGCTACCAAATGTTAAGATGTCTGGCTCCGGATGATGTTTTTTCCGTACTGATTTAAAAATATCAGCGATATTTCATATCAGTAACACAGTTTCTTAGTCGTCTAAACCGCATCTATTTTGAAGTCTACCTATGGCTGAAGCAACACAATACCAATAATTTAACACCGAAGCCAAAATCCATGCTGGTGTGTTGCCGCCGGCTACGGCGTCCAGCTCCGCTTCGCTCAACTCGCCCGTTGGACTAAGGTTTTTTGCCGTTTCGGCAAAGAAGGCCTCCAGATCATTATTATCGAATGAAAACCCTTGCTCGTTAGCCAGCTGGATCAATGCCTGCGTGCTTTCCTCCGCAGATGTCCTGGCCAGCTCTTTGAGCTGCTGCTGCAGGCTTTCGTCCTCATTCACCTTTGCATAAAAATTTTTTACATTTTCCACTGACATGTGTATCCCTCTCTTTTTGGTTTATTGGTTTAAATCATGGTAATAAAAGACGCCTGTATTCCGGTGTCTTTTTTATAAACGAGCTTCGTCAAAACCGCATGAACCCTGTAACGTTGCATTGATTTAACCAAAGGCCCTTTTTAAGTCAGCTTCGTCTAAACCGCATGAACTAATCGCTTTTTGTATGAGTGAAACAACACAAATATAAACATTTATAATCGAAGCTAAAGCCCATGTTTCTCCATCGCCGCCGGCTACGGCGTCCAGCTCCGCTTCGCTCAACTCGCCCGTTGGACTAAGGTTTTTTGCCGTTTCGGCAAAGAAGGCCTCCAGATCATTTTTATCGAATGAAAACCCTTGCTCGTTAGCCAGCTGGATCAATGCCTGCATGCTTTCCTCCGCAGACGTCCTGGCCAGCTCTATGAGCTGCTGCTGCAGGCTTTCGTCCTCATTCACTTTTGCATAAAAATTTTTAACATTATCCACTGACATGTGTATTCCTCCCTTTTTGGTTTATTGGTTTAAATATGGTCTTTGCCTTTAATACGATTATTATGTCAAAGTATTACACATTTTCTCAGCAATGATATCGAAAAATTTTAACACCGGGGCCAATTTGCCCGGAAGCACCCCTGTTTTTGAAAGTTGACTGAGAACGGGCTAACCCCTAACTATGGTAGAGTATAATTGCACGACAGCTTGAACGGCAAGTACAGGCTGTTCAGCTACTGCGTAAAAAACGGTCGCACCTCCGATACACCCTATTCAATGCTGCTTAAAATAGTTTCCAGACTTTTTTCCGGTTTGTTTTCGTCGATACCTATATACACAAGATCGATTTTTCTTTTGATCGCTCCTTGCCTTAAAACTTCCATAAACACGCCTGGTTGCCGGACACATACTAATTGATCAACTCTTTTATTGTTGGTCTGCCCTGTATTGTCTATCTTACCGCCCCATTCGCCATCAAAGCAAAAGTCAATACCACAGGATGGGCTTCCATTAATACCAAGTACCGGCCCAACAGCATAACCGCAGCGGCGATATTCTTCAAGCTGGTTTATTATATCTCCAGCCAGCCTATGGCAATGACTGATAAAAAACGGGTTGTTATACTGGCTGCGGCATTGACCCCAACGTTTCAATCCCCCGTGGGTAAATTCTGGGCATGGTGACTGAATTATACCGTAACCCCTTTCCAGAAGCTGGGGAATAATCATTTTGCCAGCTTCATTTTTTACACCCGAGTTTAGAATTTTGGCATGGTAATTAAGCAAACAATGGGCGATAACAACAACTCTCTTAGCCAATTTTCATCCACAACCGCCTTTCTATGGTGAGGTTTAGTGAGGATGGGTGAAGCAGAAATCAAGCCTGGCTCCCGCCCGGCATATGATAACCCAATTTAAATTGTACTTTATTTTAAAGGTTTTATGATGTGTATGTCGAATTATATCGATATGGATAATACAGCATAACGATAGAGGTACTTCAAAATTGATTTTTTAAGATAAGCATCAAAACGCTGAGTTGGCCAAGCTTACCTGGTTTGAAGATCAGTTTCGCATGAGCCGGTGCGGGTATTAAAGGATCCCCCATTCCAAAAGTCGGTATAAAGAGGAAGACAACAGGAGGTGTATTTGGTTTAACATCTATAAAAGTTAAACTGGGTTGATATAGTGTCTTTTTAACCTGCTTTTGGGGAATAATATGGATCCTGTTATATGGTGCAGCCCTATTCCCGTTAATACAATATGGCTACAAGTAAGCATGGCACCTCCAGCTCTTGTAAAAAAGATTCCATACTCGCTATCGAGACCGCAATAAGAATTATGGTTTCTCTAGCGATTCCGTAGGGATTAAGTAAGAGTGTTCCTAAATCGTTATTAATTATTAAATATGTGTTAAAATGATTGCCTGTTTTATCCAAAAATAAAGAACTAGGAGGTTATTTATGATTATTGCAGTTGCCGCCGATGATCAATCCTTGGAAAGCCGGGTATCGGAAGAATTTGAATCATGCAAGTATTTACTGATTGTAGACATGGACAAAATGGAATTTAAAGCCGTCGAAAATGAAGGTGACCCGCTTGGAGTAGACCTGGCACGAAAAATAACCGAATATAGATGTGAAGGTGTTGTAACCGGTAAGCTGACGCCTGCGGCCTTTGAGATCATGGCTGAGGACGGTGTTACAAGATTTGACGGACGCGGTTATAGCGTAAAAGAAGCACTTGATTTAGTGGATAAACGTGCCTTGGAGCTGATTAAAAACCCCGAGGGTATGGATGGTTGCGGCGGCGATCACAATCACGGTGGTTTTCTTAACTGATATGGGCACCGGAAGGATTATCTAAGGATCTTTTGAAAAAATCTCGTCATTATTAGACTAGGTCCGAAAATGTCTATTTTCATGCTAGAGATGAATAGATAAAAGAATGCTTTTAGAGCACCTCCCCGCAGTAAATCCATTAACCTTAAAAGGGGTGTGCATTTAATTTTAGATCATTTTTAGTATCTAGACAAAAGTAGCACAATAAGCGAGCCAGTAGTATTTCCTGTTGCTTTAATCTAAAGTTTAACACTTGGAGAAACAAAAAAAGCTCTCTAGCCAGTGGCATTTAACGGTTTAGAGAGCTTTATGTTTTTTGTGGCAGTATATATGACAGGCCAATCTGGTTGGTTTACTTTGGTTACCCGGCACTCCTTGCTGGAGTGGAGGCATCTGCCCCGTAAAATTTGAGCGAGTTCCCAGGATTTTATTTTTTAGAAGCTTAACGGGGCGATAAGCATCCGGCGGAACAGGGAAAATGAAGTCGTGGTTTGGTTCACAGGGTTTTTGGGAATGAACCAGTTGTCAGGTAAATATTGAAGGAACATCCGGTTGTGAAGCGAAATTTATAATACATCTGCCGGATAGATTATTGTCCGGGCAATAAAGTATAGGAGGAATTCATGAAAATTGTTTCCTGGAATGTCAACGGTTTACGGGCAAGTTTGAATGAAGGATTTATCCAATTCTTTAATTCTGTGGAGGCCGATATATTCTGCATCCAAGAAACAAAGATGCAGCAGGGACAGGTGGACATCGGGCTGGAAGGTTATGAGGAATACTGGAATAGCGCCGTTAAAAAGGGTTATTCAGGGACAGCTGTCTTTTCCAGGATCAAAGCAGACTCTGTATCATTTGATCTGGGCAAGGAAGAGCATAGTTCGGAGGGACGCGTCATCACCCTTGAATATCGTGACTTCTACCTGGTGAATGCCTATGCTCCAAATGCCCAAAGGGGACTGACCAGGCTTGATTACCGGTTGATGTGGCAGGATGATTTTTGCAGCCATTTAAAAAGTCTGGATGCAAAAAAACCGGTAATAGTCTGTGGAGATTTAAATGTGGCCCACCAGGAGATTGATTTGAAAAATCCCAAGTCCAATGTGAATAACGCGGGGTTTACTCCTCAGGAACGCGAAAAAATGTCAGAGCTCTTGGATGCGGGATTTATTGATACATTCCGCTATTTAAATCCAGATAAAGAGGGGGCGTATACCTGGTGGTCCTACAGGTCTAACGCGCGTGCGAAAAATATTGGTTGGCGCATTGATTACTTTCTTGTTTCAGAACGGATAAAAGACCTGATCCAGGATGCGCTGATTTATTCGGATGTTATGGGTAGCGATCATTGCCCTATCGGCCTGGTGATTTCCCTCTAACTCTCTAAGTGAAAGCCGAACAGATTGAAACTTGTTTTATTGTGCTTCTTCATTGCATCCAGTGCGCAGATGGCACCTGTGATGGGGCTTAGAGTGCACTGGATTAGCTTTGAGGGAGAACGAATCAAACTCGACAAAAATCGATTGGAAACGCTGATTGCCTGTTAAATATCTTAATATTTGTTGTATACTATGAAATAGATTTTTTAAACGAAGTTAGTTCTTAATCAGGGAATATGAAAGGAGACTACAATGAAAAAAGTATACAAGGGCAAAACCAAGGATGTATTCGCCTTGGAAAACGGGAACTACCGCCTGGTATTCAAGGATGATGTAACAGGTGAGAATGGTGTTTTTGACCCTGGGGCCAACACAGTGGGGCTTTCTATCGAAGGGATAGGAAAAGAAAACCTTCGGGTATCTGTCTTGTTCTTTGAAATGCTAAAAAAGGCCGGCATCCATACCCACTATATAAGTGCCGATATAGAAAACGGAACCATGGACGTCAAACCGGCAAAAACTTTCGGCAAAGGCCTGGAGATTATCTGTCGCTACAGAGCGGTGGGTAGCTTCCTGCGCCGTTATGGAGCCTATGTGCAGGAAGGGGACAAGCTGGACGCTTACGTAGAAGCTACGTTAAAGGATGATCAAAGGGGAGATCCTCTAGTTACGGTGGAAGGTTTGGAGGCCCTGGGCATTATGACTGCGGCGCAATTTGCAGAAATCAAAGCAAGCACTCAGAAAATTTCAGCATTGATTAGGGATGAGCTACAGAGGAAAGGATTAGAGCTATACGACATCAAGTTTGAATTCGGTATCGACAGTGACGGCAATGTAATGCTGATAGACGAAATCTCATCGGGTAACATGCGAGTCTATAAAGACGGCAAGATTATGGAGCCGCTGGACTTGACTGCAGCGCTCGTCGAATAGAACTTAATGTTTTGAACAAGCTTTAAGGATACGCATTGTTACTTCGTGTATCGCTTCAATTTTTTATAGAAGTTTTCGCCGGTACCTACGAGTATAACGACGACAACGGTTTCGTCATTTTCTTGATTAATATTATCAAAGAAACAAAGAAAACTCAGGGGCAGGGGGAATCAAATCTCTACTGCCCCTTCCCTGCCTTTATAAAGCCAGACCTGGAACACGATACCGTCCTTTATGGTTTTATGACGGGCAAACGCCGTCTGCGCAATCATTTCTTTAACTCTATTCGCCGGCCTCTAAGCTGTCGAAAAGTTGAATACCCCCTGATTGCAGTTATCCGGGGTTTTATTTGGGATGATCGAAAGGCCTTTAACTATGATGGGCTCACTGGCAGGGTTAATCAAGGTTCTACGGTGGCAAAACAAATAGCCGGTTTCTTAAACCCGGCTACCCCTGCAATTTATTCTCCATCTCCTATGACCCTTTCGACGGCCCTGATAATGTTCTGGTAACCCGTACAGCGGCACATATTACCGGATAACCCTTTAATTATGTCCTCTCTGGTCAGTTTTTTGCCGCTATCCAAAAGAGCTCTGGCCGACATTATAAAGCCGGGGGTGCAAAAACCGCACTGGACAGCTCCTTCATCCACAAAGGCCTGCTGCAGTTTAGACAGCTTGCCCTCTATTTCTTCCCCTTCGATTGTCCTGATTTCTTTACCGTCGGCCCAAACAGCCAGGTAAATACAGGAATCAAATGGCTCACCGTTGATGAGTACAGTACAAGCGCCGCATTCGCCCACGGAACAGCCCCTTTTCACGCCTTTTAAATTAAGCCGCCCGCGCAACACTTCTAACAGGGATTCACGTATATCGACCTCAACAACCACTTCCCGGCCATTAACCCGCATTGTAATTTTTTTGGTCATCATTGCAGCTTACCCCCAGTTTTGATAAATGCTTGTTTAAATGCCCGTTTGCTAAGTTCTTCAACCAGGTGTAATCTAAATTCTCTGGAAGCGCGCCAGGATGTTCTAGGGTTCACCTCTGCAACAGCTGATTTGACAACCTCCTGCAGCAATTCCTCGTTGAAGGTTTTCCCCTTTACCATCGTTTCAGTTTTTCTGCAGCGTACAGGTGTGGGAGCTGCGACTCCGAAGGCCAGCCTGAAATCTTCAATCACTGCTTGCTCAGTTATTTTACAAACAACCGCGCAGCCCAGGGTAGCTATGTCCATGGCCTTACGCATGGAATACTTTATGTAGTGGCCGGCAAAGCCCTTGTAGTTATCCGGAGAGAGCAGCACAGCCGTCAAAATTTCATCGTGCTGCAAGTCTACTTGACCAGGACCTTGATAGAAATCCGTAATCTCAATAACCCGGGTGCCTGAAGCCCCTTGAATTCGCAAGCGGGCGTTTAAGGCAAAGAGGGTGGGGGCAGTGTCAGAGGAGGTTGAGCCGTTACATATATTACCACCGATAGTACCCACATTTCGGACCTGGGGACCGCCTATCGTCTCCACAGCCTCAGCCAAAACCGGTACATTTTTTTTAATTACTGGGTGATTGGCAATTTTGCTGAAGGTAGTCCCTGCTCCAATAACAATGGTACCGTCCGGTTCCAATGAAATACCGGAGATTTCAGATAAATTGTGGATGCTGATCAGTTCAGCCGCTTCAATTTTCCCCTGGTGCATCTTAATCAACAGGTCACTGCCGCCGGCAATGAGACGGGCTTTGGGATTTGCCTGTAGTAGTTCAATAGCCTCCCTGACAGAATGGGCTTCAAAGTATTTGGTAATATTGTACATGGTTGTTCACCGTCCTTTTTAGAGCAAGCCTGCCTCTTTAAATTTTTTAAACATTAAATGCGGGTTGATGGGTAATTCGTTAAATTTGATGCCTGTGGCATCGAGAATAGCATTCCTGATAGCCGGCGACGTAGGAATGGTAGGGGTTTCACCCAGAGATTTACTTCCATAAGGGCCGCTTGGTTCGTAAGTTTCCACAAAACTGGCGCCGATCTCAGGGATATCCATGATTGTCGGCAGTTTATAATCCAAAAGATTATTGTTTAATGGCTTTCCTGTTTTGGGGTCGAAAAGCAGTTGTTCTGACAGGGCATAGCCCAGCCCCATGCTGACTCCACCGTGTACCTGGGCTTCTGCCAGCTGGGGGTTGATTATTTTCCCGGCATCATGCACGCTGTAAATCTTCAGGACTTCCACTTTACATGTGGCAAGATCTACTTCAACCTCTGCAAAGGTACAGCCGAAGGAAAGGGCATTAATCCTGGCATTGTTGGAAACGTCGGCGGTAATGGGCGACGCTGAGACCCTGTTATAGTAGCTATCCAGGGCCACATCCGCCAGGGAAATAATCCGTTCACCGTTATGTTTATACACAAGCCAGGCATTGACAATATCCATTGAACCGGCAGGAATACCAGTCATACCCGAGGCATAATTCAGCACCTTGGCTTTAATTTCTTCGGCTGCCTTTACCACAGCCATGCCTGAAATATAGGTCTGGCGGGAAGCGTAGGCGCCTGTATCAAAAGGTGTAAGATCAGTATCCTGGGTAGACAGCACGTGGACTATCTCTACCGGGATGCCGATTGTTTCAGCAGTCATCTGGGCAAGAACAGTGTCACTGCCCTGCCCGATTTCTGTGGCGCCAATTTGCAATTGCACAGAACCGTCCTGGTTTAGCACTATCCGTGCGCCTGCGATTTCCAACCCTTCGGGATGGATACCGGAAGTATAGCTGAAGCAAGCCATCCCCAGGCCCCGTCTTCTGGTCCCTGTTTGCTCCTTTTTCAATTGGGGAAGTTCCCTTTCCGCTGTTGCTGTGTCCCCTTTTCCCTGTGCTTTCTCTTCGTCCCAGCCAATAAGTTCCTTGCCCCTGGCAATACACTCCCTGATGCCACAACTGTCCACCCGGATGCCGGTGAGTGGGTCCACGTATCCTTGCTGCACCAGATTCTTGAGCCGGAATTCTATGGGGTCCAGGCCAAGGGACCTGGCGATGTCATCCATGTGGGATTCAAGAGCAAAGATAACCTGGGGAATCCCGTAACCTCTCATGGCACCCGCTACAGGTGCAGTGGTATAAACTGTGGTAGCGTCAAATTTAGTTGCGTTATAGGGGTAGAGATAATTAAATTTTGACCCGGCATTCGACACCACCGCATGCCCGTGGGAAGCGTAACCTCCGTTCAGGGATATTGCCTGAAGCTCCCTGGCAACGATGGTACCATCTTTTTTAACGCCCGTTTTAATTTTAAAATTTATGGCATGGCGGACCCGGGAGGCAATCATGCATTCCTCCCGGGAATATTCCAGCTTAACAGGACGTCCATGAACAGCAAGGGACAAAAATGCGGTGAGAGGTTCCTGCACAACATCCTGCCTGCTGCCAAAACCTCCACCCACACAGGGTTTAATCACACGGATTTTGCCCCAGGGGACACCCAGGGCTTGCCCGGCAATTCTTTTCACAATATGAGGTATCTGGGTAGAAGTTATAATTACTATGCGCCCGTCGCTTTCCACATAAGCGTAGCAAATATGGTTTTCCAGCTGGCAGTGCTGTACAGTGCTGGTCTTAAACTCGTCTTCGAAGATATAATCTGCTCCGGCAAAAGCCGCTGCCACGTCACCCAATTCATATCCTGTATGATCAATAATATTTTTTGTTCCCTGGTGTATTTCAACAGCGCCTTCCTTAAGCGCATCCTCTGCCGTCAAAATTGGTTCATACTCTTCATATTCCACTTCTATTAGCTTCAGTGCCTGCTCTGCTGTAAATTCATCTACTGCCACGACCGCAGCTATTTCATCGCCGTAAAAACGGACTCTTCTGGTCAGCAGGTTGCGGTCTGCCACATCCTGGTGTTCCGGGTCTTTGGAGTACGGATGCCCCGCCGTTGGAAAAGTGTGTTTGGGCACATCTTCATATGTAACTACCGCCTCCACACCTGGAAGAGCCACAGCTTTGCTTGTATCAATCCGTTTCACCCAGCCGTTGGCAATAGTACTGCGGAAAACTTTAGCAACCAGTACATCCTTTGTAATCAGATCATCCACGTATTTGGCCTGCCCGCGTACTTTGGCAACAGCATCAATTCTTCTAACGCTTTTCCCAATTGCCTGCATCTAATACTATTTCCCCCCTGAATTATCTGCCATTTTGTCTTTCCTGTTGCAACTGAATGCAAAGCCTGGTACTGACTAATACCAGATCCTCCGGAGAGCGGGCTGTGATTATAGCCCGAAAGACCGGCAAAACTAATAAAAATTCCCCCTGCAGGTAATTGTGACCCGGCAGATAGTTTATGACCATATTACTGGTAGTAATTCTACTTGTAAATACTAATAAATCAGAAAAGTAGAGAATGAAGGAATACGGCAGACAAACCTTAATTTATAATATGTGAATAGCAAAGGCGGTGCTTTTTTATGCCATCCTGAAAATAGACATTTTTCATCCTCCTGATGATGCCGCGTCAGCGGCATGAATGCCTTACCACTTGCGGGTATCCGGGTTTTTTGGGGAATGGCTGAAAGGCTCTTAACAATGATGGGCTCAGTGGAAGGGTTAATCCATGGAATAAGATAAGCAGTGAAAGGAAGCCGCCGGTTTTTGAAGAAATATGAGATTGGGCTGTAATACTCTCCAGGATAAAAACGTATTTAACTTATGATGATATAGCTGAAAAACTAATCCAAAAGGTAATAAAGGGGAAGTTACCGCAGAAGCCAAAGGTTTTTTTATTTGGGAGCAGAAATTACCTGGAAATTTTGAGACATGAACAACCATCATAAAATTCCGGCATCCGCTAGCGTGGATGTATGAATTAGTTAAATTAATGTGGCGGTTAGCTGTTCCAGTGAGAAGCCGTTAAAAAAATGTAGATTAACATAAAGTTTATAACATGAAGTTTAAATCATGTAGAGTAAAATTTTCCAACGTGCCACTGGAATATGGAGGTATATGTATAGTATGATTATGAAAAAAAATGAAGAGTTTTTGATAAAAAAGTTTTACCGCGATTTGGAAATCCTGGAGGAGATTGACGAGGAGAAGATTGCCCAGTTAGTGGATGATGAATACAGGGAAATTTTGCAGCTGGCTAAAAAACTAACGAAAATTGATTTTAGCGGGGAAAGCAAAGCCAGAGAAGAACTGAAAGTAAAACTTATTAACATCATTGAGAAAAGCAAGGAACAATTTAATCAATTCCATCAAGAGCTGGCTGAGGAAGAATTAGAATGTGTGGCTGGCGGCTTAAACAGGGACCAGGAGAATCCTCTCCAGGGCAACGATCCCAAGAATAAAGGTTTGCAGTGAGCGCACATATTTCTTAACCCGGTATTTTAGCTATTAATTAGCCATTGTTCATTTATTATATTCATTATTCTATTGAGGCCTGCCGAGCTTACGGGAGGCCAGGAGTTTCGCCTGGGGTGGAGGAAGGGCGGCATGCTGAAGAGTTGTAACTGGAGAAAGACAGCATCCTTGCTGGCGGCTACGTTACTATTGATTATGACGGTCCTGTGGTCAGGGTGTTTTAAGAAAGACGATCAAGGGGACATTGTATTCGGCCTGGCCTGGCCCGTTGCCACTAAAAATAGCATGCTCAAAGAAGGGGTCGAACTGGCTGTTGATGAGATTAACAGCCAGGGCGGTATTAACGGCAGGAAAATACGTTTAGTGGTGAAAGATGATGAAGGGACTGTAACCGGCGGAGTGACTGTGGCCCAGTCTTTAATTAAAATCCCTGGTCTCGTGGCGGTAATCGGTCACAGGGCCTCTTTTGTTTCCATTGCGGCTTCGTCTATTTACGAAGAAGCCGGAATTGTCATGCTGTCCCCGGCTTCGACGGCCCCCAGCCTTACCCAAAAGGGCTACCGGTTGGTTTTTCGCAATATTCCCAGTGATGCTGAAATTGCCAGGCAATTGGCTTTATTTGCAGCCGGGCAAGGCTACCGGCGGACGGCCATCTATTATTCGGAAGATTCTTACGGGCTTGGCCTGGCCAATGCCTTTGAAGACCACGCCAAAAATGAAGGCATAAAAATAGTTGACCGTATTTCCTATTATGCCGATGTGGAAGATTTGGAACGTATTGGCAAAAAATGGAGCGCCCTTGATTGTGACTCTATATTTGTGGCTCACTACATGCCGGACGGGGCTATATTCATAGCCGATGCGGTCAAGGCCGGTATTTCACTGCCTTTTTTGGCCGGTGATGCCATGGATACACCTGAGCTTTACGAAATTGCTGGAAAAGCTGCGGAAGGCACGGTAGTAGGCTCTATTTTTAACCCCGAAGTTCCCCGGCCGGAGACAAAAAGTTTTATCGAAAAATTTTCCCAAAAATACAATACCCCACCCACTCCTTACGCGGCTCAGGGTTATGATGCCGTCTGGCTGCTGGCAGCGGCCATTGAAGAGTCCGGTTCCACCAACCCAAAGGATATCGCGGCCAAACTCCGGACCTTTAAAGAGAGGCCAGGGGCGGCGGGCACTCATACCTTTACGGAAAACGGCGATGATGTGGGAAGCCTGGTGGTAAAAAAAGTTATTCGTAATGGCGAGTTCCAGTTTATTGATTAAGGTTGCGAGGGATATGAGACGAGATCTATTTCGCAAGGTGGCTCTGGATAAATTATCCTCACCAGAACAACTGGACCAACTTATTATAATTACCACACCCAGGGCGTGGTTTGCTCTTATCGCCATCGGCGGTCTTATTGTTACGGCCATTTTGTGGGGCATTTTCGGGAGTATCCCCACCAAGGTATACGGGCAGGGAATTGTAACAAAAAGTTATGGTGTGTATAACATCATTCATCCGTACACCGGGCGTATAACCGATATCAGGGTGTCGGTGGGAGATCCGGTGAAAAAGGGAGATGTGGTTGCCAGGATTGAGCAGCCCCAGCTTGTGGAACAGATTAACGATTTAAAAACCCAATTGGAGCATTTAAAAACCCTGGAGATAGAAGAAACTGATCCGGAACCTGATGATAAAAAAATGTTAAAGACGGAGTTGGCCCAACTTTACGAGCTTGCCAGGAGAAACAGGGAAGCGAGGGCTGCCCTGCCCTTTGAGGAAGCCAACTATAAAAATGCGATATCCGGCAAAGAACACGAAATAGAGGTAGCGAAGATCGCCCTGGAACAAGTCAGAGTTAACGAGGCCAATATGCAAGACTATGTTGACAGATTAACCAACCTTTATCAGAATGGTGCTGTTTCTGAACATGAATATACCAGTGCTAAAAAGGAATTGGAGCTGCTGCAATTGCAAACCCAAGCGGCCGAGCAAAACCTGGCCAAATTGACAGCAGGCGATTGGGAGGAAACCATTATCACCTATAAAGCAAGATTGCAGCAGGCCCAATTGCAACTGCAATTGTTGGAGGAACAGTTTAACACCACAAAGTCTGCTCTCATCTCAGATACGGAAGAGAAAATAAAAAAGTTGCAGTATGAATTGAACCTTGCCTCGGAAGTGGTCTCCCAGGTGGACGGACGGGTATTGGAGGTAAGGGTTGGCAAGGGTGAAATCATTCAACCGGGGGTGCCTTTATTTAGCCTGGAGCGCGAGGGCAGGACGATCACAACAGAAGTGGTCATGTACGTGCGGGCAGATGAAGGAAAACAGATTTTACCGGGCATGGAAGCAATGATTTCGCCCAGCACTGTTAAAAAAGAAGAATACGGGTATATGCTGGGCAGGGTTGTTTCAGTGTCCGAATATCCTGCCACCACCCAGGGAATGATGCTTACCCTGGGTAATGAAGAACTGGTAAAGGCAATTGCCGCTCAGGGTGCTTCCCTTGAACTGCATATAGATTTAGTTGTTGACGATTCGACATACAGCGGTTTTAAGTGGTCTTCTCCCCAGGATCCGCCGGTGAAAATAAACAGTGGTACCCTTTGTTCCGGTTCGGTGAAAGTGAGGGAACAAAGACCGATTAGCCTGGTTATTCCCGAGTTGAAGAAAGCTCTCTCAGTAGATTGATTTTTACGCATACTTGATTCGGTGGGGGTGAATGCAGGTGGCACGGGTAAAGGTTCCCACCGTGCTGCAGATGGAGGCGGTGGAATGCGGGGCAGCTTCCCTGGCCATGATTTTAGCCTACTGGGGCAAGTATGTGCCACTGGAGGAGCTTCGCATCGCCTGTGGAGTATCCCGGGATGGCAGCAAGGCCAGCAATGTTGTAAAAGCGGCAAGAAGCTACGGCTTGATCGCGAAGGGTTACCGGAAAGAGCCGGCTGACCTAAAGGAGATGAGGCTTCCCGCTATTATCCACTGGAATTTTAATCACTTTCTGGTACTGGAAGGCTTTGGTAAAGGAAAGGTTTATCTCAATGATCCTGGCAGCGGCCCCAGGATTATTACGGAAGAAGATTTTGATCAATCCTTTACGGGAATAGTGCTGACCTTTGAACCGGGTCCGGATTTTGTAAAAAGCGGCGCTAAACCCAATATGCTATCGGCACTAAAAAAGCGGCTGGAGGGTTCGCATGCGGCCCTCATCTTTGTTATTTTGGTGGGGCTTTTACTGGTCGTTCCGGGTCTAGTTATTCCAGTATTTTCAAAAATATTTGTAGATGATATCTTGCTGGCAGGAAGGGAGAACTGGCTGATCCCCCTGCTGCTGGGTATGGGAGTCACGGCGCTTTTAAGAGGTATTCTGACCTGGATCCAGCAGTATTACCTGGCCAGGCTGGAAACCAAAATCGCCCTGCAAACCACAGCACAGTTTTACTGGCATATCCTGCGACTGCCGGTGATGTTCTTTACCCAGCGGTATGCCGGTGACATATGCTCCCGGGTACAGAGCAACGACAGAGTAGCCCAAATTCTTTCCGGACAGCTGGCCACCAACGCCCTGAACTGTATCATGGTCGTTTTCTATTTTATCCTGATGGTCTGGTATAACCTGTGGCTGGCCCTGGTAGGAGCAGTAGTTGCTGTGATTAACATCTTATATTTGAGGTATGTTTCACGAAAAAGGGTGGACCAAAACAGGAAACTTCTGCAGGATTTAGGTAAGCTGGACGGTGTTGGCATGGCGGGGCTGCAGTTAATTGAAACTCTCAAGGCAAACGGCTCGGAATCCGACTTTTTTGCCAAATGGTCGGGATACCAGGCCAAAGCATTGAATGCGGAGCAGGAGATAGGAGTTTCCACCCAGTTCTTAGCGGCCATCCCTTCCTTCCTGACCACCTTGACCAATACAGTGGTTTTGGTCTTAGGCGGTTTTCTAATCTTTAAGGGTGAAATGACCATCGGGATGCTGGTGGCTTTTCAAAGCCTGATGTCAAGTTTTCTGCAACCGGTTACCGGTCTGGTCAGCCTTGGCAGCCAGTTACAGGAAATGGAAGGTGATATGAACCGCATCGACGATGTATTAAAGTATCCCGTGGACGAGCAGGTCAAAGAGGATGTCCAGGGCGCTGATAGTAATAACTCCTTCAAAAAACTGGAAGGATTTGTGGAGTTGAAAGGTGTAACCTTTGGCTACAGTCCCCTGGAGCCTCCATTAATTGAGAATTTTAACTTAAAACTTGCGCCTGGCTCCCGGGTAGCCCTGGTGGGGGGATCGGGAAGCGGCAAATCTACGGTGGCAAAACTAATAGCCGGTATTTACAAACCCTGGTCCGGAGAAATCTTATTTGACGGTAAGCCCAGGGAAAGCATTCCCCGGGTTGTCATAAACAATTCTCTGGCCATGGTGGACCAGGATATTCAATTGTTTCAGGGATCTATCCGGGACAATATCACCCTGTGGGACCATACCATTTCCGAATTCGACCTGATCAGGGCGGCCAAGGATGCCTGCATCCATGATGATATTACCTCCCGGCCTGGCGGTTATGATCATAGGCTGGATGAAGGGGGGAGCAACTTTAGCGGTGGGCAGAGGCAGAGGCTGGAGATTGCCAGAGCCCTGGCGGGTAACCCCACCATCCTGATCCTGGATGAGGCAACCAGCGCCCTGGATCCCTTGACGGAAAAGGCAATTGATGAGCGCATTCGCCGGCGAGGCTGTACCTGCATTATTGTCGCCCACCGCTTGAGCACCATCCGGGACTGCGATGAGATTATAGTCATGGAACGGGGTAAGATTGTCGAGCGCGGAACCCACGAGGAATTAAAAAGTTTAAACGGTCATTACGTAAAACTGATTCAGGCTGGTTAAACAAGCAATAAGCCATCAGCTTTCGGCCTTGCACGATTAAACATGGAACTCTATTTTTATAACTGTTTTGTTTCAGGAATACAAAAGTCCGGTGAATATGATGAAGGTAATTGACTTTTTTCTAAAAGAGGGTAACCCGGTAATCGTGGAGGGAAACAGGCCTTTACTGCTGACTGAGCCCCATAGCCTTTGGCTGGTGGAAAGGGGTAAAGTGAATGTCTTTTGCGCTGCCATTAAAAGTGGCGGAGTTACCGGAGCAAGGGATTATTTGTTTGAAGTGGCAGCAGGGGGTATAATTTTCGGCCTTACCCTCCAAGCAGTGGAGGGAATGGAAGAAAAATATGGCCTTTTGGCCTCAGGCTTACCGGGTACCCGGCTCCTACAAGTAAAACGGGACCCTTTTCTGGCCTGGCTGAAACAGTCCGGGCAAGGGGATATGTTTATTCCCCTGCTGGAAAAGTGGCTAAAAGCCCTGGCCGAAGGGGCCGCTGCGGCGGAGGCGCCGCATGTCCAACTGCTTCCTGATGCAGGGGAACCCATCTTGGTGAAATATGCAGGAGAGCTTGGCCCACCGGTAACCCTGGAGTACTTTCACGGATTAGCCTTAAGGGCGGCCATCGTTCGCCGCCGGAACAGGGAGGAGACCGAAAGGTCCCGTTTTCAGGAGAGGGCCAGGCATGACCGGTTGTTTTTTGAGAACGCCATCAAAAATATAGCCTCGGTCACACAACCAGAACTGGCGGAGGACGTTCGCCAGATAGCTGTGGACGATCAGCTCCTGGCTGCCTGCACTCTGGTGGGCCGGGCTATGAATATAGAAATTGTCCCTTCGCCCCGGGCTGCCAGGGGTATTTCCAGCAAGGATCCACTGGACGATATTGCCAGGGCCTCCCAGATCCGGATCAGGCAAGTGGCCTTAAAAGGGGAGTGGTACAGACGGGACAACGGTCCCCTCCTGGGTTACCTGAAGGAGGGGAACCGGCCGGTGGCTTTACTACCCCTGTCCCCATCCAGTTATCAACTACACGACCCGGTTGAAAACACCAGGGTAAAGGTGGATTACCAGCTTGCCAGGAAGCTCAAGCCTTTCGCCATAGCCTTCTATCGTCCCTTTCCCAAAAAAGTGCTGAGGCTGCGTGATATTTTTATTTTCGGTAGGGAAAGTTGCTGGAAGCAGGACCTGTGGCTGGTTGCCTTAATGGGGGTAGCTGGCGGCCTGTTGAGTATGGTTATTCCCTATGCCACAGGCATTATATTCGACACCATTATTCCCGGAGGAGAAAAAGTCCAGCTTTTGCACGTCGCCTTTTTCCTGGCGGCCAGTGCCCTGGCCGGGTTCTTGTTTCAACTGACCCGCTCCCTGGCCTTGCTGCGGCTGGAGGGGAAAATGGAGGGGGCTATCCTGGCTGCTGTCTGGGACAGGTTATTGAGCCTGCCGGTGCCCTTTTTTAAGGACTATACTGCAGGGGAACTGGCCTATCGGGCCATGGGTCTGAGTTTATAACTGTGCTGAGGCGGTGGGCTATGACGATCCGGGTTGCCTTTAATTGCTCAAGGCTTTCGCTGACAATGGCCTGGGTGCGGTTGTCCAGGGCGCTGGTGGCCTCATCAAAATATATTATTCTGGGCCTGTTGACAATGGCCCTGGCGATCAAAAGCCTCTGCCTTTGCCCTCCGGACAGGTTGGTACCCCCTTCACTGACCATCGTATACATACCCATGGGCATTTCCTGAATATCACGGTCAAGACCAGCCAGCCTGGCGGCTTCCCAGGCAGAAAATCAATATAATTGGGGTTGTCATGGGGCTCGGTGCGATAATAGGGCAGAGCCATGCCCGCCTGCTCTTTACCAAACAGATCAATGCAATGCTGTACAATGCGGCGGAAATAATCACGGCTGGTATTGTAGTCCAGTATTCCCTTCAGTTTTTTGGTGGCAAAGGAGCAGAACCAGCAGCCTACACTGCAACCATCACTTAGTTCAAAGGCTAAGATGGGATAGCTTATCATGTAACCCAAATAACCCAACTCGCTCTGTGCTGCTGCAATACGCCTTTTTCTCCAGGCGGCAAATTTTTTATTCTGTGGTTCTGGGAAATTATCCCACTTAAATAAATGCGAGTAGGAAGATGCCCTTTGCATGTACTTTCCCCACAATTTTAGGAGCGGGTAACGGTCAACAACCTCCAGGATGCCAGCGTCAAGCTGCTCTTCGCGATTTTTTATCATAGCAATAATGTAAGGATTTTGAAGAACTCACAGGGGCAGTTCTTTGCACGTCCACAGCCGTTGGCGACGATATTTCATGGGTTCGTCAGTTGCTGGACTATTATAAACGTGGTCCTTATCCCTGGCCCCGTTTGAGTGTGCTGTCAGTGGATATGATGAATAAAATTCATGACGCTTTTAGCCCTGGGGAACTTTTACATGCAGAACTACTGATGCAGATGAGGGAGAATCCGCGGCCAAAGGTTGCCGGCGGGCGTATCCTGAAGGAGATTGACGGTCTTAGAGGGAAGCAAGACATAACAGACAAGCGCAAACTTAGAGTGCCCCAGGGGACAATAGCGTGCACCAGCGGCTTTCACATAAATCTGGTAAATCGCAGCATACAGCTATTCAGTCCCTGCTATACCAGTAAAAAATGGCCTTATGGCTACAGGGTATTTGATGTATCCAGGTATAACGATGAAAATGATTTCCCACAAGTCATACAAGCAATGATGGAGCGCAGTATGCCCCTGTCTCCTCCGTTGGACAAGCCCTTGCGTTTTAGGGACGACATTGTATACCGTCCCACGGAGGATGGATTTGACCTATTGACTCCCAACCAGATCCATTACTTCAAGGGGAAGGAAAAATATGGCCCCCTGGGAGAGCTTATAGCCGCAGGAGATCGTACCTATGCACAGGTTTATGAACAACTGGTGAAGGAACACGGCATAAATCCAATAATAATAAAGACGGTGGTTCAAAGGCTTTTTGACGGCGGTTTCCTTGACGAAGTTTATTATTACAAGGGAGATGATAAATATGAGCATAGAGGAACTGAACAGGTTTCTGCAAATGGTTGCTACGAATGAGGAGTTAGCTGAAAAGATGAAAGAGATAGGTGAAAATGATGATGCCATAGTAGCCTACGGCAAAGAACTGGGC
>Ga0116180_1000195_pt1 | contig 58853 bp, 45 predicted proteins | sample AD_UKC073_MetaG_FD_89804 | JGI IMG/M metagenome (GOLD analysis project Ga0116180, IMG submission 89804) | Active sludge microbial communities of municipal wastewater-treating anaerobic digesters from USA - AD_UKC073_MetaG | ecosystem: Engineered > Bioreactor > Anaerobic > Digestate | place: USA... | reverse complement strand
GTGCGCACGCAGACGCGTCCGCCGGCGACCTGGGTCCGCAACAACGACGGCCCGCTCAAGACCAAGGGCGACCCGAAGCGCATCAGCATCACGCTGTGGTCGCACTTCGCGTTCGACCTGCTCTGGGTCATCAACGGCGTCGTCTTCATCGTGCTGCTGTTCGTCAGCGGTCAGTGGATGCGCGTCATCCCGACCAGCTGGGACGTCATCCCGAACGCCATCTCGGCTGGCCTGCAGTACGTGTCGCTCGACTGGCCGACCGATAACGGCTGGGTCAACTACAACAGCCTGCAGCTGATCGCGTACTTCCTCACGATCTTCGTGGCTGCGCCGCTCGCCGTGATCACCGGCGCTCGCATGTCGGGCGCATGGTCGGCACGCTGGACGCGCGTGAACAAGCTCTACCCCGTCGAGGTGGCGCGCGCGATCCACTTCCCGGTGATGCTGTACTTCGTGATCTTCATCTTCATCCACGTCGTGCTCGTGTTCGCCACCGGTGCGCTGCGCAACCTGAACCACATGTACGCGGCCCAGGGATCGGTCGACGGCGTGCAGTACGCCGACAACTGGACCGGCTTCTGGATCATGGTCGTCTCGATCGCGGTCGTCATCGGCGGCGTCATCGCGGCTCGTCCGCTGGTGTTCGCACCGATCGCAGGCCTCATGGGCAAGGTCGGCCGCTGACGCGCTGAACCAACGCGGCGCCCGCGCCGCGCGCAAGACAGAAACGCTCTGGGTGGCGGTTGAGAAACCGGCCACCCAGAGCGTTTCTGCGCGTGCGGGCTGCGTCGTCGTCGAGCGAGCTAGCGGACGAGCCGGACCTCGGTGATCGTCTCGCCCAGGAAGGGCTCGGTCTTGCGCGAGCCGTCGGCCGCGAAGCCGTTGCGCTGGTAGAAGCGGTGCGCGCGCGGGTTGTCCTCGGCGACCCACAGCGAGACGGCCTCGTCGCCGACCGCTGCGTCGAACAGCTGCTGACCGATGCCGGTGCCGTGCCAGGCGCTCAGCAGGTACAGGAAGTACAGCTCGCGCTCACGCGGGGCGTCGTCGTCGCGGCTCGGGCCCGAGCCCGAGAACCCGACGACCTCGCCGTCGGCAAGCGCGACGTACTGGCGGTACTCGGGGCCGAGCGAGCTCCAGTGGCTCCACAGCTCCGCCATGCGGCGGGGCGAGAGCGCCTCGAGCGCTGCCGTGCTGACGAGGTGGTCGTACGTTTCGTGCCAGCAGGTGGCGTGCACGCGTCCGAGGGCTTCGGCGTCAACGTTGCGAACCGGGCGAACAACAACTTTGGTGTCCATTTCGACGTTCATGGCGAGACTCTACGCGCGTGATCGACGGGAACGAAATCGAGCGCGTCACCAGGCGGTGACTGGCGACACGCCGTCGCGCAACTGCACCGAGTGCCATATCTGTCGCGGTGTCTCGCGCCGCGGCGAGCGGCTCACTCGGCCCGGTGTGCGGTGCCCAGCACCTCGGCCCCGAAGCGCTCGATGAACGCGTGCTGGTCGCGGCCGACGTGGTGCACATAGACGTGCGAGAAGCCGAGGCGGGCCAGCTCGTCGAGCTTCGCGCGGTGGGCCGCGGCGTCCGGCGAGATGAACACGTGCCCCTCGAAGTCCTCGATCCGCACGGTGCGGGCGAGGTGGGCGAAATCCTGGGGGCTGCGGATGTCTGCGCGGTTGAAGCGCATCCCGCCGTTGGGCCACTCGCGCAGCGCGGCCTCCTCCGCCTCCACGAGGGTGTCGGCCATGCTCACGTGCCACTGGATGACGCGCGGCATGGCGGCCGGATTCTTGCCGGCCTCGCGCGCGCCTGTCGCGAAGCGCTCGAGGAGGGCGGCCAGCTTCTCGGGGGAGGCGTTGGTGGTGATGAGGCCGTCGGCGCTGCGGCCCGCGCGCCTGGCGGTGACGGGGCCCGCCGTGGCAACGAGGATCTGGGGCGGCGCCGCCGGCGCCGTCCACAGCCGGGTCGACTCGAGGGTGAAGTGGTTGCCCGAGAAGCGCGTGTCGCGCCCGCTCTGCGCCGTCGCGAACAGGCGCTTGATGATCTCGATGGCCTCGAACATGCGCGCGACGCGCTCGTGCGCCTCGGGCCAGTAGCCGCCGACGACGTGCTCGCTGAGCGCGTCGCCCGAGCCGATCCCGAGCCAGTGCCGGCCGGGGTGCATGGCGGCGAGCGTGGCGCTGGCCTGGGCGACCGCGGCGGGATGCATGCGATACCCCGGGGTCGTCACGCCCGGGCCGAAGTCTCCGCTGGTCCGTGCGGCGATGCCCGCCAGCACCGTCCAGACGAACGGCGCCTGGCCCTGCTGCGGCACCCAGGGCTGAAAGTGATCGCTGGTCATCACCCCGCGGAATCCATGCCGCTCGGCCAGCACCGCCAGCTCGATCGCCGTGCGCGGATCGAGCTGCTCGAGCATCGCGGCGTAGCCGACGCTGAGTCTGTCAGAAACGGGGAGGAGAGCCATGCTCTCGCTAGACTACCGAGAGAGAACCCGAGGCCGCCCGGTGGCCCTGCATGTCGTGATCACGCTGAGAACGACTGGTCCGCTCGTCATCGATGACGCACGCCCAGACGCCTGCCCGGCCCGCTCGCCGACCGAGCCGCTCCGGCAGCATCCCAGACAGAAGGTTCCTCCCGTGGCTCGACCCGACGCTTCACCCACCACGTCCGCCTCGCCCGCCCGTGGCCGCGCCCGCCGCGCGGCCCGCACCGCGCTTCCCCTCGCCGCGCTCTCGGTCGCGGCCGTGCTCGCGCTGACGGGCTGCGCCCAGGGCGGGGCCCGCGCAGACGAGCGCCCGGCCGCCCCCGCGGCATCCTCCGCTGCGCCGGCCACGCCGTTCGCGGGCTCCAACTGCGGCTTCCCGGTGGCGATGGATGCGCCGCCCACCCGCATCGTCACCATCAAGTCGACCTCGGCCGACATGGTCGCCGCCCTCGGCATGGCCGACCGCATCGTCGGCGCCGCGTTCCTCGACGGGCCGCTCGACGCCCAGCTGTTCGCCGATGTCACGCCCCCGATCATGGAGGGCAAGCTCCCCTCGCAGGAGGCGGTGCTCGCGCTGCGCCCCGACCTCGTGTTCGCCGGATGGGAGTCGAACTTCTCGGCCGACGGCGCGGGCGAGCGCGCCGAGCTCGCCGGGCTCGGGGTCGCGAGCTACGTCTCGCCCGCGGCCTGCCGCACCGCCGACGTGCCGGGCCCGCTCACGGTCGAGATGCTCTTCGACGAGATCGCCGAGGCCGGCGAGCTGCTGGGGGCGCAGGATGCCGCGGCCGACGTGATCGCGACGCAGCGGGCCATGCTCGACGCCGTCGAGCCGAGCACCGCGGGCCTGCGCGCCGCGTGGTACTCCTCGGGCCGCGAGACCCCGTACATGGGCGCCGGCACCGGTGCGCCGCAGCTGGTGATGGACGCCCTCGGCCTGCACAACGTCTTCGGCGACATCCAGGAGACGTGGGTGTCGGTCGGCTGGGAGAAGGTCATCGAGCGCAATCCCGACGTGATCGTGCTCGTCGAATCGCCCGGCAACCTCATCGAGGCGAAGATCGAGCTGATGAAGGCCGATCCGGTGCTCTCGAAGCTGCCCGCCGTGCAGCACGACCGCTTCCTGCGGGTCGACTTCGCCGCGGCCGAGGCGGGCGTGCGCACCGTGCCTGCCGTCGTCGACCTGGCCGCACAGCTACGGGCCCTCGGGCTCGAGGGGTGAGTGCGGCGCGCCGACGGGTGTCGCCGGGGCTGCTCGGCGCGGCGCTCGGCGTCGCGCTGGTGCTGGTGCTCGGGATCAGCCTCACCGTCGGCGCGGCCTCGCTCTCGCTCGGCGAGGTCTGGGCCGCGGTGCTCGGCCGGCTCGGCGGGGCGAGCGTCGATCCGCTGGTCGAGGGCATCGTCTGGGACCTGCGGATGCCCCGCATCCTCACCGCCGCGCTGGTCGGCGCGGGCCTCGGCGTCGCCGGCGTCGTGATGCAGGCTGTCACGCGAAACCCGCTCGCGGACCCCTACCTGCTCGGCCTCTCGTCGGGCGCCTCATTCGGGGCGGTCGCGGTGCTGCTGGCCGGGCTCGCCTTCCTGCTGCCCGTCGCCGCGTTCGCCGGCGCGCTGATCGCCGCGGTCGCCGCGCTCGGCCTCGCGACGGCCATGGGCGGGCTCACCCCCGCGCGCACCGTGCTCGCCGGCGTCGCCGTCTCGGCGTTCGCGGCGGCCCTCACGAGCTTCGTCGTGTTCTGGTTCGTCACGGGCGACAGCTACCGCGAGGTGCTCAGCTGGCTGCTCGGCTCGGTCGCGGGCGCGCGCTGGCCGGAGGTGCTGATCGCCACAGGGGCGTTCCTCATCGCCGGCGTGCCGCTGCTGCTGACGGGCAGAACGCTGGATGCCTTCGCCTTCGGCGACACCTCCGCCGCGGCCCTCGGCATCGACGTGCCGCGCACGCGCTGGCTGGTCCTGGGCCTCGCGGCGCTGCTGACCGGCGGCCTGGTGTCGGTGAGCGGCTCGATCGGCTTCGTCGGGCTCGTGCTGCCGCACGCCGTGCGCCTGCTGGTCGGGCCCGGGCATCGCGCGCTCCTGCCGCTCTCGGCCCTCGCCGGCGGGGTGTTCCTGGTGCTGGCAGACACGCTCGCCCGCACCGTGTTCGAGCCGCGCGAGCTGCCGGTCGGCGTGATCACGGCCCTCGTCGGCGCCCCCGTGTTCGCGGCGCTGCTGCTGCGTTCGAGGCGGCTCGCGTGAGCCGCGGCGGGCCGCGGGTCGGGCCGGGCGCCGGCGGCCTCGAGGTCGCCGGGCTGACGGTGCGCGTGGCGGGGCGCACCCTCGTCGACGATGCCTCCTTCACCGCCCCGGCGGGAGCGGTGACCGCGCTGGTCGGCCCCAACGGCGCAGGCAAGTCGACGCTGCTGCGCGCGCTGGTCGGGGCGCACACCCGCGCGGGAGGCGAGATCCGCGCCGGCGGCGTCGAGCTCACCGCGCTCAGCCGCCGGGAGCGGGCGCGCATCGTCGCGTTCGTCGAGCAGGATGCGCACACCGATCTTGCGCTCTCGGTGCGCGAGACGGTGGCGCTGGGGCGCATCCCGCATGAGTCTCGCTGGCGATCCGCCGACGCGCGCTCGGTGACGGTGGTCGAGGGGGCGCTTGAGGGGCTCGGCCTCGCGCACCTCGCCGATCGGCACATCGGCACGCTCTCGGGGGGCGAGCGACAGCGCGCCTTCGTGGCGCAGGCGCTCGCGCAGGAGCCCGCGCTGCTCCTGCTCGACGAGCCGACGAATCACCTCGACGTTGCGGCGCAGCTGCACCTGCTCGAGATGCTCGCGCGGCTCGCGCGCTCTGGGCTGACGGTGGTCACGGCGCTGCACGATCTCTCGCACGCGGCGGCCTACAGCGCGCACACCGTGGCGCTCTCGGGCGGGCGCGTGCTGGCCGAGGGCGCGAGCGACGCCGTGCTCACCCCTGCGTTCGTCGAGCGGCTCTACGGCGTGCGGGCCGCCCGCACGCGCAATCCGATCACGGGGCGCGCCGGCCTCGCGTTCGCGCCGCGCGCGACGCCGCCGGCCTGAACGCCGCAGTGTTGAAGGGCGCGGTGCTGAACATTGCGGTGCTGAAGACTGCAGTGCTGAAGACCGCAGTGCTGAATGCGGCGGTGCTGAGCAGTGCGGCGCCGCACACCGTGCCGGCGGCTCTCGCCTAGCCGCGGGCGACCGGTGCCCCGGCCTGCGCGTGTTCCGGCGCCTGGGCGAGCGCGGCCACGGCGGCGGCGTAACCGGCGGCGTAGCCGGCATCCCACGACTCCTGCGAGCCGGTGTGGAAGAGGTCCTCCTCGATCGGGCGCAGCAGCTCGCGGGCCGAGCCGTCGTCGTGCCGCAGGAGGTGGGCCATGCCGCGGATCACGGCGACCGGCCGCTGGCTCGTCTTGCCCTTCACGAGGTCGGCGGCCCCGGCCAGCTCGTCGCCCGCGGCGGGCGCCGTGACGAGGATCGCGCGGCCGTGCGCGTCGTGGGTGCCGCGGAGGTCGTCGAGCACCCGCACGCCGGCAGAGCCGATCGCGATGTCGGTCTGCCCGCCGCGCCACGCGCGCCCGGAGGTGTCGGTGATGATCACGCCCGCGTCGAGGCCGAGCTGCTCGCGCAGGGCTGCGCGGATGCGACGGGCCGAGGCATCCGGATCGCTCGGCAGCAGCAGCACGGTGCCCTCGGCGGTGTTGCTCGCGTCGACGCCCGCGGCGGCCATCACGAGGCCGAGCCGGTTCTCGACGATGCGCGTGATGAGGCCGCCGGAGGTGCTCGGCATGCGGGTCGCGACGACGCGCACGGTCTCGGCGGTGATCGCGTCCTCGCGGTCGTCGGCCTGCATCACCCGGCCCTCGGCCTTGCTCACGATCTTGCTGGTGACGGCGAGGATGTCGCCGTCACGCAGGTGCCCGCGGCCGAGCGCCACGATCATCGCCGCCAGGTCGTCGCCCGGCACGATCTCGGGCAGCCGATCGAGGGCGAACACCCGCAGCTCGCTCGCGGGCTGCTCGGTGTGCGCTGTGTGCTCGGCGCCCTGGTGGGCCCCGGGCGCGTTCCGCGCGTTCACGCGGCGCGCCTCAGCAGCGCGGCCAGCGCCTGTCCGCCGCCGATGCACATCGTCACGACGGCGTACTCGAGGTCGCGGCGGCGCAGGTCCATCGCGGCGCGCAGCGTGAGGATGGTGCCGGTGGCGCCGACCGGGTGGCCGAGCGCGATCGCGCCGCCGTAGGGGTTCGTCTTCTCGGGGTCGAGCCCCGCATCGCGGATCACCGCGACGGCCTGGGAGGCGAAGGCCTCGTTCACCTCGAAGACGTCGATGTCGGCCGGGGTGAGCCCGGTCGCCTCGAAGAGGCTCCGCAGCGCGAGCACCGGGGCATAGCCCATGATGCCGGGCTCGAGCGCCGCGGTGCTCACGTGCTCGATGGTCGCGAGCGGCGCCAGGCCCCGCTCGCGCGCCGTCGACGCCTTCGTGACGACCACGGCCGCTGCGCCGTCGTTGACGCCCGACGCGTTGCCGGCCGTGACCGTGCCGCCGGGCTCAAACGCCGCCTCCAGGCGGGCGAGCTGCTCGAGCGTGGTGCCCGGGCGCGGGTGCTCGTCGGTGTCGACGACGACGGGCCGGCGGCCCTCGATGTGCACGGGGGTGATCTCTTCGGCGAACGCCGCCTTCGCGGCATCCGTCGACGCGCGCCGCTGGCTCTCGACCGCGAAGGCGTCCTGCTGCTCGCGCGAGACCTGGAAGCGCTCGGCGACGGTCTCGGCGGTCACGCCCATGTGCCGACCGCTGAACGGGTCGGTGAGGATCCCGATCGTGCCGTCGACGAGAGTGCGATTGCCGAGGCGGGCGTTGCCGCGGGCCTCGAAGTCGAGAAATGGCATGCGCGACATCGACTCGTCGCCGCCGGCGAGGGCGATCTCGGACGCGCCCCAGGCGATCTGCTGGGCGGCCGACCAGATCGACTGCAGGCCGCTGCCGCACAGGCGGTTCACGGTGAACGCGGGGGTGCGGTCGGGAAGCCCCGCCGCGAGGGCGACGAGCCGGGCGTTGTAGGCGTCGGCGCCGACCTGGCCGATGCATCCCATCACGACCTCGTCGATGTCTTCGGGGGCGACCCCGCTGCGGGCGAGGGCCGCTTTCGCGGCGGTCGCGCCGAGCAGGTGCGCCGGAACCGAGGCGAGCGCGCCCTGGTAGCGCCCGACGGGCGTGCGGGCGCCGTCGACGATGACGATTGCTTCGCGCGACATGTCATTCTCCCTGTGATCGTGGCGCCCGGCGCCTGCCGGGCGTGCGGGCGCCGGCTAGACGGACTCCGCGCGCAGCGCCGGCACCACGTCGCGGGTGAACTGCTCGAGGAAGCGGCGCTGGTCGTGGCCCGGGTGGTGGAAGACGAGGTGGTTGAAGCCGGCGTCGAGGTAGGGGCGCAGGCCGGCCATCGCCTCTTCGGGGGTGGATGCCACGATCCAGCGCTGCGCGACCTGCTCGATGGGCAGCGCGTCGGCGGCCGCCTCCATCTCGATCGGGTCGCCGATCGAGTGCTTCTGCTCGGCGGTCAGCGACAGCGGCGCCCAGAAGCGGGTGCTCTCGAGCGCGTGGTCGCGATCGCTGTCATAGGCGATCTTGATCTCGATCATCCGGTCGATGCTCGCCGGGTCGCGGTCGGCGGCGACCGCCCCCTCGCTGACGGCGGGGAGCAGCTTCTCCTCGTAGAGCTCGCGGCCCTTGCCCGAGGTGCAGATGAAGCCCTCGCCGACGCGCCCCGCGTAGCGGGCGACCAGCGGACCGCCCGCGGCGACGTAGATCGGCACCCGCTGCTCGGGCACGTCGTAGAGCGTCGCGCCCTTCGCGCTGTAGTACTCGCCGTCGAAGTCGAGGCGCTCGCCGGTCCACAGCGCGCGGATCAGCTGCACCGCCTCGCGCATGCGGGCGAAGCGCTCCTTGAACTCGGGCCACTCGCCCCGGAAGCCGGTCGCGTACTCGTTCAGGGCCTCGCCGGAGCCGATCCCGAGCATGATGCGCCCGGGGTAGAGGCATCCCATCGTCGCGAACTCCTGCGCGATGACCGCGGGGTTGTAGCGAAACGTCGGGGTGAGCACACTCGTGCCGAGCATCACGCGGGAGGTCTTCGCGCCCACGGCCGCGAGCCAGGGGATGGATGCGGGGGCGTGTCCGCCCTTGTGCCGCCAGGGCTGGAAGTGGTCGCTGACGGTGACGCTGTCGAGCCCGAAGTCCTCCGCCATCACGCCGAGATCGACCAGATCCTTCGGGCCGAACTGCTCGCTGGATGCCTTGAGGCCGAGTCTCAACATTGCTGCCCTGCTTTCGTGTGCGCGTTCTCCAAGTGTGGCACTTCGAGGGTGCGTTCGGCCGGTTGTTTCCGACCGCGTGTGCGGGTTGCGGGCGGGTCGCGGGCGGGCCGTACGCCGCCGGGCGCGCGACCCGTGCGGCGGCGCGTCGCGGGGCGGCGCGGGCCGTAGGCTAGCTGCATGGTGAGCACCCCGAACCCGGGCGAAGTCGGCCGTGACGGTGCCGATGCCTCCCGCGCCCCCGATCTCGACCGCGCCCCCGGCGACGAGCTCGAGACGCGCGCCGTGCACCTGGCCCGCCGCTGGATCACGGCGAGCGCGTCGGCGCCGGAGCACCCGGCGGCCGAGCGCCTCGCCGCGGTGCTGCGCGACCCGCAGGGGCTGCCGTTCACGATGGGCTTCGTCGATGGGGTGATGCGCCCCGAGAGCATGGCGGCCGCGGCGGCCAATCTGCACCGGGTGTCGGCGCTCGCCCCCGACTTTCTTCCCTGGCACCTGCGCGGCGCCGTGCGCCTGGGTGGCGCGGTCGCCCGCGCGCTGCCCGTGCCGACCGTGCCGCTGGCCCGCCGGGCCCTGCGCGAGATGGTCGGCCACCTGGTGATCGACGCCCGGCCCGAGAAGCTCGGCCCGGCGCTCGAGCAGCTGCGCGCCAAGGGTCGACGGCTCAACCTGAACCTGCTGGGCGAGGCGGTGCTCGGCGAGCGCGAGGCCGACGCGCGGCTGGCGGGGATCCACGAGCTGATCCGTCGCGACGACGTGGACTACGTCTCGGTGAAGGTCTCGGCGATCGAGAGCCGCATCTCGATGTGGGCATTCGACGAGATGGTCGAGCGGATCGCGCAGCGGCTGCTGCCGCTGTACCTGAGCGCCGCGGGCGCTGGCGATGGGGCCGACACGGCTCCGAGCGACCCGCCTTCGAGCGACGCGCCCGCGGGCGCCGAGGCCGCTGCCGGGGCGCCGCCCGCGCCCGTCGCCCCGACCTTCATCAACCTCGACATGGAGGAGTATCGCGACCTCGACCTGACGATCGCGGTGTTCACCAGGCTGCTCGAAGACCCGCGCCTGCGCGGCTTCGAGGCCGGTCTCGTGCTGCAGGCATACCTGCCCGACGCCCTGCCGGCGCTGCAGGAGCTCACGGTGTGGGCGCGCGAGCGCGTGCGCGAGGGCGGCGCTCCCATCAAGGTTCGGCTCGTGAAGGGCGCGAACCTCGCCATGGAGCGCGTCGACGCGGCGGTGCACGGCTGGGCGCCCGCGCCGTACGACGCCAAGGTCGACACCGATGCCAACTACCTCCGCTGCCTCTCGTGGGCGATGGATGCCTCGCGCACGGCCGCGGTGCGCCTCGGGGTCGCGGGGCACAACCTCTTCGACATCGCCTACGCCTGGCTGCTGGCCGGCGAGCGCGGCGTGCGCGCCGACGTCGAGTTCGAGATGCTGCTGGGCATGGCGCAGGGGCAGATCGACGCGGTCGCCGACGAGGTCGGGCAGGTGCTGCTCTACACGCCCGTGGTGCGCCCCGACCACTTCGATGCGGCGATCTCGTACCTCGTGCGCCGGCTGCAGGAGAACGCGTCGGCGGAGAACTTCCTCTCGGCGGCCTTCGAGCTCGCCGACAGCCCCGCCATGTTCGAGCGCGAGCGCGAGCGCTTCCTCGCCTCGGTGCGCCGCATGGACGCGCCGAGCCTCGGCCGCGGACCCCGCCGCGCGCAGCGCCGCGGCGCCGATCCGGCAGTCGACCCCGATGCGCGGGGAACCGCCGGGGAGCCGGGCGCGCCCTCGACCACCCGCCCTCCGGCGCCCGAGGGACCCGCGGGCGAGCAGCTCACGCAGCGGGTGCTCGGCATCGCCCGCGGCGTCACGGCCGACACGGCGGCGGTGCTGCCCGGCACCCCGGGCGGCGTCGCCCGCTTCGGCGCCGACGAGTACCTCGAGACCGCGATCTACGCGCCCCGCGAGCGCGGCCGCGCGGGTGCGGCCGCGGGCACCGGCGCCCCCGGGTTTCTGAACACCCCCGATTCCGATCCCGCGCTCGCCGACACGCGCGCCTGGGCGCGCGACGTGCTCGAGCGCGTGCCCGGCTCGACCGCCGGCATGCACACCATCCTCGAGGCGCGCATCGACGACGAGCGCGCGCTCGATCGCGTGCTCGAGCAGGTGCGGGATGCCGCGGCCACCTGGGGCGCCCTCCCAGCCGCCGAGCGCGGCACCGTGCTGCAGCGCGCCGCGGCGGCGATCGAGCGGCGGCGCGGCGAGCTCATCGAGGTCGCCGCGGCCGAGACGGGCAAGCCCTTCGCCGAGGGCGACGTCGAGGTGAGCGAGGCCGTGGACTTCGCGGCGTACTACGCCGCGACCGCCCGCGAGCTCGACTCGATCGCCGGCGCCGTGTTCGTGCCCTCGAGGGTGACGCTCGTCGTGCCGCCGTGGAACTTTCCGATCGCGATCCCCGCGGGCGGCGTGCTCGCCGCGCTCGCCGCGGGCTCGGGCGTCGTGCTCAAGCCGGCCCCCGAGGCCCGTCGCTGCGCGGCCGTGCTGGCCGAGGCCCTCTGGTCGGCCGGGGTGCCGCGCGATCTGCTCGCGCTGGTCGACGTCGACGAGGAGGCGCTCGGCCGCCCGCTCGTCACCCACCCGCTCGTCGAGCGCGTGCTGCTCACCGGCTCGTGGGAGACGGCCCGGCTGTTTCGCTCCTGGCGCGCCGAGCTGCCGCTGCTGGCCGAGACCAGCGGCAAGAACGCGATGATCGTGACGCCCTCGGCCGATGTCGACCTCGCCGTCGCCGACCTCGTGCGCAGCGCCTTCGGGCATGCCGGGCAGAAGTGCTCCGCGGCGAGCCTGGTCATCCTGGTCGGCGCGATGGGCTCCTCGGCGCGGTTCGCGAGGCAGCTCGTCGACGCCACGCAGTCGCTGCGCGTCGGGCCGCCCGCCGATCCTCGAAGCGAGGTGGGGCCGCTGATCCAGCGGCCCTCGGGCAAGCTCGAGTGGGCGCTCACCACGCTCGACGCGGGCGAGCGCTGGCTCGTCGAGCCGCGGCCGCTCGATGATTCCGGACGGCTGTGGAGCCCGGGCATCCGCACCGGGGTCGCCCCCGGATCGCGCTTTCATCGCGAGGAGTTCTTCGGGCCGGTGCTCGGGGTCATGCACGCGCACAGCCTCGAGCACGCGATCGAGCTGCAGAACGCGGTCGCCTACGGGCTGACCGCCGGCCTGCACACGCAGGACCCGGACGAACTCGCCCGCTGGCTCGCCGGCGTCGAGGCGGGCAACCTCTACGTCAACCGTGCCACGACCGGCGCGATCGTGCAGCGCCAGCCCTTCGGCGGCTGGAAGCGCTCCTCGGTCGGCCCGGGCGCGAAGGCCGGCGGGCCGAACTCCCTCATCGGGCTCGGCTCGTGGCGCGCCGCCGGCGGTGGGGCGCCGTCGTCGACGCTGCACCTGCGCGGGCTCGACACGCGGATCACGGGCGTGATCGAGGCATCGCAGCCCTCGCTGGCCTTCGAGGCGTTCGAGATGCTGCGCCGCGGCGCGCTCTCCGACGCGGTGGCGTGGGATCGCGAGTTCGGCGCGGTGAAGGACGTCACGGGCCTCGGCATCGAGCGCAACCTCATGCGCTACCGACCGGTGCCGGTCGCCGTGCGCGCGGCCGCCGGAACCCCGCTGCAGGAGGTGCTGCGCGTGGCGCTCGCCGGGCTGCGCACGATGGCGCCGTTCACGCTCAGCGTGCCCGAGGGCCTCCCGCCCGCCGTGCGTCGCGCGCTGAGCGAGCTGGGCGTGCCCGTGTTCGTGGAGCGCGACGTCGAGTGGGTGCAGCGGGTGCGGGGGCCGGCTGCCGGCACGTCCGCCGATGTCGAGCACGGTGCGCCGCGGGCCTCGGCGGCCCAGGCGCCCGAGACGGGCGCGCCGACCGCCGACGGCCAGCCCAGCGCGGGTGCCGAGGTGCGGGTGCCGCGCGTGCGCATCATCGGCCCGACCGCGCAGCGCACGGCGCTCGCCGAGGTGCTCGCGATCGCGGTGGAGGGCGACCCCGACCTCGCCGTGTACGCCGGAGAGGTCACCACGGCGGGCCGGATCGAGCTGCTGCCCTTCCTGCACGAGCAGGCCATCTCGATCACCGCGCATCGCTTCGGCACCCCCGACCCGTGGAGCGAGTCGGTCATCTAGCTCGTCGCCCGATCAGGGCTCCGTGACAGCGCACAGGGCCCGTGCCACAATGCAAGTGGCGTGCCGTGGCGCCGCGAGCTGCGAGCGACCTCGCGGCTCGCGGGGGCACGGACCCTGGACGGTGTCCGCCGAAACCGCGACGTCGCCGCACCGATGCGGCGGCGCTGCGCTCACGAGGAGCAGCACAATGTCGACGCAACACGTGCCCGAGGCATCCACGATGCCCGAGGCAGCCGCGGCAGGCGCGACCGCCGTCGTGCCTGAGCGCAACCAGCACCTGCGGCGGTACCTGATGTGCCGCCCCGAGCACTTCACGGTGAGCTACCGGATCAACCCGTGGATGGAGCCGGCCAGGCCCACCGACACGGCGCTGGCGGTGCGGCAGTGGCAGGCGCTCTACGACACCTATCTCGAGCTGGGGCACCAGGTCGAGCTGATCGACCCCATCCCGGGGCTTCCCGACATGGTCTACACCGCCAACGGCGGCTTCGTGCTGGACGGCATCGCCTACGGCCCGAAGTTTCGCTACCCGGAGCGCGCGGCCGAGGCGCCCGCGTTCCTGGCCTGGTTCGCGGCGAACGGCTTCGACGTGCGCGAGCCGGACGAGGTGAACGAGGGCGAGGGCGACTTCCTGCTCGCCGGCGACACGATCCTCGCGGGCAGCGGATTCCGCTCCGCCGGCGCGAGCCACCGGGAGCTGGCGCGGATCTTCGGGCGCGAGGTGGTGCCGCTGCGGCTGGTCGACCCGCGCTTCTACCACCTCGACACCGCGCTCGCCGTGCTCGACCCGGTGGTGGGGGCCGCGAACGGCGGCCCGGAGCGCGCCGGCATCGCCTACCTCGCCGAGGCGTTCGACGCCGAGAGCATCGCGGTGCTGCGGGCGCGCTACCCGGACGCGATCGTGGTCGACCGCGCCGACGGCGCGGTGTTCGGGCTGAACGCGGCCAGCGACGGCAGGCACGTGCTCATCTCGCCGCGCGCGACCGGATTCGCGCGTCAGCTGCGCGAGCGCGGCTACACCCCGGTGCCCGTCGACCTCTCGGAGCTGCTGCTCGGCGGGGGCGGCATCAAGTGCTGCACGCTCGAGCTGCGGGGGTGAGCGCCATGCAGGTGCATCCGCCGCACGTCGATCCCGCGACCCGGGGGGCCATCGCTCTCGAGCACGCCCACCTCGCGCACAACTACGACCCGCTGCCGGTCGTCATCGCCAACGGCCAGGGCGCGTGGGTGACCGACATCGAGGGGCGGCGCTATCTCGACTTTCTCGCCGCCTACTCGGCGCTGAACTTCGGCCACGGGCATCCCGCGCTGATCGAGGCCGCCAGCGCGCAGCTGGGGCGCCTCACCCTCACCAGCCGCGCGTTCTCCAACGATCAGCTCGGCCCGTTCGCCGCCGCCCTCGCCGAGCTCGCGGGCAAGGAGCTCGTGCTCCCGATGAACACCGGCGCCGAGGCCGTCGAGACCGGCATCAAGGTGGCCAGGGCCTGGGCGTACCGCGTGAAGGGGGTGCCGCAGGACGCGGCATCCATCATCGTGGCCCGAGGCAACTTCCACGGCCGCACCACGACCATCGTGGGCTTCTCGGACGACCCGGGCGCGCACGACGACTTCGGCCCGTACGGCCCGGGCTTCGTGTCGGTGCCGTTCGGCGACGCCGACGCGCTCGCCGCGGCGATCACCCCCGACACGGCTGCGGTGCTGATCGAGCCGATCCAGGGCGAGGCCGGCGTGCTGATCCCGCCGGAGGGATACCTGCGGCGGGTGCGCGAGCTGTGCACCGAGCACGGCGTGCTGTTCATCGCCGACGAGATCCAGACGGGGCTCGGACGCACCGGGCACACCTTCGCGTGCGAGCGGGAGGGCGTCGTGCCCGATCTCTATCTGCTCGGCAAGGCGCTCGGCGGGGGCATCGTGCCCCTCTCGGCCGTGGTGGGCGACGCCGAGGTGCTCGGGGTGATCCAGCCCGGGCAGCACGGCTCGACGTTCGGCGGCAACCCGCTCGCGGCGGCGATCGGCGTGCGCGTGGTGCAGCTGCTGGCGGCCGGCACCCTGCAGAAGCGGGCGCAGCTGCTGGGCACGCGGCTGCGGGAGGGCATCGAGCCGCTCATCGGGCACGGGGTCACCGCGGTGCGCGTCGCCGGGCTGTGGGCCGGCGTCGACATCGATCCGCGGCTCGGGACCGGCCGGCACATCAGCGAGATGCTGCTCGCCCGCGGGCTGCTCGTGAAAGACACGCACGGGCAGACGATCCGGCTGGCGCCGCCGCTGGTGATCCGCTCGACCGACCTCGACTGGGCGCTCGAGCAGCTGCACCTCGTGATCGAGGGCGAGGCGGCGCGGGCCGACAGCGGGCAGGCTCCGGCGCACGCCGTAGGCTGAAGCACGTGTCAGAACGCGCGCGCGACGCCACCGTCGTCATCATCCCGACGTACAACGAGCGCCGCGCGATCCGCGACATCGTGGGCCGCGTGCGCCGCGCCGTGCCCGACGCCGATGTGCTGATCGTCGACGACGCATCCCCCGACGGCACCGGCGAGCTCGCCGACGAGCTCGCGCGCACGATCCCGCGGGTGCACGTGCTGCATCGCCCGGGCAAGCAGGGGCTCGGCGCCGCGTACAAGGACGCGTACGGGTGGGCGCTCGAGCGCGGCTATGCGCGGCTCGTGCAGCTCGATGCCGACGGCTCGCACCAGCCCGAGCAGCTGCCCGCCCTGCTGGCCGCGGCATCCCGCGCGCCCGGGCGCGAGCCCGCCGACGTGGTGGTGGGCTCTCGGTGGGTGCCGGGCGGGGCGATCGTGAACTGGCCGAGACGCCGTGAGGTGCTCTCGCGGTGCGGCTCGCTGTATTCGCGGTGGATGCTGGGGCTGCCGTATCGCGATATCACGGCCGGCTACCGGGTGTTCCGGGCCGATGCCCTGCGGGCGCTGCGGCTCGACGAGGTGCACAGCCACGGCTACGGGTTTCAGGTCGACATGCTCTGGCACGCGCACCGCGCGGGGCTGCGCATCGTCGAGGTGCCGATCACGTTCGTGGAGCGCAGCGAGGGCGAATCGAAGATGACCGGCGCCATCGTGTTCGAGGCGATGGTGCGCGTGACGGCGTGGGGGATCCGCGAGCTGCCGAGGCGGGTGGGCCGGGCCCTGCGCCGGGTGGCGCGACGGGGCTAGGCTCGGCACACAGCACTGCCCGGCACGCGCACCGTCGCGCGGGTCGGATCCGGCACAGAAACGAGCTGCGCATGAGCCCGACACCACTGCTCCCGGTCGCCGATGCCGTCGACATCCTGGGCACCGACGCCCTGCTGCACGACGAGGAGCGCGCCATCCGCGCCTCGGTGCGCGAGCTGTGCGCGCAGCGCATCGATCCGCACATCGCGACGTGGTGGGAGGAGGGCACGCTGCCGCAGCCGCGCGAGCTCGCGCGGGAGCTGGGCCGGATGGGCCTGCTCGGCATGCACCTTGAGGGCTACGGCTGCGCGGGCACGAGCGCGACCGCCTACGGGCTTGCCTGCCTCGAGCTCGAGGCGAGCGACTCGGGCATCCGCTCGTTCGTCTCGGTGCAGGGCTCGCTCGCCATGTTCGCGATCCGTCGCTGGGGCAGCGAGGAGCAGATGCTCGAGTGGCTGCCGCGGATGGCGACGGGGGAGGTGATCGGATGCTTCGGCCTCACCGAGCCCGATCACGGATCCGACCCCGGCTCGATGCGCACGCGCGCGCGCCGCGACGGCGACGACTGGCTGCTCGACGGCCGCAAGATGTGGATCACGAACGGCTCGATCGCCGACGTCGCCGTCGTCTGGGCGCGCTGCGACGACGGCATCCGCGGCTTCATCGTGCCGACCGACACCCCCGGGTTCTCGGCGAGCACCATCGCGCACAAGATGTCGCTGCGCGCGTCGATCACGGCCGAGCTGGTGCTCGACGGGGTGCGGGTCCCGGCATCCGCCATGCTGCCCGGCGCGCGCGGGCTCTCGGGGCCGCTGTCATGCCTGAACGAGGCCCGCTTCGGCATCATCTTCGGCGCGGTCGGCGCCGCGCGCACCGCGCTCGAGACGGCCGTGCGCTACGCCCGCGAGCGGGAGCAGTTCGGCCGGCCCATCGGCGCCTTCCAGCTCACCCAGGAGAAGCTCGCCGCGATGACCCTCGAGCACTCCAAGGCGATGCTGCTCGCGCTGCACCTCGGCCGGCGCAAGGATGCCGGCACGCTGGTGCCGCAGCAGGTGAGCGTCGGCAAGCTGAACAACGTGCGCGCCGCGCTCGAGATCTGCCGCACCGCGCGCACGATCCTCGGCGCGAACGGCATCAGCCTCGAGTACCCGGTCATCCGGCACGCCAACAACCTCGAGTCGGTGCTCACCTACGAGGGCACGTCCGAGATGCACACGCTCGTGATCGGCGAGCACCTCACGGGCATCGCGGCGTACCGCTGAGGCCGGGCGCGGCGGTGCCCCGGTCAGTCGTCGGCGCCGGCCGGCGCGATCCGCGGCGGATCGATGCGCGGCGCACGCTGCGACGGCTCGGCCCCGCGCTGCGACGACTCCGACTTCACCGTCGCCGCCTCGGCCTTGCGCGGCTGACGCACCCGTCGCGGGGTCGTGCGCCTCGGCAGCGGCACCGGGGTGGTCTGGGCCAGCTCGTCGCTGAACTCCTCCGGCTCGATGATCGGGATGGGGCGAGTGTCGGTGACCTCGAACTTGAAGCGCGTGCCCTCGACGCGGCTCGTGCGGCCGCCCGAGGTGAGCCAGAGCATCCCGATGACGAAGACGACCGCGGCGGCGGCGCCGCCGGCGAGGATCGCGACGCGCGGGCCGAAGTGCTCGGCGACCCAGCCGATGATCGGCGCGCCGAGCGGGGTGCCGCCCATCACGACGGCCATGTACAGGGCCAGCACTCGACCGCGCAGCGCGGGCGACGTCGTGGTCTGCACCACCGCGTTGGCGGTGGTGAGCATGGTCACGACCGAGAACCCGGTGAGCGTGAGGGTGATGGCGTAGAGCCAGTATGTGGGCATGAACGCCGAGACGAACGACGCGACGGTGAACAGGCCCGCGCCCAGGATCACCACACGCACCCGGGCCTCGGCCCGGCGGGCGGCCAGGAGCGCACCCGCGAGCGAGCCGATCGCGAGCACCGAGTTGAGCAGGCCGAAGCCGTCGGCGCCCTGATCGAACTCGAGGGCCATGGTGGAGGCGATGATCGGGAAGTTCATGCCGAACGCGCCGACCACGCCGACGATGAGAAACACCATGAGCAGGTCGGGGCGCCCGGAGACGTATCGGAAGCCCTCCGAGAGCCGGTTCTGCGTTCCCCGCGGGGGGCGCGGCGTGAGGTCGCGCACGCGAATCAGCAGCAGCGCGATGATCATGGCGGCGAAGGTGCCCGAGTTGATCACGAACACCCAGCCGGTGCCGACCGCGATGATGAGCACGCCGGCGAGCGCCGGGCCGACCAGGCGGGCAACGTTGAACGACGCCGAGTTCAGCGCGACGGCGTTCGACATGTTCTCCTGCCCGACGAGGTCGGACACGAACGCCTGCCGGGCGGGGTTGTCGAACGCGGTCACGAGGCCGAGCGCGGCCGCGAAGCACAGCATGATCGGCAGCGTCATGATGCCGGTGATCAGCAGCACGCCGATGGCCAGGGCGAGGGTCGCGAGGATGGTCTGGCTGAGCAGGAGCAGCTTGCGCCGATCGAAGCGGTCGGCGACCCAGCCGGTGACCGGAACGAGCAGCAGCGGCGGCGCGAACTGCAGCGCCATGGTGATGCCGACGGCCGCGGCGTCGGCATCGGTCAGCTCGGTGAGCACCACCCAGTTCTGTGCGGTCGACTGCATCCACGAGCCGGCATTCGAGACGATCGCGCCGATGAACCAGACGCGATAGTTGTGCAGCTTGAGAGATCGGAAGGTCGCGCTCATCGCTTGGCGATCCTCCCCATGATCTCGGACGCCGAGGCGAGCGTCTCGCGCTCCTCGGGCGTGAGCTCCATGAGCGCGTCCATCATCCACTTCTCGCGCTTGCGCACGGTCGCGGTGACGACCTCGTCGCCCTGCTCCGTGAGCAGGATGTTCGTCTTGCGCCGGTCGGTCTCGTCGGCCACGCGTCGCACGTAGCCGTCGTCGGCCAGGCAGTTGACGATGCGGTTCATCGACGGAGCGGTGACGCGCTCGTGCTCGGCGAGCTCGGTGAGCGTGTGCGAGCCGTGCGCCCGCAGCACCGCCATGACGGCGAACTGCCCATCGGGCATCGAGTCGATCGCGCGCTGGGCGCGGAGGCGCCGCACGAAGCGGAACGCGTTCAGGCGAAGGGTGGATGCCTCGTGCTCGAGGTCGAGATCGTGCGGCACCGCGTCGTCCTCGCCGTCGCGGTGGGCATCGGGCGGAATGGGGACGGGGATGGCAGGAAGTCGCATAACAATGGTTAGCCTAACTCATTAGCTTGGCTAAGTAAAGGATTCCGCCCAAATCCGCGGCCTCGCCCCTGCGCGCTCGCCACCCGCGCATAGACTGCGAGCATGCCCGAGTTCACCACCTCCGAGTTCATCGACGCGCACGGAATCGCCATCGTCTACGACGTGTATCCGGCGCCCGCGCCGCGGGGTGTGGTGCAGCTCGCGCATGGCGTCGGCGAGCACGCGGGGCGCTACGGGGCGCTCATCGAGGCGCTCGTCGCCGACGGCTTCTCGGTCTATGCCGACGACCACCGCGGGCACGGCCGGACGGGCATGCGCCAGCACGGGGGCGACGCGTCGAAGCTGGGCAGGCTCGGTCCGGGCGGGATGCGCGCCACGGTGGCGGCGCTCTGGCAGTTCACGGGGCTGATCCGCGACGAGAACCCCGGCCTGCCGCTCGTGCTCATCGGCCACTCCTGGGGCTCGTTCCTGGCCCAGATGCTGCTGAACGCGCATCCGGATGCCTACGATGCCGTGGTGCTCAGCGGCACGGCGCTGCGCATGCCCGGCTCGCTCAACGCGGGCGATCTGAACGCGCCCTGGAAGGGCGAGACCGCGAGCGGGCTCGAGTGGCTCAGCCGCGATCCCGCGGTCGCCGAGGCCTTTCTCGCCGACCCCCTCACGACGCAGACCCCGCTGCTGCAGCTGTTCGGCCCGATCGAGGCTGCGCGCCTGTTCGGGCGGCCGCGGCGGCACCTCGGGCACGACGTGCCGGTGCTGATCATGGTCGGTCGCGACGACACCGTCGGTGGAGCGCTCAGCGCGCACCGGCTCGCGGATGCGTACCGCACGCGATCGGGGCTGGACGATGTCACGACCCTCATCTACCCCGACGCGCGGCACGAGATCTTCAACGAGCTGAACCAGGCCGAGGCGCGAGCCGATCTGCTCGCATGGCTGCAGGCGCGGATCGCCGAGCGCCTGTAGCGGGCGGACGCGAAGGGCCCCGGGCCGCGCGTGCGCGCGGCCCGGGGCCCTCGTGTGCGGGTGGTGGTGCCGTGGCTAGACGAGCGCCGACTGCTCCGCCGCGACCAGCGGGTGCTCCTCGAGGATGCCGGCATCCAGCAGCGACTGGATCTCGTCGGCGCTCGTGCCGAGCACCTCGGCCATCACGCGGCGGGTGTCCTCGCCCTGCAGCGGCGCGCCCTCGCCCTGCGGGTTCGGGATCGCACGGAACACCGCGGGGGCGTTCTCGTTCCAGTGCGGGGCCGGCAGGTGCCGGTGCTGCATCTCGCGGAGGAAGCCGCGCGCCTGCAGGTGGGGGTCGGTGAGCAGCTCGGTCACGCGCATCATGAAGCCAGCGGGCACGCCCATGGCCTGGAGCGCCTCGGTGATCTCGCGCGGCGTGCGGGTCGCGCACCATGCCGACACCGCCTCGACGATCTCGTCGCGGCGGGCGATGCGCCCGGCGGAGGTCCGCAGCCCGGCGTCGTCCGCGAGCTCGGCGCGGCCGATCGCGCGGGCGAGCGCCTCGAACTGCGGGGTGCCCTCGACCGTGATCGCGACCCACTCGTCGTCGCCGGCGCAGGCGTAGATTCCCTGCGGCGCGTCGAACTCGCCGACGTTGCCGTGCGGCACGAGCGAGCCGGGCTCGAGCGATTCGCGCATGTACTCGGTCGACAGCTGGGTCAGGATGACCTCGGCCTGCGCGACGCTCACCTCGCGGCCGCGACCGGTGCGGGCGCGGGCGATCAGCGAGGCCACGATGCCGATGGCGCCGATGCGGCCGGCCACGTGGTCGGGGAACATGGTGAGGAAGTCGCAGAAGCCGTCGGTCACCGTCGTGTCCTGCCACAGGCCGGTGAGGCCCACCGTCGAGCGGATCAGCGGGCCGTAGCCCATGCGGTGGCTGGCCGGCCCGGCGTTGCCGAGGGCGCTGCTGTCGATGACCACGATGCCGGGGTTGATCTCGCGGAGCACCTCGTAGCTGAGCCCGAACTTCGCCATCGTGTGCGGCTTGAAGTTCGACACCACGACATCGCTGCGCGCGGCGAGCTGCTTGAAGATCTCGACGCCTTCGGGCGAGCGCAGGTTGAGGCCGAGGCCCAGCTTGTTGCGGTTGCCCGACGCGTAGCTCTCGTTCATCAGGTCTGCGCCGGGGGGACGCACGCCATCGGGGTAGGCGGCGTTCTCGACCTTGATGACCTGGGCGCCCTGGTCGGCCAGCAGGCGCGTCGTCTCGGCGCCGACGATGATGACGCCGAGGTCGAGCACGCGCAGTCCCTCGAGCGGCCGGTCGGTCGGCAGCGCGGTCGCGCCGCCGAGGTCGGTGTTCCAGTCCGCCGGGCGCGGGGCGAAGCGCTCTCCGTTGTGCTCGCCGATCCGGGGGGCGCGGGTGCGGATGCCGGCGCGCTCGCCGTCGAACTCGATGAGTCCCGCGGCCGCCTTGCCGACGATGCCGGGGGCGATCTCGAGATCGGTGAAGCTGCGGCGGTCGACGAAGTGCTCGTCGCTCAGCACCTGGCTGGGCTTGCTGAGCACGTCGATCGGGATGCCGTACTCGACGCCGCGCAGGATGAGCTCCTGGCCGGTCTTGTCGCTGAACAGCTCGGTGATCAGCTGGCGCAGACGGGGGGCCGCCTCGCGGCGCGCGGGCACCGTGTCGTACTTGGGGTCGTTGAACTCCTCGGGCGAGCCGAGCCAGCGGAACATGGCCTGCCACTGGCGCTTCGAGAGCATCAGGGCGCGCACGTAGCCGTCGGCGCACTCGTAGATCGGGTAGAGGTGCGACATGTCGGGTCGGCCGCGGCCGAGGTTGAGCATCGACAGGCCGCCCGTCGCGCTCCCGCCGACGCCGAGCGGCGGGTCCATGACCTGGATGGTCGATTCGAACACCGAGGAGTCGACGTACTCGCCGATGCCGGTGCGGATGCGGTGGTAGTAGGCGATCAGCGCGGCGTACGCGGCCTGGACGGCGGCGGCCTCGATCGCGAGCTCGCCCGGGGGCTGCACGGGGGCGCGGCCGGGGATGCCGGAGCGCGAGAGCACGCCCGCGGCGGCCATCTGCGTCCAGTTCGTGCCGATCCAGTCGCGGTATGGACCGGTCTGGCCGAAGTCGGAGATCGAGACGACCACCAGGCGCGGGTTGACCTCCTGGAGGTCGTCCACGCCGAGCCCGAGGGCGGCGAGGGTGCCGGGGCGCTCGGCCTCGATGAAGATGTCGGCGTCGGCCGCGAGCTGCAGCAGCGTGGCGCGGTCGTCGTCGTCGCTCAGGTCGAGCGCGAGCCCGCGCTTGTTCGCGTTGTGGGTCTCGAAGTGCAGGCTCACGCCGGCGTGCACTGGCTCGCGGCGGCGCGATGCGGCGCCTTCTCGCGGCTCCACGCGGAACACGTCGGCGCCCATGTCGGCCAGCAGACGGCCGGTCATCTCGACCTTGCCCTCTGCGAGGTCGAGCACGCGGACGCCGTGCAGCGGAAGGTTGTCAGTGTCGTTCATTCGTGTCCCTCATCGAGTGGGTGGGATGCCCGGGCCTTGTGGGCCCGGGCATCCCGGTGGTTCAGGCGATCGGTCGGAACCGATAGATCGCGGCGTCGTCGCCGGCCGGGAAGAAGACGGCCTCGACCCGGGTGCCGATGGCCAGGTCATCGGTCTCGCAGTCGACGATGTTCGTGATCACCCGCGGGCCCTCGTCGAGCTCGACGTAGGCGATCACCGACGGGCCGCTCGCGGCGAAGGGGCCGGGGGCCTTGTGGTTGATCGTGTACGAGTAGATCGTGCCCTTGCCCGACGACTCGAGCCACTCGGTGTCGAACGAGTGGCAGAACGGGCACTTCGCGCGCGGGTACCAGTGGTTCTCGCCGCACGCCTTGCAGGCGCGGATGAGGAACTTGTCTTCGAGCGTGCCCGCCCAGAAGGCCTCGGTCTCAGGGTTGATGACCGGTGCCGGGGTAGGAAAGTCATTGCCGATTTTCATGCGTCTTCCCTCCCGAGGATGAGCGTTGCGGAACCGTGGCGGCTGCCGAGCATGCCGCCCGTGCCGTGTGCGAGGGCGAGCTGCGCGTCGGGCACCTGCACCTGGGGGGCCGCTTCGCCGCGAAGCTGGCGAACGGCCTCGATCACCTTCGTGATGCCGCCGCGGTTGCCGGGGTGGTTGTTGCAGAGGCCGCCGCCGTCGGTGTTGAACGGCAGGCGCCCGAACGGCGCCTGGAGCGCGCCATCCATCACGAACTTGCCGCCCTCGCCGCGCTCGCAGAAGCCGAGGTCTTCGATCGTCTCGAGCACCGTGATGGTGAACGAGTCGTAGATCGAGGCGTAGTCGATGTCGTCCTGCGTGACGCCGGCCTCTTCGAAGGCGCGGGGTCCCGAGTACAGGGCGCCCGAGTAGGTGAGGTCGATCTTGCCGCCATCGGTGTGCTTGGGCGAGACGCCGTGGCCGAGGAACTTCACGGTCTGGCGGTCAAGGTCCTTCGCGACATCGGGCGAGACGACCACGAGCGCGCCGCCGCCGTCGGTGATGACGCAGCAGTCGAGCAGGTGCAGCGGGTCGCTGATCATGCGCGAGTTCACGACCTCCTCAACCGTCACGGGCTTCTGGAACAGCGCGTTCGGGTTGTACTGGGCGTGCTGCGACGCGGCGACACGGATCTCGGCGAGCTGCTCGCTCGTCGTGCCGTACTCGTACATGTGACGCTGGGCGGCGAGGGCGTACATGGCGGGGATCGTGGTGCCCCACATCCCACCCTCGAAGCCGGCCTCGGGCGCGGTGGCCGACGCCGGGTTCGGCTTCAGCTGGCGGGGCAGGCCCGCGAGCGTGATCAGCGCGACATCGCATGCGCCGGCCTTGATCGCCTGGACGGCCTGTGCGACGTGCACGAGGTACGACGAGCCGCCGGTCTCGGTCGACGCGACGTGGCGCGGGCGGATGCCCATGTAATCGGTGAGCGAGAGGGGCATCAGGCCCGGGATGCTCGCATCACAGAAGTAGCCGTCGACGTCCGAGAACGACAGGCCGGCGTCTGCGAGTGCGCCGGCGGCGACCTCGGAGTGCACCTGAGCCAGGGATTTGTTGGGGATGATTCGCTCGGGATGCTCGTAGGCTCCCGCGATCATTCCTGCTCCGCGTAGTGACATATTCTCTGCATTTCCCTCGACCACACCGTCGAGATAGAACGACTGCGACGGGTGTCGATCGTCGCATTTGGTTACCTATTTGAAGCTTTTGACTATACTACCAACAATTATTGTTGCGACTTTGGCAACAAAGGCGCTTTTCTGCGAAGCGATCGAGTCGTTGGTGACGGTCGATTCGGGGTCTCGCGCGCCGGAGGCATCCTGCACATTTTGCAACAGGCTAGCGTCACAAACCGCACGATGCGATTTCTGGGCTTGACCGCTGGTGAAAAACGCCGCACACTCGCGACACACGCGGTGCCGTCAGCGCAGACGCCTCGTGGCGCGCCTCGCGCGATCCATCTTGACAAGGGAGTCAGCATCACATGACGAGCACGTATGGCGCCCGGAGGTCGGCGGGGCCGATGCTTGATGTCAACGCGCGGCAGCTGCGGGCGTTCCTCGCGGTGGCCCGGGCCGGAAACATCACCCGCGCCTCCGAGGCGCTGGGCCTGACGCCCTCGCCGGTGGGCCGCGCGATTCGCGAGTTCGAGGAGGCCGTCGGCGAGACGCTGTTCGTCCGCGACAACCGCGTCACCGCGATGACCGATGCCGCCCAGCGCCTGCTGCCCAGGGTCGTCGCGGCGATCGCGCTGCTCGACGGGCTCGCCGCGCGGCGCCCCGGGCCGCTGCGGGTGGGCATCGCCGACGACGCCCCCGCTCGCGCGCGCGAGCGACTGCTGGCTGAGGGGCCGGAGGCCGCGGGGCGGGCCCTCGCCCGCGTGGACGGTCCGAGAGACGAGCTGCTGCGCGCGCTGCAGTTCGCCGAGCTCGATCTCGTGCTCGCCGCGGCCGGCGACGCGCAGATGCACGGGCTCGCCTCGACCGCCCTGGATGGCGATGCCGCGCTGAGCTGGCGCGGCCTCGACGCCGAGGGCCTTGACGCGATCGAGGTTCTCGCGGCGGCGATGGGGGCCGAGCCCGCGGCGTTCGCGCGGCACGGCGACGTCGACACCACGGCGCCCGCGGGTGCGCGCGCGGCGCTGCGCGCCGTGCGGCAGGACGCCGAGATCGACATCCCCGATGTGCGGGTGATGGTCGCCAAGGCCCGGCACCGCAGCCTCCGCCTCGCCGCCGAATCGATCGGCCTCACGGCGAGTCCGGTCGCGCGCACGCTGCGCGAGGTCGAGGCGCAGCTCGGGGCCCCGCTGTTCGAGCGCGAGTCGCAGGATGTCACCCCGACGCCGCTGATGGCCGCGCTCCTGCCGCGGGCGGTCGAGATCCTCGCGCTGGTCGACTCGATGGCCCCGGGCGAGCGGATGCTGCGGGTCGGCGTGTCGGCATGGTCGCCGGTCCGCTACCGCGATCGCCTGCTCGCGGGCGCCGCCGAGGCCGGGCTCCCGCGCATCGACATCATCGAGGCATCGCAGCGTGACCTGCTCGCGCAGCTCGTGCACGGCGAGCTCGACCTGCTGATCCTCAATGCATGGGCCGACCTCGCGGGGGTCGCCCAGCGGCGCCTCGGGGTGATCAGCGTGAACGTGTTCAGCGCCGACGAGCCCGTGACCGACGCGCCGTTCGCCTCGGTCGCCGACCTCCGTGATCGGCGCGTCATCGCGCTGCCCCGCGAGGTGGCCCCGAACCTCTACGCGAACCTCGTGAGGCTCGTCGGCGTCGACCGGGTCGACGAGGTCACGACCGAGCAGATGCTCAGCCTCGACAGCCGGATGCGGCGCACCGGCGCGGTGATGTTCGCCGCGGGGGTCAGCGACACGGCGCTGCGCCGGCTCCTGGAGCGCCCCGGCATCGTGAGCGTTCCGCTGGGCGAGCGGGTGCTCGACCCGGTCGCGGTGAGCGCGGGATGGCGCAGCCTGAACCTGCTCGAGGCGCCGCACATCGCCGCGGCGCTGCGCATCATGGCGGGCCCGGATGGCGAGGTCGAGAGCCTCTGACGCCGCCCCGTCTCATTCGTCCTGAATTGCGTGTGCCACGAGGCACATGCCGCACAATGCGTGTTTTGCATTTGACCTGATTCAAAATGCGCCGCATACTACCCACTGCATCAAGTGAGCATGCGTGCGGCCTGCATCGGCATGGGCGGAACCCGCCCCGAGCGTCCGCGCGCTGCCGTTACAGTCGCAGGACGAAGGAGTCAGAACGCATGAGCATCATGCAGAACAAGCGCCGCGCGCGCCTGGGAATGGTCGCGCTCGCGACGGCAGGGCTCGTCGCCCTCGCCGGCTGCAGCAGCGCCGATGGCGGCGACAGCGCCGGCCCCGCAGGCGAAGGTCCCCTCCACGCGGGACTGCCGTGGGGCAGCAGCGCCGAGGAGTTCGCCGCGGCCGTGGCCGACATGGACCCGGTGCACCTCACGATCCAGTCGAGCGCGCCATCGGCGGCATCCAGCCGTGCCTGGACCTCGCTGCAGTTCAAGGAGCGCGTCGAGGAGTACTCCGGCGGCAAGATCGAGGTCGAGATCGTCTACGCCAACGCGATCTCGTCGCTGATCGACAACGATGACGCCGTCCTCGACGGACGCCTCGACATGACCAACATCGTGCCGCTGTACGAGCCCTCGAAGTACCCCGTCAACGCCCTGCTGTCCGAGATGACCCTCGTGCGCGACTCGGGCCCGTTCGTCGCCGAGCTGCAGCTGAACTCGACCCTCAACGAGGCCGCGATGGAGCTTCCGGGCGCCCTCGAGGAGTACCAGGACCAGGGCCTGATGGTCGCGTTCCCGGCGCTCTCGCAGGGTGAGACGGTCTTCCTCTGCAGCGAGCCCACCGTCTCAGAGCAGGACTTCAAGGGCCTGCAGCTGCGCGTGCCCGGCATCGCGCACTCGAACGCCGCGGCCGCGCTCGGCTCGACGCCCGTCTCGCTGACGCAGGCCGAGTCGTACGAGGCGCTGCAGCGCGGCGTGATCGACTGCACGATCGCTTCGCTGAGCATCGCGTACGTCTACAACCAGGTCGAGGTCGCGCCGTTCATCACCCAGGGCATCGGGGTCGCGCTGCCGACCTCGCCCGCAGCCACCGTGCTCGGCCAGAAGGTCATCGACCTGCCGCTGACCGCGCGCCAGATCGTCTGGGACGCGGCCTACCTCTTCAGCATCAACGGCATCGCGCAGGAGACGAGCATCGTCGTGCCTGAGGCGCTCCAGGCCATCTCCGCCGCCGGCGGCGAGGTGCTCGCGGCCGACGACGCCGTGAACAAGACCATCAAGGGCGCGAACGCGAAGCTCGAGGCCAAGTGGGACGAGACGGCCGGAGTCCCCGGCTTCACCGAGCAGCTCTGGGACATGCAGGACGCATGGGCCGAGAAGCTCGCGGAGCTCGGCTACGAGGATGGCGGCACGCTCGCCGAGTACCTCGAGTGGGGCCCGAAGGGCCCTGAGGACCTCGACCTCACGGCCTGGTCCGACGCCCTCTACGAGGTCGTCTCCTCGCTGCGTCCGCGCGCGTAGCAGCCACCCCGAGCGGCGGCGGGGGCAGCTCCTGCCCCCGCCGCCGCTCGTCCTCCCGAACACCAGTCCGGCCGCCACGCCGCCGTGCCGCGCACCTTTGCGCCGACGCACGGCGCGTGCGCGCCCCGGACAGACTTGCGCAGTGCCGCGCAGAGAGGTCCTCGTATGAGCACAGATACCCAGTCCGCAGCCGCCGGCGCGGTCGGGCGGCGAAGTACCGTCCGCTCGCTGCTCGACGGCGGCTATTTCGTCATCCGCGTGGTCGCGGTGGTCGCGCTGTTCGCCATCCTGGTGCAGACGCTGGCGCACGTGGTCGCCCGCTACTTCTTCAACTCGGGTGTGCCGAACACGCTCGAGCTCGTGTCGGCGTGGTACATGCCGATCGCCATCTTCCTCGGGTTCGTGGTCGCCAAGGTGGAGCGCGAGCACATCGAGGCGCGCCTGATCTTCGACAAGCTGAGCCCGAAGAACCAGCGCGCGCTGCGCCTGTTCATCAGCCTGCTCGCCGTCGTCATCACGGCGCTGTTCGCGGTGCTGACGCTGCAGATGGCTCTGAAGGGCTTCTCGATCAAGGAGACCGTGGGGTACGCGGGCCTGATCGTGTGGCCCGTCTACTTCGTGCTGCCGTTCTCGTTCGCGATCACGTCGCTGCTGTACGTGGCCGACTTCGTCGACGACGTGCGCGGCCGCAGCGAGCGCACCGAATCCCTTGAACCCCACATCGCCGTCGACGAGGAAGGGGCCTCCGCATGAGCTCCCAGCAGCTTGCAAAGCCCCAGACGGGGGATGTCCCCTCGCTCGAGGTTCTCAGCGACTCCGAGATCGAGGCGATGACCGTCACGGTCGACGTCGTTCCCGACAAGCCCGGCATCCGCGGCTGGATCCCCACGATCATCTTCGGCGCACTGGTCGCGATCGCGGTCGCGGGCGTCGTGCTCACCGAGCAGAAGGAGATGATCGCGGTCTGGGCCGTGATCCTGATGCTCATCCTCATGTTCATGAAGGTGCCGGTCGCCATCGCGCTGGCCGCGCCGGGCCTGCTCGGCCTCTACGAGGTGATCGGCTGGCGCGTCGTCGAGACCTCGATGACGACGGTCACCTTCCAGACGGTCGCGTCGTGGAGCCTCAGCGTGCTTCCCATGTTCATCTTCATGGGGCTCCTCCTGAGCGCCTCGGGGCTCACGAGCAAGGTGTACGTCGCGGCGCGACACTGGCTGGGCTTCCTGCCCGGCGGCCTGGGCGTCGCCACGAACACCGCTGGCACCGCGTTCGCCGCGGTCTCGGGCTCGACCCTCGGCGTGACCTACGCGCTCTCGCGCATCGGCATCCCCGAGATGCTGCGCGCGGGATACGACAAGCGCGTCGCGATCGGCTCGATCATGGCGGCCGGCCTTCCCGGCCAGCTGATCCCGCCGTCGACCTTCCTCGTGCTGGTCGCCGGGCTCCTCGAGACCCCCGTCGGGCCCCAGCTGATGGCCGGCATCGGCCCCGGCTTCCTGGTCTCGATCGGCTTCGGCCTCTCGATCGTGGTGCTGGGGCTCATCGTGCCCAAGTGGGTCGGCCGCACCAAGCGCTTCGGCGGCGGCGAGCGCTCGACCTGGGCCGAGCGCTGGTCGTCGCTGGTGTGGATCTGGCCCCTCGTGGTGCTGATCGCCGTGATCTTCGGCGGCATCTTCACGGGCATCCTCACCGCGACCGAGGCCGGCGCGATCGGTGCGCTCGGCGCGCTCATCATCCTGCTCGTCGCGCAGCGCAAGGCGAACCCGATCAAGAAGGTCCTCGAGGCGGGGTCGAGCGCGATCACGAGCATCGGCGCGATCTTCTTCCTCCTCGTCGGGGCCCACATCCTCGGTCAGCTGCTGACCGTGTCGGGCCTGGGTCGCATGTTCGCGACGGTGGTCGCCGAGAGCGGGCTCGACCGGATCCAGTTCCTGCTGCTGGTGGCGCTGATCTTCCTCATCCTCGGCATGTTCATGGACCCGCTCGCGATGCTCATGCTGACGCTGCCGTTCATCATCCCGATGCTGCCGATCCTCGACATCGACGTGCTCTGGTTCGGCGTGTTCTGCGTGTTCCTCGGCGAGATGGCCGTGCTCACGCCGCCCGTGGGCATGCTGTCGTTCGTCGTGCACTCGCTGGTGCAGGACAAGGACGTCAACCTCGGTCAGCGCATCACCCTCGGCGACGTGTTCAAGTCGGTCGGGCTGATGCTGCCGGTCGCGATGGTGATCATCGTGGTGCTGATCCTGTTCCCCGAGGTCGCGACGTTCATCCCGTCGCTGATGGCGGGATAGCGGCGGAGCCCGCACGAGACAGCGAAGGGCGCCCGGTGGCCGCGAATGCGGCCCCGGGCGCCCTCTTGTCTTTGGTGGCGGCTGGCCGTGGCGACTGTGCCTCGGCGTGCGATCGGCTCAGCCGACGGGCGCGCGCTCCCAGCCCAGGTCGTGCGAGAGCTCCTCGGCGGCGCGGGCGACCTCGGCGCCGAGGCGGTGCAGCTCGGCCTCGCGCTCGGCGGGCGAGCCCTCGAGCTGCGCCCCCTGCAGGGCGAGCGCGCCGACGACGCGGCCATCCTCGCCCCACACCAGCGCGGCGACGCCGCACTGCTCGGGGTGGAACTCGCCGTCCGAGATCGCGTAGCCGAGCTCGCGCGTGCGTGCGAGCGACGTCGTCAGCGCACCCACGCTCTCGGGCATGGGGCCGTCGAAGGCCGCTTCGAGCTCGTGTGCGTCGAGGGTGGCCAGCAGCACGCGCCCGCCCGCGGTGCGGTGCGAGGGGAACGACTTGCGCTCCCAGCCGAGCTTGCGGTGCACGCCGCTGGGGCTCGTGCCGTAGACGATGAGCACCTCTTCGCCGCGCAGCACGGCGAACGAGGCGCCGAAGCCCTCGGTCATCGGCAGCAGGCGCTGGATGCGATCCTGCACCTTCTCGAGGGTGCGCTGCGGCTTGGTGTCGATGAGCAGGGCGCCCAGGCGCCAGCCGAGGCGGTACTCGCGGGTCTGGGGGTCACGGATGACGAGGCCCTCGGCCTCGAGGCTGGCGAACGTGCGGGAGGCCTGCGCCTTGCTCATGTCGGCGAGGGTGGCGGCGCGGCTCACGCCGAGCGAGATTCCCTGGGGGCCAGCGGTGCCGGAGAGCAGCTCCAAGAGCGCCAATTCGCGTGCAAAGACCACGGCCACTCCGTTCGCGCCCAGACGGGCTCCGTTGTTGCAATTTAGTATTCCAAGTGTTGCAGGCATTGACCTGCTTTCATGTAGATTAAACACCAAACGGCGTTGCGGGGGTGATTGACATCTCACGCAACCCCCTGGAATACAACGTTGTAGGGCGAGGAGAACCCCATGGGTATGTTGGACGGACGCGTAATCGTGTTGACCGGATCGGGCCGTGGCATTGGCGCCGCGACCGCGAAGCTGCTGGCTGCGGAGGGTGCCTCGATCGTCGTGAACGACCTCGGCGTCGCCCTTGACGGCACCGAGGGCAACGTCGGCCCCGCGCAGGAGCTGGTCAACGAGATCACCTCGGCTGGCGGCGCGGCCGTCGCGAACACCGATGACATCGCGGACTACGATGCAGCCGGCAACCTCATCCAGCAGGCCATCACCGAGTTCGGCAAGCTTGACGTCGTCGTCAACGTCGCGGGCATCCTGCGCGACCGCATGATCTTCAACCTGAGCCCCGAGGACTGGCAGTCGGTCCTGAACGTGCACATGAACGGCACGTTCAACACCTCGAAGCACGCTTCGGTCTACTGGCGCGAGCAGCGCAACGCTGAGGCGCAGAACCGCATCATCAACTTCACCTCGGTCTCGGGCCAGTTCGGCGCCCCCGGCCAGCCCAACTACGCTGCCGCGAAGATGGGCATCATCGGCCTCACCTACTCGTGCGCCAACGCGCTCGGCCGCTACGGTGTCACCACCAACGCGATCTCGCCCGGTGCCGCCACCCGCATGGTCGGCTCGATCCCGGAGGAGCGTCGCAGCGGCGGCGCCGCGGCCGCGATGTCGCCCGACCACGTCGCACGCGTCGTTGCGTACATCGCGAGCGAGCGCTCGGGCTGGATGAACGGCCAGGTCATCGGTGCAGCCGGCCCCAAGGTCACGCTGTACAACAAGCCCGCCGCGCTCCAGGAGATCATCGCGTACCCCGAGTGGGAGCTCGACACCCTGCAGGAGCAGATGGAGAAGGTCTTCAAGGCCACTCTCGAGGGCAACGGCCGCTAATCCGCGCTGCGCCCGAGCCGACTACCGGCTCGGGCGCAGTTCCTTTTGCACGCAATCGTTTTCTCACAATAAGTAAGGAGTCAGCATGGCACTGAATTTTGATGTCGTCGGGGTTAAGGGCGACCCGGTCGAGTCCACGTGGACCTCGAAGGACACCCTGCTGTACGCGCTCGGCGTGGGCGCCGGCGTCGACGACCTCCCGTTCGTCACCGAGAACACCGGCGGGGTCCCGCAGCAGGTGCTCCCGACCTTCGCCGTGATCGCTTCCAGCGGCGGCGGCGCGATCCGCGAGACCGGTGCGGACTTCCGCAAGCTGGTGCACGGCTCGCAGGCCTTCGAGATCCGCGGCGGCGCACTGCCCGCCGACGGCAAGCTCCTCGTCTCGGGTGTCGTCACCGGCATCTACGACAAGGGCTCAGGCGCGGTCATCACCAGCGAGGGCACCGGCGTCGACCCGGAGACCGGCGACGTGCGCGTCATCACGCGCAGCGAGATCTTCGTGCGCGGCGAGGGCGGCTTCGGCGGCGAGTCGGGTCCGAAGGACGACTGGACTGCTCCCGAGCGCGAGCCCGACCACGTCGTCTCCTACGAGACCGACCGTGACCAGGCGCTCATCTACCGCCTCTCGGGCGACCGCAACCGTCTGCACTCGGACCCCGAGTTCGCGCGCAGCGCCGGCTTCGAGACCCCGATCCTGCACGGCCTCGCGAGCTACGGCTTCGCTGGTCGCGCGCTGCTGCAGGCCGTCGCCGGCGGCGACCCGGAGCGCTTCACCGCGATGTCGGGCCGCTTCAGCGCACCCGTCCTCCCGGGCGACACGCTGACCACCTCGATGTGGGTCGACGGCGACAACGTGCTCTTCCGCACGACGAAGACCGACGGCACCGTGGTCATCGACCGCGGCCGCGCGACGATCAAGCAGGCGTAGCGCGCCAGCGCCCATCGCCTGAACCGCAGCACTGCCCGGCACGCCATCGCGTGTGCCGGGCAGTGCTGTCTTTGCCTGCGGTGTTCGTGTGCTGTCGCTGTCGCTGTTGCTGTCCGGGCGCGGCGGACGCTGCCTCGGTGCCCCCGATGCCGGCTGCGGGCTCAGTCGCCGGCGCGCATCGCGCGCGCGATGACCTCGCCGATGAGCACGGCGGTCGCGCTCGGCCCGCGCGTGGGCACCACCGGCAGGATCGACGTGTCGGCCACGCGCAGGCCCTGGGTGCCGCGGACGCGGCCGGCCCCGTCGGTCACGGTGCCCATCGGCGCGGTGCCGCTCAGGTGCAGCGCGGTCCCGAGGTGGGCCCGGATCCAGGCGTCCAGCAGCGCATCGTCCTCGAGCGTGTGCTCGTCGAGGTCGCGCAGGCCTGCGAACACCGGGGCGAAGGCCTCGGCGCGCAGCACGGCGGCGGCGGTGCGGATGCCGACCCGCAGTCGGGCCCGGTCGATGGCCGATTCGAGGTAGTGGTATTCGATGCGAGGCGGCACGCGCGGATCGGCCGAGGCGAGCGTGATCGTGCCCCGCCCCTCGGGCCCCTGCAGCGAGACGATGAGCTGAAACGCCTCGCCGTCGGGTTCGGCGGCATCGGGCACGACGCCGCTGAGCAGATAGTCGATGGGCTTGACGGCGAGGAGGATCTCGAGATCGCCGGTGGCGGCGAAGTCGCGAGCGCCGGCAACCCCGCGGATCCCCGAGAAGAAATTCAGCGCGGTGGCGAACGCGAATCGCTCGCTCGGGCTGCCCAGGTGCCGCGAGGCGCGCCACGAGAGTGTGACGTGCGGGTGGTCGCTGAACGCCTGGCCCACCGGCAGATCGGCGACGACCGTGATGCCGAGGGCCTCGAGCTGCACGCGGGGGCCGATGCCCGACGCGAGCAGGAGCTGCGTGCTGCCGATCGAGCCCGCGCACAGCACGACCTCGTCGGCGTACAGCACGCCCGCGTCGGTCTCGACGCCCACGGCGCGGGTGCCTCGGAAGACGAGGCGCCGGGCCGGGGTGTCACCCAGGAGCCGCAGGCCCGGCCGGCTGCGGGCGTCCGCGAGATAGGCGAGTCCGGTGTTCACCCGGACGCCGTCGACGATGTTCGATGGAATCGGGCCGACCCCCGGCATCCCCGGGGCGTTCTTGTCGGGTTCGGTGCGAAACCCGCGCTCGATCGCGGCGGCGGTGAAGGCGCGCGCGGCGGGGTTGCGCTGCGCGGGGCGCCGCACCGGGATCGGGCCGGCGTCGCCGTGCAGCGGTCCGGCCCCGAAGTCGAGGTCGCGCTCGAGCGCGCGCATGACGGGCAGCAGGGCCTCGTAGCTCCACGCGGGGCCGGCCGCGGCCGCCCAGGCCGCGCAGTCCTCGGGCCGCGGGCGCACGAATCCTCCGCCGTTGATGGTGCTCGAGCCGCCCAGCACGCGTCCACGCGCGACGAGGTACGGCGCGCCGGGCGCGAGCTCGGCGGGATAGGCCCAGTTTGCGGGATGCCCAGGCGCGGCCGCCTGCACCGTCGACCCGTCCAGCAGCTCGGGGGCGAAGCTCGCCGACACCGATCCGGCCTCGATCACGAGCACCTCGCGTGCGCGGTCCTCGCTCAGGCGTGCGGCGAGCGGCGCGCCCGCGGCGCCCGCGCCGATCACGATCGTCTTCGTCATTGCGGCAATCCCGTCTGCATCCGTCCCCCTATTGACTCACGGGTGGATGCCGCGGCCGCGCGCATGTCGTCATGTATGACGAAGGCGGCCGCGGCCGCCGCCAGGCGCGCTCAGTCCTGGTTGCGCCAGATGCGGTGCAGGCACAGCGAGAGAAACAGGAGGGCGCGCTGGTAGGGGCCGGCGAGCGAGTAGCCGAGCTCCGCCTCCGCCTTCTGCACCCAGTACAGCACCGAGTTGTGGTGCATGAACACGAGCGCGGCGGCCTTGCGCATCGACTCGGTGGTCGCGTAGGCCTCGAGGACCTGCAGGATGCGCTCGCCGTGCCGCTCGGCGAGCCGCTCGAGCTTCTGCACGTCGGGCAGCGTCGCGAGGTACTCGGGATCGAGGTGCGCGAGCGCCCCGAGCGGCGCGGTGCGCGCTCCGTTGAGCCACACCGCGTCGATGGCGCGGTAGGGGCCCTGATCGGCGGGGGAGGGGCGCGAGAACCGCTGCATGTCGCACGCGTTCATGAAGCCCACGCTCGCCTGCCTGGCGGCGACGACGTGGCTGTACGCGGCGCGCACCCCGACCGGGACGCCGGGCAGCTCGATGCCGGCGGGATCCGGGGCGGCGAGCATCAGCACCGTCCGCCCATCGTGCGTGGTGCGCGCGAGCACCCGCTGCCCGGCGAGGCCTGCCAGCAGGGTCTCGATGCCCTCGGCGGGCCCGGTGCAGACCACGAACCGCACGGGGGCGTCCTGCGCCAGGCCGAGCGCGTCCAGCGCGCGGTCGCGCGCGCCCTGCGGCGAGGCCCGGTCGAGCAGCACGTCGATCGGCGGGGGCGCGGCGGCCTCGCGTCGCGCGGCCCAGCGCTGGGTCACCCGCACCGCCACGCCGAGGCGCTCGAGCACGACCGGGGTCAGCTGTGGGTCGGCGAGCGTGGTCCAGACCTCGCCGCCGGCTTCGCCGCCGTGCTCCTCGGCGCCGAGCCCCGGGCCGTCGTGCCCGCCGAGGGATGCCGACGCCGCAGCGGCGGGGCGCGATGCCGCCTCCACGGGGCTGCTGCCACCGCCGCCGGCGGCGGTGGCGTACCCGACCGCGGCGCCGAGCGCCGCGGCGGCACGGTCGAGCAGCGTCACGAGGTCGAGGCCCTCTGCCAGGAGCTCGTCGAAGCAGGCGACGACGGCGGCGGGGGTCAGCGGGGCCGGCCCGGGCGATGTCGCCGCAGTCGCATCCACGCGTGCCATCGTCGTCCTCCTTCGCGCCGCGCGCGGGGGTCGTCGCGCGCCTCAAGCTTACGGCGCTCGCGCCCGACTGCCCGAAGTTCGTCGTGCAGATGGCGAGCATTCGCCCGCGATACTGGGCATCTGCACGATGCAATCCCCTTCGCGCTTCGAGATACTGAATGCACCGTTGACCACCCGACCGCGCTCAGTGCCGAGCGCAGGAGCGCCGCCGCTCGCGGGTGTCGCATGCAGAGAGGCAATACCGATGGCGCTAGACCAGGCTTCACTCGCCCTGCTCCAGGGGATGGCCGCCCGTGGCGGCAAGCCCATGCACGAGTCCACCCCCGAAGAGGTTCGCGCGAACGGCGTCGCGACGATCGCGCTGATCGGGCCCGGCCCCGAGATGGCGTCCGTGCGCGAGTACGACGTGACCGCCGAGGACGGCGGCGCATCCACGGTTCGCGTGCTCGTTCCCACCGACGCGCCGCGCGGCGTGCTCATCTACTACCACGGCGGCGGCTGGGTCATCGGCAGCGTCGACGGCTACGACACGCTGGGCCGGCAGCTCGCCGAGGCCACGAACATGGTCGTGGTGCTCGTCGAGTACCGCCTCGCGCCCGAGCACAAGTACCCCGCCTCCAACCGCGACGCGTGGGCGGCCCTGCGCTGGGTGCAGGCGCACGCCGACGAGCTCGGCGTCGCGGGCCTGCCCGTCGTGCTGGGCGGCGACAGCGCCGGCGGCACCCTCTCGATCGTTACCGCGCTGCGCGCCCGTGATGAGGGCGTGAAGGTGGATGCCACGGTGCTCGTGTACCCGGCAACCGACGCCGACACCGGCCGCGACTCCTACAACGACCCCGCGAACCAGCTGCTGCTGACGAAGGCGAGCATGGAGTGGTTCATGGGGCACTACCTGGGCGGCGTCGAGCACGACGTCAGCGACGTCTCCATCAGCCCGATCAACGCGGAGCTTGCGGGCTTCCCGCCCACGGCGCTCGCCATCGCCGAGCACGACCCGCTGAAGGACGAGGGGCAGGAGTTCGGCGACCTGCTCGAGGCTGCCGGCGTGCCGGTGACGCGGCGCCTGTTCGAGGGGCAGATGCACGCCTTCTTCCAGATGCCCAACATCCTTCCCGCGGCACGCGAGGCGATCGACTGGATCGCCGCCTTCCTTGACACCCAGGTGTTCGACACCGAGACCGAGAGCGCACGATGAGCAGCAGCACTGAGACCATTCCCACCTACGACGCCATCGTGATCGGCGCGGGCTTCGCCGGCATCTACCTGGTGCATAAGCTCCGCGACGAGCTCGGCCTGAGCGTCAAGGCGTTCGAGCGCGGCGCCGGCGTCGGCGGCACCTGGTACTGGAACCGGTACCCCGGTGCGCGCTGCGACTTCGAGTCGGACTACTACTCGTACTCGTTCAACGACGAGATCCAGCAGGAGTGGGACTGGACCGAGCGCTACGCGCCCCAGCCCGAGATCCTGAGCTACGCGAACTTCGTCGCCGACAAGCTCGACGTGCGCCGCGACATCGAGCTGAACACCACCGTCGAGCGCGCGGTGTGGGACGAGGCGAGCGACACCTGGACCGTCAGCTGCGACACCGGCGCCACGGCCCGCGCGCGCTACCTGATCTCGGGCACCGGCATCCTCTCGGTGCCCTCCACCCCGAAGTTCGAGGGTATGGACACCTTCAAGGGCAAGATCTATCACACGGGAGACTGGCCGCACGAGGGCGTCGACTTCACGGGGCTCCGCGTCGGCGTCATCGGCACGGGCTCCTCGGCCATCCAGTCGATCCCGCTGATCGCCGAAGAGGCCGCGCAGGTGACGGTCTTCCAGCGCACGGCGACGTTCACGGTGCCCGCGGCAAACCGTCCCATCACCGAGAACGAGCGGCGCGCGACCAAGCGCAGCTACACGCAGCTGCGCGCCCAGGCGCGCCGCAGCCAGACGGGCGTGCTGATCGAGCAGCCCCTCGGTCTGTACGGCGAGGTCGACGAGCGCATCGCGCGCGGCGAGCTCGAGCGGCGCTGGCGCGGCTCCGGCTTCGGCACGACCTCGGTGTTCAGCGACAACGTGCGCTCGATCGAGGCGAACAACTACACCTCCCAGTTCGTGCGCGACAAGATCCACGAGATCGTGGACGATCCCGAGGTCGCCACGCTGCTCGAGCCGCACGACTACCCGATCGGCACGAAGCGACTCGCGCTCGACACCAACTACTACGCGACCTACAACCGCGAGAACGTCAAGCTCGTCAGCGTTCGCAAGACGCCCATCGAGCGCTTCTCGCCCAAGGGCATCGTGGTCGGCGACACCGAGTACGAGTTCGACGCGATCGTGCTGGCGACAGGCTTCGACGCCGCGACCGGCGCGCTCGATCGCATCCGCTTCGAGGGCGTCGACGGTCGCACGCTCACCGACGCGTGGGCCGAAGGCGCGAAGAGCTACCTGGGCCTCGGCGTCGCCGGCTTCCCGAACTTCTTCACGGTCACCGGCCCCGGCTGTCCCGCGATCCTCACGAACGTCATCGCCTCCATCGAGCATCACGTCGAGTGGATCGCCGGCTACATCGAGCACATGCGCGCCGAGGGCATCACACGCAGCGAGGTCACCGCCGAGGCGCAGGATGCCTGGGTGGCGCACGTCGCCGAGCTCGCGGCCATGACCCTCTATCCCACCGCAGCCTCCTGGTACATGGGCGCCAACATCCCGGGCAAGCCGCGGGTGTTCCTCGCCTACCTGGGCGGGCTGCACAACTACCGCGACCGGTGCGACAAGATCGCCGAGGACGGCTACCCGGGCTTCGTGCACGCGGGCGACGGTGCGCCGCTGGCGAGCGAGCAGCTCGCCGTCGGCGCGTAGCGCCCACGCATCACCGCACGGCCCACCGCAGTGCCGGCGCCCAGAGGAGGGTGCAGTATGAGCAGCACGATCGACCCCACCCCCACGTACGACGTCGTGGTGATCGGAGCCGGGTTCGCCGGGATCTACCTGGTGCACAAGCTCCGCGACGAGCTCGGGCTCGACGTGAAGGTCTTCGAGCGCGGCGCCGGCATCGGCGGCACCTGGTACTGGAACCGGTATCCCGGTGCGCGCTGCGACCTCGAGTCCGACTCCTACTCGCTCTCGTTCAACGACGAGATCGAGCAGGAGTGGGACTGGACCGAGCGCTACGCCTCGCAGCCCGAGCTCCTGCGCTACATCAATTTCGTGGCCGACAAGCTGGACGTGCGCGGCAGCATCGAGCTGAACGCGACCGTCACGCAGGCCGTGTTCGACGCCGACACCGACATGTGGACGGTCAGCTGCGACACGGGAGCCTCGGCCCGCGCGCGGTACCTGGTGTCGGCGACCGGCATCCTCTCGGTGCCGTCGATGCCGCGCTTCGAGGGCATGGACACGTTCCGCGGCCCGATCTATCACACGGGCGACTGGCCGCACGAGGGCGTCGACTTCACGGGCAGGCGGGTCGCCGTCATCGGCACCGGCTCCTCCGGCATCCAGTCGATCCCCGTGATCGCCGAGCAGGCCGCCGCGCTGACCGTGTTCCAGCGCACCGCCACGTTCACCGTGCCCGCGGCCAACCGGCCGGTCACCGAGAACGAGCGCAGGGCGACCAAGCGCAGCTACAAGCAGCTTCGCGAGCAGATGCGCCGCAGCCAGGTCGGCGTGCTGCTCGACGCCGGGATCGGCAACTTCGCCGACGTCGACCTGCGCGTCGCGCGGGGCGAGCTCGAGCGGCGCTGGCGCGGCGCGGGGATGAGCACCGCCATGGTGCTCAGCGACAACCTGCGCTCGGCCGAGGCGAACGAGTTCACCTCGCAGTTCGTGCGCGACAAGATCCACGAGATCGTCGACGACCCCGCAGTGGCGCGCATGCTCGAGCCGCACGATTATCCGATCGGGACCAAGCGCCTCCCGATCGACACCAACTACTACGACACGTTCAACCGGGAGCACGTGCGCCTGGTCAGCATCCGCGATACGCCGATCGAGCGGTTCTCGCCCGCAGGCATCGTGGTCGGCGACACCGAGTACGAGTTCGACGCCATCGTGCTCGCCACCGGGTTCGACGCCTCCACGGGCGCGCTGGATCGCATCCGCATCGAGGGCATCGACGGCCGGCTCATGCGCGACGAGTGGGCCGAGGGCGCCAAGAGCTACCTCGGGCTCGCGTCGCCCGGGTTCCCCAACCTCTTCACGGTGACGGGACCGGGCTCACCCGCGATCCTCACCAACGTGATCGGCTCGATCGAGCACCACGTCGAGTGGATCGCCGACTACATCGCCTACCTGCGCGCCGAGGGCATCACCCGCGCCGAGGCGCGCGCCGAGGCGACCGAGGCGTGGACGGCCCACGTGGCGGAGCTCGCGTCGATGACGCTCTACCCGCAGGCCGCGTCCTGGTACATGGGCGCCAACATTCCGGGCAAGCCGCGGGTGTTCCTGGCCTACATCGGGGGCCTGCACAACTATCGTGATCGTTGCGAGCGCATCGCGGCAGATGGATACCCCGGCTTCGCGCACGACGATCGCACAGGCATCCCGACTCGCAGCGAAGAAGCTGTCGCCGGGGCCTGACCCGTCTCGGTACACACCGCACCATCCGTTCAACGAAGAAAGGCAGTATCAATGGCAAACCACAAGCTGATCGTGTTCACCAACCCGCAGGAGGGTCGCGAGCAGGAGTTCCGCGACTGGTACGTGAACACGCACCTGGGTGAGGTCTCGAACCTCGACGGCTTCATCTCGGGCCAGCTGTTCACGCTCGCGACCCCGGTCGCCGAGGGCGGGCACCGGCACATGGCCGTGTACGAGATCGAGGAGGGCCGCCTCGGCGAGGCGCAGCAGGCGCTCGGCGGCGCCCTCAAGGGCGGAACGCTCAACATGACCGACGCCTTCGGCCCCGGCCAGGCGGCGCTGTGGTGGCAGGAAGAGGCGCCGGTCGTCTCGCGCTGAGACGACCGCGTCGAGCAGCAGCGTGCAGGAGGGCCCGGACCGCAAGGTTCGGGCCCTTCGTCGTCGCGCGGCGAATGGTGAGACACCTTCGCGCCGCGAGCTGTTGCGCCGGGTGCCGCCGCGCCCGGCGCGCGAGAAGGGGGTCCGACCGCGAACGGCCGAACCCCCTTCGAGCGAGGCGGACTAGTGCACCGGGGTGACTTCGCCCTCGTCGAGCACGATGCCCGTCGTGATCGTCTCGTTCATCGACTGGCGGTAGCGCAGGCCGCGGCGCAGGCCGTAGAACGCGAGCGCCAGGCCGATCAGGCCGCCGATGCCGCCGGCGTACATCGCCAGCGAGAAGCTGCCGGTGAGGTCGAAGACGACACCCCACAGCGGCACGCCGATGCCGGTGCCGGCGAAGCTGCCGGTGAGCATGAAGCCGTAGATGATCGGGAACCGCTCGCGACCGGCCGCGTTCACCGCGACCAGCGGCAGGATGACGGTGGGCACCGAGAGCGAGATCGCCGCGATCACGAGGATCGGGAAGGTCAGGTTCAGGCCGAGCTGCATCGAGAGCGCGAGCGCCGGCAGGCCGAGGATGTAGAGGATGGTCAGCGCGACGAACAGCGCCTTGATCCCCATCTTGTCGTGCATGAAGCCGAGCAGCGGCTTCGCGGCGATGCCGCAGAGTGAGTAGAACGAGATCATCAGGCCGGCCGTGGCCAGGTCGATGCCGGAGCTCGTGTAGACGGCCGCCTGCACGGTGTTGAAGGCGTTCTCGAGCGAGAACAGGAAGCCGGCGATCGCGAGGAGCACGACGGTGAGCCCGAAGCCCTTGAGCGCGGCCTTGCGGTCGGCCTTCGAGGTCGCCTCGATCGCGTCGTCGGCGTTCTCCTCGCCGGGGCGCGGCGGGTTCTTCGCGAGGAAGATGCCGGTGAGGGCCGAGCAGATGAAGATCATCGCCCCGATGGCGAGTGCGCCGCCGACGAAGCCGCCCGAGGCCATGATGCCCGGGAAGACGAAGCCGATGACCATGCCGCCGAACGCCGCACCGGTCGCGGCGATGCCGAGGACCGTGCCGCGGCGCTTGTGCACGTGCCAGCCGGTGATCAGGGTGTTGGCCGGGAGCAGGTTGTTGCCCGAGGCGCCGACGCCCATGATGAACGCGAACACGTAGAACAGGTAGATGTTCGGGGCGAACGCCATGCCGACCCAGGCGAGCGCCGAGATGATGCCGCCGACGATCAGGACGGTCCGCACGCCGATGCGCAGGATGAGTCGACCGGTGAAGCCGAACAGCGCGGCCGAGGTGAGCAGGAACAGGGTGAAGTAGATCAGGAACTGGCCTGTGGTGACCCCGAAGTGCTCCGAGCCGGGGATCACGAGGAAGCCCATGGCGACCGGCGTCGAGCTGGTCATGATCGCGCCGAACGCGGCGACCGTCGACAGAGCCCGGTTGCGGCGGTATCGCCGCTGGGCTGGGGTGAGTGCTGCAGTTGACAAGGGAGGTGTTCCTTTCACCATTGAAATGAGAACCGTGCCGGACCCGGGAGGTGAGTGCCAGCGGGTGTTGCGTCCAAGCTCGCCACGAGGGGCGAGTGCAGTCCTGGAGGCATCACGCGCAGTGTTGTGGCAACCCCGCGGGTTTGGGGTCGCGACCGCCGTGTGGGAGGGACGAGCACCGGGGTCCGGATCAGCTTTGAGTCGGGCCGAATGTGCACCTAAAGCTTGGGCGTCGCCGCGGCGGGGTGTCAAGCGGGGGATGTCATTATGACGAACGCCGAACGCGGTGTGGGATTGCGCCCGAGGGTGCGAATCCCACACCGCGTCGGCGTGGTTGACGAAGGTGCTACTTGACGGGCGCCCACCACACCCCACAGGGGCACGCCGATGCCGGTGCCGGCGAAGCTGCCCGTGAGCATGAAGCCGTAGATGATCGGGAAGCGCTCGCGGCCGGCGGCGTTCACCGCGACCAGCGGCAGGATGACCGTGGGCACCGACAGCGAGATCGCCGCGATCACGAGGATCGGGAACGTCAGGTTCAGGCCCAGCTGCATCGAGAGGGCGAGGGCCGGCAGGCCGAGGATGTAGAGGATCACGAGCGCGACGAACAGGGCCTTCATGCCCATCTTGTCGTGCATGAAGCCCAGCAGCGGCTTCGCGGCGATGCCACACAGCGAGAAGAACGAGATCATCAGGCCCGCGGTGGCCAGGTCGATGCCGAAGGTGGTGTAGACCGCCGCCTGGACCGTGTTGAAGGCGTTCTCGAGCGAGAACAGGAAGCCGGCGATCGCGAGGAGCACGACGGTGAAGCCAAAGCCCTTGATCGCAGCCTTGCGCTGGTCTTTCGAGACGGCCTCGATCGAGTCGTCGGCGTTCTCCTCACCCGCGCGCGGGGGATTCTTCGCGAGGAAGATGCCGGTGAGCGTCGAGCAGATGAAGATCATCAGGCCGATGCCGAGCGCGCCGCCGACGAAGCCGCCCGAGGCCATCACGCCCGGGAAGACGAAGCCGATGATCATGCCGCCGAACGCCGCACCGGTTGCCGCGATGCCGAGGACGGTGCCGCGGCGCTTGTGCACGTGCCAGCCGGTGATGAGCGTGTTGGCGGGAAGGAGGTTGTTGCCCGAGGCGCCGACGCCCATGATGAACGCGAAGATGTAGAACACATAGATGTTCGGTGCAAACGCCATGCCGACCCATGCGAGCGCCGAGATGATGCCGCCGATGGTGAGCACGATCCGCACGCCGACGCGCGAGATCAGGCGGCCCGTGAATCCGAACAGCGCGGCCGAGGTGAGCAGGAACAGGGTGAAGTAGATCAGGAACTGTCCGGTGGTGACACCGAAGTGCTCCGAGCCGGGGATGACGAGAAAGCCCATTGCGACCGGGGTGGAGCTGGTCATGATCGCGCCGAAGGCGGCGACCGTCGACAGTGCCCGGTTGCGGCGGTAGCGCCGTTGGGCTGGGGTGAGTGCTGCTGTTGACAAGGGAGGTGTTCCTTTCACCATTGAAATGAGAACGTGCCGGACCCGGTGGTGAGTGCCAGCGGGTGTTGCGTCCAGGTGCACCGCGTGGGTGGTTGCCGTCCTGGACGCATCACGCGCAGTGTCGCGGCAACCCGTGGGCTTGGGGTTGCGGCCGCCGTGTGGGAGGGACGTGCACCGGGAGCCGTCTCAGCTTCGAGCCGGGCCGAATGTGCATCTAAATCCTGGGCGCGGCCCCCGTGGGTGTCAAGCGCAGCGTGCCTTTATGACGAACACCGAACGCGGTGTGGGATTTGTGCCCGAAGGCCCCGATCCCACACCGCGTTCTCGCTGTTCGATGATGGTGCTACGTGACGGACGCCACCTCCGGTCGGCTGTCGCCGTCGAGGTCGCGAACGGCCTCGACGACCGCCTCCGCCTTGAGTTCTTCGGCGTGCTCGTAGCCGTCCTCGTCGGCGTTGTCCGGGAGGAAGATCCCGGTCGTGCTCGTCTCGTTCAGTGCCGCACGGCGACGAATGCCGAGCTTCAGACCGATGTAGGTCAGCAGCAGCCCGATGAGGCCGGCGACACCGCCGGCGTACATCGCGAGCGCGAACTCACCCGTGATGTCGAAGACCAGGCCCCCGGGCGGGCGCGGCGAGGCCGAGGCCGGTGAACGTGCCCGCGAGCATGAACCCGTACATCATCGGGAAGCGCTCGTGCCCGGCGGCGTTCACCGCGACGAGCGGAATGATGACGCCGGGGATGGAGAGCGAGATGGCCGCGATCGCCAGGAGCGGGAACGTCAGGTTGAGCCCGAGCTGGAGCGAGAGCGCGAGGGCCGGCAGGCCCAGGATGTACAGGAGGGTCAGCGCAACAAAGAGGGGCTTCATGCCCATCTTGTCGTGCATGAACCCGAGCAGCGGCTTCGCGATGATGCCGCAGATCGAGTAGAACGAGATCATCAGCCCGGCGGTTGCGAGGTCGATGCCGAACGAAGGGTAGATGGCCGCCTGCACCGAGGAGAAGGCGCCCTCGAGCGCGAAGAGGAACGACCCGGCGGCCAGGAGCAGCACGGTCCAGACAAAGCCCTTGAGGGCGAGCTTGCGCTCGGCCTTCGTCGCCGAGGCCAGGTCCTCGGCAGCGTGCTCTTCGCCGGGGCGCGGGGGGTTCTTCACGAGGAAGACTCCGGTGAGCACGGAGCAGATGAATGACATCGCTGCGATGCCGAGCGCGCCACCGACGTATCCGCCAGCGGCCATGATGCCGGGGAAGACGAACCCGATCAGCATGCCGCCGAACGCGCCGCCGGTCGCGACGATGCCGATGACGCGCCCGCGGCGTTTGTGCACGTGCCAGCCCATCACGATGGTGTTCGCCGAGAGCAGGTTGCTCCCAGACGCGCCGATGCCCATGAAGAACGCAAAGACGTAGAACATGTAGATGTTGGGGGCGTATGCCATGCCAACCCATGCTGCCGCCATGATCAAGCCGCCGGCGGTCAGTACGGCGCGCACGCCGAAGCGGGCGATCAGTCGACCGGTGAAGCCGAAGATCACCGCCGAGGTGAACAGGAAGAGCGTGAAGTAGATCAAGAACTGCCCGGCGGAGACACCGAAGTGCTCCGAGCCGGGGATGACGAGAAAGCCCATCGCGACGGGCGTCGAGCTGGTTATGATCGCGCCGAAGGCGCCGATCGTCGACGTCGCCCGGTGGCGGCGATAGCGCCGCTGGGCTGGGGTGAGTGCTGTTGTTGACAAAGGGGGGTGTTCCTTTCGCCATTGAAATGAGAACCGTGCCTGCCCCGCGGCGCGTGGATGCCGCGGGTGGGGGTGCGCGGGGAATCGTCTCAGCGTTGAGCCGGGCCGGATGCGCGTCTACAGCCTGGGGCCGGTGGTCGAAAGGTGGCAACGGAGCGATGCCAATATGACAAACACCGAACGCGGTGTGGGATTCGGCCTGGGCCGGTTCCCACACCGCGTTCGGTGTGATCGATGTTGGTGTTACTTGACGGGTGTCACCTGGCTGTCGCCGTCGAGGTCGTGCACGGCGTCGACGACGGCCTCTGCCTTGAGCTCCTCGGACTCCTCGTAGCCGGTTTCGTCGGTGTCTTCGGGGAGGAAGATGCCGGTCGTGCTGGCCTCACCCTGCGCCGCGCGCACCTTGAGTCCGCGGCCCAGGCCGATGTAGGCGAGCAGCAGGCCGGTGAGGCCCAGCGCGCCGCCGGCGTACATGGCGAGGGTGAAGTTGCCGGTGAGGTCGAACACGAGACCCCAGGCGGGAGCGCCGAGGCCGGTGCCGATGAAGCTGCCGGTGAGCATGAACCCGTACACCGACGGGAAGCGCTGGTGGCCCGCGGCGTTCACTGCGACGAGCGGAATGATGACGCCCGGGATGGAGAGCGAGATCGCCGCGATCGCGAGGATCGGGTAGGTGAGGTTCAGGCCGAGCTGGAGCGAGAGCGCGAGCGCGGGGAGCCCCATGATGAACAGGACGACGAGCACGATGAACAGGGGCTTGATGCCGAGCTTGTCGTGCAGGATGCCGAGCAGGGGCTTCGCGACGATGCCGCAGATCGAGTAGAACGAGATCATCAGGCCGGCGCTTGCCAGGTCGATGCCGAACGAGGGGTAGACCGCAGCCTGCATCGAGCCGAATGCGCCCTCGAGCGAGAACAGGAACGAGCCGATCGCGAGGAGCACGATGGTGAAGCCGAAGCCCTTGATCGCCGACTTGCGGTCGCTCTTCGTCGTGGTTTCGAGCGCCTCTTCGTCGGCGTTCTCCTCGCCTGCACGCGGGGGGTTGCGCACCAGGAGCACGCCCGACACAACCGAGCAGATGAAGACCATGACACCCACGCCGATGGCGCCGCCCACGAAGCCGCCGGCCTCCATGATCTTCGGGAAGATGAAGCCGATGATCAGGCCGCCGAATGCCGCGCCGGTGGCGACGATGCCGAGGACGGTGCCGCGGCGCTTGTGCACGTGCCAGCCCATGATGAGGCTCTTCGCCGGGAGCAGGTTGTTGCCTGAGGCACCGATTCCCATGATGAACGCGAGGAAGTAGAACACGTAGATGTTCGGGGCGAATGCCATCGCGACCCAGGCCAGCGACGAGATCAGGCCGCCGATGATGAGGACGATGCGGATGCCGTAGCGGCTCATGATGCGGCCGGTGACCGAGAACATCAGGGCCGAGGTCACGAGGAACAGCGTGAAGTAGATCAGGAACTGCGCCTTGGTGACGCCGAAGTGCTCCGAGCCGGGGATGACGAGGAAGCCCATCGCAACGGGCGTGGAGCTGGTCATGATCGCGCCGAATGCGCCGACCGTCGACATCGCCCGTTGGCGCTTGTACTTCGCGCTGAGCTGGGGGGTAGTGGACAAGAGAGGGTACTTTTCACCATTGAAAAAAGTGCTCCGCGATCGACCCGAGCGGGCGGGCGGCCGCGACCGAGCCCGCGCAGGTTCGCCTGCGCGGCACGGTGCATCCGACACACCGTCAGTGGCCGATGCCACACGGCCGGGTAGTGCCGCGGCGGCTTCGACGCGAGTCGGATGCGCAGTTCGAACCGAATTCAACCTCGAATGACCCGAACCGCGTATACATCATGCGGTCAATGGCACCGCGTGTCAAAACGATGCCGACACGATGAAGGTCGCGGTGTGGGCCCGGCCGAAACCGGCCGGCCCACACCGCGACCTGTGATCAGATCCAGCACCCGTTACCGGGTCGAGGCCTCCTCCAGCGGCTCGTCGACGTCGGGCGCAGTCCCGGTGCTGGCCGAGGCTGCCGCCGCGACCTCGGCGTCCTCGGGGAGGAACACCCCCGTCGTGACCGTCTCGTTGAGGGAGGCGCGGTGGCGCAGGCCGCGGTGCAGGCCCAGGTATGCGAACAGCAGACCGATCAGGCCGACGGCGCCGCCCGCGTACATCGCGAGCGTGAACTCACCGGTGAGGTCGTAGACGACGCCCCACACGGGCACACCGATACCGGTGCCGGTGAAGCTGCCCGTGAGCATGAAGCCGTAGATGACCGGGAAGCGCTGGCGGCCGGCGGCGTTGACCGCGACCAGCGGCAGGATGACCGTGGGCACCGAGAGCGAGAGTGCCGAGATCGCGAGGATGGGGAACGTGAGGTTCAAGCCGAGCTGAATCGACAGGGCGAGCGCGGGCAGGCCGACGATGTAGAGCACGGTCAGCGCGATGAACAGGGGCTTCATGCCCATCTTGTCGTGCATGAAGCCGAGGATCGGCTTCGCGATGATGCCGCAGAGCGAGTAGAACGAGATCATCAGGCCGGCCGTGGCAAGGTCGATCCCGAACGAGGTGTAGACCGCGGCCTGCACCGTGCTGAACCCGCCCTCGAGCGCGAACAGGAACGATGCGATCGCGAGGAGCACGACGGTGAAGCCGAAGCCCTTGATCGCGGCCTTGCGCTCGTGCTTCGTCGCCGATGCGACGACCTCATCGGCGTGCTCTTCGCCCGGGCGTGGGGGGTTTTTCACGAGGAAGATGCCGGTGAGCACCGAGCAGATGAACACCATGATGCCGATGCCGATCGCGCCGCCCACAAAGCCACCGGCCGCCATGACCGAGGGGAAGACGAAGCCGATGACCATGCCGCCGAACGCGCCGCCGGTGGCGACGATGCCGAGGACGGTGCCGCGGCGCTTGTGCACGTGCCAGCCGGTGACCAGCGTGTTGGCGGGGAGCAGGTTGTTGCCGGCCGCGCCGATGCCCATGATGAATGCGAGCACGTAGTACACGTAGATGTTCGGCGCGAAGGCCATCGCGATCCATGCGAACGACGAGATCAGCCCGCCGACGATGAGCACGACGCGAACGCCGACCCGTCCGATCAACCGGCCCGTGAACCCGAACATCACCGCCGAGGTGAGCAGGAACAGGGTGAAGAAGATCAGAAACTGACCGGTGGTGACCCCGAAGTGCTCGGCGCCCGGAATGACGAGGAAGCCCATCGCCACGGGGGTGGAGCTGGTCATGATCGCACCGAAGGCGCCGACGGTGGAGGTCGCCCGATTGCGGCGATAGCGCCGTTGGGCGGCGGTGAGTGGTGTTGTGGACAAGGGAGTTCCTTTCGCCATTGAAATGCAGCGTGCCTGTTCGAGACGGCCGATGGCGCTTGCGGGTGGGCGCGCGGCCGGTTGGTTGCGTGCGCGTCGCCCTGCGGGTGCAGGGGCGGTCAGTGCGGGGGAGGGCCCTCGATCGCGGGGTGGGCGGAGGTGCCGTTCCGGCTGTGCCCTTCGGGGGGCGGTGAGTGCGCCACGCGGATCCAAACTGTCTCGTCGTCGAGATGGGTTCTCGGTTTTTGGAGTGTGCGCGCCTGGGAGCGGGGGTGTCAAGGGGTTCGCGCAAAAAAAGTGCGGACGAGGGCGGCTCGGGGTCGCGCCCGAGCCCGTGTTCTGGAGGACGCGATCGGCGAGTTGGCGCCGAAATCTGCGCATTGACAGCGCTGTAGTATGTTGGAGAATGGTTCCAGAATGCGATTCTGCAATTGCTCGTAGCTGCGTTCATCGATGAACGTGACGAAGGCGATTACGGAGGATGTTTCGACCGTGGGTGCAGATGCCCACGTGTTCACTTCGATCTGTGAAAGAGGCCGCTATGCCCATCACCACACGTGTATCCCTGCTCCGCGAGACGCCCGGTGCGTTCGAGACGGCGACGGTCGAGCTGGATGACCCGCGCCAGGGCGAGTTGACGGTCAAGCTCGCCGCGACCGGTCTGTGCCACTCCGACGACCACATCGCCAAGGGCGACCTGAGCGCGGCGCACCTGCCGCTGGTCGGCGGCCACGAGGGTGCCGGCGTCGTCACCGCGGTCGGCCCGAACACCCCCGGCTTCGAGGTTGGCGACCACGTCGTGTTCTCCTTCCTCGCTGCGTGCGGCGTGTGCGAATTCTGCGCGCGCGGCATGAGCAACCTCTGCATGAAGGGCTCGACGATCATGTCGGGCGGCCGCCCCGACGAGCCGGGCAGCTACCGCATGTCGGAGAACGGTACCTCGGTCGGGCAGGCGATGGGCATCTCGACCTTCAGCGAGTACACCACCGCTTCGGTGAACTCCGCGGTCAAGATCGACAAGGACATCCCCCTCGAGGTCGCGGCGCTGCTCGGCTGCGCCGTGCCCACCGGCTGGGGCGCCGCGGTCAACTCGGCCAACATCAAGCCCGCTGACGTCGTCATCGTGATGGGCATCGGCGGCATCGGATCCGCAGCCGTGCAGGGTGCGAAGTACGCCGGCGCGCGTGCGGTCGTCGCCGTCGACCCCGTCGAGTTCAAGCGTGAGAAGGCCATGGAGTTCGGCGCGACGCACGCGTTCGCCGACATCGCCGAGGCGACCGAGTTCGTCAAGTCGATCACCAACGGTCAGGGCGCAGACGCGACCATCATCACCGTCGGTGTGCTCCAGCCTGAGCACGTCGCGCAGGGCATGGCCTCGATCCGCAAGGCCGGCACCGTCGTCGTTCCCGGCCTCGGCAAGTCGACGAACATCGGCGTGCCGATCAGCATGGCCGACCTCACGCTGTACCAGAAGCGCCTCCAGGGCAGCCTCTACGGTCAGTCGAACCCCAAGTTCGACATCCCCAACCTGCTGCGCATGTACCAGGCGGGCAAGCTCAAGCTGGATGAGATGATCACCACGCGCTACAAGCTGGACGACATCGCGCAGGCCTATGAGGACATGCACGCCGGCAAGAACATCCGCGGCGTCGTCATCTTCGACTGAGTCGCCTGGTCGCTGGTCATTGAGTAGTTGAGTAATTGGGAGCGTTGTTGTCAGTTGTTGAAGTTCAGGTTCAAGACGCTGTGAAGACGCGGACGTCATTTTCGGAGCTGTTTGCGTTCCGGACCCTCGACGAAGGTGTATTCGAGGCATCCGCACGCACCGAAGTTCGCGAGCACGCCTTCGGTGGCGCCATCGCCTCGCAGTCGATGGTGGCCGCAGCGCGTACCGTGTCGGCGGATCGTGCGGTGCACTCGGTGCACTGTCACTTCCTCCGCCCCGGTGACACGACCGCTCCCACTGAGATCGCGGTGACGTCGCTGCGAGATGGAAGAAGCTATTCCACTCGCAGCGTCGTCGCCTCGCAGCACGGCAAGCCGATCTTTGCCATGACGGCGGCCTTCCACATCGAAGAAGAAGGCTGGGAGCACCAGAACCACGTCTTGGATGCGGATGACCCCGAGACGTTGCCGTCGCTCCGCGAGCGCGGTGAGGCAATCGGGGGCAAGGGCGGCGAATGGCTGATCCGGCTCGCCAGTGCGCACTCGCTCGACATCCGCTTCGGCGGGCAGCTGCCGCGTGATGGCGGTACCGAGACGGAGATGTCGTTCTGGTTCCGCTGTACAGAGGACCTGGAGGGCGATCAGATCGCCCACACCGGCGTGATGGTCTACGTGTCAGACCTGATGTTCCTCTCGACCGCATTGCGCCCGCACGAGTATCAGCCCGGCGGTCGCCGCAGCGACAACGCGAGCCTCGACCACGTGCTGTGGATCCACCAGCAGCCGAGGGCCGACGAGTGGCTGCACTTCCGGATGGAGGGCCCGTGGGCCGGTGCCGGCCGCGCGCTCGTCACCGGACACATCCACAACCGTGCCGGTGAACTGATCGCCACGGTCGCGCAAGAGGGCATGGCCCGGCTCCGCCCCGAGTTCTAGACCTCGCGCAGGCCGTCGAGACACGCGAGAGGCGCGCAGCAACCGAACAGGATGCTGCGCGCCTCTCGCGTGTGATGGCTTCGCGCACCGCAGCGGGGCCAGGCGCGTGCCGCTTCGCTCAGTCCCGCGCAGCGGGGGTGCCGTTGCCGATTGCGGCGCCGAGGTCGAGGCGCCGAACCATGGCGATCGCGTCGTCGCTGACCAGCTCGGCGTCGCGCCAGCGCTCGCAGCGCATGACCTCCCGCTGGGCTTCACCGATGATCATGGTGAAGACGGCGACCGTGAGTCGCCCGGTGGCGTTGTCGTCGGTGAGTAGGAGCACGGCGTTGTAGTCGATCCAGCGATCGCGGCGAGCGCGGCGCGTCTTCTCGAAGCCGGGCGGGCCGTCGAGGTCGAAGAACACACGCCCCGCCTCCCGGGCGCGCCATGCGGCCTGGAGGAACGCTCGCGCGCCGGCGTCGTAAAGGTCGATCGCGAGGGTCACGCCGCTGTCACGGGCTCGATCGATCACCGACTTCACGAAGTCTTCCTGAGCGTTCATCCAGTCGTCCCAGAGCGCCAGGTACAGGCCGGCCTTGTCGCCGAAGTGGTGATAGAGGCTGCCGACGCTCGACTGTGCCCGTTCGACGATTTCGGCGATGCTGGTGCCGGCGTATCCGTTCGCGATGAACAGCTCGAGGGCGGCGTCCAGCAGATTGCGTTGCGTCTCCTCGGTTCGGCTCCATTGCCAGGGACCCCGCGTTCGGGTCGGTTCGGTGGCAGTCGACATGTTGGTCCTTCCGGATCACTTACAAGACCCTCGACGATCTCTCACGATCATACGAGTGGTTGCGCGCTGGCGACAGCCGCGCTCGCGCGTCGCAGGCGTGCGGGATGCAAGACGGGCCCCGCGCACGCGTGCGTGGGGCCCGTCTCACGGGGTGGGATCAGCGCTGGATGGCCTTGACCTCGAGGAAGTCCTCGAGACCCAGGACGCCACCCTCGCGGCCGATACCCGACTGCTTGTAGCCACCGAAGGGGGCGGCGGGGTTGAATGCACCGTCGTTGACCGACACCTGACCGGTGCGGATGCGGCGTGCCACCGCGATCGCGCGGTCCTTGTCGCCCGACCAGACGCCACCCGAGAGGCCGAAGGCCGAGTTGTTGGCGATGCGCACGGCGTCGTCCTCGTCCTTGTAGCCGATGATCGACAGCACGGGGCCGAAGATCTCCTCCTGTGCGATGGTCATGTTCTCGTCGACATTGCTGAAGACGGTGGCGCCGACGTAGTGGCCGGTCTCGCGACCGTGCTCGCGGCCGTCGAGCACCAGGGTTGCGCCTTCGGCGACGCCCTTCTCGATGTAGCTCTCGACGATCTTGCGCTGGCCGCCGCTGACGAGCGGGCCCATGCGCACGCCCTCCTCGTCGGGTGCACCGATCGTGAACTGCTCCGCGACGGCCTTGGCGATCGCGGTCGCCTCGTCGATGCGGTCGTGCGGGACGAGCATGCGGGTGAGCGCCGAGCAGGTCTGACCCGTGTTGCCCATGCACTTGGCGACACCGTCTGCGACGGCGGTCTGGAAGTCAGCGTCATCGAGGATGATCATTGCCGACTTGCCACCGAGCTCGAGCGAGACCTTCTTGACGGTCTCGGCCGCGACGATCGAGACGCGCTTACCGGCACCGTTCGAGCCCGTGAACGAGATCATGTCGATGTCGGGGTGCGAGGAGATCGCCTCGCCGATGACCGAGCCGCGACCGCTGACGAGGTTGAACACACCTGCCGGCAGGCCGATCTCGTCGAAGATATCGGCGAGCGCGTACGAGATGAACGGCGCCTCGACACTGGCCTTGAGCACGACCGTGCAGCCCGCGGCCAGTGCGCCGCCGACCTTCAGGACGATCTGGTGCAGCGGGTAGTTCCAGGGCGTGATCGCGCCGACGACGCCGACAGGCTCGCGCACGATCAGCGAGTTGCCGATCTCTTCGTCGTCGAACGAGAAGTTGGCGGCCAGATCGGCGAAGATGCCGAGGTTGGTCATCGGCAGGCCGATCTGCACCCGCTGCGCCATCCAATCAGGCGAGCCGAGGTCCTGTGAGACGAGTGCGGCGAGCTCGGGCAGACGCGCCATCAGGAGCTCCTGCGTCTTCTTCAGGTATGCGCCGCGCTCTGCGCCGGGCAGTGCCGACCATGCGGGGAACGCCGCGACGGCGGCCTCGACCGCACGGTCGACGTCGCCCGGGGTGCCGGACACGATGGTGCCGAGAAGCTCCTCCGTGCTGGGGTTGAAGACCTCGATGAGCTCCGTGCTCTCGGAGTCGACCCAAGCTCCATTGATGTAAATCTGATTCCGGTTAGCTACGTTGCCCACCGATTCACCTCCGTGTGATGTCGGCGTATCGAAGGCAGGAGCCTCCGGGTCTGCCGGGGTTGTCGCGATATCAACCACCATGGTTGTTGTGGTGCAATCTTAGAGTTATGTTCTAGTGCATGGCAATGTCGCCATGCCCGATGCAGCGTCGCTGCACCGCAGGGGAGCCCACCAGCGGTGCGGCGCCTCACACACGAAAGTCAAGGACGACGAGCGATGAGCATTTTGGTTCCCAACGGTGTGAACACTCCCGAGATCATGCGCACCGAGCTGACCGATCGGCAGCGCGAGGCGCGTGCGCGCATTTATGCGATGCCGCTCGAGGCGCTGGATCCGGCGAACGCGAGCGAGTTCGAGAACGAAACCATGTGGTGGAAGTTCGAACGCCTGCGCGCCGAGCAGCCCGTGCATTTCACCTCGGCCGAGCAGAGCGCGTACGGCGCGTACTGGTCGGTGACCAGGTGGGATGACATCATCAAGGTCGACACCGACGCCGAGACGTTCTCTGCGGTCGCCGGCATCGCGCTCTCGCGCACGCCGCAGACGGCGTCGGTACTCACCCAAGGCGACGACCTGTCGCCCGAAGAGCTCGAAGCGGCGAAGCAGCGCGGGGTTCCTTCGCTGCTGAATATGGATCCGCCGGAGCACGGGCTGCACCGCGGCTCGGTCTCCGAAGGTGTCTCGCCGGCGAACATCGCGGCGCTCGAGCCGCTCGTTCGTGAGCGCATCGGCAAGATCCTCGATGACCTGCCGATCGGTGAGGAGTTCGACTGGGTCGACAGGGTCTCGATCGAGCTCACCGCGATGACGCTGGCGACGCTGTTCAATTACCCGCAGGAGCGTCGCCGCGAGCTGACCTACTGGTCGGACGTGATGAGCTCGGCGCCAGGCCCGGGGCAGGTGAATGAGACGCTCGAGGAGAAGATCGCCGACCAGAAGAACTTCCTCGCGATGATCGCGCAGCTGTACAAAGCGCGCGGCGAGGCCGAGCCGGCGAGCGACTTCATGTCACTGATGGCCCACAGCCCGAACTCGAAGAATTTCACGCCCGCCGAGATCTACGGCAACAGCGTCGTGCTGCTCGTCGGTGGCAACGACACGACCCGAAACACCCTGACGGGATCCGTGTACGCGCTCGACCGAAACCCCGCGCAGTTCCAGAAGCTGAAGGAGAATCCCAAGCTCATCCCGAGCATGGTGGCCGAGACGATCCGCTGGCAGACGCCGCTGTCGCACATGACCCGCCGGGCGACGCGGGACGTGGAGCTCGGCGGCCAGCTGATCAAGAAGGGGGACCGGCTCGCGCTCTGGTACGTCTCGGGCAACCGCGACGAGGAGAAGATCGAGCAGCCGAACGAGTACATCATCGATCGGAAGAACCCTCGTCAGCACCTCTCGTTCGGCTTCGGTGTGCACCGGTGCCTGGGCAATCGCATCGCGGAGTTGCAGTTGCGGCTCACGTGGGAGGAGATCCTCAAGCGGTTCCCTGAGATCAAGGTGATCGGCAATCCGGTGCGCGCGTTCAACGGGTTTGCGAAGGGATACGAGGCCATGACGGTCGTCATTCCGTCACGCTACGAGGCGCTTGCCGAGTAGCGGCCGCGCAGTCCGAACAGAAGGCGGGTGGTGTCAAGTACTTGACAACACCCGCCTTTTGCTCGTTGATTGGAAGGAGATTCGACGAGAAGCACAGTTCCGCCCGCCACCGGGGTGGCCCGGGGTCACGAGCCCCACGCTCCGGGCGGGCCATGCAGGTTGAACATCCAGCAGGTCAAGGAGGACATGCGATGAGTACATTGGCACCGAACGAGGTCTATCCGATCGTTACGAAAGACGGTCGGCTGAGCGATGAGCAGCTGGCCGCCCGCGAGCGCATCTATGCAGCGCCGCTGCACACGCTCAACCCGGGGGATCCCGCCGCATTCGAAAATCAGGAGATGTGGTGGAAGTTCGAGCGGCTCCGTGCCGAAGACCCCGTCCATTACACGCCAGAGGAGAACACGGAGCACCGGGCGTACTGGTCGTTGACCAAGTGGGACGACATCGTCGCCGCGGACACTGACCCGATTCGGTTCTCGAACGAGACGACACCCTCGTTGACCCTCCCGGGGTCGAGCCTTGCAGTGTTGCGCACGCTGCCGGCGGACGCCACACCCGAGCAGATCCGTGAGGCAGAGATCCGGGGGATCCCATCGCTGCTGAGCATGGATGCGCCCGCGCATGGGATTCACCGCGGCGCGGTCGCAGAAGCCGTGTCACCGGCGAACCTGGCCATCTTCGAACCGCTGATCCGCGAGCGCATCGGCAAGATCCTCGATGACCTGCCGATTGGTGAGGAGTTTGACTGGGTCGACCTGGTGTCGAAGGATCTCACCGCCACCACGCTCGCCACGCTCTTCGGCTACCCGCAGGAGCGTCGCCGGGACCTCGTGTACTGGTCGGACGTTGCGACCACGCTCCCGGCCCCGGGAGCGCTGGTGGAGACGCACGAGGAGAAGGACCGCATCATGCAGGAGTTCTTCGACATGTTCCGGCAGCTCGTCGAGGAGCGGAGCACCCAGGAGCCGGGTGCCGACTTCATCTCGCTCATGGCGCATAGCCCGCACATGAAGACCTTCACGCCGATGGAGATCCAGGGCGACGCGGGTGTGCTGCTGATCGGTGGCAACGACACCACGCGAAACACCCTCTCGGGCTCGGTGTACGCGCTGAACATGTTCCCCGAGCAGAACCGCATGCTGAGGGAGAACCCGAAGCTCATCCCGAACATGGTCGCTGAGACGATCCGCTGGCAGACCCCGCTCTCGCACATGTCGAAGCGTGCGACCGAGGACTTCGAGTTCGGCGGCAAGCAGATCAAGAAGGGCGACAAGATCGTGCTCTGGTACGTCTCGGGCAACCGCGACGAGGAGAAGATCGAGAATCCGAACGAGTACCGGATCGACCGGAAGAACCCGCGTCAGCACCTCTCGTTCGGTTTCGGCATCCACCGTTGCCTCGGCAACCGCCTCGCGGAGCTGCAGCTGCGGCTCACGTGGGAAGAGATCCTCAAGCGCTTCCCCGAGATCAACGTGATCGGCGAACCGGAGCGCAGCTACAGCAACTTCGTGAAGGGCTACGAGACCATGACCGTGGTGATTCCTCGTCGCTTCGATTAAAAACCGATAACAATTCGGTTTCTCTGCACAGTACCGCGCCCCGATGTGGCAAGGTGCTGTGCAGAGTCATTTGTTCGCGAGTCAAGGAGGACACGCCCATGAGCCTGATCGCACCCACCGAGATTCATCCGGGGTCCCGCGGGGCCACCGAGATGAGCGATGAGCACCGCGCCGCGCGCGACCGCATCTACGCGATGCCCCTCGACGAGATTGATCCCGCTGATCGCGAGTCGTTCGAAAACGAAGAGATGTGGTGGAAGTTCGAGCGCCTGCGCGCCGAGCAGCCAGTGCACTACACGCCCGCCGACAAGAGTCCGCACGGCGCGTACTGGTCGATCACCAAGTGGGACGACATCGTCCGCATCGACACCGACCCCGTGCTCTTCTCGAATGAGACGTCGGTATCGATCCTGCTGCCCGGCTCGAACCCGTCCCTGATTCGCATGGCGGGGCCGAACGCGACGCCCGAGCAGATCCGTGCCGTCGAAGACCGCGGCCAGCCATCGCTGCTGAGCTTGGACCCGCCCGCGCACGGCATTCACCGTGGCGCGGTCGCCGAAGGCGTCTCGCCCAGTGCGCTGGCCGACTTCGAGCCGCTCATCCGTGAGCGCATCGGCAAGATCCTTGACGAACTGCCCATCGGCGAGGCCTTCGACTGGGTCGACAAGGTCTCGATGGAGCTCACCGCGATGACGTTGGCGACGCTGTTCGATTACCCGCAGGAGAAGCGTCGTCAGCTGACCTACTGGTCGGACGCGCTGACCACCCTCCCCGCGCCCGGTCGCATCGTCGAAACGCTCGAGGAGAAGGACGCGATCCAAGTCGAGTTCTTCACGACCATGAAGAACCTCATCGATGAGCGTCGTGACAAGCCACCGGCGGGAGACTTCCTCTCGCTGATGGCACACAGCCCGCACACCAAGGAGTTCACCGACGCCGAGATCCAGGGTGACGTCAGTGTGCTGCTGATCGGCGGCAACGACACGACCCGCAACACGCTGACGGGCTCCGTGTACGCGCTCGACCGCAACCCGGAGCAGTGGGAGAAGCTCAAGGCCAACCCCTCGCTGATTGCCAAGATGGTCCCCGAGACGATCCGCTGGCAGACGCCGCTGGCGCACATGATGCGCAAGGCGAAGGAAGACGTCGAGGTGAACGGCCAGCTCATCAAGAAGGGCGACCGCATCGCGCTCTGGTACGTTTCGGGCAACCGCGACGACACGAAGCTCGACCGCCCCAACGAGTACATCATCGACCGGAAGAACCCGCGTCAGCACCTCTCGTTCGGCTTCGGCATCCACCGCTGCCTCGGCAACCGCTTGGCGGAACTGCAGCTGCGGCTCACCTGGGAAGAGATTCTCAAGCGCTTCCCGGAGATCAACGTCGTGAGCGAGCCCGTGCGCAGCCACAGCAACTTCGTGAAGGGCTACGAGTCGATGATGGTCGTCATCCCCAGCCGCTACTGACCGCCCGCACCCGCGGGGCACACGCATCTGCGGCATGGGGCCGTCATCGGAGACATGCCGCAGATGCGTTCTTGCTATCATCAATCCAGTTTTTGGCGCCAGCACGGCGCCAGAAGCCCCGACAAAGGAGTCTCAATTGGCAAAGATCACGTTCAACCTCGAGGATGGCTCGGCGCAGACCATCGACGCTGAAGATGGCGAGTTTCTGATGCAGGAGGCCGTGAATAATGCGGTTCCCGGTATCGATGGTGACTGTGGTGGTGTTGCGTCGTGCGCGACGTGCCACGTGTATGTCGAGCCGGAGTGGCTTGCGGCGACG
>Ga0116180_1000194_pt1 | contig 58959 bp, 48 predicted proteins | sample AD_UKC073_MetaG_FD_89804 | JGI IMG/M metagenome (GOLD analysis project Ga0116180, IMG submission 89804) | Active sludge microbial communities of municipal wastewater-treating anaerobic digesters from USA - AD_UKC073_MetaG | ecosystem: Engineered > Bioreactor > Anaerobic > Digestate | place: USA... | reverse complement strand
CCCGCCGTTACGCTGCACCACCAGATCGAGAATCACGGGCTGTGGCCGGTGGAGCTTGCGCCGTGGGCTATCACGCAGCTTGCGCTTGGCGGCATCGCCGTCCTGCCGCAGCGAGTCGGCCCGGTTGACGAGGCCGGGCTGCTGCCCAATCGCCAGCTTGTGCTGTGGCCCTACACAAGCTGGCGCGACCCTCGCCTGCACCTCGCCGATGACCTGATTGTGATCGAGGCCACGCCCGCGCTGCCGCCGGTGAAGGTGGGCTACCTCAACACGCGCGGCTGGCTGGGCTACTTCCGCGCGGGGACGTTCTTCCTCAAGCGGCTGCCTGCACCGTCAGGCGACCCCTACCCCGATTTTGGCTGCAACGCAGAGGTCTACTGCAACGACGAGTTCATTGAGCTGGAGTCGCTCGGCCCGCTGACGCGCGTGGAGCCCGGCCAGCGCGTGACGCACGTCGAGACGTGGGAGGTGTACCGGGTCGGGGAGCAGCCCACGCCGGGCAGCGCGCGCGAGGCGATTGATCGGCTGGGACTGGGGTTGTAGCCGCTCACCCCCCGCCATCCCAGGCGAACGGCAGCGGACGCCAGGTCTGTGTGTCCGGGTCGTAGCGCCCCAGCCCGATAACGTCGTCCCGGTGCGCGGTGTAGAATTGCCGCATCTCCTCCAGCGCCTCGGGCTGCATGGTCCTGAACTGGCGGAAGTGCCCGCGCCGGTTGAACAGGTGATCGTATACCACGTGCCGCCACTGCCGCCGCTCCAGGTAGGTGATCGGGCTGACGGTAAAGTACAGGTCGCGCAGCGTGAGCAGCGGCGGGCAGGCCCCGGCCACCCCCGGCTTGTTGTTGCCAATGAGGATATCCACCGCGTCGAGTGGGCGGCCATAATAGACGGCGGCCATTTCCTGCCGGGTGGGCGGCTGGCCTGTCTCCGCGAGGCGGCGCTGCACGAGCGGTACGACGGCGGGCGGGATGTGCGCGTCCGGCACGAACCAGATCAGCCAGCGCTCGCGCCCGGCGGTCTCTTCCTCGATCTGCGCAAACGGCCCGGAGAGGTCCACCGCGCCCAGCTCGCCGAAGATGCGGCCCCAGTCACCCCGGAACAGCACGCCGATGTCGTACCCGTCGTAGATGCGGCGGGTGTGCTCATCGACCAGCATCCGGTACGACCAGCGCATGTTCTCAAGGTAGGCTGGGTCGCGGCGAGCCTGCCCGCCGCCGAAGCCGACGATGAACAGCGTGCGGACGCCGTCGGCGAAGATCATGTCGGCTATCTCAAGTGTGCGTTGGATGACGCGCCGCCCGTAGTGCTCGAACTGCTGCCGCGTGTCGTAGCCTTCATGGGCGTTGCCGTGCTCCAGAAAATACCAGCGTGACGTGCCGCTCGTCGAGAGCGTGACGGTCTTGTCACGCAGCAGGGGAATTATGTGCTCGGAGGGCCACTCTAGGAAGTCGGCGAGTAGGGGCGCTGTCGAGGGCGTTCCGGCTGAGAGAGCGTGCTCAGTCATATCGTCGGGCGCCTTTCACGGTTGCAGATCCGCGCGGCGGCTCAGGCCGCGCGCCATGCCTCTCAATGCGCGAGAGCATTGCATGGTCTATAATATGCCTGCCATTGTACTACAGTTATCGGCAATGGCGTTATGCCGGCTGAGGGAATGCCTCGTGCATTCTTGCCGCCCGAATTTGTCGGTTTTTATCCGGGCGGATGATGCGGGTGGCGCGGTTGCTCGTCGCTTCGTGCTATCGAGCCGTGGCGGCTGCCCAATCTTGTTGTGATCAAACTTATGACATCTTACCCGGAATCCCAGCCATCGACCCCTGCTGCTGAGAGCAAGAACGCCGCCCACCACAGCATCTGGGACATACTGCTTGATTCTGCCGGGACGCTTGAGAAAGCAGAGGAGCGGCGCGAACAGCGCCTGCTCTCGACGCTGCTGATCTTCCTGATCTTGCAGGCCATCCTGGGCGTCATCTTCGTGCTGATTGCCGATACCTCCGTCCCGCCGTTGCGGAACCCCTTCCTGTATGTCGCAATCGTCACAATCCAGTCGTTCGTCGTCGCCTACTGGCTGTCCCGCAGCTCGCGCTATCGTCTTGGCGCGGCGATTGTGATCGCCAGCCTGCCGGTTTTTATCTACGCGGCGGTGCTGACGATCAGCAGTTCGACCGCCAGCCGGACGGAACTGCTCATCTGGCTCGTCATGGCGATCCTGATCGGCAGCATGTTCTTCCCGGTAAAGGTAATGAGCGCCTACACGGTGGCGAGCCTGTGCATCGTGTTGAGCCTGCCGATCGTCTCGCCTGACATCACCTATCACTCCATCCTTGTGCCGTTTATCTTCATTGCCATTCTCTCGACGATGGTGCTCGTCTGGGCGCGGCACCGCAACCTGGTCGAGCGCGACCGCCAGACGGAGCTGGCCGAGAGCGAGATGCGCTACCGCACCCTGCTGGAAACCAGCTTCGACGGCATCATCTTCCATGACAGCGAGACGCTGTTCGAGGCCAATACCGGTTTTGCGCGGATGTTCGGCTACGAGGTGGAGGAAGTGCGCGGGATGCCGCTCTCCGCGTTTGCCGTGCCCGACAGCGGCAACCGTGCGATTGCACAGGCGATTCTGGAGGGCGTGAAGCAGGTCCACGAGACGCGAGGCGTCCGGCGAGACGGCACGGTCTTTGATATTGAGGTGGTGGGTCGCGTGCAGCCCTGGCGGGGTCGGCTCGTGCAGATGACGGCGGTGAGGGATATCAGCGAGCGCAAGCGGGCGGAGAGCGCCGAGCGCAACCAGCGCCTGCTGGCCGAGGCCCTGCGCGATACCGCCGCTTTGCTCACCAGCACGCTCGACCTCGATGAGGTGTTTGACCGCATCCTCACCAACATTGGGCATGTCGTACCGCACGACGCGGCGAACATCATGCTGATCGACGGGAGCGAGGTGCATGTCGTGCGCTGCACCGGCTATGAGGAGCGCGGGCTGGGTGAGTTGATGCGCTCGTTCCGCGTCTCGCTTGACGAACTACCGCTCCTGCCCCAGATGCTCGTTACCGGCGAGCCGGTTGCCGTCCCCTACACCGATCATGAGATGAGATGGGCAGAGCGCGACTCACAGCCCTGGATTCGCTCCTACGTCGGCGCGCCAATCCGCCTGGAGGGCAAGGTCATCGGCTTCATCAACCTTGACAGCGCGACGCCCGGCTTTTTCACGCAGACGCACGCCGAGCACCTGCAAACCTTCGCCGACCAGTCCGCCGTTGCCATCCACAATGCGCGGCTGTACCGCGAGCTTGAGACATACAGCGAGCGCCTTGAACAGGCGGTCAGGGAGCGCACGGCGGAGTTGAGCCGCACGAAGGAGCGGGTTGAGGCGATTCTGAACAACAGCCCCGACGCCATCCTGCTGCTCTCGACCGAGGGGCTTATCCGCGTTGGCAACCCGGCGTTCTCCCAGATGTTCGGTTACCACATCGACGACGTGTTTAACCAGCACCCATCCCTGCTGGTGACGGAGTTCTGCGCCAAGCGGCTGACGGCGGCGGTGAGCGCGGTCATCACCGACTGCCGCGCCCGCCGTCTGGAACTCACCGCCCAGCGCCGGGACGGCTCGACGTTCGATGTGGACATCGCGCTCGCGCCGATCTCCGAGCACAACACCATTGACGGTGTGGTGTGCAGCCTGCGCGACATCAGCGCGCTCAAAGAGGTCGAGCGCATGAAGGACGCCTTCGTGTCGAACGTGTCGCACGAGTTGCGCACGCCCATCACCAACCTGAAGCTTTATCAGAAGATGCTGGCGCTCAACCAGCGGCCTGAGAAGCACGCAGACTACCTCAATACGCTGGAGCGCGAGACGCAGCGGCTTTCGCGCATTATCGAAGACCTGCTCCAGCTTTCCCGGCTGGATCAGCAGCGGAATATGCTCACCACCGAGCCGGTTGACCTCAACCGGCTGGTCCAGCAGCACGTGATCGACCGGCGGTTGTTTGCGGAGGCGCAGCAGGTGCATCTGAGCGCCGAGCAGCTAGCCGACGTGCCGCCCATCCCCGCCGACGAGGGGCTGCTCGGCCAGGTGTTGAGCATCCTGCTGACCAACGCCATCAACTACACACCGCCGGGCGGCAAAGTCTGCATTGCGACGCACGCCCGCGAGGCGGCTGGTAAGCTCTGGGTGGGCTTCACGGTCAGCGACACCGGGCCGGGCATCCCGGAGGAGGAGCAGCCGCACGTCTTCGAGCGCTTCTTCCGGGGGAAAACCGGGATGGAGTCCGGAGCGCCCGGCACGGGACTGGGGCTTGCCATCGCCAAGAGCATCGTGGAGCAGTACCAGGGCGAGATCGGCTTTGAGTGCCGCGAGGCGCCTGAAACCGGCACGACGTTCTCGGTGTGGCTCCCTCTTGACGGCGATAAGTAGCCCTGAGCCGCATCAGCATAAAGAGAGGCGGGCGCCCCGTTCGACGCCCGCCTCTTTGCATGTTCCCCTGGAATTTGCAGGGTACGCCCCTGAGGGAAACTCTAGGCCGGTGTACGCTCCTGCTCGGCGATGCGCTGCGCCTCGCGGATCATCTGGCTCGTGTAGCCCCACTCGTTGTCGTACCAGCTCAGGATCTTCACCATGTTTCCATCCACAACCTGCAGCATCGGCAGGTCGATGATCGCCGCGTGGGAATTGCCGAGGATGTCGGACGAGACAAGCTCGTCATCCGAGGCCTCCACGATACCCTTGTAGCGACCGTTCGCCTCCTCGATGAAGACCTGGCGTAGCTCTTCGATGGTGGTATTACGCGACAGCAGGACGGTGATGTCGGCAATGGAGCCGCTCGGCACCGGCCCGCGGATGGAGAGACCGTCGAACTTGCCCTCAAGCTGCGGCAGCGCCTTCGATGCCGCGACTGCCGCGCCGGTGGTCGTCGGCACGAAGTTCGCCGCGCCCGCACGGCCACGCCGCCACTTCTTCGCGGGGCTGTCCACAATCGCCTGCGATGAAGTGTAGGCGTGAATGGTTGTCATGAGGGCCTTTTCGACGCCAAAGTGACGGTCGAGGATTTCCATGACCGGGGCGGTGGCGTTGGTCGTGCAGCTTGCGCACGACAGGATGTTAACGCCGCCGTCAGGCCGGTTCACGCCGTGGACGACGGTCGGGAAGTCCTTATCCTTCGCGGGCGCGGAGAGGATGACCCACTTCGCGCCTGCCTCAGCGTGCTTCTGCAGGTCTTCACGCTTGGTGAAAACACCCGTGCTCTCGAACACGATCTCGACGTTCATCTCCTTCCAGGGGAGCTGCGAGGGGTCGCGCTCCTGCAGGAAGCGTATGCGACGCTCGCCGTCGATCACGAGGTCGTTCCCGTCGAGCTCTACCGTCCGGTTATAGCGCCCGTAGACGGTGTCATACTTAAGCAGATAGGCAATATTCGCGGGGTCGGCGATGTCGTTGACGGCGACCAGTTCAAGCTCAGGGGTGTCCATCAAAATCTTGAACGCCGCGCGGCCAATCCGCCCCATGCCGTTAATCGCGACTCTCGTTGCCATAGCTGTGTACCTCCTCGGCTTCCAACACTATCGCTATCGTGATTTAAGTGAACTGACACACACAATCCCCGCGAATGGCGAAGACGTCGTCGCTCCCGGAGTTTGCAGCGCACACTGATCATATCGTTCCGGCTGCCCGGAGTCAGGGGGAATCCGGTAGTAAAGGGTTGACAACACCCCTACCTGCTGTTATCCTCATCTGCAAGTTAAAAACCGAATAGTGCAGCACCCCTTTTATCCAGAGAGGTGGAGGGACCGGCCCTGTGAAGCCTCGGCAACCAATCGCGCTTGAGAACGCGCGATATGGTGCCAATTCCGGCAGAAAAAATTTCTGGAAGATGAGAGGGATGTGGTTACGTGCACGCAATCGTAAACACAGATCCTTCTCATGCTGAGAAGGATTTTTTTGTTGCCCCGGGGGAGGCTGCGCCAAGTGTTGAGGAGAGACCGATGACTAACTCGAATGGCCGTACATTCCAGTTCGAAACCCTGGCCCTGCACGCCGGATACGAGCCCGACCCGACGACCGGCGCGCGCGCCGTGCCGATCTACCAGACCACTTCCTACCAGTTCAGGAACACGGATCACGCGGCGGCGCTCTTTGCCCTGCAGGAACCGGGCAACATCTACACGCGCATCATGAACCCCACCACCGACGTGTTCGAGCAGCGCATCGCCGCGCTGGAGGGCGGCATTGGCGCGCTGGCAACGGCTTCGGGCCAGGCGGCGGAAACGCTCGTCATCACGACGCTGTGCTCAAGCGGCGACGAGATCATCTCCTCCAGCGGGCTGTACGGCGGCACGTATACGCTGTTCTCGCAGAGCCTCGCCCGGCTGGGCATTACCACCCGCTTTGTGACGGATAACGACCCCGCATCGTTTGAGGCGCAGATCACCGACAAGACGAAGCTCATCTACCTGGAGACGCTCGGCAACCCCCGGCTGGACGTCCCCGACTTTGAGGCCATCGCCGAGGTCGCGCACCGGCATGGCATCCCGGTTGTGTGCGACAACACGTTCGCTACACCGGTGCTGTGCCGCCCGTTCGATCACGGCGTGGATATCGTCGTCCACTCGACGACAAAGTGGATCGGCGGGCACGGCCTGAGCATCGGCGGGGTGATTGTGGACAGCGGCAATTTCGACTGGGAGGCGAGCGGTCGCCATCCGGGCCTCACCGAGCCGGAGCCGGCGTATCACGGCGCGGTGTTCACCGAGGTAGCGGGCAGAGCGGCCTTCATCACGCGGGCGCGCGTCGTCGGCCTGCGCGACCTCGGCGCCTGCCAGTCGCCCTTCAACAGCTTCCTGAACATCGTCGGGCTGGAGACGCTCTCGCTGCGGATGCAGCGCCACGTCGAGAATGCCCAGGCGGTTGCCGAGTACCTGGAGGCGCACCCGGCGGTCGAGTGGGTGAACTACCCCGGCCTGCCCAGCCACGAGAGCTACGAGCTGGCGCAGAAGTACCTGCCGAAGGGGGCAGGCGCGGTGCTGGGCTTCGGCATCAAGGGCGGGCGCGAGGCAGGCCGCACCTTTATCGATAACCTCAAGCTGTTCTCGCACCTGGCGAACGTCGGCGATGTGCGCTCGCTGGCCATCCACCCGGCGACCACCACGCACCAGCAGCTCAGCCCGGAGGAGCAGGCGGCGACCGGCGTGACGGATGATTACATCCGGCTGGCGATTGGCATCGAGCACATCGATGACATCCTGTGGGACCTCGACCAGGCGCTGCGCGTGGCGAGCGGCGAGAAGATCTTCGCGACGCACTGAGGGTATCGGGAGCGTATGGCGTATGGCCCGCGCCCGCCGGGCGCTCTATGGTCTGTGGCTTATAGCTCGCTGCGCTCGCTCTAGCGGCTTGCCATAGCCATAGGCCATACGCCATCTATCCCACGAGTTAACCAGAGACAGGCACCATGCTTCACATCCCGAACTACCGAACACGAACGTCGATACCGACCCCGCGTCGCCGGGTTGAGCCGGGGTCGGTCGGCGTGGTGCGGCGGCAGATCGCCCGTTTTGACGAGCCGCTCACGCTGCGCTCCGGCGGGGTACTGCCGTACTTCCAGCTAGCCTATGAGACATACGGCACGCTGAACGCCGACCGCTCGAACGCCATCCTGATCTGTCATGCGCTGTCCGGCGACGCGCACGTGGCGGGCTACCACACGCTCGACCCCGACGAGAAACCCGGCTGGTGGGACGACGCCGTCGGGCCGGGTAAGATGTTTGACACAAACCGCTTCTTCGTGATCTGCTCGAACGTGATCGGCGGCTGCCAGGGCAGCACCGGCCCGTCGTCGCTCGCGCCGGATGGCAAGCCCTACGCGCTGCGCTTCCCGGCCATCACGATTGCGGACATGGTCGCCGCGCAGCGCCGCCTGCTCGATCGCCTCGGCATTGAGCGGCTGTTCGCCGTGGCGGGTGGAAGCATGGGCGCGATGCAGGCGCTCCAGTGGGCGGTCGAGACACCGGAGCGGGTGCGGAACCTCGTGTTCCTCGCCAGCACACCGCGCTCGTCTGCCCAGCAGATTGCTTTCAACGAGACGGGGCGGCAGGCTATCTATGCCGACCCCAACTGGAACGAAGGCAACTACTACGGCGGGCCGATCCCGGCGAGCGGGCTGGCGGTGGCGCGGATGCTGGCGCACATCACGTACATGAGCGAGTTGTCGCTCGACCGCAAGTTCGGGCGCAACCTGCAATCACGCGAGACGCTGGCCTACACGTTCCGCGAGCCGGAGTTTGCCGTCGAGAGCTATCTGGCCTACCAGGGGCGCAAATTCGTCGAGCGGTTCGACGCGAACAGCTACCTGTACATCACCAAGGCCATCGATTACTTCGATATCACGGCGGACTACGGCTCGCTGCGGGCGGCGCTCCAGCGCATCGAGGCGAACTCGCTGATTGTGAGCTTCTCCAGCGACTGGCTCTACCCGGCAGAACAGATGCTGGAGATGGTCGAGGTGCTGGAGGACCTGGGGCGGCCTGTCGAGTATCACCACATCGACGCGCCGTTCGGCCACGACTCGTTCCTCGTGGAAGTGGATCGCATGGAGGAAGTGGTCGGCGGTTACCTCAGCCGGGTGTGGGAGGAGGGGTAGAGAACTCCTCGCCCGGACGCAGCTTTGTTGCAACGATCCTACAGGTAGGGGCAGGTCGTGATGCGCGATGCTCCACGTCACCGCATCATCAGACCTGCCCCTACAGAGTCTGTTTGTAATGCAACCAGCTGCGCCCTCAATCCGCCGGGCTGGGCTGGTGGGTGTAGACCGGCATCACGCCGAGGCGGGTGAGCGCCCGCATGGCTGCGTGCCGCGTCGCCTCAACGATGTTGTCCGGGCGGAACAGCGTCTTGCCGATCCAGAAGCGCTCGACAGGCCGCTGGTCGGCAGTGGCGGCGAGGAATCGGCCCGCCCGTTCCAGCGCGGTCCGGTCCGCCAGCAACCCGTGTTGCTCCGCGCTGACCAGCCCCAGCACGCAGTGGGCAGTTTCCTCAATGGTGCTCCGCTCGAACCAGCCCCAGCCCCCGTCCTCGCGCTGCCGCTCGACGATCAGCGCCGCGCACTCCCGCGCGACGCCATCTTTCCACCCCGCAAAGGCTGGGATGGCCCGCGAGAGCGAATAGAACGGCGAGTAGTGCCACTTGTCGTCAAAGCTGCCGTCCTCATGGCGGTGCTCAAGCAGCCACGCGGCGAGGCGCTCCGCCTTGTCGCGATGCGGGAAGCCCGGCTGCGTGCGCAGCGCGGTCAGCCCGTGAATGTTCGCCGATACCGACGAACTGCGTTCGTCAAGGTAGGACAGGAAGTGCGTGTTGTTCCAGAAGGCGAGCGCGGCATCCTCCGGTGGGGCGACGCCCGCCCAGGTCAGCACGGTGAAGCCCACGAGCGTGTCGTCGCCGTCGTTTACCGGGAAGTAATCGCTGGAGGACAGGCCCGGCTCGCCGAGCACCCACGACGCGCGGATGGCCTCGACAAGCTGGCGTACCTGAGGGTCAGCCGGGGAGAAGCCGCCCCGCCTGTAGCTGTCCGCCATCCAGACCCGTTCGTAGACTTCTGCGGGCCAGCAGAACGGCGCGGAGCCGTTGCCCAGCCTCAGCACGTTTTCGAGATAGCGCGCGGCACGCGGCGAGTCGAGGCCCGCGCCGCGCCGGGCGCGCAGGTAGGCGGCAGTGGCGGCGGTCGAGGTGCCGATCGAGCCGTCGTCGCCGAGGATCGAGTCGTCGAGCAGCGCGAGGTGCGCTTCAGGCAGCATCTCCAGGCTGAACCACCACGCACGCGGCTGGCGCGGGTCTACCTCCAGCCGCTCGATCAATGCGAGCTTCTGGCGGCTGATGTGCTCAACCGGCTCCCACTCACGCAGGGGCAGCTCCGCCTCGTACTGCGGCAGGAGCATCGAGCGGAGGCGCGGCAGCAGCAGTTCAAAGCCGACCGGCTCGTGCGGCTCGCCCGCCAGATCGCGCGCGTACCTGCGCAGCGCCCGCAGACCGCGCTGGATCGCACATTGCGCCTGGCCGGATGGGTCGGGCCAGGCGCTCAGCGCGGCAATGGCTGCCGCCGTTGAGATCGTGCGCTCGTGCGCGTAATAAATGTGAGGGGCTCCCCAGCCCCCGTCGGGAAGCTGGTGGTGAAGGAGGAAGTCGACCGCCTGAGGCCACGCCGGGCGGCTCGGCTCTCCCAGATCGGGAACCATCGCCAGCCAGGCGGTGCTGTATGCGTCTGAGGCCATCCACCCGGAGAGTGCCGGCGTCGAGTAGGGAGCGTCCCGTTCCATGTTGTGATCCTGGATGTTGGGGTTTAGATTGCAGCAGGGTAAGGTCCGGTTTGTAATAGCTAGTATACACCACCTTCAGGCAATGCAAACCGATCACTCCGCCGCACCACAACTACGCCACAATCATGCCATAGACGTGTAAGAGTCCGCGATGGTACTGTGGGTATAGCGAGTGTGAGTGGAGAGCGGCAGGCACACAAAGAGCGCAGTGTGCTGCTGCGCTCCGGTGATAGGTCGAGGTCAGATGGTAGCAGGAGGGGACTAGCGGCGAGCGGCCTCCCACTCGGCAAGCGAGCGGGGCAGCGGGCCAGCGCTCGCGTGGCGGCAGTGCTCCAGCCGCGTGCGGTAGGGCATATGGCTCTGAGGGACTGCCGCCCGCACGAGGGCATACGCTCCGCTGATACTTTCGACCACGCCCCGGCAGACAAAATCGCCATCTTCAGTGAACACATCCACCACGTCGAGCAGGCGAACAGCGGGAGGCGTGTCGGCAACGTTCTGCCGGTAGCGTGCCACGAAGCGCGCGCTGAATGTGCTGATCACGTCATCAGCCGGTGTCCCGTCCTCCATGGTGAGGTCAACCTCCCTGGCCATCTGTGCATGGCCGGCAAGGTCGAGTTCTGAGGATGATAGCATGAATGAAGCTCCCATGGGTGACGCTGATAATACGCTCATCCTATGCCACGATTCAGCGCCGCTGTATGAGGTGTTTCCCCCATTATGTGTACGTTGGCTTCAGCCTCCGCTGATTATAGTGATCGGCGCGGTGCTTGCCGTACTGATAGGCGCGGATTTCATGAATTTTTCATGAAGGCGGGGTTTGGATGCGTTGCGAGAAATCCCTCCCCACTAGTGGGAGGGGCTAAAAAAGACGAGGCTAACCACCGGGGTTAGCCTCGAACTGCCACGCAGCGATCAGAGCGCCGCGGCTACGCAAGCCCCAGCGCCCGCGCAATCCAGGCAATCGTCGTGGTGGTCGCCACGCCGAGGATGATCGGCAGGACCGTCGCGACTGCCGTCCATTTCAAGCTGTTCGTCTCGCGGTAAATGGTCAGGATCGTCGTGCTGCACGGGTTGTGCATCAGGCTGAACAGCATCAGGTTGATGCCCGTGAGCAGCGTCCAGCCGCCCACCCCGACAAGCACCTGAGCCGTCTGGCTCGCCGTGTCGAACTCTGTCATCACGCCCGGTTGCACCCCTGCGACGCCCCCGCCCGCTATCGCGGTGAGCATCAGGATGGTCGGGATGATGATCTCGTTGGCCGGGATGGCGACAATGTAGGCCAGCAGGATCACGCCGTTAAGCCCGATGAACCAGCCGATCGGGTCAAGCCCGCTGACCGCCCACTCGGCGAGGCTCGCGCCCGCTACGTTGATGTTGCCAAGCAGCCAGATCACCGCGCCCGCCGGGGCGGCCATGACCACCGCACGCCACAGCACGATCAGCGTGCGGTCGATGACGGACGTGTACAGCGTTTGCAGCAGGCGGGGCGGGCGGTAGGGCGGAAGCTCCAGGCTGAACGTCGATGCCTCGCCCCTGAGCAGCGTTTTCGACAGCGCCCATGACACCGCGAACGTCATGAACACGCCGAGCATCGCCACGCCGAGCACGGCCAGCATCGAGGCGGTGGCGGACCATGCCGCCGGGACCAGCGCGCCGATGAAGATCGTCGCGATCAGAATCTGCGTGGGCCAGCGCCCGTTGCACAGCGAGAAGTTGTTGGTGATGATGGCAATCAGCCGTTCGCGCGGGCTGTCGATGATGCGCGTGGCGATCACGCCTGCCGCGTTGCAGCCGAAGCCCATTGCCATCGAGAGCGCCTGCTTGCCGTGCGCACCTGCCTTCGCAAAGATGCGGTCCAGGTTGAAAGCCACGCGCGGCAGGTAGCCGAAGTCCTCCAGTAACGTGAACAGCGGGAAGAAGATCGCCATGGGCGGCAGCATCACGCTGACGACCCAGGCCAGCCCCAGGTACACGCCGTCCACGAGGAAGCCCGTCAGCCACCAGGGCGCGCCAATCGCCTCGAAGACGGCGTGCAGGCCGCCGTACACCCAGTCGAGCAGCAGTGTGCCGAGCATCTGCGAGGGAATATTGGCCCCGGCGATGGTCAGCCACAGCACCACGCCGAGCATCAGCACCATGATCGGGAAGCCCCAGACGCGGCTCGTCAGGATGCGGTCAAGCGTGCGATCGAAGTCGAAAGCGCGGTTGTTACCCTCGCTCGTGACGACTTTGTCCGCCACGCGGGCGGCTTCTGCGTAGATGCTCTCGACGTACTTGTCGTGGTAATCGCCGATCTGCTCGCGGAGCGCGCTGGCGCGCGCCAGCAAGTCGTTTACATTCGCTGCCTGCTCGCTCATGCGTGCGCCGCCTCCATCGCCGGGACAGAGCCGGTGCGCTGCCGGGCGACGAGGTCGGCAAGCTCCCCGGTGCGGACTGCCTGCGTGATGCGCTCGTCGCCGTCGAGCAGCCGGATGGCGACCCAGCGCGCGTTCGGCAGGCCGGGATACAGCGCCTCGAGGTGGCGTACCAGATCGCTCACCGCCCGCTCGAACGTCTCATCCGTGATGCGCGCGCGGCGCGGCTTGTTGACCCGCTCCCCGGAGGCGACCTCGGCGACCATCTGCATGAGGTCGTTCATGCCCTCGCCCCGGCGGGCGACCATCGGCACAACCGGCACGCCCAGCTCGCGGGCCAGCCGCCGCGCGTTGATGTCCAGCCCGTGGCGGCGCGCCTCGTCCATCAGGTTCAGCGCGATCACCACGCGGTCGGTGATCTCCAGCACCTGGAAGGCCAGGTTGAGGTTGCGTTCCAGCCGTGTGGCGTCGAGCACGACGATGGTCACATCCGGCTGGCCGAACAGGATGAAGTCGCGGGCGACCTCCTCGTCCTCGCTCGTGGCGAGCAGCGAGTACGTGCCCGGCAGGTCAACGAGCTTGTAGACCTTATCGCCGAACTGCGTCATGCCCTCCATGCGGGTGACGGTCTTCCCCGGCCAGTTGCCGGTGTGCTGGCGCAGCCCGGTCAGGCTGTTGAACACGGTGCTCTTGCCGGTGTTCGGGTTGCCGGCAAGCGCAACCAGGTAATCCCAGTTCCCATCTTTGATGCCAAGCTGCACGAGTTGAGCGTGCGGGCAGGTGGCGCAGCCGGCATGTGGTGGCGTCTGTACAGTGAGTTCGCTCATCGCTTCCGATACTCCTGAATCTCAGCGCTGGTTTTCGGTATCGACTGGCCGGACTACAATATGGCGGGCCTGCTCGTCACGCAGAGCGATCAGCGCCTGGCGAACCCGGTACGAGCGCGGGTCGCCGAGCGGGCTTGCAAACTCGACGGTAACTGCCGTGCCGGGGACAAACCCGAGGTCCATGAGGCGGCGGCGCTGCGGGCCTTCGAGGTCGATGCGGGTAACGTAGGCCCGCTCGCCCGCCCGTAGCTCTGAGAGCCGCCGCTCTGCTGTAGCGGTCCTACTGCTGATCGTCATACGTTTCTCTCTCGTCAATACTTCAAATGTACCAGGTCAAATTTAGGCACGACTAAATTAGATACTACAGGCAGTTCGGTTTGCTGTCAAGGGGCAAAATTCGAGAAAGGGAGTCCGGAATAGATCGGTGGACGGGGGTACTCCTGCCCGGAGAGGAAAGACGACGCCGGTTTGAGCCATCGACGCGGGCAAGTATTGACTCCCGCCCCAAACCTGTGCTACAGTGGCCGAGGTGCTTGAATCCACTGTAGTAGAAAGCGAGGCATATCAGCATGGCAAACAGAGTCTATGTGGCCGCTGCCGTCTGCGGTATGCCTTGCCGCTGCGCTGCATAGCGATTCCCGCGTTCTCTAACTAAGCAGTCACTATAAGCCAGCAGGCAACGGCGTACCGATCCGCTCACCGGGCGCTGAGGTGCGTTCTTCACGCTTGCCTGTTGGCTCTGCGTGCGTTCCCACCCCACGGCTGATCTCAACCGAGCCTCCCGTGCATTGCGCCCCGTGAGCGATCTGACTCACAGGCTTTTTCATGCATTCAACACAGGGAGGGACGGTATGAGAGTCGAAGCGGATCAACAGGTACCGGATGGGAACACACAGAGACTGTATCGCCCGATAGAGAACAAGAGGAAACCTGACAATGAGCCGTCGCTACGACGCTTACGAGCATTACGATAAGTATGAGGATTACGAAGAGTGGTTCGACCCGATGAGGACCGACCGGAAGGCGCGCCGCCGGCGTAAGCCGAAGGCCAACCACGCGCCGAAGAAGCGCAAAGAGGCCATCATCGAGGAACTGGCTGACCATCTCGTCGAACTGGAGGGCGGCTTCAAGCCGACCTACACGCCGTCGCGCTATGAGAAAGCCTGGCTGATCGCGTCGCTCCAGCCGTTCTACGAACAGGCGATCATCACCGACGTGCTGGCGCTGGTGAAGGGTGGCAAGGAAGCGAGTGTGTATCGCTGCGCTGCACACCCCTCCACCGGCGAAACCCTGCTGGCGGCGAAGGTGTACCGCCCACGCATGTTCCGCGAGCTTCGCAACGATAGGCTGTATCGCGAGGGTCGGGGCGTGCTCGATGCGGATGGGCACGACGTGACCGGCGGCCTGCACCGCGACCGCATCATGCGGGCGCTCGGCAAGAAGACCGAGTTCGGCGTGCAGGTGGCGCACACATCGTGGCTGATGCACGAGTTCACCACGCTCAAGACGCTGCACGAAGCGGGCGCGAGCGTGCCGAAGCCCTTCCTCGCCGCCGAGAACGCCATCGCGATGAGCTACCACGGCGACGAAGCGGTCGCCGCGCCGACGCTCAACACCGTGACGCTGGAGCCGCAAGAAGCGCGGCGCGTGTTCGATGAGGTGATGCACACCGTCGAGATCATGCTGGAGCACGGGCTGGTTCATGGCGACCTGTCGGCGTACAACGTGCTGCTCTGGCAGGGCAAGGTCACGGTGATCGACTTCCCGCAGGTGGTGGATGTTCACCGCAACCCGAATGCGGGTGCGCTGCTGCACCGCGACATCACCCGCCTGTGCGAGTACTTCGCCCGGCAGGGGGTAGAGCGAGACGCCGACGCGATCTTCGGCCACCTGTGGCGGCGCTACCTGCGCCGCAACCCGGAGGAAGTGCTCGCCGACCTGTCACGCGCGCCCGGCTGGAGTGAGGGGTAGGGCCTGTACCTGAACCCCCTCCGGCAGGGCTTCGCTTACGCGAACCCCGCCACCTCCCCCTTGCAAGGGGGAGGTGAGCTCCCGCCGGGGCGCTCGGAGGGGGGTTATGCCGTGCGTCTCACGCGCCTGCCCGCTCATACGACACGAAAATCTGCCCGACGCCGTCGAAGGCGTGCGGATCGTAGTACAGTGACCGCAGCCGTAAGTCGGTGGGCGGGTCGAGCGCCGTACCCTCGACGATGCTGGAGAACGGGCTACCCCCCAGCAACCGCCCGGCGAGTGTCAGGTACAGGCGGTCGAGCCGCCGCGCCCCGACCAGCATGTGCATCACCTTTGGCCCGGTCGTCGAGTAGACAAGCCGGTAGCCCCGCTCGGAGAGCGCGCCGACGAGCCGCCCTCCGTCCACGTCCGACTCACCCGCGACGATCACCTCGCCAAGCTGCCGCTCAAGCTCGCGCACGCGCTCCGGGTCGGCGCTGCCCGTCGTAAAGACCAGCACGCGCCGTCCCCCGTCGACCAGCGCCGGGGGGATCGGGAAGCGCAGGCTGCGGCTCACCACGGCGAGGTCCGGCAGCGGTGGGAGGCCCTGCTCCTCCCGCCATGTGCGCAGGTCGGCGAACTGCGGGTCGTCGTACACGCGCAGGATCTCCTGCGCCTGCCCCGTGCCGTAATCCCGCAGATAGCGCCCGCTCGTGATGAGCACGTCTGCCTGCACGGCAAGCTCCTGAAAGAGCCGCCAGTCACGCGGGTTGGCGATCTGCTCGGGGACCGTCATACCGCCGTCAGGGCGGAGCACCGCGATCCGCCCGTCGAGGCTGGCGATAAAGTTGGTGTAGACGAACGCTTCACCCTCCGCTCCGGCATGGTCGCGCAGGCCCTCGCGCAGATACAGCCCGGTCAGCGGCTCCTCACGGGCCGGGAGCGGGTACAGGCGCAGAATAGAATCGCTCATATGGGGCTGGCAGCCTTTCTGGTAGTCTGCACAGGCGGTGCGGCCCGCGCTGCAGACACCCTGACGATGCTCTCATTGTCTAAACAACTGCTTGTAGCTAGACTATAACCATCGCTCGTTCCGGAGCACATGTGAACAACTCTAGAGTCTCGCAGCAGCGCTGGCCGGTGCTCGTTGGTGAGCGCCGCGCCGGTGTTGTTTCATGCGAGCAGGCCACATAACCGGGAATGAAAACCCTCCAGCGCGTGCGCGGTAGAGTCTCGGCGATCATCGTCGTGCTCTTTCTGCTGATCATTTATACGACGAGCCTGTATAGCTATCTCCTTTTCCACAGCCTGGCCGAGATGTGCTCCATCGTGGTGGCGGTTGGTGTGTTCATGCTCGCCTGGAACTCACGCCGCTACCTCGACAATAATTACCTGCTGTTTATTGGTATTGGCTACCTGTTCGTCGCCATGCTCGACCTGCTGCACACGCTCGCCTATCAGGGGATGGGCGTGTTTCACGAGCCGGGCGCGAACCTCGCCACGCAGTTGTGGCTTGCCGCTCGCTACGTGCAGAGCGGCACGCTGCTGTTCGGGTTGCTGTTCGTCAAACGCTCCTTCAGGCCGCGCCTGGTATGGGTTGTCTACATCGCTGTGACCGGCCTGCTGATCGCCTCCATCTTCGTGTGGGACATCTTCCCTGCGGCCTTCGTCGATGGGCAGGGCCTTACGCCGTTCAAGATCATCAGCGAGTACTTCATTTCGTCAGCGCTGATCGCTGCAAGCGTCCTGATGCTGGCCCAGCGTGAGGCGTTCGACTCCGAGGTGTTGAGCCTGCTGGCGCTGTCGCTCGCCGTGACCGCGCTCTCGGAGCTGATGTTCACGCTGTACATCAGCGTGTACGACATCGCGAACATGATCGGCCACCTGCTCAAGATCGTCGCCGTCTACTTCCTCTACCGCGCGATTGTGCAGACCGGGCTTGTGCGCCCCTACGGGGTGATGTTCCGCAATCTGCAGGACGCCGAGCGGCGCTATCGCTACCTGTTTAACGACGCGCCGGTGATGTACGCTACGCTGAGCAACGGTCCCGGCGAGACGGTGATCACCGGGTGCAACAACCTGTTCCTCAGCACGCTCGGCTACGAGCGGAGCGAGGTCATCGGCCAGCCGCTCGCTAGGTTCTACGCACCGCCCTCGCGTGAGAAGCTCGATGGTGGGCGCGAGCAGGTTCCGCCCGCCGAGCAGCACCTGCAGGAGCGGATGCTGCTGACGAAGTCGGGCGAGGTGGTCTGCACGCTGATGCACGTCAGCGCGGAGCGCGCTCCGGACGGCACAACGAGCGAGATCCTTGTGGCGTACACCGACATCACCGAGCGCAAGCAGGTAGAGCAGGCGGAGCGTGAGCAGCGCCGCCTTGCCGAGGCGCTGATGGACATCAGCGCGGCGCTCAACAGCTCGCTGGAGCTGGATGTCGTGCTGGACCGTATTCTGGCGAACGTCGGTCATGTCGTCCCGCATGACGCAGCGAACATCATGCTGCTCGACGACGGCATCGCCCGCGTGGTGCGTTACAAGGGCTACGAGGCGGACGTACAGCGTCACATCGACAACGTGCAGTTCAGGCTCTCCGAGACGCCCGTCCTCCGGCGGATTGTGGAGACGGGGAAGCCGATTGTCGTGCCGGACGTGAAGCAGGAGCCGGACTGGGTGGAGACGCCCTCCACAGCGGCGATCCGCTCTTACGCCGCCGCGCCGATCCGCTATCAGGATCGCGTCATCGGCTTTGTCAACCTCGACAGCCTCTCGCCCAACAGCTTCACCGAGCGCGACGCCGAGCGCCTGCTGGCCTTCGCAAGCAGTGCGGCGATCGCGCTGCGCAACGCGCAGCTTTACCGCGAGGCGCAGGAGGCGCGCCAGCAGGCGGAGCGGGCCGACCAGACCAAGCTGCGCTTCCTCGGCATGGTTTCGCACGAACTGCGCACACCGCTCACGTCCATCCAGGGCTTTGCGAGCACGCTCCTCGCGCCCGATGTCGAGTGGTCGCCGGAGGATCAGCGCGACTTCATCGAGACGATCAACAGCGAGGCGGACCGGCTCGGCGAGCTGATCGACCAGCTTCTCGACTTCTCGCGCATCGAGTCGGGCAAGCTGTCGGTCGAGCTTCAGCCGGAGAGGCTCCAGTATGCGCTGGCGGAGCACAGTTCGCTTCTCACGATGCTGGCCCCCGACCACCTCGTCAACATGTCCATCCCCGACGACCTGCCGCCCGTGAAGGCGGACATCCGGCGCATTGTGCAGGTACTTTCCAACCTCATCGGCAACGCGGCCAAGTACGCGCCGCCGGGCACCACGATCACGATTGCGGCGGAGCACGATGGTCGCTCGGTCGTGGTCAGCGTGTGCGACGAGGGGCCGGGCATCCCCCCGGAGGAGAGCGAGTCGGTCTTTGAGCCGTTTACGCGGCTGCGCGAGCTTTCCGACGGCGACATGAAAGGTTCCGGGCTGGGGCTGGCTATCTGCCGGGGCATCATTGAGGCGCATGGCGGGCGCATCTGGGTTGCGGAGCGCGAGCCTCCCGGCGCGATGGTCTGCTTCAGCCTGCCCCTGGCCTGACGCGCCGGTTTGACAACCAGCCGGGGTATGGGCACAATAAACGCATCCTCGTGGCGGCTGTAAACGGTCTCTCGCCAAGCAGCCGCCCTGCTGTGCCACGCCGCTTGGAACCCTGCGCGCATCGGCGCTGGCCGTTATCCTGGCTGCGCGCGATAGACTTTCTTCAAGGAGCACTCGAACATGGACCCCCTCGACGCGATCTACGAAGCCATCCTGGACGGCGACGGCAACCTGGTCGAAGAGCACACCCGCGCCGCCCTTGACAGCGGCCAGTCTGCCGACGCGATCCTGAAGCAGGCGCTCATCCCCGCCATGAACGAAGTCGGCGCTCTGTATGAGGCGGGCGAATATTTCGTGCCGGAGATGCTCGTAGCCGCCCGCGCGATGAAGGCCGGGCTGGCGGTGATCAAGCCGCTGCTTGTTGACTCGGATGTCGAGCCGGTGGGCAAGGTCGTGATCGGCACCGTCAAGGGCGACATGCACGACGTGGGCAAGAACCTAGTGGCGATGATGCTGGAAGGCGCCGGGTTTGAGATCGTCGACCTGGGTATTGACGTGGGCGCAGAGAAGTTCGTGGCGGCGGTCGAGGAGCATGGCGCAGATGTCGTCGCCATGTCGGCGCTGCTGACCACCACGATGGTCAACATGCGCTCGACGGTCGAGGCGCTGGAGGCCGCTGGCTTTCGCGATCGGGTGAAGGTCATTGTCGGCGGCGCGCCTGTCTCCGACGAGTTCGCCCGCCAGATCGGCGCGGATGGCTATGCCGCCGACGCCGGGCAGGCCGCCAAACTCGCGAAGGAACTGGTGGGCGTCGCCTGAGCGGGGAGAGAGTCGCTCCCCATCGCTGCGGCGTACCAGCCGGCCTGATCACCGTCGACATCCTGCTACCGGATGTCGACGGTCTGCATATCTTGCGCCAGCTACGGTGGGGGCATAACCCCGGCGGCAATGTGCGAGATGGGCCGGATTGTATTAAATTTAAGGTGAACGTTGTCAGCATGGCGCGCCACCGGTGCGCCTTTGTGTCTGTCGCGCGGGGAACCTCGCCCGGCGGCACGCATTGACCGTACAGGTAGTGGTATCGAGAGATATGATGAAGACCATTATCGTTCGTTATGCAGAGATCGCGCTGAAGGGCGAGAACCGGCGCGATTTCGAGCGGAAACTCGCGAAGAATATCCAGCGGACGCTGGGCCTGCCGCGCAACCGGGTGCAGATCCAGCGCGACCAGATCCTGCTGCACATCGAGCCGGAGCGTATCGAGGAGGCGAAGGCGGGGCTGCGCAAGGTGTTCGGCGTGGCGTGGTTTGCGGAGGTCGCCCGCACCGCGAACGACCTCAACGCGATCCGCGAGACGGTGTACGAGGTTGCGGGGCATCTGCTTGGCCCGCAGACCTCGTTCGCGCTGCGCACTCGGCGCTCGAACAAGCACCTGCCCTTTACCAGCCGCGATATCAATTTGCAGGTCGGGGCGGACCTCCAGCAGCGGACCGGCGCGCCGGTCGACCTGACCACCCCGGACGTGGAGATCCATATCGCGGTGAAGAGCCGCAACACGTTCATTTACGCCGCGCGGATCGACGGGCCGGGCGGGCTGCCGGTCGGTACGAACGGGCGCGTGCTGTCGCTGCTCTCGGGCGGGTTCGACTCCATTGCATCGTCGTACCTGCTTGCCAAGCGCGGCGCGGCGGTCGATTTCCTGCACTTCCACGTCTTCCCGACGAAGGACGGCGTGATGCGGACCAAGATGCCGGGGCTGTGGCAGACGCTCAGCGAGCACACGCTCTCGCACAGCGTGTACCTGGCGAACTACGCACCGTTCCAGATGGCCGTGCTCGACCTGCCGATGCGCCTGCAGAAGTACGAACTGGTGACGTTCCGCCGCGCGATGGTCCGCGTGGGGGAGAAGCTCGCCGAGCGCCTCGGGTATGATGCGCTGGTTCTCGGCGACAGCCTGGGGCAGGTCGCTTCGCAGACGATGGAGAACATCAGCGCGGTGGACCGGGCGGTGGAGATCCCGATCTTCCGCCCGCTGATCGGCATGGACAAGGTCGAGGTGGTGGACCTTGTGCGTGGCATCGGGCTGGAGGAAGCCGCGGCAGCGCCGTACAAGGACTGCTGTTCGATCATTGCACGCCACCCGGCAACCCGGGCACATCTCGACCGGGTGCAGGAGATCGAGGAGCGGATCGACATTGAGCGCATTGTCGAGGAGATGGCCGCCACCGTCGAGCGCGTGCCTGCGCGGGCGGGCGTCGTGCTGCCCGAGGATGGGGCAGACGGTCCGTCCAGGCCACCGCGCACCACGCCGAAATTCATCGTGGATGAGCTGTAGGGCGGGGTAGCTTCGGATTTATGCGCGACGCTTTTTGACGAAAACTACGGTAGGGGCGGGTCTAATGATGCGGTCGATGCGGAGCATCGCGCATCACACCCGCTCCTACAGAGGTCGTAAACGCATCGGAGCCGCGAATATCTCGCGGCTCCGGTTGCTATCTCACCTCAGTTGCCAGACTGCTTACTTCTGCTTGGCGATGTGGCGGCACATGTCGTGCATCAGTTCCTGCATCTGCGGGTAGGTGCAGATGTACTTATCCACGAAGAACTGGTACTGCTCGTGCCGCTCGGGGTTGGGCTCGATGCGGTCGGTGACGCGCACCATGGCGTTGCACGCCTCGGCGATCGAGTCGTAGACGCCCGCGCCAAGCGCCGCGCAGATGCAACCGCCGAGGATCGCCGCCGAAGTACCGGCTTCCGTCAGCGTGATGGGCGTGTTGCTCACGTCCGCGTGGATCTGCATCCACATCGGGCTCTTGGTCGGGCCGCCCGCCGCCACAAGCTCCTTTACCTCGTAGCCGTGCTCGCGCATCGTCCGGAGGATGTGCTCGGTGCCGTAGGCGATGCCCTCGATGATCGCGCGGTAGACGTGTGCCGGGGTGTGCGACAGGGTGAAGCCCCACATCATGCCGCGCGCTTCCGGGTCGACGTACGGGGTGCGGTTCCCCTGCCAGTAGTCTAGCACGATCAGGCCATCGGAGCCGGGCGGCAGCTTCTCGGCTTCCGCTGTCAGCAGGTCATACGCGCTGACGCCCTTCGCCTCGGCAGCCTGAATGTACTGTGTGGCGAAGTTGTCACGGAACCAGCGCACGATCGAGCCGGTCGAGATCTGCCCGCCCTCGACGGTGTACTGGCCCGGAACCAGCGCGTGCGGGTACGTCCCGAAGATGCCCTTGCCGTGGAAGTCGTAGGCCGCCTGCCCCAGCAGCAGGTGCGACGAGCCGACGATGAAGGCCATCTTGCCCGGCTCGACCACGTTCAGGCCGAACATCGCGATGAAGGCATCCGCGCCGCCCTGAGCGACCGGGATGCCGGGCTTCAGCCCGAACTCGGCGGCGACATCCGCGCGCAGCGTGCCGACGACCTCGCCCAGGTTCAGGATGCGCTGCGGGAACTTCTCCAGCGCATCCTCCAGCCCGATCCCGGTGTAGAAGTCGCGGGGGAAGCCGCCCTCGTCCTGGTTGTAGTACCAGCGCACCGTCACGTTGTTGATGCTGCCGACCCACTCGCCGGTCAGACGGTGGAAGAACCAGTCGTTGAACTCACCGAGGTGGGCGGTCTTTTCCCAGACCTCCGGCTCGTTCTCCTTGACCCACAGGGCCTTGCAGGGCATCCACTCCGCCGAGACGTTGCCATAGCCGTTGTACTTGAGGGCATCGTAGCCGCTGGCGGCGATGCGCCGGGCCTGGTCGGCGGCGCGCACGTCCATCCAGATAATTGCCGGGCGAAGCGGCTGGAACTGCTCATCGAGGAAGACGACCGAGCAGCAGGTGAAGTCGCCGCTAATGCCGACAATAGACTCCGGGTCCAGGCCGGACTGCTCTACTGTGCCGCGTATGGCACCAACAATCGAGGCCCACCACTCGTCGGGGCGCTGCTCTGCCCAGCCGGGTTTGGGGTGGCGCAGCGGGTAGGGTTCAGCATGCGTTGCAACGAGCTTGCCGTCGGCACTGAAGATAGCCGCACGGGCGCTCTCCGTCCCACAGTCGATGCTTATTAGGTAAGTGTCTGACATTGGGGATCCCTCGTTATGCAGAAGGTGCGGAAACGTACCCTATCATACCACACCCGGACAACATCCCGACAATTCACATATGTGAAGGTTGCCGATAACCGGGGAATTGGCGCAATTTCCCTTCCGCGAATGTGACTTCAGTACTATAATGGCAGCCAGTTACCTCTACTACTACCAGGACTGCACCACCGTGAAGATCATCGTCTGTCACAACTACTATCGCGAACCGGGTGGGGAAGATCAGTGCGTGCCAATGGAGATTGCGCTGCTGCGCAAGCATGGCCACGAGGTTATCGAGTTTGCCGTGCGCAGCAGCGACCTCGACGACAGTGTGCATGCCCGCCTGACGCTCGGCAGGCGGCTGCTGCTGTCGCCTACTGTCATTCGCCGCACGATTGACCTCGTCCGCAAGGAGCAGCCGGACGTCGTCCACGTCCACAACGTTTTCCCTCTGTTGACCCCATCTCTTTACATTGGCCTGGCACGAGCGGGCGTCCCTGTCGTGCAGACCGTGCACAACTATCGCTTCATATGCCCGAACGGCCTGTTCTACTCTGAGGGCCATGTTTGCCGGCTTTGCGCCGGAAAGAACTTCTCACATGCCATCCGGCATCGATGCCTGCACGGTAGCCTCGCTCAGACGGTCGCCTACGCTGCCAGCCTCCAGCTTCACTGGCTGCTCGGCACCTTCCCCGGCAAGCTGGGGCTTCTCGCCGCGCTCTCGCCCTTTGTCGCCGAACAGCTCGCGCAGCGCATCGGCAGCCGCGAGCGCATCCGCGTGCTGCCGTACTTCATCGACACCACGCCCTTCACGCCTCAATCCGAGGGCCGGGAGTACGTGCTGTTCATGGGCCGGCTCTCAGCAGAAAAAGGTGTATGGCAGCTTCTTCGCGCCGTGCAGGATCTGCCCGACATCCCGGTCAAAATCATGGGTGGCGGGCCGGAAGAGGACGGGCTGCGGGAGGCGATTGAGATGCGCGGGCTGGAGCACGTCGAGCTTCTCGGATACCTCGGCGGGGATGCTCGCTTCGATGTGTTGAAGCGGGCGATCTGCCTTGTCGTGCCCTCGCAGAGCCACGAGACGTTCGGGCGGGTGGTGCTGGAGGCCTACGCGATGGGCGTGCCGGTTATCGCCAGCCGGATGGGCGGCCTGCAGGACCTGGTACACCACGGCGAGACGGGCTTCCTGTTCGAAGCGGGCGACACAGCCGGGCTGGCGGCGTGCATCCGCGAGATGGTGGACGCGCCGGGGCGGGCCGTGCAGATGGGCCTCGCCGGGCGGCGGCTCGCCGAGGCGTGCTACAGCCCCGAAGCGCACTACCAGCAGTTGATGGCCCTCTACCGGGAGGTGTGCCAGCCGGAGGTGTACGTATGGGCGCCGGGTCTCTCCCGCTGATCTCTATCGTCACACCGACGTTTAACGCGATGCCGTACGTCGAGGAGGCGATTGAGAGCGTCCTGGCGCAGGGCTACCCCGCTTTCGAACACATCGTTATTGACGGCGGCTCGACGGATGGGACGCTCGACGTGCTGCGGCGCTACCCGCACCTGACGTGGCTCTCCGGGCCGGACAAAGGGCAATCGGATGCGCTCAACAAGGGGTTCCGCCTGGCGCGTGGCGATCTCGTCGGCTGGCTCAACGCCGATGACCGCTATCTGCCCGGCTGCTTCGAGCGCGTGGCGGTCTATCACACCGCTCACCCCAAGGTCGATGTGATCTACGGCGACTATCGCTGGGTGGACGAGGCGGGAGAGGTACAGCAGGTGCGCCGGGAGCTTGACTTCGACCTGTTCCTGCTAAAGTACCTGCACGTCCTGACCATCCCGACGACCACCTCGTTCTTCCGGCGGGAGGTCTTTGGCGCGGGCAACCTGCTCGACACCAGCTACCACTACGCCATGGATGCCGAGTTCTACCTGCGGCTGGCGCTCGGCGGCTGGCGCTTCGGGCATCTGCCCGCGCTGCTGGCGGATTTTCGCTGGCACGCAGGGAGCAAGTCCACGCGGCAGGCTGCCGCCCAGCGCGAGGAGCATCTGCGGGCGCTGCTCACCCACGACCCGTTGCTGTCGTCGGTCGGGGCGCGGTCGCGGCGGGCGGCGCTCGTGCTGCGCACCGTGCTGATGCTGCTGGCTCGCACCAAGCGCACGCTGCTCAAGGCGGCGCGGGGGTATTACTTCACGCAGTGGCGGCGGTGAGGGGGAGGCATGGGAGATAAGCCGGGAACCCTCACCATGCAAGCCGCATCGTGTTGCGCTTCGGTTAGGTGGGGCCGGGGCATGCTCGTTAGAAAAAACAAAGGTAGGGGCGGGTTTAATGATGCGGTCGATGCGGAGCATCGCGCATCACACCCGCCCCTACTACCGCAATTCTGTCAGGCCCCCTTTTAGTCTGAGAATACGCTACTTTTAATTCGTGCGGCTCAGCCCACCCTTCTCCGACGAGGGCAGAAGGGACAGTACACGCTGAGTCCAGCCGGGTGAGCGGGCAGGACCTTACCCCTGCGCCACATCCTCATACAGCGCCACGTGGCGGCGAGCGACCGTCTCCAGCGCGAACAGCGCCCCGGCTCTGGCCCGCGCCTGCTGCGAGAGCACCTGCCACCGCGCCTCGTCGCCCAGTACCCACGCAATCCCCGCGGCGAGGTCTCCCGCGTCGAAGGGCCGGGCGAGATAGCCCGTGCACTCGTGCTCGACGATGTCGAGCAGGCCGCCGGTGGCGAAAGCCACGACCGGCGCACCGCACGCCTGCGCTTCCGCGGGCACCAGCCCGAACGCCTCCTGCCGTGAGGGCGTCACGACCACATCCGCCGCCGAGTAGGCGAGCGCCAGCGTCAGGTCGTCGTGCAGGTGGCCGAGGTACGTCACCTCGAAGCCGAACGCCGGTGGATCAGCCGGGCGCTCCGCCCCGAGGATGGCAAGCTCCGCCTGTTCCGCCCAGCCCGCCGCCGCGAGCCGCCTCAGAGCCGCCTGCAAGTCGTCAAAGCCCTTGCGCGGATCGTCGAGGGCGCTGACCGCACCGAACAGGATCAGCTTTCTATCGAGCGGCAGGTTGAGCAGGCGACGCGCCGTCTCGCGGTCGTAAGGGCGGTAGACGGACACATCTATGCCATTGGGGATGACCTCAACACGCGTGTCGCGGCACAGCGAGCTTTCCCGCGCGCAGTCCGCCAACCAGCGGCTCGGCGCGACGAGCGTCAGGCGAGCGCCCGCCCAGTGGCGGCGTTTGCGCTGCCACGTCCACCGGCTCAGGTCATGCTCGCGGCTGGAGGCAAGCTGCGGGCACGCACCGCAGCGCTCCTGATAGCGCGTGCAGTCCCCCGCGTAGTGGCAGCCCCCGGTGAAGGCCCACATATCGTGCAGCGTCCAGATGGTGGGCACGCCGAGGCGGGCGAGGTCATGCACGGGGACAAAGCCCGAGCCAACCCACTGCAGGTGGACGACGTCGGGCTGCATGGCATGCAGGCGGCGGCGGGTGCTGTTTGGGAAGCAGTTCAGGCTGTAGGGGATGGTGGGGCGGCGGGGGTGCAGCCGGAGCGGGATACGATCCAGCCGGGCCAGGAAGGCCCCGGTCAGGTCGTTGGCGGCGGCAGGCGCGGCGCTGACGGTGGGATCGGCGCAGTCCGGGTCTCGCTGCATGACCAGCATGTGCGAGTCCACGCCGATTGTCCGCAGTCCCCGGTGCAGTCGATAGGCGGCGCGGGCAGCCCCGCCCCGGGTGCTCAGCGTATTGACGACGGCTATCTTCATCGCGGGCGTGCCCTCCATCTCTCATAGAGCCGAGGCGTGGTGCGGGCTGCGAGCGTCCTCAGCGGCGGTTTGACGGTCTCCCACAGCGTCGAGCCGAGCCGGAACAGCGGAAAAGCCGCTTTCAGCAGCGCGCGCCCTGCCCGGTAGGTAGGGGAGGCCAGCAGCGCCTCGACATCATTCATCGCGCGCCGCTCCTCCACCGCTTCCGCCCACATCGCCTCGATCTGCGGCGGGTGCTCCCCAGCGAAGGGCTCCAGCCAGCCGGGGTAGCGGTAGACGTTATGCACGCGGAAGGGGCGCTCCAGCCGCAGAAAGCTCTCTTCCGCCCAGCGCGCCGCCCCGCTCCGCCGCGCCCACTCCGCGCGGCTGTAGTAATCGCACTTCTCCACAACCTGCTTCGGGAAGAGCAGCGAGTAGTGGTACAGGTAAATGCCCCGGCGGGCCATGTCGGCGGCGCTCAGCCACTTCAGCGAGCGGGTGTCGCGCCCCTGCGCGTCGAGCACGGTCGGCGGGCGGTGGGTGGCGTACCTGTAGCCCGGCCCCCAGCGGAACAGCCGGTGGAACTCGGCATTGCCGAGGCGCAGGTACCAGCTATCGACGCGCACCTGCGGCGCGCCCCAGAAGGTCAGCGTGGGGAAGGACACGGCGCTGATACCGGGGTCGTTGGCGAGCAGGCGCAGCAAGGTGCGCATGTCGTCGGGGTGGTAGAACTCGTCTACGTCCACCTGCCACAGATAATCGCCGGTGGCGCGCTCGGCATACGCGCGGGACATCTCGTCTTTCTCGCTCCAGAAGCCGTCTCGTGTGATGATCTGGAGCTTGTCGTCGGGGTCTTCTTCCGCCTTGAAGCGGTGCAGTGCTTCGAGCGTGCCGTCACGCGAGTGGCCGTCAGGCGTGGCGACGCCGGCAGCGCCGGGCGCAGCGCCCTCGACTACAATGATCTCGTGCGCAAAGGGGTACAGCGCGCGCAGGTTGTAGCGGGTGAACGGCTCGCCGTTGAGCACGATCATCCCGAAGGTGATGCGAGGTTGGTGAGACATAGCGGGCTCATTATACCCGCGCGGCGCGTGATGCGCCTTATGCCTGTTGGAGGCGTTCGACGCTGCTGCCCGCCGCCGCCCGGCAGATATAAACTTCCGGGTCGATGCCCGTCTGCGCGCGGTAGGCGGAGGCTGTGTCTGCGATGAAGGCTTCCATCCCGGCAGCCTGCACCAGCGCGACGGCGCTGCCGCCGAAACCGCCGCCCATGATGCGCGCCCCGTAGCAGGCCGGGTGCGAGCGGGCCAGCTCCGTCATGAGGTCCATCTCAGGGATCGACACCTCGTAGTCGTCGCGCAGGCTGGCGTGGCTCTCGTTGATCAGCGCGCCGGCGAGGGACAGGTCGCGCTTCAGGAGGGCATAGGGCATCGCCAGCGTGCGGGCGTTCTCAGTGACGACGTGCCGCGCCCGCCGGTAGAGCACGTCGCCCAGGGCGTCGCGCTGCGCCTCGACCATCTCCAGTGTGGCGTCGCGCAGGGTGGCGACGCCGAGCCGCGCTGCCGCTTCCTCGCACTGCTGGCGACGCTCGGCATAGCCGGAGTCGGCCAGTTCCCGGCTCTTCATCGTGTTGAGCACAACCACGCGCACGTCGTCCGGCAGCGCAACCGGCATGATCGCCAGCGTGCGGCAGTCGAGCAGCATGGCCGCGCCGTCGATGGCCGCCGCCGACGCCATCTGGTCCATCACGCCGCACGGCATGCGCAGGAACTCGTGCTCTAGCTCGACGGCGAGCAGCGCCTTATCCGCCTGGGTATGCGTGCTGTCGCCCGCGAGCGCCAGCGCCGCCTCGATCACCGCGACGCCGATGGCCGCCGAGGACGACACGCCCGCCCCCAGCGGGATGTCGCTGCCGATGACCACGTCCGCGCCGGGCAGCGTATAGCCCTTCCGCCCGAGCAGCCACCACGCGCCGCGCACGTGCCCCGACCAGTGCGGCAGGCTGTCGTCGTGCAGCGCCGCGAGGCTCGCCACCGCGACCGGCCCGCCGAAGTCCAGGGAGCGGACGGCGAGCCTGTCATCCTCGCGCCGGGCCACCGCAAGCCACAGCGCCCGGTCGATGGCGAGCGGCATCACGAAGCCGTCGTTGTAGTCGGTGTGCTCGCCGATGAGGTTGGCCCGTCCGGGGGCGCGGATCAAAAACTCAGGGGGGCGGCCAAACGTTTCACGGAAGGCTGCCAGCACCGCATCTCGCGTCATGGGGTCTGATGGTCCTTTTCAGCATAGTGTACAGGGGGCAGGCTGCGCAGGTGAGCCGCCGCCGCCTCGGGCGGGAAGTCGCGCTGGGGCTCGGCCAGCATCTCGTAGCCGACCATGAACTTGCGCACAGTTGCCGAGCGCAGCAGCGGCGGGTAGAAGTGGGCATGAAGCTGCCAGTGCTCGTAACTGCGCGCATCACGTGGTGCGCCGTGCCAGCCCATTGAGTACGGGAAGGAGACTTCAAACAGGTTGTCATAGCGGACGAGCAACGCCTTAAGGATGTCCGCCAGCGTGTCGCGCTCTGCCGGAGTTAGCTCCGGCAGGTGCAGGACGTGGCGGCGCGGCAGCACCAGTGTCTCGAACGGCCAGACGCCCCAGAACGGCACGACAACCAGCCAGTGCTCGTTCTCCAGCACGACCCGCTCCTGCAAGCGCTGCTCCTCTTCCGCGTAGGCGAGCAGCAGAGGTGTGCCGTGCGCATCGAGGTAGGCGCGCTGCATCTGGTCCTCTTTCAACGCCTGTTCGGGCAGTGCATCCTGTGCCCAGACCTGCCCGTGCGGGTGCGGGTTGGAGCTGCCCATCATCTCCCCCCGGTTCTCAAAGACCTGCACCCAGCGGTAGCGCTCGCCCAGTTCCTCGACCTGCTCCGCCCACAGGTCGACCACCCGGCGGATTTCGGCGGGCGGCATTAGCGCGAGCGTCAGGTCATGCCGGGGGGAGAAGCATAGCACGCGACACGTACCGCGCACGCTCTCGGCACGCAGCAGCGGGTGATCATGCTCTACCGGAGGCGTGTCCTCCAGTAGCGCGGCGAAGTCGTTGGTAAACACGAAGGTCGACTCGTACGCCGGGTTGCGCACCCCGCCCGCGCGGACGTTGCCAGGGCACAGGTAGCAATCGGGATCGTAGGCCGGGCGCACCTCAGCCGGGCGCGCCTCGACAAGCCCCTGCCACGGGCGGCGCGTGCGATGCGGGGAGACGAGCATCCACTCGCCGGTGAGCGGGTTGTAGCGGCGGTGAGGGAAGTCGTTGAGGCTGCTCGTCATCATACTCCCCCGGTTCGGTTGTTGGCTGGCTCGACGCCACTTCTACCCCTTCAGTGCACCGGCGAGAATACCGCGCACGAAGTACTGCCCCAGCAGCAGGAAGAACAGAAGCGGCACGAGCAGCGTGATGAGCGCCGCCGCCATCTGCAGGTGGTACTGCGCGACGAAGCTGCCTTTGATCTCCGCCAGCTTGATCTGGATGGTCTGCGTGCGCGGGGTGGCGAGCGTCAGCGCCAGCAGGAACTCGTTCCAGACCTGCGTGAAGATGATGATCGCCGTTGAGGCGTAGGCGGGCAGCGCAATCGGCGAAACGACGCGGAAGAAGATCTGGAAGCGATTCGCGCCGTCTACCTCGGCGGCCTCCTCAAGCTCACGCGGGATGGCGAGGAAGAACGTGCCCATCAGCACCGAGGCCAGCGGCACGTTGAGGATCAGGTAGCTGAGGATCAGCCCGAAGTGCGTGAGCGCCAGCCCGGTGCGCGCCATGAGCTGCACCAGCGGGATCAGGATGGCCTGGTACGGCAGGTAGATGGCGATGCCGACGAGGATGAACAGGATGCGGGCGAACACCGTGCGGGTGCGGCTGAGATAGTACCCGCCCAGCCCGCCGAACAGCGCCGACAGCCCCGTGACGCTGAAGGCGATGATCGTGGAGTTCAGCAGCGACGGGAAGATCAGCCGGAACGCCTGCACGTAGTTCTCAAACTGCAAGTTCGCGCTCGGCAGCAGGTACTGCCGTGCGGCCAGTTCCGCCGGAGATTTGAGCGAGGTGACCACCACGACGTAGATCGGCAGCACATACATGATCGTCAGGACGACGAGTGTCAGCACGACAAGAGCTGTATAGAGCGGGCTTTTGATTCTCATTCAAACCACTTCCTGAAGGCATAGATCGTGTATGGGATGACGATAATGAACGCCAGCAGGAAGATGATCACCCCGATGCCGGCGCCGAGCGAGACAAGATGCTGCTGGAAGGTCGCCACGACCATGTAGAAGGCGAGCACGTCGGTGGCAAAGCCCGGCCCGCCGAACGTGACCACGTACACGATGTCGAAGACCTTGAGCGAAGAGATCAGCAGCAGCGACACTAAGATCAGGATACCGCCGCGAATGTTCGGCACAATGATCTGAAGCAGGATGCGCAGCCGCGACGCACCGTCCACAATCGCCGACTCGATCATCTCCTGCAGCTCCGTCGTGCGGAATGAGGATTGCAGAATGATGACGGAGAAGCCGAGGTACTGCCAGATAAAGATCGTGATCAGCCAGTAGGTGGCGGTATCCGGGTTGGTGATAAACCGCCCCGTGAACTGCTCCAGCCCGATGCTGCGCAGGATCGTATTGAACACCCCCCGGTCGGGCTGGTACATCCACGACCAGATCGTACCGGACACGATGAACGACATCGCCACGGGGTAGAGGATCAGCGTGCGCACGTAGTTCTCGACGCCCCTGATGGAGCCGATCTCCAGGATGTAGGCGATGAACAACGCCACGACGACCGTCGGGATCACGCCGATGACCAGCCACTTGAGGTTGTTGACGACGTCCTGACGGAAGCGGGCCAGGTCGAACATCATGTCGTACCACTTGAACCCGGCGAACGTGTAGTTCGGTGCAACACCCCGCCAGTCTGCGACGGACACGTAGAACGTCCAGATCAGCATGCCGTACAGGAGGATGAGGAAGATGAGCAGGGGGGCCAGGAAAACCAGAAACTCGCCGAAGCTCAGGCGATCTCTGGCGCGGCGTCGTCGTCGTGCTCGCCGTTCGACTGGCGCAGCGATGCCCGGCTCCTGGCGCTCGCTAGAAATTGACATGTGGCGTTCGCCTCCCCTCAAGTCGTCGAGAGTTACTGTGAAGGCAGGGATGCCGGACAGTGCCGGCACCCCTGCCCAACGTGCGGTCAGCGCACCTGATGCCGTGGCATGATTATGGCCACTGGTACCAGGCCGCCTCGCTCGCGACGTCGTACGTCTCGAACAGGGTCTGGACCTGCTGGGCGGTGTTTTCCACCGTCGCGTTCTCGTCGGCCATGAAGCCGGCGACCACGATCCAGTACTCGTTCGAGAAGCTCGCCGGGGCGATGCTGCCGTGCTGGTCGAGAATCAGGTTGCCCGGATTATCAGCCACGAACTGCTGCATCTCCTGGCGGATCGGGTCGGGGAACTCAGCCGGGTCGATGTCGGTGCGGGCGAACAGACCACCCTGGATCACATCCGTGGGGATCTGCAGCTCCGGCGACGCGACAACGCGCAGCCAGTTCAGCGTCGACTCGGGGTGCGGCGCACCCACCGCCAGCCCGTAACCGTCGGGGTGGAACAGCAGGTACGGTTCAGGCACCGCCGGGAAGATCACCGCGCCGAAGTCCGTGCCGGGCTCCCAGCCGGCGCTCTTGAAGGCGCCGATGCCCCAGGTGCCCATGATGACCATCGCGGCGTTACCGTTGACCACCTCGCTGATCGACTGGTCCCACGTCAGGCTGGAGTGCCCCTGCGTGACGAACGGGCGAAGCTGGCCAAGGCGATCCAGAGCCTGCAGGTAGATCTCGTCGGTGCTGGCGTCGATCTCACCCTTGTGGAAGCTGACGTAGTACTCCGGCCCACCCAGCTCGATCAGGATGCTGTCGAGCACGAAGGCCGCGCCCCAGTTCTCCTGCGTGCCGAGCGCGAGCGGCGTCATGTCGGGGTTCGCCGCCTGGATGGCCTCGATGGCAGCCATGAGCTCCTCGAAGTTCGTGGGTGGAGTCAGCCCGAGCTCCTCGAAGAGCGGGAGGTTGTAGTACAGGATGTTCTGGATGTGCATGTTGAGCGGCACAATGTAGGGCGTGCCATCCACCGAGACCGCGTTCAGCAGCGGGCCAGGGATGACGTCAGCATAGCCCAGCTCCTCGTACAGGTCGGTCAGCGGCTCAAGCGCCCCGCCGTCGACGTAGGCCTTCATCTCAGCGCCGCCCAGCGTCTGGAACGTGTCAGGCGGAATGCCCGCCGCCATACGGCCCTGGAGCACGACGCGATGGCTGACACCACCACCACCGGCGACCGGGTTCTCGATGATCTCGATTTCCGGGTACGCCTCGTTCAGTGCGGCAAACATGGCGTCAGCAGCCTCGCGCTCGCCGGGCGCCGTCCACCAGTGGAAGATCTCAAGCTGCGGCGACTCGGGCTCTGGCGTCGCGGTGACGATCACCGTCTCGACCTGCGGCTCGCCTTCGACGATGCGGGTCACCTCGACCTCGATCGTCTCGACGATCGTCTCCGCCTCCTCCGGTGTCGCCGGAGTGCAGCCGACGGCAAGCAGGCCCGCCAGTGCCACAAAGAGCAAGGCGAGCAACAGTTTCTTCATGTCATGTCCTCCTAGTTGTAAGAAGAATCATCGTCTTCTCGCGTCTGAATCGTGCCTGGTTCTCCTCCTGACACCTCCTCTCCTCAGTGCGGACCCGTCAAAGACAGATCGAGCGTGCACCGGCAGGGCGGGTAGTTTCAACCGCTCTGCGCCGGTGGCGCGCCCGTGGACGCGCGTGTCACGAGATGGGTTGAGATGACGTCATGCCAGGTGTCCGGCGTCGCTCCGTCGGGCTGCTCAATCAGGTGGAGCAGCATATGCATGGCCCTGGCGCCGATCTCGTAGCGCGGCAGGGCAACCGTCGTCAGCCCCGGTGTGATCTGGGCCGCCAGTTCGATGTTGTCCAGCCCGATCACCGAGAGGTCGTCGGGCACACGCAGGCCGAGCTGCCGCGCCTCCCAGACAATGCCGAGCGCCGTGAGATCGTTGGCGGCGAAAATCGCCGTCGGGGCGTGCTCGGCTTCCATCAACTGGCGCAGTGCTCGCCGCCCGCCGTCGATATTCAGGTTGGCTTCAACGACCGCGACCTGCTCCGGCGGGATGCCGTGCTCCGCGAGCACCTGCAGGAAGATGTCGCGCCGGGTGCGGCTTGTCCACAGGTCGAGCGGACCGCTCACGTGGGCCAGGCAGGTATGCCCCAGCTCCAGCAGGTGCTCAACCGCCTGCCGGATGCCGTGCTCAAACTCGAACGTGAGCGTGCCGATCCCTTCCATCTGCACGTCGACCCAGTCGAGGACGACGGCAGGTATCTGGTGCTTCACCAGTGCGGCGATCAGGTCTTTGGTCAGCCGGCTGGACATAAACAGCGCGCCATCTACCTGCCGGTCGATCATCGAGACGACGTATTTCATGCTGCGCTCGAGGTCGTAGCTGGCGTTAAAAAGGAACACGCTGTAATCGTGCTTGAGGGCCACGTCCTCGACGCCCAGGATCACCTGGTGGTAGAACGGGTTGCCGACATCCGAGATCAGCAGGCCGACCGTGTGCGTGCGCCGGGAGGTGAGGCTCCGCGCGACCTTGCTGGGCCGGTAGTCAAGCTCCTCGATGGCCTGCAGCACGCGCTGCTTGGTCTCATACGAGACGAAGCGCGTCTCGTTGATCACGTGTGATACCGTGGACTTCGAGACGCCCGCGCGTTTGGCAACGTCGCGCATTGTGACACGTTTCATGCCGGTCGAAACCTGCTCGCTGTCACAACGGATCGAATGTGGGTCCCCCGGCGCGTGAGATGAACGGGTCAGTTGTCCGGGATAGGTGAGGATAGTGGCGTAGCTTGTACAGGAGTACCGGGTTGTCGGACGCCGGGTATTTGCTGCTACGAAACCGGTTGCGCAACCGGTTTTCTGTTCGCATCATATCATATTCTGCGGTTGAAAGTCAACGGGTGAGGGGTGACATACGCGAACTCCTGCCGAGCCTCACAGCAGCGTTTGTTTTGCAAATCGGGCCGGGATGAAGGGATCACCGGCACTTTTCAGTCTCTGTGCAAAGCGCTAACATTCACGGAGATGCGACGCCGCTAATAAGGAGTGGTAACACCATGCCATTCACCGAGGTCCGCGAGCAGGTGTGGCGTGCGACCCAGAAGCTGTGCGAAAGCAACCTGATCCGCCTGTCGGCGGGGAATGTGGGCCTGCGAGTCGGTGACGATGCTCTCGCCATCACGCCATCCGCCGTGCGCTACGACGTGATGCAGCCCGAGGATATCGTAATCATCGACCTTGACGGGCAGGTAATCGACGCGCGGCCCGGACGGCGGCCCTCCTCCGAATGGCGGCTGCACGCCGCGATCCTGCGCGGGTTGCCAGAGGTCGGCGCGGTGGTGCATACACACTCGGTCTACGCCATGACGTTCGCCGCACTTGCCCGCGAAATCCCGGTCATCAGCCTGGAGGTCTACGCTATCGGCGGGCCGATCCCGGTCGCGCCGTACGCCTGCCCCGGCACCGAGGCAGTTGGCGCGGGCGCGGTGGCGCTGTTCCGCGAGCGCCCCGCCCTGAAGGCGCTGCTGCTGCAAAATCACGGGCTGGTCGCCATCGGTGCAACGCTGGACGAGGCGCACGAGGTCGCGTACGATGCGGAGATCGGCGCGCAGACAGCTTATCAGGCATACCAGCTTGGCACACCGGTCGTCCTCACCGACGAGCAGATCGCGGAGATCCGCCGCGTGTACCGCGCCCCTGCCCGGCGCGGGGGTTAAACCCCATCCCCTCAATCAGAACGGAGCCGCGACGTTCAGTCGCGGCGGTTCTCATTCTGCACAGATAGGCCCATTAGGGGCCTCCTCCGCGATTAAACATCGCGGCTGTCGGCCCCTCTCAAACCCATCCCCGTGCAGGTAACGAAGCCAACTGGCCCCGCATCGCAGGGAGGGGTGTTATTTGTCACTTAATCAGCGGTAGGGGCAGGTCTATTGATGCGGTCGATGCGGAGCATCGCGCATCACGACCTGCCCCTACTGGTCATAATGTTCGTGGATCGGAAGCCGAGACGTTTAGTCGCGGCGGTTTACGCTACAATTGCCTCTCCCTTACGCATTCAACTCAACGATATCCCCGTCATGCAGCACGTGGTCGCGACCGACCATTTGCCCGTCGTACACGCCGGTTCCCCAGACGCGCGCCGAGCGGAGCTGCTCGACAAAATCGCGGTGGACTCTGCCTGCGAACTCCTCGACGGTGCTGCCCGCCTTCAGCACGAACGGCGCGCTGAAGTCCGGCTCCTTGCCGGGCGGCTTCGAGTACACGCGGATAATGCCGAGATGTTCAAACACGGCCTGCTTCATGCGCTCGATGTTGCGGTTCTGCTCGACCGAGATGGGGATGAGCGGGCATTGCGGCTCGCCGAGCAGTTCGCACAGCACCTCGAAGTCCTCGTCGTGGCGCTCGTCGTCTGTCTTGTTGACCAGCACCAGCATCGGGATGAACCACAGGCGGGACTCGGGCGGGTACTCGTCGCGAAGCTGCGCCGGGATGATGCGGTGCTCCTCCAGCCGCGCCAGCATCTGCTCATACTGCTCGATGGGGTCGGCCTGCAGGTCGATCACGAGCAGGATCAGGTCGGCGCGTCGGATCAGGCTGATCAGCGGGCCTTCCTCGAAGGCGTAGTCAAGCGGCGGGGTGTCGACAAGCTGCACCTGCACGTTGTCGATGGGCATCATGCCCGGCGTGGGAATGCGTGTCGTGAATGGGTACTCGGCGACTTCCGGCTCGGCGTTTGTCAGCGCGCGCACGAGGCTCGACTTGCCGGTGTTGGCCGGGCCGATCACGACGATCTGCGCCGCGCCCTCCCTGCTGATGTTGTAAGGCGACTCGCGCCGCCCGCCCGACTTGCGGGCCGCCGCCGACTCGCGCAACTTGGCCAGCTTGCGCCGCAGGTCGGCACGCAGGTGGTCCGTCCCCTTGTGCTTGGGGACGGTGCTGATCAGCTCCTCAAGGCAGGCGATCTTCTCTTCGGTGGTCTCGGCGGCGCGGAACCGCTCTTCGGCTGCGAAGTATTCCGGTGGAAGATTGGCAGGCATGGTTGTCTACCCCTTTCCCTGTGTGCAGCGCGAACAGCCGGATAAGCCGGTGCGAGACGCGCCGGTTTCATCCTTAATTATATCTGAGGCCCGGTCCTACCCCTCGCGGCTCGGCCAGCCGCAGGCTGCGAGGCCGGGCCGGGTGTGCTACTCCGTTTCTGTCACCTTGCGGATGCTGCGCGGGGCATCGACGTTGTAGCCGCGGATATGCGCCAGGTGCACCGCGAAAAGCTGCCCCGGCACCACCATCGTGATGGGGGACAGCCATTCCGGCAGGGTGGCCGGCACGCGGATGCTGTGGGACGTCATGGCGAGCGCCTCTTCCGCGTCGCTGAGGCAGATGATCTCGGCGCGGTGCTTGACGAGCGTCTGCATGAAGGATAGCGTCGTGTCCAGCATCGCGCCCTGCGACGCGACGACCATCACCGGGAAGCCATCCTCGATCATCGCGATGGGCCCATGCAGGAAGTCCGCGCTGCTGTACGGCTCGACGATGGTGTAGGTCATCTCCTTGAGCTTAAGCGCGATCTCGTAGGCGGTGGCAAAGTGGTAGCCGCGCCCGGTGACGACGGAGCGGCTCATGTAGCGGTAGCGGCGCACCAGGTCTGCGACCTGTTCGTCGACTGTCAGCGTCGCCTTCACCGCATCAGGGGTGCTGTGCAGCGCCGCCCACTGCGCATCATCGCCGGACAGTGCCGCGCTCAGCATGGCGATCGCGCCAAGCGAGGCGGTGTAGGTCTTGGTAGCGGCAACCGCCCGCTCCTGCCCCGCCCCGAGGTCGAGCACAAAATCGCCCTGCTGCGCGAGGTCGGAGCCGGGCGTGTTGGTGATGACGGCGGTCAGTGCGCCCTGCCGCCGCGCCTCGGCGACCACGCTCACGATGTCCGGGCTCTTCCCGCTCTGGCTGATGCCGATCACCAGCGCGCGCTCAAAACGGGGCGGCTTGTGGTAGATGGTGAACATGCTGGGGGCGGCAAGGAGGACGGGCAGGCTGTTTTCCATGCCGAGAACGTACTTGGCATAGCGGGCGGCGTTGTCGCTCGTGCCGCGCGCGGCAATCACGATGTGCGTAATGCCCCGCTCTGCAATCGCGTCAGCGAGCCGCCGGGCGGTTTCCTGCTCGCGCTCAAAGAGCCGTGCGAGCACGTCCGGCTGCTCGTGGATTTCCTGGTAGACATAGGACGAGCTTAACATTGCGGCCTCCGCGGGTGTAGTAGCTGCCCGCTTCACTGGCGCGGGCAGGTGTGGGTGATGAGTAACAGAGGATTGCAGTGCCGATTGTAACGGGGTTCGCTCCAGCGGGCCAGCGCGCCCCGCCCGGAAATGAAATTCCCGGCTACGTGATAGCTTTGCTAATCCCTATGGCCGGGAATTTCATTCCTCGGCGGCCCGTCCTCCCCCTTGCAAGGGGGAGGATGCGACCCGGAGCATCGCAGGAGGGGTCCAGCGGCAGCGCCGGGGAATTCCATTTCCCGGCAGGCTACAGCGTCTCCCCCGGCTCGGGGTTGATCTCGTCGACCGCGCCGGTAAAGATGTAGATCACGCGCTCCGCGACGTTGGTCGCCTGGTCGCCATAGCGTTCGAGGTAGCCGGTGGCGCGCATCACGTCAAAGTAAGACTGGACGAGGGCCGGGTTGTCGGTTTCAGCGCAGCGCTGCACGACCTTGCGCCGCAGCCGCAGGTAAAGCTCATCCACCTCGTTGTCACGCAGCGCGGCTTCCCGCGCCATCTTGATGTCGTGAGCAGCGTAGGCTTTCATGCACTGGTCCAGCATGGCGATCACGATGTCGCCCATCTGCCAGAGTTCGTCGAGCCCCTCCCACTCGGGGTGCGGACCCAGCCCCAGCGCGATGTTGGCAATGCCCTTCGCCTGATCGCCCATGCGCTCCAGGTCAACGATCATGTTCATCACGGCGACGATGGAGCGCAGGTCACGGGCGATGGGCTGCTGCCGGGCGATCAACTGGACGCAGAAGTCCTCAATGGCGAACCGCTGGGCGTTGATCGTCGCATCGAAATCGTGGACACGCTGGGCTGTTTCGTGGTCGGACTGCGCGAGCGCGCCCAGCGCCATCCGCAGGCTTTCCTCGACCATGCTGCCCATCCGCAGGATCTCGTCCTGCATGTCGCTTAGCTGTTTGTCAAAGTGTGTGCGCATCGGCCCCTCCCTGGCGGCTTTAACCCCGCCGCCCGGTAATATAAGCCTCGGTTAATTCCTCTTTGGGGGCGCGGAAGACCTGATCGGTCTCCCCGAACTCGACGAGGCGGCCCAGCCAGAAGAAGCCCGTCCAGTCGGAGACGCGCGCCGCCTGCTGCATGTTGTGCGTGACGATGACGATGGTGTAGTTCTCGGCTAGCTGCCGCATCAGTTCCTCGATGCTCAGCGTTGCGACCGGGTCCAGGGCGGAAGCCGGCTCGTCCATCAGGATGACTTCGGGCTTCACCGCGACCGTCCGCGCGATGCATAGGCGCTGCTGCTGGCCGGGGTTCAGAGACAGTGCGGACTCGTCCAGCCGGTCCTTCACCTCGTCCCACAGCGCCGCCCCGCGCAGGCTCTCCTCGACGATAGCGTCCAGATCGCCGTTCTTCGCCATGCCGAGGACGCGCGGGCCGAAGGCTACGTTGTCATACACGCTCTGCGGGAAGGGGTTGGGCCGCTGGAACACCATGCCGACGCGCTGGCGCAGCACGGCGACATCCACATCCTCGTCATAGATGTTCTTGCCGTCGAGCAGGATTTTGCCCTCGACGCGGGTGCCCTTGATCGTGTCGTTCATGCGGTTCAGCGAGCGCAGGAAGGTGGACTTGCCGCAGCCGGACGGGCCGATCAGCGCCGTGATCTTGTTGCGCTTGATCGACAGATTAAGGTCCTTGAGGGCATGGAATTCGCCGTAGTAGAAGTTGAAGTCCTGTACCTCGATGATATTTTCGTCCATCAGCCAAACCGCCCTGTCACGTAATCCTCTGTGCGCTGGTCCTTCGGGTTGGTGAACAGCTCGCCGCCGTCGCCCACTTCGATCAGCTCGCCGTCCAGCAGGAAGGCCGCGCGGTCGGCGATGCGCGCCGCCTGCTGCACGCTGTGAGGGACCATGACAATAGTGTACTGCTGCTTCAACTCGGCAAGCGAGTCCTCGACGATGCCCGTCGAGAGCGGGTCCAGGCCCGAGGTTGGGTTGTCGAGCAGGATTACCTCGGGGCGGAGCGCGAGGCTACGCGCGAGGCACAGCCGTTGCTGCTGCCCGCCCGACAGCGCCGACGCGGACGAGTTCAGCCGGTCCTTGACCTCATCCCACAGAGCGGCCTGCTGGAGCGACTCGGTGACGCGCTCCTCCAGCACCGCCTCGTTGCGCACCCCGGCGAGCTTCAGGCCGTAGGTCAGATTGTCCCAGATGCTGCCGGGGAGCGGCGTCGGTAGCGCGAACACCATACTGATGCGGCGGCGCAGCGACGCGATCTCCACATCCTCATCGAAGACGCTCTTGTCGTTGAACAGCACGTCGCCTTCGTGCCGGGCCCCCTCGATCAGGTCAGAGAGGCGGTTGAACAGCCGGAGCAGGGTTGTCTTACCGGCGCGGGACGGGCCGAACAGCACGAAAATCTCGTTAGGCGGGATGTCCAGCGTGATGTTCTTGAGCGCACGCGTCCCGTCCTCATAGGTGAAGGACACGTTGCGCACGGCGATTTTGGGTTTGACGGCGGTGTGAACGGTCATGGCTTACCACTCCCGGCGGCGGCGCATCCGCGTGCGCACGATGGTGGCGACGAGCGTCAGCGCCAGCACGATCATCAGGAGCACGAGCGCCGTGCCGTACTGGATGTCCAGCGGCATGTTCGGCACCTGCGTGGAGATGACGTACAGGTGATAGGGCAGCGCCATCGTCTGGTCGAAGATGGACTTTGGCAGATCGGGCAGGTAGAAGGCGGCGACGGTGAACAGGAGCGGCGCGGTTTCGCCCGCAGCGCGCCCCAGCCCGAGGATCACGCCGGTGAGGATGCCGGGTAACGCCTGCGGCAGGACCTGATGCCAGATGGTCTGCCAGCGCGTCGCGCCGAGGCTGTAACTCGTCACGCGGAAGCGCTCCGGCACGGCCAGCAGCGCTTCTTCCGCTGTGCTGATCACGACCGGCAGCGTCATGATGCCCAGTGTCAGCGAGCCGGCGATGATCGACGTGCCGAGTCTCATGGTCAGCACGAACGCGCCCAGCCCGAACAGTCCGTATACAATCGACGGGATGCCCGCGAGGTTCACGATAGCCAGCCGCACCATGCGCGTGAGCCAGGTGTCGCCCGCGTACTCGGCGAGGTAGATGGCCGCGCCAATCGCAAGCGGCATGGACACAATCGCCGTGCCGAACGTCAGGTACACCGTGCCCAGCAGGGCGGGCATGATGCCGCCTTCGGTCATGCCGTTGGTCGGCGGCTGGGTGAGGAACTCCCAGCTAATCGCCCCTATGCCCTGTACGAAGATGTACACAATGACCAGCACGGTCGGGATGACAACGAGCGCCGCCACTGCCGTGATGACGCCCACTGCGATCTTGTTCATTTGCTGCCGCGTCATAGCTGCCCTCTCCGGCGGCGGTTCACAGGCTGGCCGACGATCCGGGTGGCCAGCGAGTTGATCGCGAACGTGATGATGAACAGCACGATGCCGATACCGAACAGCATGTGGTAGTGCTGGCTGCCCTGCGCCACCTCGCCCATCTCGGCGGCGATGGTGGCCGTCATGGTGCGCACCGGCTGGAACATGATGCCGCTGCCCAGCGCGGGGACGTTGGCGGCGTTGCCCGTCACCATCATCACCGCCATTGTCTCGCCAATGGCGCGGCCAATGCCGAGCATCACCGCGATGACGAGGCCCGAGCGGGCGGCGGGCAGCACTACCCGCCAGATGGTCTGCCATTGCGTCGCGCCGAGCGCCAGCGCGCCGTCACGGTACTCCTTCGGCACGGCGTACAGCGCATCCTCCGAGATGCTGATGATGGTCGGCAGCGACATGTAGGCCAGCAGCAACGACCCGGTAAAGGCCGTCAGGCCCGTCGGCGCGCCAAGCCGCTGGATGAGCGGCGCGAGCGCCACCCACCCCAGGAAGCCGAGCACGATCGACGGGATGCCCGCAAGCATCTCGATGAGCGGCTTGAGGATCTCGCGCTGGCCCTGCGGTGCGATCTCGCCGAGGTAGATGGCGGTCGTCAGGCCGAGCGGCACGGCGATGACAATCGCGCCGAACGTCACCAGCAGCGATCCGAACAGCAGCGGCCACAGCCCGAAGATGTTCTCAATCGGGTACCAGCGCGGGCCGAACAGCTCGCTGAGCGGCACCGATACGAACGCGGGCAGACCTTCCCGCAGCAGGAAGATGAAGATGAGTGCGACAAGCACAATGGTCGAGATGCCGGCGATCCAGATCAGCCGCTCGATGATAAACTCCCCGATGCGCTGCCACCCGACCCGCCGGCGGGCGGTCAGCGGTGTCATCATTGTCACGCCTTGCCGGGTTTCTGACCTTGCAGATGGCATTCCACTACTCCTGTTCCAGGGGGACGAACCCCAACTCGGTTACGATCGCCTGGCCTTCCGGGCTGAGAATCCACTCGATGTAGTCCGCCACGTCGCCCGTGGGCTCGCCCGCCGTGTACATGTACAGGTAGCGCGCGAGCGGGTAGGAGCCATCGGAGCCGGTTTCTATCGTCGGGTAGACGTAGGGGGAGTTCTCGTCGCGCGCTATGGCGAGCACCTTCTCATGCCCGGTCACATAGCCAAGCCCGTCATAGCTGATGGCGTTCGGGTTGCGGGTCAGCTCGTTCGTGATGGCGACCGACGACGGCATCAGCAGGGTTTGCGGTGCGAAGATGTCCTTGTTGTTCTCGTCGCCCTGCCGTATGACCTCTTCAAGGAAGTAGACGTGCGTGCCGGAGTTCGTCTCGCGGGAGAGCAGGATGATAGGCGCGTCGTTGCCGCCAACTTCCTGCCAGTTGGTGATGCGGCCTGTGAAGATATCGGCAAGCTGGGGGATAGTGAGCCGGTCGACAGGGTTGTCGGGGTGTACAATCACGGCGAGGGCGTCGATGGCGACGGGGATTTCGACAGGTTCAACGCCTGCCGCGCGGGCCGCCTCGAATTCCTCAGCGGACATCTCACGCGAGGCGTTGGCGATGTCCACCGTGCCGTTGATCAGGGCGGCTATACCGGTGCCGGTGCCGCCCCCGGTCACGGCAATCGACACCTCCGGCTTGACCTGCTGGTAGGCCTCTGCCCATGCCAGTGCGAGGTTCACCAGCGTGTCGGAGCCCTTATTCTGGATAGCCTGCCCGGTGGTCGGCGCTTCTTCTGCTGCGCCGGCTGTGGGGGCCGGGCGGCAGGCTGCCAGTGTCAGCAGGGCAACCAGGGCGAGGACCGGCAGGTAAAAGCGGACAGGGGAGCGACATCGGCGCATAGGGCCTCCTGCTATGCTGTCGGGTCGACGTGTCGGTTTTTCTGAGGTCCATCCACCTTAACGTATACTTGAATTTCTTTAAGAGAACGTTAAGCTCCCTTACCACTGGTGGAAGTTGCTCCGCACGCTGCCCCTGCGCCGCCCTTTGCGCCGCCCTTTGCGCCGCTTACGGGCTTGCGGCGAGCGTCGCGTTGAGCCCTTCGGCGAGCGCCTGTTTCTCCTCCGGCGTGAGCCGCGCCTCGGGGTGCATCAGCAGGTATCGAAGCGGCGGCATGTCGCCGTCGTAGATTTCCTCGGCCATCTCGCCGGGCCGCCGGCCCTCGTCGTCCACCTCGTACCACTCGGTGAAGTTCAACTCGGAGCGGGCCTCGTACACGTCATGCGCGACGAGCCACGAAACCGGGGCGACGCGTGCGTACCACGGCCAGTTGGTGTGATTGCTGTGGCAGTCGAAGCAGGCCCGCTCGGCGAGTGCGCGTGTCTGCGGGGAGTCCCAGTTGGGCTCGCTCAGGACCGGGGGATTTTCCAACGGGACCGGGATAGTCTGTATGGCGAGAAACCCGAACAGCGCCAGCCCGAAACCGGCCAGCGCCAGCCGCTTGAGCCCGCCGCCGGTCCGCCTTTGGCGAGAGGGCATTGTTTGAACTCCTGAATGATGATGAGGTGGCATAATAGACCTTCCTGCCAGCAGCCCTGCGGGAGGGTGAAGCAGGCAGAAGTGAACATAACGTATTTTAAGGCGCATTTTCCACTTAGCCGGGGGCGGAGAGCCCTGCGCGGTTGTAAGCGGGCGGCGCTGGCACTAGGATCAACACAGGGCGGCATCTCAGCCGCCATGACCGCAGGCAGGAGCAAAACATGGCACAGCGTGAAGCCGTGCTGGTCAGGCACGGGGAGAGCGAATGGAACCGCGACAACCGCTTCACCGGATGGGCGGATATAGACCTCACTGAGCGGGGAGTAGCAGAGGCGAAGGCCGCCGGTGAGCATCTGCGTGCGGCAGGCTACTCGTTCGACGTGGCCTACACGTCGATGCTGAAGCGGGCGATCAAGACGACGTGGATCGTGCTGGATGTGCTCGACCAGTGCTGGCTGCCGGTACACAAGGCGTGGCAGCTCAACGAGCGGCACTACGGCGCGCTTCAGGGGCTGAACAAGCTGGAGACGGCGCAGAAGGTCGGGCCGGAGCAGGTCTTTGCATGGCGGCGCAGCTACACCGCGCGCCCGCCGCTCCTCGACCCCGACGACGAGCGCCACCCGCGCCATGATCCGCGCTACCGGGGGCTTGACGAGAGTATCTTGCCTGCCGGGGAGTCGCTGGCCGACACGACGCGGCGCGTGTTGCCCTACTGGCGTGATGTGATCCTCGCAGACATCCGCGCGGGGAAGTGCGTGCTCGTCGTGGCACACGCCAACAGCCTGCGCGCGCTGATCAAGGCGCTGGACGATATGCCCGACGAGGTCGTGCCCGACCTGTACATCCCGACGGGCATCCCGCTTGTGTATCGCTTCGATGCGGCGCTGCGGGCGGTCGAGCGGCAGTACCTCGCCAGCGACGAGGAGGTTGAGCAGGCGCTGGAGCGCGCCCGCCTGCTTGCCCAGAAGCCCATCCCGCCGGGGGCAGTGCCGTAGGGGACGCTTATTAGAGGAAGACTTCGCGACTACTGGTGGGGGTTGGCACCAGGCAATGGCAGGGGCAGGTCGTGATGCGCGAGGCTCCGCATCGACTGCATCAATAGCCCTGCCCCTGCCTGTGATTAAACAGAGTGTTACTACTCCCGCAGCAGGCGCATCCCGTTGAGGATAACGATCATCACCGATGCCTCGTGCACGAGCATCCCGCCGGCCATGTGTACCTCGCCGAGCAGCACGCCCGCTAGCAGCGCGCCGACCGTCAGCAGCGCGATCACCACGTTCTGCCGGATGTTGCGCAGCGTGGCCTTCGAGACGCGGACGGCCTCCGGCAGCTTGAGCAGGTCGTCGGCCATGAGGGCGATGTCCGCCGTTTCGATGGCAATGTCCGTGCCTGCCGCGCCCATCGCAATGCCGATGTCGGCGGCGGCCAGGGCGGGCGCGTCGTTGATGCCATCGCCTACCATCGCGACCACGTGCCCCTCGCGCTGCAGGGCGCGGATGGCGTCGAGCTTGTCGTCGGGCAGTAGCCCGGCCCGCACCTCGCTGACCCCCGCCTCTGCGGCGATGGCCTGCGCGGTCTGGTGGTCGTCACCGGTGAGCATCACGATGCGGCGCAGCCCGGCCTGCTCCAGCCGCCGCATCATCTCCGGCACGGCCTCGCGGAGCGTGTCCGCAATGCCCAGCACGCCAATCGCCTCACCGTCGAGCGACACGAGCACGGCGGTCTTGCCCTCGCCGCGCAGCCGCGCGAGCGCCGCTTCAGCCTCCACGCTGACGGGCACGCCCAGGTCGGCCATCAGCTCCGGCGTGCCGACGCCGATCTCGCGCCCCAGCACCTCGGCGCGTACGCCGCGCCCGGTGATGGTATCGAACGTGTCCGCCTGCGGGATGTCAAGCCCCTCCGCCGCGCGGATAATGGCGTCGGCAAGCGGGTGCTCGGAGCCCATCTCGGCAGCCGCCGCCCAGCGCAGCACGTCCTGCTCGGCGAGCGGCGCATCCAGCACAGCGGCCCCGCCCGCAGCTACCAGCGCGGGCTGTGCGGCAGGCTCCAGCACGACCACATCCGTCACACGCGGGCGGCCCTCGGTGAGCGTGCCGGTCTTGTCCAGCGCCAGCGCCGAGATCTTCCCGGCGTTCTCAAGGTACTCGCCGCCCTTGATGAGGATGCCGCCGCGGGCCGCGCGGCCAATCCCCGCCACGACCGAGATCGGCGTGGAGATGACGAGCGCACCGGGGCAGCCGATGACGAGCAGCGTCAGCGCCAGTTCGATGTCGCGGCTGATCAGCCCGGCGACGATGCTCAGCACGATGATGGCCGGGGTGTACCAGCGCGCGAAGCGCTCGATGAAACGCTGGGTGGGCGCCTTCTCCTCTTGCGCCTCCTCGACGCGGCGGATGATGCGCGCCAGCGTGGTATCCGCGCCGACGCCCTCGGCTCGCACCTTCAGCAGACCGGCCTGGTTAACCGTGCCCGCGTAGACGGCATCACCCACGCTCTTCTCCTCCGGCATCGGCTCGCCGGTGATGGCACTCTCGTCCACGGCGGAGCGTCCGTCGATGACCTGCCCATCCACGGGGATCTTCGCGCCGGGCTTGATGATCACCGTCTCGCCCTTCTGCACCTCGCGCGGGCTGACCTCGACCTGCTCGCCGTCGCGCAGCACCAGCGCGGTCGTCGGGGCAAGCTCCAGCAGCCCCTGAAGCACCTCGCGGGTGCGGCTCAGCGTGCGGGCTTCGAGGTAGCCGCCCAGCGCAAACAGGAACGTCACCGCGGCGGCCTCCCACACCTCGCCGATGGCAATCGCGCCGATGGATGCAATCGTCACGAGCAGTTCGATGCTGACGTGGCGGTTGCGCAGGCTGTTCCAGGCGCGTACGGCGATGTCGGCCCCCGCGACCACTGCGGCGGCGAGCATCAGCGCAGTGCGCACGCCCTGCAGGCCGAACAGCCAGCCCGCCGCGAGCGCCAGCACGATCAGCGCGCCGCTGACGGCGGTAATCAACTCGCGTCGCTTCTTTGGATGATTCCAGTATGCCAGAATGTTGCTCACCACCCGTTTCCTCATTCCTTCACCTTGCTCAAACTCTCATCGTAGATGGGGCAGGCCGGGGCCAGCCATGCGGAGCAGGCCCCGGCTCGTGTGCCGGTGGCCCCTTTCCTCGTTAGAATGCCGAGACTTCTGCTTCGTATCCGGCGGCCCGCACGGCCTGCACCAGTGCCTCTTCGGGCGTCTGCTCGTCGTGCTCAACCTCGATGCGCCCGGTGTTGAAATGGACCTTCGCAGTGGTCACGCCGTCCACGGCTAGGAGCGCCTTCTCGATCTTCGCCACGCAGGACGGGCAGGACAGTTCACGGCTGCGCAGTTGGGTTTTCATCGTATCAACCTCCATGTTGAACAGGTTATTTCGTCGTTGTGGCTGTATCGTACATCCCCGCGCCGCCGCGTTGAATGATCCAGCGCAAATAACCGCACGAGATTCAAAAATCCGGCCCGGAAAGCGAATCTCCGGGCCGGAAGGCTGATTACTATAATGTACGTCGGTGGAGTGGCACAGGGAGCCGCGACGTTCAGTCGCGGCGCGTCAATTAACAGGCGTTCGCTCAGGCCACCTCAACACCCCCTCTGACGGCGCTCCGCGCCGCCTTCTCCCCCTGTGAGGGGGCGATTCATGATGCTCGTGCCTCATTGCCTCTTTCTAGGGGGAAATGCCCCGAAGGGGCAAAGGGGGTGGGAGCCGCGACTGAACGTCGCGGCGCTGCCTGCTCTTCCATCCTAGAACCCCCTCCTGAACCGCAGCGATAGGCTGCGGTTCCTCCTCCCCCTTGCAAGGGGGAGGAAAGCGACCGAAGGTCGCAGGTGGGGGTTCTGGGGGCAGCTATTGTTAATGCGCACCCACCCCCTCGGCGATCTCGCGCAGAGCCTCAACATCCGTGATGGCTACCCACTGCCGCCCGCTGTTGATCAGGCCGTCGCGCTGAAGCTGGCTGATCACGCGGCTGGCGGTGGCGGTCGTCGTACCGGTCATCCCGGCGAGATCCTCCCGCGAGAGCGGCATCTGGATCAGCAGGCCGACGTCCTGCGGCTCGCCGAGCTTCTCTGCGAGCTTGAGCAGTGTGTAGGCGATGCGCTGCTCGACTGAGTGCGCGCTGAGGCGGCGCACCATCTCCTGCGCCTCGTTGAGCCGGGCGCTCGTCATGTCGAGCACCTTCAGCGCGACCGTCGGGTAGGTAGCGAGGATGCGCCGGAAGTCCTCGGCGTTGATGGCGAGCGCACAGACCATCGTCTGCGCCTGCGCGGTGTTGGGATACGTCTCGTCGCCCAGCGTCGAGAGGCTGCCGAACACGTCGCCGGGGGTCAGGATATCGACGAGGATATCCTGACCGGTGAACGTGTGGCGCATCAGCTTGACCTTGCCGGAGGCAACGACGTACAGCCGCACCGCCGGGTCGCCGGTGAAGAAGATCGTCTCACCGGGCTGGTAGCCGATCTCGCGGAAGCTCTGGTTGATGCGCTCGATCTCGGCGGGCGGGAGGCCTTCAAAAAACGGCAGCTTGCCGATGATCTCCAGCCGCAGGTCGAGGCTGCACATGTGCGGCTCGATGCTCTCCGGCTCGACCGGGGACCTTCTGCGCTCTGACATGAGTGCTTGCGCTCCTATCACTTGCCGGGCGTGCTCAGTCTGATCTTAGCTTGATGGCCAGGCCGGTGCTCCCCACGAACAGCAGCACGGCGATAATGTTGACCAGCCCGCCCCACAGACGCCCATCGACCCAGCCGGCGAGGTCCGCGGCGACGCGCAGCAGGAGCGAGACGTGCAGCAGCGCGAGGTGCGTGTAGAAGCGGGGGTGGTAGTCCATCCGCGCGCCCAGCACCGACGGGAAGATGATCGGCGCGTGCCCGAAGATCACCGTGAACACGAAGCCCAGAAAGATCGAGTGCAGAATGGCGTCGTAGAGCAGGCCCGCCACCTGCCCGCCGAATGCGGCGAGCATCAGCCCGCCGATGGTGAGCCACGCGTAGCCCGCCAGCAGGCAGACCGCGATGAAGCGCGTCAGGCCGGTGCGGCGCACCGTGCGCGTGGCGATGTCGTAGCGCAGCAGCCACAGGCCCGTCGCGGCGAGGCCCACCCCTGCGACCCGGCTGCCCACATCAAACAGGGCGTGCGAGAGCACCGTTCCCAGGACGAACACGCCGACTGCCACGGCGAACAGCGCCCGGCCCCGCCGGTCGATACGCATCACGCGGCTGAGTTCCAGCCGCTCCCCGGCGATGGTCAGCACGAGGAAGCCCATCCACCACAGCACCACGCGGAACACCGGCAGGCCCGCCGCCCAGAGCACGTTGCCCAGGAACCACGCGACCGCGCCGCCTGCCATTGTGAGCGTATAGAATGTAGGGTGCTGGCGCACGATGTACGCGAAGATGGCGACCAGCCCGGCGCTGCCGAGCACCAGCAGCACGCGGACGACGCCCAGCGGCAGCCCGGCGATAAGCGCCGCCGCGCCGAGCCCCGTCAGCAGGGGCGGAATGTAGGCGACCCGCCGACCGAGCGCCACCGAGCGCTCGACGGTGATAAGCGTGCCGAGGAAGCCGCCGATCATCAGCGGGCCGTGTGCGATGAGCAGTTCGGGGCGCGGAGTGCTCACCCGCCAGCCAAGCCGGATGAAGCCGTACCACGCCGCAAAGAGCAGTGCCAGCATCGCCAGCCCCAGCGCCGGGAAGCGCACGGGCGAGAGCGTGTGCCGGACGGGCTGTTCGGTGTGTTGTCTCAGTTCCATGTGTGCGGATCCCCTCACTTGCAGGTCATTCGTATCCAGAATATCTGAATACCTGCGCGGAGAACTTGATCGGCGTCAACTGTGGTTAGATTCACGTGCTTCGCCCCCTCATCCCCACACCGAGCCGCCACGGACGGCTCGGCGCACCCCTTCTCCCACACAGGGGAGAAGGGATAGTACGGTTCTGAATCCAGCCCCTCGCCCCTCTGTGGGAGGAGGGGCCAGTTGGCACAGCCAACTGCACCGCGACAGACAGTCGCGCCGAGGTGAGGGGAGGCTGCCTGGCCTTCTTCTATGGTATAGCCTCATGTTGTCACCCCACCCTCGACAACAGCCCGCACCTGCCTGATAATGGAGTGGCCCAACTAACCACGCACAAGGATGAGCCGCATGACCGAAAATGACATCCGCCGCGTGAGCGGCGAGCAGTTGCTGCAGGACACCTATTTTCTGCTGAACTACGCCTTCCAGCCCTCCCCGCCGCTTCCCAACCGCGAGGAGTGGGAGGCGACGTACCGGCAGTACGACGAGAGCATCACGTTCGTCGCGTACCAGAACGGCATGCCCGTCGCGACGGCCTCCAGCGCGCCGATGACGCACAATATTCGCGGCTGCATCTTCCCGATGGGCGGCGTGTGGGGCGTGGCGACGCACCCCGGCGCGCGTCGCCAGGGCCACGCCCTGCGTGTGACGCGGGCCGTTCTGGAGGCGGTGCGAGATGCCGGGAACGCCTTCACGTGCCTGTACGCCTTCCGCGAGTCCTTCTACGAGCGCATTGGCTATGTGATGTGGCCGCAGGCGCAGAAGGTGCGCTTCCCGACGCAGGCGCTCGCCCCTGTGCTCCGCATGGAACTCAACGGGCGTGTGGAGTTGCTGTCGATTAAGGAAGGCTTCGACATCTACCGCGATTTTCTTCGCGCCATCCAGCCCGAGGTTCACGGCATGGCGCTGATGACCGACCGCGCCGCCGGTAACCTGCGGCGGCGCAACGCGTTGTGGCTGGCCGTCGCCCGTGACGGGCAGGGCAGCGTCACCGGCGTGATGACGTACAGCCTCAAGCCCGGCGGGCGGCTGAAGGTCATGCGCTTCTACACGAGCAGCATCGAGGCCCGCTACCTGCTGCTCAACTGGCTCGCGCGGCACATCGACCACGCCACCGAGGTTGAGATACAGCTCCCGCGTGATGAGCAGCCCGAAATGTGGCTGCCCGACCTCCGCGTAAAGTCCGCCTCGCTGGAGCCGCCGCTCAGCCGCGTGCTGGACGTGGAGCGCATGGGCGGCGTCCCGGTGGGGGAAGGGGCCTTCACCGCCCGCCTTGTGGACCGCTTCTGCCCGTGGAACGAGGGTGTGTGGCGCTTTGAGGCCGTTGAGGGCCGCCTGCACGTCACGCGGGCGGCTGCGGCGGACTTCGAGATGACGATCCAGGCGCTGTCGTCGCTGGTGTATGGTATCCGCGACCCTCAGGAGTTCCGCTTCCACGGCTGGGGCGAGCCGCCGCAGGATGTGCAGGCGATCATGCGGCGGATGTTTCCTGTGCGCACGCCCTGGCATCACGAGGTGTATTGAGAGCAGAGGCGGGCGGGGGGCCTGCCCCGCCTGCCAGCTATCCCCGCGCACCGCCCCAACGTGACAATTCGCACTTGTGTTATCCTGACGACTCGTGTATAACTACACGGAGAGAGAGGAACGAACGCCAACCGGATCACCAACCTACGCACGTACGCAGCGTGGCAGGTAGCGTCTGCTGCGTCTGGCTCCCCCTGTGTATGGCAGCATTGAGGGGTCAATGCTGCTTTGGGGAGTTTCTCCATCCACAACTTCAACCCCGCTCCAGATAATACCCGTCCTCTGTGTAGAAATTAGACAGCTTGCTTTGCCGACCGACGGACACGATTCCACAATTATTGGCTTTACGGCAGGCGCTCGGGGTATCTGCCCGCCCTGCTATAAGGCGGTTTCTTGACCCACATACCACGAGAAGGAGGAACAAGTAATGAAGAGGCTGACGGTAGGGGGCATCCTGCTTCTAATGCTGGCGCTGCTCCTGGTCGCCTGCAACGGGCTTGCTCCTGCCGGCCTGGAGGGGGCTGGCGGCAACACTGGCGGCGAGGCGGAAGGTGAGACAGGCGGCGCTGCTGAGGGGGAGCAGGCTGCTATCAGTGGGGACGAGATCGTCATCGGCGTGATCGCCCCGCTCACCGGTGAAATCCCCAAAGTCGGCGAGAGTACGCAGAACGCCGCACAGATGGCCGTGGACGAGATCAACGCGGCGGGCGGCCTTGAGGTCGGCGGGACGCAGTACAATGTCCGCATCGTCATCGAAGACAACGAGTCCCGTGCGGAGTCCGCAGTTGCCGCGGCGACCAAGCTGATCACGCAGGACAACGTGATCGCCATCATCGGTCCGCAGGCCTCCAAGCAGGCCGTCCCGACCGGGCAGGTGGCTAACGACCGCGAGACGCCGATGATCAGCCCGTGGTCGACCAACCCGGACACCACGTTCAATCGGCCCTGGGTCTTCCGTGCGGCCTTCCTTGACCCGTTCCAGGGCACGGTGATGGCCAGCTTCGTGCAGGAGGAGTTCGGCGCGCAGACGGCGGCGGTGCTGTATGACATCGCCAGCGACTACCCGAAGGGCCTGGCGGAGAACTTCCGCGCCGCGTTCGAGGAGGCGGGTGGTGAGATCGTCGCCTTTGAGTCCTTCACCACTGGCGACACGGACTTCAGCGCGCAGCTCACCAACATCGCCGACGCCAACCCGGACGTGATCTTCACGCCGCAGTACTACAACGAGGTACCGCTCATCGTGCAGCAGGCGCGCGGTCTGGGCATCGAGGCGCCCATTGTCGGCTCCGATAGCTGGGGCACGCCCGAGCTGATCGACCTGTGCGGCGATGACTGCGAGGGGCTGTTCTTCAGCACGCACTATGCTGCGGACATCGCCACCGAGACGGCGCAGAGCTTCATCCGGGCATATGAGGAGCGCTACGGTGAGCTTCCCGACGACGTGGCGGCGCTGACCTACGACGCCTTCCAGATGCTGTTCGACTCGATCCAGCGTGCGGGTGAGCTTGACAAGGCGGCCATCCGCGACGCGCTGGCCGAGGTGGACCGCTTCGAGGGCGTGACCGGGATCATGAGCTTTGACGAGCAGGGCGACCCGACCAAGTGTGCGGTGATCATCCGCATCCAGGACGGCGCCTTCACCTACTACGATCAGGCGTGCCCGGCGGGCTTCCCCTAAACCGGGGCCCGTCGCTCGCCCGGAGTGATGAGTCTGGCGCTCTGCCGCCTGTGCAGGGCGCCAGACGGATCACCCGAACTGACAAGTAGACTACTTCTGGCGCTCAGCCGCTCTCTGGAGACAACCTCGATGGTTTTCATACAGCAGTTTCTCAATGGCCTCCAGTTGGGCAGTCTCTACGCCCTGATTGCCCTCGGTTACTCACTCGTGTATGGCGTTTTGCTCCTCATCAACTTCGCGCACGGCGACGTGTTCATGCTGGGCGCGTTCATCGGCGTGTTTGGGGCGTTCACGCTGGGGCTGCCGTTCGTGCCGACGCTGCTGGTTTCCATGCTGCTGACGGGCAGCATTGCCGTGCTCATCGAGCGCGTGGCGTACAAGCCGCTGCGGCACGCCTCGCGCCTCTCGGCGGTGATTACCGCGCTGGGCGTTGGCCTGATACTGGAGAACGGCATGCTGGCGCTCACCGGCGCCAACCCGCGCAGCTTCCCGCGCGGGTTCGTCGAAACCAGCAGCTACCGTCTGGGGACGATCAGCATCGGCACGATTGAGATCCTCATCTTCGCGCTGACAGCTCTGCTGCTGACGGGGCTTTACCTGCTCGTGCAGCACACCAAGTGGGGTATGGCGATGCGCGCCATCTCCTATGACAAGTTCGCGCTGCCGCTGATGGGCGTCTCGCCGGACCGCATCATCTCGCTGACATTCCTGCTCGGTGGCTCGCTGGCGGCGGCGGGCGGCATCCTGTGGGGGCTGGCCTACCCCGTGCTGAACCCCTACATGGGCCTGCGCGTCGGCTGGAAGGCGTTCATTGCCGCAGTGGTCGGCGGTATCGGCGACATCCGGGGCGCGGTTGTCGGCGGCCTGCTTTTGGGCTTCGTCGAGATCTTCGCCGCGCACTTCTTCGCCTCCAGCTACCGTGACCTGATCGCGTTTGCCCTGCTGCTGATTATCCTCGTCGTCCGCCCGACCGGCATCTTTGGTGTAGCCCGCCGGCAGAAGGTGTAGGAGCCGACCGATGGCATCTACCACGACACAGACTCAAGTTACTGGCGTTCGCCGCATCCGCGTGATCGACCGGCTTGCAGTACAGCTTGCTGAGACGCCGGTGCTCTCCTACCTGCTGGGCGCACTCGTCGCCGTCGGGCTGGAGGCGTATTTCGGCTACTATATCGCGCGGCTTGTTGGCCTGCGCCGTGCGCCGGTGCTGTTTGGCAGCATCGCCGTGCTGGAGAACTTCGGCAACCTGGACCTCTCCGGCATCCTGTCGCCGCTCATTCCCGCGTCGAGTGCGCCTGCCGAGCCGTGGGCGATGTCGGGGCGAGCGCTGATCAACGTGCTGCGTGTCTTCATCTCGGACATCCCCCCGGCGCTGCTGACCCTGCTGCAGGTGCTCGCCTATGACATCATCATCTTTGTGCTGCCGATCCTGGTGGTGGGCCTGCTGGCAAGGCGGCCTGTGCGCTGGGTTGTGACGCGGGTGCCCTTCCTCCTCACTATGCTGCTGCAGCTTGTGCTGCTCTACATTGTGATCCGCATCTGGGGCAGCCTGAGCGACTACCGCAACCTGGTGCTGATGTTCATCGGCATCAACGTGATCCTGACCATCAGCCTGAACCTGATCAACGGCTACATGGGTGAGTTCTCGGTCGGGCATGCGGCGTTTATGGCGGTCGGCGCGTACGTCTCCGCCGTGCTGACGATGTGGCTGTTCACAAACAACGCGGTGTTTGGAGAGGCGCTGCTGCCCTGGGTGACATCGCTGCCGTTCGGCATTGGCAACTCCATCGGCTTCATCTTCGCGCTGTTGGTTGGCGGGCTGGCCGCCGCACTGGTCAGCCTGCTGGTTGCGATCCCGTCGTTCCGCACGCGCGGCGACTACCTTGCCATCGTGACGCTTGCGCTGCTGTTCATCGTGCTCTCGTTCATCAACAACCTGAACGCGATTGGCGGCGCGCGCGGGCTTAACGGCGTGCCGCTGTGGAGCACAGTGACGTGGGTGTACGTCTTCACGCTGTTGGCGCTGTTCACAGTGCGCAACCTCGTGAACTCGACGTTCGGCAAGGGCATCATCGCCATCCGTGAGGACGAGATCGCCGCCAACCTGATGAGCGTGAACACCAAGCGTGTGAAGCTGGTGGCCTTCATGTACTCGTCGTTCCTCGCCGGGATCGCGGGTGGGCTGTTCGCGCATGTGCTGGCCTACGTGAACCCCGGTACGTTCGGCATCCTGAAGTCGACCGAGGTGCTCGTCATGGTGTACCTCGGCGGGATGGGCAGCATCACCGGCTCGGTGGTCGCCGCCGTGCTGTTCACCATTCTGCTGGAGGCGCTGCGCCCGCTTGGCGTGCTGAAGTGGGTCATCATCCCGCTGATCCTGATCCTGCTGATGCTGTTCCGCCCGCAGGGGCTGTTCGGCAACCGCGAGATCAACCTGAACTGGGGCTCGGGCCGCCGCGCCAAGAAGGACATGGACTACGAAGCCAGCCTGATGGAGAAGGACGCCAGCGATGCCATTGTTACAGATTAACCACCTGGGCCACACCTTCGGCGGGCTGAAAGCCGTCAACGACTTCAACCTCACGCTGGAGGAAGGCGAGTTGATCGGCCTGATCGGGCCGAACGGCGCGGGCAAGACGACGATCTTCAACCTCGTGACCGGCGTCTACCGCGCCACTGAAGGCGAGATCATCTTTAACGGTGAGAACATCGTCGGCTACCCGCCGCACAAGATCAACACGATGGGCATCAGCCGCACCTTCCAGACCATCCGCCTGTGGGACGGCATGACCGTGCTCGACAACATGCGCGTCGCCCACCACAGCCAGGTGCGGTACGGCCTGTTTGACTCGCTGTTCCACACACCGGCCTACCACCGGCAGGAAGAGGAGATCACCGAGCACTCGATGGAGTTACTGCGCCTGTTCAACTTTGACCGCTTTGCGGACATGCCGGCGGGTGGGCTGCCCTACGGTGAGCGCCGCCGCCTGGAGATCGTCCGCGCGATGGCGGCGCGGCCCAAGCTGCTGCTGCTCGACGAACCGGCGGCGGGCATGAACCCCGGCGAGGTCGACTCGCTGATGGAGTTCATTGCCTGGATTCGTGACGAGTTCAAGCTGACCATCTGGCTGATCGAGCACCAGATGCGGCTGGTCATGGGCATCTGCGAGCGGCTTAAGGTGATCGACTTCGGCAGCACCATCGCTGAGGGCAAGCCGGAGGAGGTCCGTAATAACCCGCGCGTGCTGGAAGCCTATCTGGGCGAGGCGGCGGAGGAGTTGGGCTGATGCTACTCGAAGTCAACGACCTGGAAGTTTCATACGGCAGTATCAAGGCCCTTCACGGCATCTCGTTCACGGTCGAGAAGGACGAGATCGTCACGCTGATCGGCGCGAACGGGGCGGGCAAGACCACGACGCTCAACACCATTACCCGCCTGATGAACCCCGACTCCGGCTCGATTGTGTACAAGGGGCATGACCTGACGCAGCTACCGGCGCACGAGGTTGTGAAGCTGGGGATGACGCTCGTCCCGGAGGGGCGGCGCATCTTCGGCAACCTGACCGTGCAGGAAAACCTCAAGCTGGCGGCGTATGCGCGCAAGGACCGCGACCAGGTAGAGAAGGACATCCGCCGGGTGTACGAGTTGTTCCCGCGGCTGGAGGAGCGCAGGAACCAGCTTGGCGATACGCTGTCCGGCGGCGAGCAGCAGATGCTGGCGGTGGGCCGTGCGCTGGTCACGGGCGGCGATCTGCTGCTGCTCGACGAGCCCTCGATGGGCCTCGCGCCGATTCTGGTGCAGGAGATCTTCAACATCCTGCGCGAGATCCGCGAGCGGGGGACGACTATCCTGCTCGTCGAGCAGAACGCGAACCAGGCGCTCAAGCTCGCCGACCGCGCCTACGTGCTGGAGACAGGCAACGTGGTGCTCTCCGGCCCGGCGCAGGAACTCGCGCGCGAGCCGCGCGTGCGGCAGGCGTACCTGGGCGGGTAGCCTGGCAACCCCAACCCCATCCCCCTCCCCACTGGCGAGGGGGATGGGGACAATTCAGCCTTTTGACCTGGTATCTCGCCCGCGCTCCCCTTGCGGGATGCCAGCCGGGTGATTATCCTCTGTGGATTATGTCCACCGCAGCAACGAAAGCACAGCACGCAGGATGAACGTACACGATCATCTGACCTATGCGGTTGTAGACCTCGACGCGATTGCGCACAACGTCCGCGCGCTGAAGGCGCACGTCGGGCCGGATGTTGAGGTGATGGCGGTCGTCAAGGCCAACGCCTACGGGCACGGCCTGCTGCCCGTCGCGCGGACTGCGCTGGAGAGCGGCGCAACGCGGCTGGCGATTGCGCGGGTGAGCGAGGGGATCGCACTGCGCCGCGCCGGGGTGGAAGCTCCGGCCCTGCTGCTCGGCTACACGCTCCAGAGCGAGGCCGAGGCTATCGTTGCGCACAACCTGACCCCGACCGTCACCACGCTGGAGGGCGCGGCGGTGCTCGACCGGCAGGCCGAGCGCTACGGGCGCACCGTGCCCATCCACGTGAAGGTGGACACCGGCATGGGGCGCTTCGGGCTGTTCCCCGAGGAGGTAGTGCCGTTCGTGCAGGAACTGGGGCGCTTTTCGCACCTGCGCCTCGAAGGGCTGTTTACGCACTTCGCGGTGTCTGAGTTGCCCGACAAGTCGTACACGCTGGAGCAGTTCGACAAGTACTGCCGCGTGCTGGGCGAACTGGAGGCTGCCGGGGTGAGCATCCCGCTGCGGCACGTCGCCAACTCCGGCGCTGTGCTCGACCTGCCGCAGACTCACCTCGACGCGGTCCGCCCCGGCATCGCGATGTACGGCCTGCGCCCCAACCCGGATGTCGCGCCGCCTGTCGATCTGCGGCCCGCCCTGTCGCTCTACACGCACGTTGGGCGGGTGCGCACGCTACCGCCCGGTTCGTCGGTCAGCTACGGGCGCACGTTCATCACGGAGCGCGATACCCCGGTGGCGCTCATTGCCATAGGCTATGGCGACGGCTACCCGCGCCTGCTCTCCAACCGCGCCAGCGTGCTGATCCGGGGGCGGCGCGCGCCGATCGTCGGGCGCGTGTGCATGGATCACACCGTCGTCGATGTGACGGGCATCGACGGCGTGCAGCAGGACGACCTCGTCGTGCTGATCGGCGAGCAGGGGGGCGAGCGCATCACCGCCGAGGAACTGGCACGCCACGCCGAGACCATCAACTACGAGATCACCACCGGCCTGCTGCCGCGCATCCCCCGGATCTACGTGCGCGGCGGCGAGGTTGTGCCCGGCTGATCGCCCTCGCCTTGATACTTCCGGTAGATGTTGTAGACTCTCTTCGATGACGGCTGCGCCCCACGCAGTTTCTCTCACCGTGTCAACCCAATCCAGTGGAGGATGTAAATGAAGCCCCCCATCGTCGTGATCGGTATTGGCAACCTGGGCAAGACCTTCGCGCAGGCGTTTCTGCGGATGGGTCACCCCGTCTACCCCGTGCTGCGGAATATGGACCCCGGCGAGGTCGCGCGTGAGGTCCCCGAACCGGCGCTCGTGCTCGTCGCGGTGCGAGAAGAACACCTGCACGGGATACTGAGCAGCCTGCCCGCGACCTGGCGCGACCGCGTCGCGCTGGTGCAGAACGAACTGCTGCCGCGCGACTGGCAGGCCCACGATCTGCCGGAGCCGACCGTCGCGGTGGTGTGGTTTGAGCGGCGCAAGCATCTGCCCCCCACGCCCTACTACCCGAACCCGGTCTACGGGCCGCATGCCGACATCCTGCTTGATGCGATGGCCGAACTTGAGATGGAGTCCGTCCACGTGACCGACCCCGACGACCTGCTCTTTGAGATGGTGCGCAAGAACCTGTACATCGTGGCGAAGAACATCGT
>Ga0116180_1000193_pt1 | contig 59161 bp, 60 predicted proteins | sample AD_UKC073_MetaG_FD_89804 | JGI IMG/M metagenome (GOLD analysis project Ga0116180, IMG submission 89804) | Active sludge microbial communities of municipal wastewater-treating anaerobic digesters from USA - AD_UKC073_MetaG | ecosystem: Engineered > Bioreactor > Anaerobic > Digestate | place: USA... | reverse complement strand
TTCGGTCGTCGCAACCACGCTTACGAAACTCTGATCAGTCAAAGCAACCACGGTCATGGGTCAATGCTCCTGTCAATTTCGACGCGGCGGTCTTGGAGGGGCAACGGAATGGCGGCGACCCCGACAAAGTACGATCGCGGAATGCCCGGCCTCGTTGCTCCGATGACCTTGCCGCCCGGCGAGCCGGCTGCCGGCCCTTGGCGGGCGATTCGAGAAGAGGACCTCGTCCGGGTGCTGTTCAATGCGGGCAGCGTTTCGCCCCGCAAGCCCTTAATCGTGGCGGTAGACGGTCGCGGTGCATCCGGGAAGACAACTCTCGCCGAACGGTTGGCTCGACAGGTGGATCGCTCAGCCATCGTCCATACCGATGACATCGCTTGGAATGAACCCTTCTTCACGTGGGGCCATCTCCTCGGCGATCACATCCTGAGTCCGTTGCGCCGCGGTGAGAGCGTGATGTTCTCACCGCCCGCCTGGGCTAAGCATGGGAGGGACGGGGCCATCGAGGTTCGCGCTGGTTTGGATCTCGTGATCATCGAGGGCGTTGGGGCCAGCCAGCGCGAATTGAGCGACCTCGTTGATGCCACCGTCTGGGTACAGTCCGACTTCGCTGCAGCGGAAACACGAGGTATTGCCCGAGACATTGCTCAGGGCGTGAATGGAAGCGCCGAAGAGACCGTCGCTTTCTGGCACGAATGGATGGATGAGGAACTGCTGTTCTTATCGGAGCAGAGGCCGTGGGAACGGGCATGCATAGTTGTCGCGGGGACCCCCACGATCCCGCTCGAGCGAGATCGGCTGGCCGTGGCGAGCGGACCCTTGTAAATCTCCAAGCCCGCGTCATCTCAGGTAGGACGCTCTGATCAGTGGGCGCCCGACATCGTGCGGAGATCCGCTACTGAGGTGCCCTCAGCGAGACCATCGTCGACAATTCTGTGGACCCATCCTTCTACGGTCGTCCCCCTGGGCGCGTGCGGAATTTCGGCTTAGGGCGCGAGCAAGTACGCGACGGGTTCGGAAACGGCCACGATAGCGGTCACCACGATGCCCATGACAGCCAAAGTCGTCCAGCGCGCGGAGGTGGACGCCGCCAGGCCGACCACGATCGTTCCACGCTCAGCGCGAGGAGGGCGGAGCATGTCGCGATGAACGCCGCGATCGCCCACAGGTTCTCTGTGTCGCTCGTGATCTGCTGCGAGACGAGCCCCGCAAGGAAGTACGAACCGAGGTAGGCGAAGAACAGTCCGCTCGCGGCCATGCACAGACCGGACGTGATCCAGACGGCGACAGCCTGGAGGTGTCGGCGCAGGTATGGAACGAGGAAGACAAGCTGACCGAGAAGTGCGAGCACCGTCCCGAGGAGACGGATATCGGTGAACGAAGTCAGGGAGGCCACCACCAGTGATGTCATGGTGACGATGACGTAAAGCACGGTTACCGCCGCCACCGTTCTCGTCGATCGCGGTTCAGCGGTGGCCAGTAGAGGTTCCGTGCTGGTCATCGGCTGCCTGCCTGTCGTTGATCCCAGATGCTGTGTGTCGTCGTCTTCAGCATCAATGGGAATCTCTGCACCCGCAAGCGGATCCGCTTGCGGGCGCTCGCCCTAGGGGGAAGTGGACATCTTCGCGCAACGATGACGCTGCAGCTCGTGGACATTTCTCGAGTCGAAAGCCCGCTGTGACGTGCGCGCGGTGGACAAGTCGCACCGGTTCCTACAGCTGCGCCAGCATGAGAACGCTGGCATCGGCCGCTCCCGCCCGGATCGCTTGGAAATCACATGGGTGCTGAAGCACGCAGGGCACGGCATTCGGGCGGCGCGACACTTGCTCACTCGACAGCTCACCCGCCGCAGACCCCGGCCGGATCGAGGCCCTTCGTCAGCCCGCTTTCGGGGGCCGCACCTCGTAGGGCACGGCCGCGCGCTTCTCGCTCTGCGCGCCCTGCGCCGTGAACTCGGTGTGGCCGAGGGCAACATCGCGGGGAACCTGGAGCATCTTGGTGAATTGCCCGCTCTCATCAGCCGTCACGGTCGCCATCTCACGACCGCCCAGAGAGAGGGTGACCTGCTCGCCACGGCCGAAGTCGCCGCCGGTCAGCCACGGGCGACTGCCGTGACGCCCCCACTTCTTCGAGACCGTGAGCGTTGCGGGTGCCTCTGGGAGGATTTCTGACAGCGAGTTGGTCAGTCGCGCACGCACGGTGATGCTTCGGCCCGCGATGGTGGCGCTCGCGGTGATCTGGCCGTCGTCGACGATTGCGCTGCAGGGCGCGTGCAGGGCACCCGCAGGCACAGCGAAGTCGAGCGTCGGCTGCAGTGCTCCAGGGGCAAGGACCAGCTGCAGGGAGCCCTGCGCATCGACGCCGTTCTGGGGCGTCGAATTCTGTGCGGCTGCGGCCTCGGCCTCCGGCGCGGTCGTGCCGGTGCCCTCGCGGTACATGACCGTCACGACCCAGGGTGCGCCGTCGAGCTCGATCTGCGCGACGAAGCCCAGGCCAGTCGCGTCGAGGGGCGCACCGGCTACCCGCACGAACGCGTCGACGTCCGGCACGAGGCCGTTGGAGCGCAGCTGGAGTGTGGGCGCCCCAACGATCGTGTAGAGGGAGCCGCTGCCACGCTCCGAGATCATGATCGCCGACTCCCGCATCGGCGAAGTCACGCGCAGCATCCATTCGGGTTCGTGGAGCACCGTCGATTCTGCGGGAAGCGGCGCCGATGTCGCCGTGTATTCGGCGATCACCGCTTCGGCAGACCGCGACGTCCACCATTGCCCGGGAGCGACCTCGACCGATCCCTCAAGGGGTTGCGGCGTGGATGGCTCAGCAAGCCTCCGCACGGCGGCCATGCCGCGCAGGGAAGGAAATTTCGGTGCCCAGGTCATCGCGTGCACTCCGTTGCACCTTCGGTGAAGACCCCCTGCATGGCGGGACCGGGAATGAAGCTGGCGGTGCTGATGCCGTTGACTCGAAGTGGTCCCTTCATCGTCGGAAACCCAGTCTGCGCATTCCATTGGTATTCGCCCTCGAGGACGAGGCCCGAGCCCGCGCGGATGGAGAGCGTGCCCTCCAGCGCTCGTCCAACGGTGAATGTGACCGGATATCCGATGCCGTAGAGGTCGGAGAGGGGGGCAGTATTGAGCCCGAGAGCAGCTTCGAGGAGGGCTCGTGCGGGGGCGTTGTGATCGCCGTTCAGGTAGCCCGCCTCGAGGCTCAGAACCCCCTCGAAGCTGAGCGGCGCTGCGGCGGCTTCCGGATTGGAGGAGACCGCCTCCCATCTGCACGTCCACGCATGGATGCTGAGGTCTTTCACCTCGGCGATGAACAGCCACAGGCTGGCCGGTGTCGCGTCGAAGGAGAGCGCGCATTGCATCTTGGATTCGTCGACCATGCCATTGCGGCGAATCATCCGCGCGACCGTCTCGGCCGACACCGGCAGGTCGAACTCCCACATGAGGTCTTTCGGATGACCGGGATATGGCTCCTTCTGACCGGGGACGTAGCCATCATCGAGGCCGAGAATGTGGCCCAGCTCGTGAGACCACGCGAGCGGCTCAGTGGGGTTGAAGCGGGCGCCCTTGGGGTGGAGGCGATCGTTCGGGCTGTCCCCGAGTACGCTGCCGCCCGCCGGCTCAAAGACCTTGACTTCACACGGCCCCGGCCAGTCGACTTGTACATCGACCTCGTCGGCGCGCGCGTCTGACTTCTTGCTGATGCTGCGACAGTCCACGACGACCAGCACGTCGTAGCAGGCGAACTTCAGGGGCGGACCCCAGAAGCCGCCGGCATACGCCTCGACATACTTCCGTTCGGCGTCTGTCGGCATACCGCCGTTCGCCTTCCACAGCGCGAGCCGAACGGTGACGGTGATGGTTCGAGCGGCATGGTTGACGTCCCACGTCATGTGCGTTGCCGGAGGCATAAGGTCGCCAATGGCCACCATCACGACCACTCCCCTTCCTCGCTCGACCACGACAGCCGTCGAGCCGCCAGCAGTGCGCGCCATCGAGCTTGTGCGTGTTCGCGAGTGTGGTGGTCGGCGTCGAGCGGCGGCCCCACCAACTCACCGGTGAGGCGCGCGAGCGCGAGCGTCGCCGTGACCCATATCGGCACTCTCGTCTTGCTCGCCAGATCTGGGCCGTCGTCGTCCAGCAGTTCGACGAGGGCAGCGAGCCCCGTCGCCTCGCCGCGCTCAGCGCATGCGACGGCGGCGAGCAGCCGCACGGTGCCGTCGTGGTGCGCAAGCCACGCGAGGAAGGGCTCGAGTGGAGCCGCCACCCGCGAAGCGAGATCGAGCACCGGGATGACGCGTTCAGCCTCTGCTTCGGGGGAGAGCGTGCCCAGGGCATCGATCGCGACCGGTGCGGCGCTGGCAGGATCTTCGTACAGCGCGGTGAGCGCGCTGACGGTGGCTGGCGCTGAGAGGCGCGCGGCATCGAGCAGCTCTCGAATGGTTTCTGGCATGAAGTCCCCGATCGCGATGGCGGCAATGCGGTGATGCTGGCGGTTGAGGGGCGAGACTAGCAGGCATCTCGCGGGGTGCAACAGTGTGGCGCGGTGCACGCTCCCCCCACGTGACCCACGCCAAGGCTCGACTCACACCGCAGCTCGAGCCCTCGCATCCATCGCGCGATCGGCATACCATCGCCCCACAGCGCCGCGCACAGTGGCTGAGGAGGATGCCATGGGGCACGTGACGTACGGGATGCTCGTCTCGGTCGACGGGTTCATCGCCGATCCGGATGGGCGCATCACCCTGCCCGTGCCGGGGGCCGAGCTGCATCGCTACTTCAACGAGCGGCAGCGCGAGTCGAGCCTCGCGATCTATGGCCGGCGGATGTGGGACGTGATGCGGTACTGGGGCGAGCCAGATCCGGATCGCGACGAGGTGGCCGATGAGTTCGCGCGCGAGTGGGCGCGCACGCCGAAGGTGGTGTGCTCGGCGTCGCTCGCCGCCGCCCCAGACGGGGTCACGCTGATCGCCTCGGATGCCGTCGCGGCCGTGCGGCGACTCAAGAGCGAGACGGATGGCGAGATCGAGGTGAGCGGTGCGAGCCTGGCCGGATCGATCGGCGCCGCGGGGCTCATCGATGAGTTCCGCCTGTTCGTGCAGCCGGTGGTGTTGGGCCGCGGCATCCCGTATTTTGCCGACGGGTTTCGCCCCGAGCTTCGCTTTGTCGGCTCGGAGGCGCTGCCCCAGGGCGTCGTGCTCAATCGCTACGCGCCTCGGTGAGGGCGCCGGCGGATGACACCGCCGAGCGGGCTACACGACGCCGTCGGCGATCCACTGGCGGGTGGCGCTCAGCACGCCCTCGCCGTCGGTGTCGTGCAGTGAAAGGCTGACGAAGCTCGTCGCGCGCTCGGAGGTCTGCCAGCGGAAGCGGAACGTCTCGGCCAGCACAGCGTCGGCGATCGCGGCGCCCGCGTCGGCGGCGCTCTGCGCGCTCGCGAAATTGTTCGAGCTGCGCGCGAGATAGGCGGCGAGCAGCGGCTCGTACGGGCCGCCGCGCTCGGTTCGATCGACGTTGGCGACGAAGTCGCTCGCGACCGCCGCCGGCTCCATGACGCCCACGCGCACCCCGAATCGCTCGGCGACGACGGCGAGCGACTGCATGAACCCCTCGACCGCGAACTTCGCGCCGCAGTAGGCCTCGGCGAAGGGCTGGCCCACCGCGCCACCCACGCTGGTCACCGTGAGGATGGTGCCCCGGCGGCGCTGACGCATCCCGGGCAGCACGAGTTTGGTGAGATGCACGGGCGCGAGGTAGTTGACCTCGAGCTGGTCGCGCACCTGCTCCATGGTCAGCTGCTCGGCGGTGGCGACGTTGCCGCGGCCGGCGTTGTTGACCAGCACGTCGACGCCGCCGTGCTCGGCCTCGATCGCCGCCACCAGCTCGGCCGCCGCCCCGTGATCGACGACGTCGAGGGCGCGCACATCGAGCGTGACGCCCGCCTCGGCCGCGGCTGCGTGCAGGCGGTCTGCGCGCAGCGGGTCGCGCATCGTCGCGATCACGTGCAGCCCGCGCTGCGCGAGGTGCACGGCGGCATGCATGCCCATGCCGGAGGAGGTGCCGGTGATCAGTGCGACGTCGGCGCGGGGTGCGGTCATGAGTGCACTGTAGTGGTCGCGATTCGGGTGTGAAAAGAGCGAATTCTGTGGGTGTGCCCGTGGCGGAGCGGCGGGTGTTGGGGTGACGCAGCGGCGATGGCGGCGTGCGGGTGGGGCAGCGGTCGCGCGGTCGGCGGGTGGTGTGGATGGTGGGGCGGGGTCAGCGGCGTGCCGTCGGCCGCGCCCCGCCTCGCACCTCGTGCGAGACTTGCGGCATGACGGCGCGACGAGACGAGGCGGCGCTCGGGATGCCGCAGCACGGCGTGCCCCGAGTCTCGCGCGTGCGTGGGGCTGCGGCATCCACGGCTCTTTGCGCGAGTGGCACTCGCAGGCGGGCCGCGCCCGCGGTCGGCTCGGTGTGCGGGGGCGCGCGATGAGCGCCGACTTCGAGATGGCCCGAATCGCCGGGGGCACGGTGACGCTGCACGACGCCAGGCGCAAGCGGCGCTGGAACGTCGAGCTCGAGCCGTTCGAGATCGGCACGTTCGCCGTGACCGAGGAGCAGTTCGGCGAGCTGCTGGGCGAGGGGTCGCAGCGCTCGCGGCGCCCGGCGCGCGAGGTGAGCTGGCTGCGCGCGATCCGCTTCTGCAACGCGGCCTCCGAGTGGGAGGGGCTCGATTCGGCCTACACGTTCGACGGCGAGGAGGTCACCTGGCACGTCGACTCCGACGGGTATCGCCTGCCGACCGAGGCCGAGTGGGAGTTCGCGTGCCGGGCCGGCTCGAAGGGCGCGCACTACGGCCCGCTCGCCGAGGTGGCGTGGACGGCGGCCGACGGCGTCACCTCGCCGCAGCCCGTGGGCGGCAAGCTGCCGAACCTCAACGGCACATTCGACATGCTGGGCAACGTGTGGGAATGGTGCTGGGATCTGCTCGATCCCGCGCGCTACGCCGACTACCGCGTGTTTCGCGGGGGCGGATTCGCCGACGACGCGTGGAGCGCGCGCGCCTCGACGCGCCGCGGCGGCGGTCCTCGCATGACGCACGACGACGTCGGATTTCGGCTTGCGCGCGGTGGGTTCGACGGGGATGCCGCGGCCCAGGGCTGGTCGGCCAGGGTCGACGCTGAGCGCGCGGCGATCGATGGGGCGTTGCCCGATGGGTGGACGCCGCGGCGGTAGGCGGTTTCACCACTTCTCCTTAGAATCTTTCTTCTAAGATTCTTTCCACATAATCGACCCTTCCCTGTTATTATGTGCGACTTCTTGGGAGAATGGAGGCATGAAGCGCACGGGGAGCAGCGACTACACACCGGATGAGGTGGGTGAGCTCGATGCGCTGCGCGATGAGATGGTGACGCTGCAGGCGCAAGACAGTGCGCGGCAGGCTCGTGAGGCGGTGATCATGCATCGGGTCTCGCAGATCGCGGGTGCGGCATCGGCTCGCGGGGAGGCTTCGAGTCGTGTGTCAGAGCTGCCGTATCGGGCGGTCGCGGCCGATTTCGCGGCCGCGCTGCGCATGAGTGACCGCACGGTGCAGCGCATGCTCGGCTCCGGCGACACGCTCGTGGCGGAGTTTCCGGGCACGCTCGCCGCGCTCGCCGAAGGGCGCATCCATCGCGGCCACGTGCCGGGCATCATCGACGCCGGCGCGCACCTCCCAACCGCGGAGGCGCGGGGTGAGTTCGAGCAGCTCGTGGTGCCGTACGCGGAGCACGAGGCGCCCGGCCGGGTACGCGCATTCGCGCGGACCGCAGCCGAGTGGGTGCACCCGCGCACGTTCACCGAACGTCACCAGACCGCGGCCGCCTGCCGCGGGCTGCGGGTCAACGATCTGCCCGACGGCATGTCGGAGCTGATCGCGACGCTCCCGAGCGTCGTCGCGCACGGGGTCCTCGACCGGGTGAAGCAGATGGCCCGGCAGGTGACAGATGCTCGGCGGGCCGGTCGGGGTTCGGGTGGTTCTGGAGCTTCCGGTGTTTGCGGTTCGTCCGGTGCTTCGGGTTCGTCCGGTGTTGGTGCCGATGGCGGTGCTAGTGCTGGCGCCGACCGTCCTGGGCGGTTGCTGACTGTTCCCGGGCAGGCGCCAGACGACCGTTCGCGCGAAGTCTCCGGGGCCGCGCTTCTCGAGCGCGATGAGCGTTCGATCGATGAGGTGCGAGCCGACATCTTCGCCGACCTGCTGCTCACCGGCGATCCCGCGGGGCACGCCGGCGCTGGACGCGCTGGTGATGGCCTGCTCGCGGGCCTTGGCGCGATCACCGCGCACGTGCAGGTCACGGTGCCCGTGCTCTCGCTCATCGGTGCCACCGAGACCCCGGCGACGCTCGCCGGGGTCGGCCCGATCGATGCCGACACGGCCCGGCGCATCGCCGGCGCAAGCTCTGGCTGGGACCGCATCCTCACCGACCCGATCAGCGGCGCGGTCCTCGCCGTCGACCGATACACCCCCGGGCTCCAGCTGAAGCGCACCCTGCAGGTGCGCGACCAGCACTGCCGATTCCCCGGGTGCCGGCAACCGGTTCACCGCTCCGATATCGACCACACCATCGACTTCGCCCACGGCGGCAAGACCCGCGAGAACAACCTCGCCCACCTCTGCCGCGGGCACCACACCCTGAAACACCAGACCACCTGGCGGGTGATCCAGAAACCCGGCGGCATCCTCGAATGGACCAGCCCCACCGGGCGGGTGTATCCGGACGTCCCTACGTCGACGGTGATGTTCAGACCCGAAGACGACTGGAACGACTACTTCGCGGGTGCGGGTGCGGGGTCCGGCTGCGGCGCACAAGTGCATTCCGATGTCGGCATGCAAATCGGGATGGGCGCGAACTCCAATATCGACGTCGAAGATCCCGCACCGTTCTAGACGAGGGCGGCCGCGGTGCGCGCGCCACGCGGGTGCTGGGGGAGGCATTCATCGCCCCAGCACCTGCAATGCGAGAGTCAGTCCCCGTGTGCGGGAGCTAGCACCCGCGCACGAGAGTCAGTCCCCGTGTGTGCGGGAGCCAGCACCCGCGCACGAGATGGATCAGCGCTCGACGAGGATGCCGTCTTCGTCGCTGTAGAGGTGCGCGCCGACGCGGAACGTGACGCCGCCGAACTCGAGGGTCACGTCGAGCTCGCCGGCACCGGTCTTGGCGCTCTTGCGCGGGTTGGTGCCGAGCGCCTTCACGCCCAGGTCGAGCTTGTTGATCTCGTTCTGGTCGCGAATCGCGCCGAGGATCACGGCGCCGGCCCAGCCGTGCTCGACCGCGAGCGCGGCGATCATGTCGCCCATGAGCGCCGACTGGAGCGAGCCACCGCCGTCGATCACGAGCACCGCGCCGTTGCCGGGGGTCGAGAGCGTCGCCTTCAGCAGCGCGTTGTCTTCGAAGCAGCGCACCGTGCGAATCGGGCCGTCGAAGGCCGCGCGCAGGCCGAAGCTGCGGAACTGAATCGGGACGGACTGGATCGATTCGCCAAGTTCATCGAAAAGGTCGGCGGTGACAACAGACATGAGCGCTCCAAACGTGTGTGCTCCCATCCTGCCGCTCGCGCGGCCGGGCGCAGGGATTTGTTGCGGGTCGCCGCATCAGCGGCACCCGCAGACTCGGGATGCCGCTACCCGGCGCAGCGCGCGGGCAGCGGCATCCCGAACCGGATGCAGTAGCGCGTGACTCAGCGCACGAGCGCCGGGTTCACCAGGAACTTGCGCCCGGTCGAGTACTTCGCGTACTGCACGATGTTGGCCGGGTCGAGCATCTCGGCGAGGGTGATCTCGTCGGTGTAGTGGCTCGCGAAGGTGGTCGTGAGCTCGGCGGCGACCCGCGCACGCAGGCGATCGGCGACCTCGGCCCCCGCGCGCTGCAGGAACGGCGTGAGCAGCCATCCGCTCACGCCCCACGACATGCCATAGGCGCGATTGAGCACGGTCGGGCTGCGGTCGAGGCCGCCGTAGATGTAGACCTGCTTGTGCGTCGCCGAGCCGTAGCGGCTGTATTCGGTCGCGCTCGCGCTGGCTGCGCGCTCCATCGCGGTGAGCAGCTGGCTGGCCAGCTCGCCGCCGCCGATCGCGTCGAACGCGAGCGTTGCACCCGTCGCCGTGATCGCCGCAAGCAGCTCGGCCTCGAAGTCGGGCGAGCTCGTGTCGACGACCCACTTCGCACCCTGCGCGCGAAGCATCGCGACCTGCTCTGGGCGGCGCACCACGTTGACCAGGTCGACGCCGTCGGCGATGCAGATGCGGTTGAGCATCTGCCCCAGATTGGATGCCGCAGCCGTGTGCACGAGGGCCTTGTGGCCCTCCATCCGCATGACCTCGACCATCGACTGCGAGGTGAGCGGGTTCACGAAGCTCGACGCGCCGTCAGCCGGCCGGTCGCCGTCGCGCAGCACGAGGCAGTGCTTCGCCTTGAGGGTGCGGAACTGCTGGTACATCTCGCCGCCGTTGAGCGCGACGGTCCTGCCGAGGAGTGCCTGCGCCTCCGGGCTGTCGCCCGCGGCGACCACGACGCCGGCGCTCTCGTTGCCGACGACCAGGCGCTCGCCGACCCGCGGGCGCAGGGCGGGCATCGACGCGGAGGGCACGCGGCCGAGCAGCGCGGGCGACGCGGGGGTTCCCACCGACTCGAACTCGGCCCAGTTCGCACCCGCGAACAGGCCGCCGAGGTCAGACGGGTTGATCGGGCTCGCCTCGACGCGAATCACGACCTCGTCAGCGCCGGGGGCTGCCAGTGCCGCCTGGGCGAGCGAGAGCTGCAGCTCGCCCTCCGCGGTGACCAGCGAATGCAGCTGAAGCTGGGTGGGGGGCAGTGCGTTGCTCATGGATGCCTCTCTCTCGCGGCGCGCTGGGGCGCCGACACCCGATCTCGGGTTCGTCGTTGAATGCCGGTGGCTGTGGCATCCAAACTACGCGACCCGCGGATGGGGCGGCCCGAACGGCGACATTGTTGCCGGGGCCGTGCTTGCGGCGCCGCGGTCGGGCCGCAGCAATCAGGCCGTCGGCGCAGCCGCGGGCACCTCGATGATCCGCTCCGAGCCGATCACCGCGTCGACCGACCCCGCCGACGCCGCCGAGACCTCGTCGCGCAGTGCGTCGAGCGCGGCCGGGGGCACCCACAGCTCGAGCGTCGCGACGGCGCCGTAGCTCGGCTCGCCGACGACGGCGTCGTTGCGTCCGGCCCAATCGCGCAGGAGGTTGTCGAAACGGCCGGCGTCGGCGTGCGGCACGTCGAGGGTCACCTGGGTGAGCGATGCCCGCCGCAGCAGCGAGCCGGCATCGAGTGCCTCCGACACCGCCGTCGAGTACGCGCGGATCAGGCCTCCGGCCCCCAGCTTCACGCCGCCGAAGTAGCGGGTCACGACGGCGACCACGTCGGTGAGCTCGCGCCGGCGCAGCACCTCCAGCATGGGCACGCCGGCCGTGCCAGACGGCTCGCCGTCGTCGGACGAGCGGGCCTGGTCGCCCAGCAGGCCGGTGACCATCGCGGTGCAGTTGTGCCGGGCGTCCCACGCGCGCTTGCGCACCTCGGCGATCACCGCCTCGGCCTCCTCGATGGATGCCACCGGCGCGATGTGCGCGATGAACCGCGACTTCTTGATCACGAGCTCGTGGTCGACGGGCGCCGCGAGGGTCATGGGATAGCGGCGGTCGGAGCTCACGTGGCCACGATACCCAGCGGTGCTCGTGCGCAGGACTGGCGCCGGTGCCGGGGCGCACGGTGTCGGGCGCACGGTTCCGGGGCGCAGTCGACGATAGTTGCCGCAGGAAACTATTCGGTCTACCCTGGAAGACATGAGCGCGAACACGGGCATCGGCGCTGGGGCGAGTGCGCGCCCGCGTGAGGAGGCGCTGCTCGGCGCTCTCACCGAGCTGATGTCGCGCTGGACCTCGGCCGATCTGCAGGCGCGGTTCGCGGTGCAGCACGGCGCGGCGGAGCACGGTGCGGCCCGCCCGGGCGCCGCCCACCCCGGCGCGGCCCGTCCCGACCCGGCACGCTCCGACGCGGCGCAGCCCGGGGCGGCGCGCCGCGCGCCCGCGCTCGACGACGCGAAGGTGCGCGCCATCTACGTGCTCGGGCTGCGCGGCGGCGCGGCGCGGCCGAGCGAGCTCGCCGCCGAGTTGCGCATGACCCGCCCGACGACCTCGAAGCTGCTCGCGCGGCTACGCGCCGACGGCCTGCTCGACAAGCGCGCCGACCCGGCCGACGGCCGGGCCACGCAGGTCGAGCTGACCGGGCTCGGCGCCAGCGTCTTCACGCAGCTGGTGGATGCCGGACACGACATGGTCCGACGCGCCCTCGGCGGCTGGTCAGACACCGACATCGAGGCGCTCTCCAGCCTGCTCTCGAGGTTCGTCGACGGCCTCATGGACGAGGCCAGCGGCATGACGCAGGCGGATGTTCCCAGCGAAGCACTGGGCGCGACACGGCCCGCCCACACGCACGCACCACCGCAGACCTTCGCGCCGGCACCCGCCGGCGCACCCGCGTGCGGCGCCACGAGCGACCGCCGCATCCCCCAAGTGAAGTGAGGCACATCATGGCACGCACGTACGTCATCACCGGATCGGCATCGGGCATCGGAGCGGCGACCGCCGAGCTCCTGCGATCGCGCGGCGACAAGGTGATCGGCATCGACCTGAAGGGCGCCGAGATCGACGCCGACCTCTCACGCCCGTCCGAGCGCGCAGCGGCCGCCGTCAAGGCGAGTGAGCTCGCCGGCGGTGTCATCGACGGCGTGATCGCGTGCGCCGGCATCTCGGCCCCGATCTCGAAGACCATGGCCATCAACTACTTCGGCGTGACCGAGCTGCTCACGGCGCTCCTGCCCGCTCTGCGCGCCTCGGACGCTCCGCGGGCCGCAGTCGTCTCGTCGATGGCCTCGCTGCAGCCCTCCGTCCCCGAGCTCGTCGAGGCCGCGCTCGGCGGCGACGAGGCGGCGACCCTCGCGATCGGCGACGCGCTCGCCGCCAAGGGCCCCGAGGCCGGGTACGCCAACTACTCCGGCTCGAAGCGCGCCCTCTCGCGCTGGGTGCGCCGCGCATCGATCAGCGAGGCGTGGGCGGGCTCCGGCATCCCGCTCAACGCGGTCGCCCCCGGCACGGTGATCACGCCGATGACGGCCGAGCTGCTGCGCACCCCCGAGGGTGCGGCGATGGTGGATGCCGCCGTGCCGATGCCGCTGAACTCGCACCAGCCCGCCGAGTCGATCGCGCAGCTGCTCGTCTGGCTGACGAGCCCCGAGAACACGCACATGGCCGGCCAGACGATCTATTGCGACGGCGGCGCGGATGCCACGCTGCGCGGCGATGACATCTGGTCATGGAACGACCCGCGCTGAACAGACGTCCGCCGGGGCTGACACAGGCGCCCGCTGGGCGACCTGACCCAGCCGCCCGCTGAGCGGGCTGGACAAGCACTCGCTTGGCCAGACGCTCGCCGGGCGACCTGACCCAGCCGCCCGCCGGCGGGCCGGAACAGCCGCCCGCTGAGCGGGCTGGGAGCCCGAGCGGCCGAGGCTAGGCCAGAACCTCGGCCAAGTCGAGCGCGGCGGTCGCGGCGCGCCGACCCTCGGCGATCAGGCGCGGCACGTCGCGCATCGTCCACTGCGCCATCCGCTCCATCTCGGGCTGCACGAGGACGACCGAGGGGTCGCGCGCGAGATCCGCGGTCTGTGTGATGGTGCGCATCATGCGCACGTTCTCCCACTTCGCGTGCAGGTGCACGACGATGACCCGATCGGCACCGAGCGCGCGGGCTGCCGCGTGCGGGACGTTGTCGATCATGCCGCCGTCGGCGAGGAGGCGACCGTCGACGCGGATGGGCGAGATCAGGCCCGGCACGGCGATCGTCGCGCGCAGCGCCGTGCTGAGCGATCCGCGGTCGAGCGTGACCGTACGGCGGGCGCCGAGGTCGGTCGCGACGGCGCCGAAGCGACGCGGCAGGTGCTCGATCTGCGGGTCGCCGCCGAGCAGCCCTTCGATCCCGGACGCCAGCACCCGGGTGTCGAGCAGGCCCAGGCGGGGGCGGAACGACCAGTTCGCGATGCGGTTCCACCGGAACCCGCGAGCGCCTGCCTCGATCGCCGCGCCGTCGAGCCCGGCCGCATAGGCCGACCCGACCAGGGCGCCCGAGCTCGTGCCGGTGACGATGCCGGGGCGGATGCCCCGCTCCTCGAGCACCTGCAGCACGCCCACGTGCGCCGCGCCGAACGCGCCGCCACCGCTGAGGGTGAGGCCGAGCCCGGGATCATCGATGGTCGTGAGGGAGCGGTCGAGGTTCATTGCCGGCAACTGTAGCGCTCGGAGCTTCGCGGGGGCTGTGAGCAAGTGGGGTCGCGGCCCCGGCGGACGAGGCATCCACCCGCCCGTGGCAGCACGCGAATGGCCTCATCCCGCGTTCCGACCTACCCTGGGCGCATGAGCGATACTCTGCCCCTCTGCCCCGAATGCGCCAGCGAGCACGTCTACGAGATGCCGCCGCTGCTCGTGTGCCCGATGTGCGGGCACGAGTGGGCGGCGAGCGAGGCGGTGGATGCCGCACCCTCGGCAGGCGGCAGCGGCAGCGGTGAGGCGGGCGGCGACGGCGCGACGGTGGTCCGTGACAGCGTCGGCAACGTGCTCGCCGATGGCGACACGGTCACCGTGGTCACCTCGCTGAAGGTCAAGGGATCGCTCTCGATCAAGGCCGGCACGAAGGTGCGGAACATCCGGCTCATCGAGCCCGTCAATGGGCACGACATCGACTGCAAGATCGATGGCTTCGGGGCCATGCAGCTCAAGTCGAGCGTCGTGAAGAAGGTCTGACGCGGCGGGACGTGAGCCGGCGCGGCGCGAGGCGGCCTGACGCAAGGCGGTGTGGTGCGGCGGCAAGGAACGGGACCTCGGCACGCCGGGGGTGGGCCGGGGCGTTGGCTCCGGGGCGTGGGCGTCGCGGCACGGACGTCGGTGCGCGTGCGCGAGTGACGCTGTGCGCGCACGAGTGCCGGTGCGCGCACGAGCGGGCAGGATGAGGTCGGCGCCGCCTTCACGCCCGTGTGGCCGCGGTGCCCCGCTACGCTCGTGCCCATGATCATCGAGTTCGACGCCGAGGTGTTCCGCTGGGATGCCCGCGTCGAGTCGTCGTGGTACTTCGCGGCGGTGCCGGCCGAGCTCAGCGAAGGCATTCGCGAGCTGCCGCGCCCGCCGCGCGGCTTCGGCGCCGTGCGGGTGCGCGCGCGGATCGGCGGCTCGGAGTGGACGACCTCGATGTTTCCGAGCGCGCAGCGCGGGGGCTACGTGCTGCCGCTGAAGAAGGCGGTCCGCGACGCCGAGGGCATCACGGAGGCGAGCGTCCCCTGGGTGCGACTCGAGGTGCTCGACCTCTGAGCCGGTCGCTCGCAAGAAACCCCTTCCGCGATCCACTACTCAGCAGTACTATGTACCAGTAGTCAATACTGCTAAGTAGTGAGGATCATGCGCGTGGGCAGACAGGCGACCGAGATGCTCAAGGGCGTCCTTGAGGGGATCGTGCTGGCCATCCTGTCTGCGCGACCCGCGCACGGGTACGAGATCATCGCGTGGCTTCGCGAGCAGGGGTTCACAGACATCGCCGAGGGCACGGTGTATGCGCTGCTCGTGCGGGTCGAGCAGCGTGGCCTCGTCGACGTCGAGAAGGTGCCCTCCGAGAAGGGCCCGCCGCGCAAGGTGTACTCGGTGAACCCCGCCGGCGAGCAGTACCTGGCCGAGTTCTGGCGGACGTGGGGCTTCCTCGCCGCACGTCTGGAGCATCTCCGTGAAGAAAGGAACACGTGATGGCCAACAAGTGGATCGAGCTGTTCACCGGCTCGATCGAGCAGAAGAAGCAGTACAAGCAGGCGCGAGCCCGCATCGAGGGGCTCCCCGCGCCGTACGCCGCGGCCGCGACAGCGCTCATGCGCTACTTCACCTACGCCGGCGGCATCACCGACGGCGCCACGCTCGTGACCATGGTCGGCGACTTCGCCGACCTCTGGGAGCGGGCGGCCGCAGACGGCACGCCCGTGCGGGCGATCGTCGGCGACGACCCGGTCGACTTCGCCGAGACGTTCGTGCAGGCCTACGCCGGCACGCAGTGGATCGACCGCGAGCGCACCCGCCTGCTCGGGGCGATCGCCGACGCCGAGCGGCTGGAACGGCCATGACCGCCGCCGTTGCGGCGCCCGTCGCGCCCGTGCCGTCCGCCGCCCCCGCCGCCATCCAGGTGCGCGGCCTCCAGAAGTCGTTCGCCGGCACCCCCGTGCTGCGGGGCGTCGACCTCGACATCGAGCGCGGCAGCGTGTTCGCGCTGCTCGGCTCGAACGGGGCGGGCAAGACCACGATGATCCGCATCCTCTCGACCCTGCTCCGCCCCGACGCCGGCACCGCCACCATCGACGGCTTCGACTTCGGCACGCAGGGCGCACGGGTTCGTGAGTCGATCAGCCTGACCGGCCAGTTCGCGGCCGTCGACGAGGTGCTCACCGGTCGCGAGAACCTCGTGCTCGTCGCCAGGCTGCGCCACCTTGCCGACCCGGGCGCGAGGGCCGACGAGCTGCTGGCTCGCTTCGCGCTGGTGGATGCCGCGGCCCGCCGTGTCGCGACGTACTCCGGCGGCATGCGCCGCCGCCTCGACATCGCCATGAGCCTGGTCGGCACGCCCCCGGTGATCTTCCTCGACGAGCCGACCACGGGCCTCGACCCGGAGGCGCGCCTCGAGGTGTGGCGCACCGTGCAGGAGCTGGCCGGCCACGGCACGACCGTGCTGCTGACGACCCAGTACCTCGACGAGGCGGAGCATCTCGCCGACCGGATCGCGATCCTGCACGAGGGCAGGATCCTCGTCACGGGGACCCTCACCGAGCTGCGGGCGCTCCTGCCGCCGGCGAAGGTCGAGTACGTCGAGAAGCAGCCCTCGCTCGAGGACGTCTTCCTCGCGCTCGTGGGCGGCGAGGGCGAGCCCTCCGGCGCCGGCGCGCCGAGCACAGTCGGCCCTCGCGCCGGCGTCCCCAGCGCAGGCGCCCCCGGCGCCGATGCGACCACTCCCGGCACCGCGCGCGGGCCGCGCGATCGCTAGCCACACGACCACGAGAGACAAGAAAGCCAGGCCCATCATGGCCGCACACTTCTTCGCAGACACCGCCGTCCTGACGGGGCGGTCGATGAGACACATCCTGCGCAGCCCCGACACGATCATCACGACCGTCGTCACGCCCGTCGCGCTCATGCTCCTGTTCGTCTACGTGCTGGGCGGCGCGATCAGCACCGGCTCGCAGAGCTACATCGACTACATGCTCCCCGGCATCCTGCTCATCACGATCGCCTCCGGCATCGCCTACACGGCGTTCCGGCTCTTCACCGATCTGCAGGGCGGCATCTTCGAGCGCTTCCAATCCATGCCGATCGCCCGGGCCTCGACCCTGTGGGCCCACGTGCTCACCTCGCTGGTGGCCAACCTGCTGTCGCTCGTGATCGTGGTGGGGGTCGCCCTCGCCATGGGGTTCCGATCCGGGGCCGGGGTGCTCGGGTGGCTCGGCGTCACCGGCATCCTGGTGCTGTTCACCCTCGCGCTCACGTGGCTCGCCGTCATCGCCGGCCTCACCGCGAAGACCGTCGACGGCGCCAGCGCCTTCTCCTACCCGCTGATCTTCCTGCCGTTCATCAGCTCGACGTTCGTGCCGACCGAGACGATGCCGGGGCCGGTGCGATGGTTCGCCGAGAACCAGCCCGTCACCTCGATCGTCGACTCGATCCGCGCGCTCTTCGCCGGGCAGGCCGTGGGCACCGAGCTGTGGATCGCGCTCGCGTGGTGCGTCGGGATCCTGCTCGTCGCGTTCGCCGTCGCGATGCGCGTGTATCGCCGCAGGATCGGCTGAGCCGCTGCGACATTGACGGCTTCGGCGCCACTCAGCAGAAGTCGAGCGTCGTCAAGAAGGGCTGACTCCACTCCGGCCACGCTGCGGCACGTCCGCAGCGACGGCAACGAGGGCTGCACGACGCGTCGCGCGGCGGCGAATCGCCTTGTCGACTTCGACGACGAGCGGGACGATCAGCGAGAGCCCGATGCACGCAAGCCATTGACCGCCGCTGAGCGACGTCGTCATGAGCAGCCGCTGCAGGAAGCCGAGCTCGACGCACGCGATGGTGAGGGCGACCGGGATGGCCAGCCATTTGAGGGCATCGATGATGGGGGCCGTGAACCCGGAGCGGGGATCGCGGCGCATCGCCATGCCGCCGAGCACCGACCCGAGGGCCATCACGACGAACGCCATCGTGATCGGCACGTTCGCGCTGGTGCTGCTCATCTCGCCGGGCGCCAGCAGGAGCGCGGCAAGGGTGACCAGACACCCGGCTGCTCCGTAGAGCACCCACACGGCGATCGCGCGCGGGTTGGAGATGGTCACCCTCGGGTCACGGGGCGGCTTGGTCATGAGGTCGTCACCGGGCGGGTCGAGGATGATGACGACGACGGGGAACACCACGATGAAGAAGTTCAGGAACAGCACCATCAGGGGCGTCAGCGGCGTGCCGTCGTTGATGCCGAAGATGCTCGCGATGAGAAACAGCAGCACCAGAGAGATGAGCTGCGACATCTGGTAGCGGACGTAGGCGGTGATCTTGTCGTAGATGCTGCGCCCGAGCCGGATCGCCGTGACGAGCGTGCCGAAGTTGTCGTCGGTCAGGATCATGCGGCCAGCCTGCTTGGTGACCTCGCTGCCTGATCCCATCGCGACGCCGATGTCGGCCTGCTTCAACGCCGCGGCGTCGTTGACGGCGTCGCCCGTCATCGCGACGATGTCGCCCTGCTCCTGCATCACGCGCGCCAGTCGGAGTTTGTCTTGCGGTGTGACCCGGCCGAACACGTGCAGTTCGGGCAGTGCCGCGGCCAGCTGCGCGTCATCGAGTGCGCGCAGTTCGGCGCCGCTGATCGCGCCCTGCCCGAGCCCCAGCTGTGCACCGATCGCCGCCGCAGTGATGGCGTGGTCACCGGTGATCATCCGCACCTCGATGCCTGCCCGTCGTGCGGTGGCGACCGCATCCATGGACGAGGGTCGGAGGGGATCGATGATGCCGACCATGCCCACGAAGGTGAGCTCCTGCACCTGGCGCATCGGGTCAGCGGTCACGGCGTCGTGCTGCCCGTCGAGCTCGCGCATGGCAAAGGCCAGCACGCGCAGGCCCCGCGCAGACAGGCGCTCGCTCTGCTCGTTCAGTGCGGCCGACACATCCGCGATCGGCACCCGTCCGTGTGGCGTGAGCGCGCTCGTGCAGCGCGCGAGCACGACGTCCTGGCCACCCTTGACGAGCGCGACCAGGCGTGGTTCGCCGCCGCGCTCGACCGCGAGTTCGTGAAACGTCGCCATGAACTTGTGCTCGGAGTCGAACGGCACCTCGGCGATCCGGGGGTACCGGCGACGGGTTGCCGCGGCATCCACCCCCATCTTTGCCGCGAGGACGACCAGTGCTGCCTCGGTCGGGTCGCCGACCACCTCGCCGCGGTCCGACACGGTGGCGTCGCTGTCGAGGCAGAGGCCGTAGGCGAGGCTCGTGAAGTCGGGGACACCGGATCCGGCAGCCTGGAGGATCGCGCCGGCCTTGCCGTAGCCCTCGCCTTCAACGGTGAACCATTCGCCGCGGTAGTACAGGCTCCGCACCGTCATTTCGTTCATCGTCAGCGTGCCGGTCTTATCGGAGTTGATTGCGGATGTCGCCCCGAGCGTTTCGACATCCGTCAGGTTCTTCACCACCGCCTTGTGCTCGGCGAGCTGCCTGGCCCCGTACGACAACATGCTCTGCACGAAGGTGGGCAGGCCCGTCGGGATCGCGGAGACAGCCATCGAGATGCCGAGCAGCATCACGGCCGCGAATGACTGGCCGCGCAGCAGCCCGATCACCACGATGATCGCAACCGCCGACCACGCGACGATGCCGAGCACGCGGGTGAGGCCGCCCAGCTCGCGCTGCAACGGCGACTTCGTCGTCTTGACGCTCGAGAGCATCGATGCAATGCGTCCCATCTGCGTGGCCATGCCCGTGTCGGTGATGACGATCACCCCGGTCCCCCGTGTCACGGACGTGTTCTGGAACAGCATGTTGCTGCGGTCACCCAGCGTGACCTCGTCGTCGGGGATGGTGGCGGCGGCCTTCGACACCGGCGTGCTTTCGCCGGTGAGCGATGCCTCCTGCGTCTCGAGCGTCGCCGAACGGAGCAGGCGCCCATCGGCGGGGACGACGTCGCCCGCCTCGAGCTGCACGATGTCGCCGGGAACCAGCTCGGTGGCGCTGATCTGGACGAGCGCGTCATCGCGAATCACGCGCGCCCGCGGGACCTGCATCTTCGCCAGGGCATCGACGCTCGCTCGGGCTTTGAGCTCCTGCTGCGAACCGAGCACGACATTCAGGAGCACGAGAAATGCGACCACGACCGCGACGGGCGTCTGGCGGATGATCAGGCTGACGACGACCACCGCGATGAGCATGAGGTTCATCGGGTCGGCGAGTTGCACGAGCACGATCGACCACCACGACGGCGGCGCTTCTGCCGTGATCTGGTTGGGCCCGATCCGGCCGAGTCGGTCCGCTGCCTCCGAGGAGGTCAGCCCCCGGGTCGCGTCCGACTCGAGGTGTGCGACGCAGACGTCGGGTTCGTCCGACCACCAGCGGCGCTCTTCCGACGATGGTGAACCCGAGGTGATTGCTGACATGGCATCCTCCGCTCCCACCATAGGCCGATCGAATCGATCCCGGTATCGGTTCAGGTGGCCCGGGCCGGCGGCGAGATCGTGCACGCACGCGGCGATCGGGCGACCGCGCCGGGGCCCGCGCCCAGGCGTAGAATCGTGTGTGCCCTCTTTGACCCCTGATCCCTCCGCGAACGTCCATGCCCCCAGCGGCATCTCGGCCGAGGAGCTGGCGACGACCCTCGACGTGCTCGCCCGCATGTCGAACGTCGACCAGACCCATCCCGACTTCGTCACGCTGCGCCGCGCCACGGCCGCGATGTTCAAGGCCGTGAAGAAGGAGCGCCGCCGTGAGCTGCGCGAGGCCGTCGCCGACGCCGACCGGGCGGTCGTGGCCGCGACCGCGACGGGCGCCCCCGACCGGATCGACGACGAGACCCGAGGCATCCCGATCAGCACGCGGCTCACCTCGCCGACCGCGGGCACGCTGATCAAGGCGCGCGGATGCTACATCTGCAAGCAGCCGTACACCCTGGTCGACGCGTTCTACCACCAGCTGTGCCCCGAGTGCGCCGCGCTCAGCCACGCCAAGCGCGACGCGCGCACCGATCTGAGCGGCATGCGCGCGCTGCTCACCGGCGGCCGGGCCAAGATCGGCATGTACATCGCGCTGCGCCTGCTGCGCGACGGCGCGCACACGACGATCACCACCCGCTTTCCGCGCGACGCCGTGCGCCGGTTCAAGGCGCTGCCCGACTCGGCCGAGTGGATCGACCGCCTGAAGATCGTCGGCATCGACCTGCGCGACCCGGCCCAGGTCATCGGCCTCGCCGAGGACGTCGCCGCCGCGGGGCCGCTCGAGATCCTGATCAACAACGCCGCGCAGACCGTGCGCCGCTCACCGGGCGCGTTCCAGCCGCTCGTCGACGCGGAGCTCGTGCCGCTGCAGGATGAGGGACCGATGCCCGAGCTGGTCACCTTCGGTCACACGAGCGACCCGCACCCCGAGGCCCTCGCCCGCTCGGTCTCGTCGCATCCGGTGCTCGCCGCGGCCGTCGCGCGCGCCGAGGAGCTCACCGAGTTGGCGATGGCCCCGGGCTCGAGCTCGCTCGAACGGCACGCCTCCGGCACCGCCATCGACGCCGGCGGGCTCGTGCCGGATCTGCACGAGAGCAACTCGTGGTCGCAGTTCGTGCACGAGGTCGACCCGCTCGAGATGCTCGAGGTGCAGCTGGCCAACACGACCGCGCCGTTCATTCTGATCTCGAAGCTGCGCGCCTCGATGGCCGCGAGCTCCGCGCGGCGCAAATACATCGTCAACGTGAGCGCGATGGAGGGCGTCTTCGGTCGCGGATACAAGGGCCCGGGGCATCCACACACCAACATGGCCAAGGCGGCGGTGAACATGCTCACGCGCACGAGCGCGCGCGAGATGTTTGAGAGCGACCGGATCCTGATGACGAGCGTCGATACCGGTTGGATCACCGACGAGCGCCCCCACCCGACGAAGATTCGCCTGGCCGAGGAGGGCTTCCACGCGCCCCTCGACCTGGTCGACGGCGCGGCCCGCGTGTACGACCCGATCGTGCGCGGCGAGGCGGGCGAAGACCTGTTCGGCGTGTTCCTCAAGGACTACGCGCCCGGGGCGTGGTGAGCGCGGGCGGGGGTGGTCTGCCCCCGGTCGGCAGCCGCGTGGTCGTGCGCTACCTGCTGCCGAGCGGTCAGGCCACCGACGCGCTCGGGATCCTGCTGCACGCCGACGCGGACGGGCTGAGCGTCGACGGCAAGCGCGGCATCGAGCACATCGCGCGCGGCACCGTCATCGCCGCAAAGCAGGTGCCCCCGCCGCCGGAGCCGCGGCGCACGCGCGGGTCGGCGGCGCGGGAGCACGGTGAGCCCACGGAGTGATGGGGCGGGCGAGGCTGGCGCGGGGGCCCGGCAGTGCTGGTGCGAGAGGGCGGGCAGTGCTGGTGCCGCGGCCGGGCAGTGGCCGTCTCGGGGTGAGTGCGCCGTGCACCTGCACCTGGTGCCTCGGGGCATCCCGCGCTCGGACGTCCCGCACAGGAGCGGACACGTACACTGGAGGGTGATCCTCATCCAGCCGTGAAAGACGCCTGCGCCGTGACCACCACCACACCATTCACACCCCGCCTCGAAGTGCGGCACGTGCAGCTGTTGCGCGCCGGTTTCGCGGCGCTCGCCGCGGCCATGGTGACGTTCAGCGCCGACCATTCCGCGCAGCTGGGCCTCTCGGTCTTCAGCGGCTTCGCGATCGCGACCGCCCTCGTGCTGCTCCTCGCCGCCTGGCTGAGCTACCCGTCCGGCGTGCGCGCCCCGATCGTCACGCAGGCGATCTTCACGGGCATCGCCGGCATGGTCGCGGGGCTCGGCGGGCTTCGCACCCCCGAGATGCTCTTCTCGGTGCTCATCTCCTGGGCGCTGATCACCGGCTTCATCGAGGCGATCACGGGGTTCCGCGCCCGCCGCCCCCGCAGCGCCGAGGCCCGCGACGGCATCACCATCGGGGTGCTCACGATGCTGCTCGGGCTCGTGCTGATCGCCGTCATCTTCTTCGCCCCCCAGCCCTACAACGTCGAGGGGCACGAGTTCGTGCTGACCCGCACCATCGTCGCGGTGGGACTGTTCGGTGGGTACGTCGCGGTCGTCGCGGTGTTCCTCGCCATCGCCGGGTTCTCGCCGCGCCGTTTCGCCGTGCATTCCGGTGACGTGGATGCCGCAGCCGAGGCATCCACCGACGACATCGCTCGGGCGGCAGGCGCCGCCTCCACTCCGAACCCAACGAGGGACAACGCGTGACTGACAAGCCCACCCGCCGTGCTCTGCTGCGGCCCCTGCACATCCTGCTCGTAGCCTTCGGCTCCGCGCTGTTCGCCGCCGTGATCACCCTGATGACCACGCGCGACCTGTTCTACATCGCCGAGGGCGTCGACAAGTTCCCGATCACGCTCGTCGTGTTCGGGGCGACGTTCATCGGCATCCTGCTGATCATCGCGCTGCTGCTGCTCGCGATCGACCCCGCCGAGTTCGACCAGAAGGTCGCCCGCGGCGTGCTCCTCCCGCCCGGGGAGGACGGCGAGATCGGCACCACCGGCCCCGGCGCCGGCGCGGGCGGGCCGAAGCGGGGCTAGCAGCGCAGCTGACACGAACGGCAGCTGACACGAAAACGGCAGCTGACACGAAACGTCGAGGGCCTTTCGGTCCTCGACGTTTCGTATGTCAGGGGGTGCACCGCCGCGGCGTCGCCGCCGCGTGCCGGGAGCCGCCTAATTCAGGTACTCGAGCTGCGCGCTCGCGATCCCCAGGTACGTCGCCGGGGTGAGGGCGAGCAGGCGCGCGCGGGCGTCCTCACCGATGTCGAGCCCGCCGATGAACTCCGCGAGCTCTGCCTGGCCGACGCGGCGGCCGCGCGTGAGGTCCTTGAGCACGGCGTACGGGTCGCTGATCTTCGAGCGGCCCGCGGTGATCTCGGCGCGGATCACGGTCTGGATCGGCTCGGCGAGCACCTCCCAGTTCGCCTCGAGGTCGGCGGCCAGCACCTCGGCCGAGAGCGAGATCTCACCGAGTCCGCGCAGGATGTTGTCGAGGGCGAGCAGCGAGTGGCCGAAGGCGACGCCGATGTTGCGCTGCGTCGTCGAGTCGGTGAGGTCGCGCTGCATGCGCGAGGTGACGAGCGTGGCGGCGAGCGAGTCGAACACGGCGCTGGCCAGCTCGAAGTTCGCCTCGGCGTTCTCGAAGCGGATCGGGTTGATCTTGTGCGGCATGGTCGACGAGCCGGTCGCGCCGGCGACGGGGATCTGCGCGAAGTAGCCGAGCGAGATGTAGGTCCACACATCGGTGGCGAGGTTGTGCAGCACGCGGCCCGCGTGCGAGACGCGGTTGTAGAGCTCGGCCTGCCAGTCGTGCGACTCGATCTGCGTCGTCAGGGGGTTCCACTCCAGCCCGAGCGACTCGACGAAGGCGCGCGAGAGGGCCGGCCAGTCGACGTTCGGCTCGGCGCTGACGTGCGCGGCGAACGTGCCGGTGGCGCCCGAGAACTTGCCGAGGTACTCGGAGGCATCAATCTGGCGCGCGATGCGCTCGAGGCGGTACGCGAACACGCCGAACTCGCGGCCCATCGTGGTCGGCGTGGCCGGCTGACCGTGCGTGCGCGAGAGCATCGGCACGTCGCGCATCTCGAGGGCCATGGCGCGCAGGCGGTCGAGCACCGCGCGGAACTTGGGCAGCCACACCTCGGTGACCGCGCGCTGCACCGTGAGCGCGTACGAGACCGAGTTGATGTCTTCGCTGGTGCACGCGAAGTGGGTGAGCTCGGCGATCGAGTCGAGGCCGAGCGTCGTGAGGCGATCGCGCACGAGGTACTCGACGGCCTTCACATCGTGGCGGGTGATGGCCTCGCGCGCGGCGAGCCAGTCGATCTCGGCCTGACCGAACTCGGTGTAGAGGGCGCGCAGCGCGTGCTTCTGGGCGTCATCGAGCGGCGAGCTGCCGAACAGCGAGTTGTCGGTGAGCACGATCAGCCACTCGACCTCCACTTCGACGCGGGCGCGGTTCAGACCGGCCTCAGAGAGGTGCTCTCCGATGGGCGCGACGACCGAGTGGTAGCGGCCATCGAGGGGACTGAGCGGTTGGCTGGGAAGAGTAGACACGGCAGTCCTCTGCGTCGGGCGACCGTCAGGTCGGCGGGAGGTGGGCCGCCCCGGCACCGCGATCACGCGGAGTGGCGGACGGCCGGTTCCAGTTGCCGGAAAAGCGCCCGGCACGCGCGTTCAATCATACCGAGCACGGCGTCGAACATCGGCTCGTCGCCGTAGTAGGGGTCGGGGATGTCGGGTTCGCCGCGGCTTGCGGCATCGAAGCTCGACAGCAGCACGATCTTGACTGCGTCACCGTCGTGGCGGGCGCACGCGCGCAGCTCCTGGTCGCTGATGCGATCGAGCGCCACCACGAGATCGTTCTGATCGAAGGATGCCGCGGTGAACTGCCGCGCGCGATGCCTCGAGCCGTCGAGCCCTTGGTGCTCCAGCGCGAGCAGGGTGCGTGGGTCGGCGCGCTCGCCGACGTGCCAGTCCTCGGTGCCGGCGCTCGATGAGGCGACGTGGCCCGCGAGCCCCGCGCGCGTGACCAGGGTGCGAAAGACCACATCCGCCATCGGCGAGCGGCAGATGTTTCCCGCACAGACAAACACCACCCGAAACGGCGCGACAGTGCCGCTTCGAGTGGGGGTGGTCATCCACCTATTGTGCACATCCGAGGTGCCGTGCAAAAGTGCCCGCACGGCTGCGGCCCGTGCGCGAAACGGTGTCGAGGGGTGACGGGGGTGGCGGTGCGTGCTGGGCTACGGCGCGGCGGTGCCGGTGCAGTGCCGGGGGCGGTGCCTGGGACGCGGTGCGGGGGCTGCCGGCGGGGGGCAAGTGCGGCGATGCCTGCTGGGCTGCGGCACGGCGGTGCTCCGCGACTGTTCCTCCCCATGCGCCACGCCACCGTGGATGCCGTCGCCGCGCCGGCGCGTCCGCAGGGTGCGCCCCTTGGCCGTGCCGGCCGGCGCATGCTTGCGGGATGCACCGCGAGGGCGAGACGCACACAGGATCCGGCGACGCCGGGCGCACGAGTGAGGCGCTCGGCGCGCAGCACTGGCGGGTGCGCCAGGCGGTCGTGACGCTGGAGCTGCTGCGCGGGGCGCTGGCCTCGACGGCGAGTGAGATGCGCTGGCGATCCCCGGCCGCCGAGCACTTTCACCGCCGCGCCGAGATCCAGCTGTCGAACATCGATGGGCTCATCCGCGCGCTCGAGGAGCTCGACGAGGGCATGCGCCGGGCGCGCCAGCGTCTGCTGGCCCAGGCGGGCGCGGCGGGGTGAGCGATGGCGGATGAGCTTCGAGTGACGCACGGCAGCGTGGTCGAGGTCGACACCGCGCAGCTGTGGGCGGCTGCGGCTGCGATGGCGCACCAGGGCCGCCGCGTGCGCGACGTCGTGGCCGAGGTCGAGGCCGTTCGGCACGCGCTGTGGCAACTGCACGGCGGCGTCGGGTTGGACGTGCACGAGGCCGCGCGCCGCGCTGCCGAACACGCCGAGCGCACGGCCTCGGGGCTCGGGTGGCTCGGCGAACGACTCGCCCGCACCGCCGAGGAGTACGAGCGCACCGAGCTCGCCGCGCGCTGGACGCTTGCCCGCCTGCAGGGCGATGCGCACTCGCGTGCCCTGCTCGAGCAGCGCGCGACCGCGCTGGGCGTGGATGTCGCGACCCTCGACGATGGGCCGGACCTCGGTGCCCGGGCCCGCGCCTGGTGGGAGTTCGCCTCGCAGTACGCGCTCGCGCTGATGAGCAGCCCGCTCGGCCCGGTCGGCGCCGGGGCCTCGGGGGCCGCGCTGTTCGCGTTGCTCACGTTCATCGACACGCTCGATCGCGGCACGGTCTGGCGGGGCGGGGCGCTGCAGGGGCCGGCCAAGCCCGTCAGTGTGCAGCAGCTCGTCGTGCAGGAGGGTGCCGTGCGTGCGCCGCCGCTGCCACCGCTCGCGGCGCCCTCCGCCGCGGCACCCTCGGCCGCAGCATCGCCGGCGGCAGCATCGCCGGCGGCAGCATCGACGGGCACACATCCCACCCCACGTCCCCCCCCACGTCCCACCCCACGTCCCACCCCACGTCCCACCCCACGTCCCACCCCGCACCCCACTGCAGATCCCACCCCACACCCAAGCCCACACCCCGCCGGGGTCGCCACCGGCTCACGCGCGCGGCCCGGTGGAAGCGCGGTGTACGAGCGCACGGTCGCGCCGCCCGAGTCGCTCGCGGCGCTGGCACGACGCATCCCGGGCGGTGCCGCCCAGGTGTCGATCGAGCGGTTCGCCATGCCGGACGGGCGCACCGAGTGGGGCGTCTACATCGCAGGGACCCGCAGCGCGGCGATGGGCGGGAGCGAGCCGTGGGACATGAGATCGAATACGGAGCTGTATTTCGGGGAGCGCTCGGCCTCCTCCGACGCGGTGCTCGAGGCCATGCGCATCGCGGGCGTGCACCCCCGCGACCCGGTGCACCTGGTCGGACATTCGCAGGGAGGGATGATCGCCGCGGGGGTCGCGGTGTCCGGCGCGTTCGAGGTCGGCTCCTTGACCACGTTCGGTTCGCCCGTGGATGCCCAGCTTCCCGAGTCGGTGCTCAGCGTTCGGGTGCGCCACGACGATGATCCCGTGGCGGCGCTCGCCGGAGCGGGCAGCATCGCCGGCACAGGATCGCCCGACAGCGTGGTGGTGAGCCGTACCGGCGACGCGCGCCCCGGCATCCACGACCTGACACTGCCCATGCACGCCCTCGATGCGTACGTGCACACGGCCGAGCAGTATCAGGGCAGCGGCGATGTCCGGGTGCGTTCGGTGGAGCGGCTGCTGGATCGCCTCGGGGAGGCGGAGCGGGTCACGCGCACCGAATACCGCGCGGTGCGACCGGACTGAGCTGGGGTGTGGCGGTCTGGCTGGGGACTACAGCTAGCGCTTCTTCTTGCGCTGCGGGCGCAGGAAGATGCCGAAGAACCAGTTGATGATCGAGATCAGCAGCGCGGCAAGCACGCCCCACCAGAAGTTCTCCACGTGCAGGCCGAAGCCGATCCAGCCGCTGATGGCGGCCGTCAGCCAGAGCAGAAACCCGTTCACGATCAGGGAGATGAGCCCGAGGGTGAGGATGTACAGCGGGAACGCGACGATCCGGATCACCGTGCCGATCACCGAGTTCACGATCGCGAAGATCGCCGCGACGATCAGGTAGGTGAGCACGATCTGCAACGTCTCGCCGGGCGCGAACGGCGAGACCGTGACCTGCAGCGCCGGAATCAGGGTGACGACCCAGATCGCGAACGCGTTGATGACGATGCGAATGATGAAGCCCATAGTGGGTCTCATGATGCCACGCCCGCCGCGCGCGCGGCAGTGCGGGGCCGGCGGCGCGAGAGCCGGCCGCGGCGGAGCCTTAGACTCTCTCGGGTGAGCACGCCCGAGAACCCCGAGACCGTCTTGCCGCACATTCGGCCCGAGATCGCCGTCCTGCCGCCCTATAAGCAGGGCACGCAGGCCTCCGCCGAGGCGTTCAAGCTCTCCAGCAACGAGAACCCGTTCGATCCGCTGCCCGGCGTTTTGGACGCGATCCTCGCGCAGACCGCGGTGAATCGGTACCCGGATGCCACGGCCGGCAGATTGCGCGCGGCCCTGGCCGAGCGCTTCGGCGTGCACATCGACGCCGTGCACATCGGCGCGGGCTCGGTGTCGATCATCTCGCAGCTGATGCTCGCGGTCGCGGCGCCCGGCGACGAGGTCGTCTTCGCGTGGCGCTCCTTCGAGGCGTACCCGGGCCTCGCGCTGGTCGCCGGCGCGACGCCCGTGCAGATTCCCCTCACCGAAGACGCACGCCACGACCTGCCCGCCATGGCCGCGGCCATCACGGAGCGCACGCGCGCCGTGATCGTGTGCAGCCCCAACAACCCCACCGGCCCCGTTGTGACGCAGGCCGAGTTCGACGCCTTCCTCGCCCAGGTGCCGCCGACGGTGCTCGTGATCCTCGACGAGGCGTACATCGAGTTCGTGACCCAGCAGGACGCGGTGGACGGTGCGCGCATGCTCGCCGCCGGTGCCCCCGCGAATCTGGTCGTACTGCGCACATTCTCCAAGGCGTATGGCCTTGCCGGCCTTCGTGTCGGGTACGCCATCGGGCACCCGCGTGTGCTCGACGCGGCACGGAGCACCGGCATCCCGCTCTCGGTCACCGCGCAGGCGGAGGCTGGCGCGCTCGCCAGCCTGGAGGCGGAGGGCGAGCTGCTCGAGCGGGTGGGCGACCTCGCGCGCCGCCGCGATGCGCTGGCGGCCGCGCTGCGCGAACAGGGTTGGCGGGTGCCGGACGCACAGGGCAACTTCGTGTGGCTCGGCACCGGCGCCGAGACGATGGCCGCCGCCGAGACGTTCATGGCGGACGGCCTCGTGGTGCGCCCGTTCGACGGCGAGGGCATCCGTATATCCGTCGGCGAGCATATGTCTGTGGAGAAAGTCCTACGGACCGCGCGCGGGATTGTTGGCAACCTTCCAGAGGGTCACGCCGCCAGGGCGCTACCGTAGAACGGTGAGCTCAACGACTGAACCTCAACTCGTGCGCGTGCTCTCGGCCGATGGGACCTTTGCGCCCACCCCCGCGGCCGAGCGCTACCTGCCCCTGATCGAAGGCCTCGCTGACGCCGAGCTCGAGCAGTTCTACCGCGACATGGTGACGATTCGCGCCTTCGACCGGGAGGCGACGAACCTGCAGCGCCAGGGCCAGATGGCGCTGTGGCCGCCAAGCCTCGGGCAGGAGGCGGCCCAGGTCGGCTCGGCACGTGCGGCGCGCACGCAGGACCACCTCTTCCCGTCCTACCGGGAGCACGTGGTGTGCACGATCCGCGGCGTCGATCCCGTCGACATCATCCGCCTGATGCGGGGCAACACGCACGGCGGCTGGAACCCGTTCGACCCGGCAAACGGCAACACCCACCTCTACACCCTGGTGCTCGGCGCCCAGGCGCTGCACGCCACGGGGCTTGCGATGGGCATCGCCTTCGATGGCCGCTCGGGCAGCGGCGACCCGGAGCGCGACGAGGCGGTCATCGTCTATTATGGCGACGGGGCATCCAGCCAGGGCGATGTGCACGAGGCCATGGTGTTCGCCGCCAGTTACAACGCGCCCGAGGTCTTTTTCCTGCAGAACAACCAGTGGGCGATCTCGGTGCCCGTCGCGACCCAGGCGAAGGTGCCGCTGTATCGCCGCGCCGACGGCTACGGGATCCCCGGTGCCCAGATCGATGGCAACGACGTGCTGGCGAGCTTTGCCGCGACCCGTGCCGCCCTCGACTCGGCGCGGGCGGGCGAGGGCCCGCAGTTCATCGAGGCCGTGACCTACCGCATGGGCGCGCACACGACGAGCGATGACCCGACGAAGTACCGTCGGCGTGACGAAGAGCACGAGTGGGCCGGGCGCGATCCGATCGCGCGTTTTGGCAGCTACCTGCGGGGGCGCGGCGCATCCGAGCGCTTCTTCGACGAGGTCGACGAGGCGGCGCGCGAGTATGCGAACGACACCCGGGTGCGCACCCTCGCGCTGCAGCCCCCCGAAGCCGAGACCATGTTCGCGCACGTCTACTCCGAGCCGCACCCGCGCGTGCAGGAGCAGCGCGAGTGGCGCAGGCAGTACGAGGCGACCTTCGATGTCGCCGCGGCCGAGACGGGAGCGAGCGAATGAGCGTCGCAGCAGGCATTGACGTGACCGCCGGCACCGAGAGTGCGCCCCGCGCGGATGCGCGCCCGGCCGCGGAGGTGACCCGCGGGATCGAGAAGATGACGATCACGCGCGCGCTCAACGAGGGGCTGCGCCGTGCCATGACCGAGAGCGACCGGGTCGTGCTGATGGGCGAGGACATCGGGCAGCTCGGCGGCGTGTTCCGCGTCACGGAGGGGCTGCAGGCCGAGTTCGGTGAGCGCCGGGTGCTCGACACGCCGCTGGCGGAGTCGGCCATCGTCGGCACCGCGATCGGCCTGGCCATGGGCGGCTTCCGGCCGGTGTGCGAGATCCAGTTCGACGGCTTCGTCTTTCCGGCGTTCGACCAGATCACGGCGCAACTGGCGAAGCTGACCAACCGGCACGAGGGCGCGCTGAGCATGCCCGTGGTGATCCGCATTCCCTACGGCGGCCACATCGGCGCCGTTGAGCATCACCAGGAGAGCCCGGAGGCCTACTTCACGCACACCGCCGGGCTGCGCGTGGTGAGCCCCTCGACCCCGCACGACGCGTACTGGATGATTCAGGACGCGATTCGCAGCAACGATCCGGTGATCTTCCTCGAGCCCAAGGGCCGCTACTGGATCAAGGGCGACGTCGACACGGCCGATCGCGCGGCCCCGCTGCACGCCAGCCGGGTCGTGCGCCAGGGTACGGACGTGACCCTGGTCGGTCACGGCGCGATCGTCGCGATGCTGCTCCAGGCCGCCGAGCTGGCGGCGACCGAGGGCACCAGCATCGAGGTGATCGACGTGCGCTCGCTCTCGCCCGTCGACTTCGAGCCGATCGTGGCGTCGGTGCACAAGACCGGCCGCATGGTCTACGTGCAGGAGGCGCCCGGGTTCACGAGCCTCGGCAGCGAGATCTCGGCGACCGTGTCGGAGCGCGCGTTCTACTCGCTCGAGGCACCCGTGCTTCGCGTCTCGGGCTGGGACGTGCCGTTCCCGCCGGCCAAGCTCGAGGGCGCGTACCTGCCCGATGTCGACCGCATCCTTGAGGCGGTCGACCGTTCACTCGCGTACTGATCCGACCATGCCGAAGACGGCATGCGGGAACACGCGCATCTTGCAAGACCTGAAGGGGAATCGATGACTGAGCAGAGGTTCTTGTTGCCGGACGTGGGCGAAGGGCTCACCGAGGCGGAGATCGTGTCGTGGCGCGTGGCGCCCGGAGACACCGTCGCGGTGAACGACGTGATCGTCGAGATCGAGACGGCGAAGTCGATCGTCGAGCTCCCGTCGCCGTTCGGCGGCGTGGTCGGCACGCTCCTCGTGAACGAGGGCGACACGGTCGACGTCGGTGCCCCGATCATCACCGTGCTGAGCGAGGCCGGCGCGGCGGATGCCGCGGCGCCCGCTGGAGCGCACCCGCACAGCGCGAACCCCGACGCGGCCGAGCTCGAGGCCGATGTGGCCGCGAGCATCTCGGAGGAGGAGTCGGGGGATGCCGGATCGGGTGCCGTGCTCGTGGGGTACGGCACGGCCGAGCCGGTCTCGTCGCGTCGGCGCGGCCGGGCCGCCACCGCGCAGGCTGGGGCCGGCGCATCCGGGGCGACGAGCGGGGCGGCGGGTGCCGCGGCGCCCACCGAGCTCGGCGGACGTCTCGCCGGCGCCCCCGTCGAGCCGAGGCGCCCCGCAAGCATTCCCGCTGCGGCATCCGCCGCGGTGATCGCGAAGCCGCCGATTCGAAAGCTCGCGAAAGACCTGGATGTCGACCTCGCGACGGTGCAGCCGACCGGCCTTGCCGGCGAGATCACCCGCGACGACGTCATCCGCCATGCGACGCAGGCCAGCGTGTTCCGCAACATCCAGACCCCCGAATGGCGTGAGGATCGCGAGGAGATCATCCCCGTCAAGGGCGTGCGCAAGGCCATCGCGACGGGCATGTCGCGCAGCGCCTTCACCGCGCCGCACGTGTCGGTCTGGGTGGATGTCGACGCGACGCGCACCATGGAGTTCGTCCGCCGGCTCAAGGCCTCGCCCGACTTTGCGGGCGTGAAGGTTTCGCCCCTGCTGATCATGGCCCGCGCCATGATCTGGGCGGTGCAGCGCAACCCCACGGTGAACTCGGCCTGGGTCGACACCCCGGACGGTGCGCAGATCGTCGTGCGGCACTACGTGAACCTGGGCGTGGCCGCGGCGACGCCGCGCGGGCTCATCGTGCCGAACGTGAAGGACGCGCAGGAGCTCAGCCTCCGCGAGCTGGCCGAGGCGCTGGAGCGCCTCACGATCACGGCGCGCGATGGCAAGACGACCATGGAAGATCAGGCCGGCGGCACGATCACGGTGACCAATATCGGTGTCTTCGGGATGGATGCCGGCACCCCGATCCTGAACCCCGGCGAGGTCGCCATCGTGGCGATGGGCACGATCAAGCAGAAGCCCTGGGTCGTCGACGGCGAGGTGCGGCCGCGGTACGTCACCACCGTGGCCGGCTCGTTCGATCACCGCGTGGTCGATGGCGATGTGGTGTCGCGCTTCGTCGCCGATGTTGCGTCGGTGCTCGAGGAGCCGGCGCTGCTGCTCGACTGACGGCTCGCGGCCGCCGATTGTGGCGGGCTGCGTCGTTCCACGTGAAACACGCACTTGAGAATGGTTATCAATAGGGCGTAGGGTTGACCCGTGCACTCCTCACGCCGCCTGCCTCTGCCCGCTCTCGCGATGGCGGCGCTCGCCGCGCTCGCGGCGATCATGCTCGTGCTCACCGGCTGCGCCGGCGCCCCGGAGGGCGGCGCGAGCGGCGAGGGGTCGGCGAAGCGGGTGCAGATCGTGGCATCCACCAACGTCTACGGCCAGATCGCCGAGCAGATCGGTGGCGACCGGGTCGATGTGACATCGATCATCTCTTCGGGTTCGCAAGACCCGCACTCGTACGAGGCGACCGCCCGCGATCAGCTCGCGATCTCGCGTGCGCAGCTCGTGATCGAGAATGGCGGCGGATTCGACGCCTTCATCGCGAGGCTCATCGCTGCCGCCGGCACCGACCCCGTGATCATCACCGCGGTCAACTTCGCGGAGGACGCGCCCGATTCGCACGAGGGCGACGGGCACGAGGCTGACGCGGATGTGCACGGCGCTGATGCGCACGACGCTGATGCGCACGATGGTGATGTGCACGACGCCCACGCGCACGACGCCCACGCGCACGACGCTGACGATGCCCACGCGCACGATGCTGATGGGCATGACACCGGCACACATGACGCTGACGCGCATGACGAGGCGGCGCATGACCACGACAACGAGCACGTCTGGTTCGACCCGGCGGCGATGAGCCGCCTGGGCGCGCAGCTTGCCGCCGACCTCGCGACGCTCGATCCGGAGGGCGCCGGGGAGTTCGCCCGCAACGCCGCCGATTTCGCCCTCGAGCTCGAGGCCGTGCAGGGTGAGATCGCCCGCATCGGCGCCGAGCACGCGGGGGAGGGCGTCTTTCTCAGCGAGCCGCTCGCGGCCGCGCTTGCCGCGGAGACCGGTCTCGTCGACGTCACGCCCGAGGGCTTTGCCGCGGCGGTCGAGGCCGGGCGCGATGTGTCGCCGTCGGTGCTGCTCGCCTCGCTGCGGGTGATCGAGGGTGGCGAGGCGCGCGTGGTGTTCGTCAACGCGCAGACCGCGGGCGCCGAGACCAAGCGCATCATGGATGCCGCGACCGCGGCGAATATTCCGATCCTGGCATTTACCGAGACGATCCCCGAGGGTTCGGCGGGTGTGCGCACGGCGAGCTACCCGGAGTGGATGGCCGACAACGTGGCGCGGCTCGCGGCCGCGCTGGCGGAGGGGACGTCAACCCCGGCTGCGGCTGCGGCTACGGCTGCGAGCGAGCCCACGGCTGAACCGACAGCCGCCTCGGAAACGGGCACGGGCACGGGCACCGGAACGGCGGTCGCCGCATGATCGCCGCGGCGGGAGCACCCGTGCTCGATATTGCCGGGGCGGCGCTTGTGCGCGGCGACCGCGAGCTGTGGAGCGGCCTCGATCTTCAGGTGCGTCCCGGCGAGTTCCTCGCGGTGCTCGGCCCGAGTGGTTCGGGCAAGACGACGCTGCTGCGCGCGATCCTCGGGCTGCAGCCGCTCAGCGCCGGCACGGTCACCGTCGCGGGCCGCCCCGTGCGCCGCGGCAACCCCGCGATCGGCTACATCGCCCAGACCCGCCCCCTCCCGCCCGAGACCAGCCTGCGAGCCCGCGATCTTGTCGAACTCGGCGTCAACGGCACCCGCCTCGGCCTTCCGCTGCGTCGTCGCAGCGACCGGGAGCGCGTCGACCAACTGCTGCGCGACGTGGGCGCCGAGGCATACGGCGATCGCCCGGTGGGCCTGCTCTCCGGCGGCGAGCAGCAGCGCCTGCGCATCGGCCAGGCGCTCGCCGACAACCCGGCGATCCTGCTGTGCGACGAGCCGCTCTCCAGCCTGGACCTCGCAAACCAGCAGGCCGTCACCGCGATCATCGATCGGCAGCGCCGTGAACGCGGCGCTGCCGTGCTGTTCGTGACGCACGACATCAACCCGATCCTCGGCATGGTCGACCGCGTGCTCTACATCGCAGGCGGCCGGTTCACCCTCGGCACCCCAGATGAGGTGCTGCAGACCCACGTGCTCACCGAGTTGTACGGCGCGCCCGTCTACGTGCTGCGCGCCGGCGATCGTCTCGTCGTGGTCGGCGTCCCGGACGCGGACCATCCCCACGCCCACGACGACGTCGATCACGCCACGGGAGGCGACGCATGAGCGCCATCACCGAGGCGGCGTCGGCACGCGCAGTGTTCGGGCGCGCGCCACTCGTGTCATGGGACGACGTCTTCTCCTTTCAGGACTATGGTGCGCTGCTCGCGCTGGTGCAGAACTCGCTGATCGCCGGCGCGGTGCTCGGCCTGGTCGGCGGGCTGATCGGCGTCTTCGTGATGCAGCGCGACCTCGCCTTCGCCGTGCACGGCGTGAGCGAGCTCTCGTTCGCCGGCGCCGCCGCGGCCCTGCTGTTCGGCTTCAACATCGTGGGCGGCTCGCTCGTCGGCGCCATGGTGGCCGCACTGCTGATCGGCGTGCTCGGGGCCAAGGCCCGCGATCGCAACTCGATCATCGGCGTGCTGATGCCGTTCGGCCTGGGCCTTGGGATCCTCTTCCTCTCGCTCTATGACGGCCGCAGCGCCAACCGCTTCAGCCTGCTCACCGGCCAGATCATCTCGGTCGACACCCCAGACCTGGCGTGGCTGATCGGCATCTGCGTCGCGGTGTTCGTCGTGCTCCTGTTGATCTGGCGCCCCCTCCGGTTCGACTCGCTCGACCCGGCGTCGGCGGCGGCCCGCGGCATCCCGAGCTCGCTCGTGAGCATCGGCTTCATGCTGCTGCTGGGCGCCGTGGTCGCGGTGAGCGTGCAGATCATCGGCGCGCTGCTGGTGATGGCGCTGCTCGTGACGCCCGCCGCCGCGGCGATGCGGCTGAGCGCGGGCCCGCTGGCCGTGCCCGTCCTGGCGGCGGTCTTCGGCTTCGTCTCGGCGGTGGGCGGGATCCTGCTCGCCATCGCGGGCACGCTCCCGGTGAGCCCCTACATCACGAGCATCTCGTTTCTCATCTACATTCTCGCCCGCCTGGTGGCCTGGGGTCGCGCCCGGGTCTCGCGCCCGATCCCGGCCTAGACTGACGGCCATGGCGAAGCGCAATACGTGGCAGCGCGAGGCGGTGCGGGAGGCACTCGACGCCCGCGCGGGGTTCGTGAGCGCACAGGCGCTGCACCAGGCACTGCACGAGGAAGGCACGAGCATCGGCCTGGCGACCGTGTACCGGGCGCTGGCCGACCTCGCCGAACGTGGTGAGGCCGACTCGCTGCAGGGTCCCGATGGCGAGAATCTCTTCCGCGCGTGCGAGAGCACCGACCACCACCACCACCTCATCTGCCGCTCGTGCGGCATGGCGGTCGAGATCGAGGCGCGCGAGGTCGAGCAGTGGGCCCAGGCCACGGCCGCGCAGCACGGCTTCACCCAGGCGCAGCACGTCGTCGACATCTTTGGGCGGTGCCCCGCGTGCTCCGGCGGGCGCGACGGGCAGGCCGATGGGCAGCGAGGCGGGCCCGATGGGCAGCGAGATGGACAGCGCGCCGGGCAATAACCGCGCGGGCTTCCACCAGCCCACGCGCGCAGAGCTCGAGCACGATGCGCTCGCGGTCGCGCCCCGCCTGCTCGGCGGCATCCTCTGCACGCGCGTCGACGGCGTCTCGGTCGCCGTGCGCCTCACCGAGGTCGAGGCCTATCACGGGCGCGGCACGGGCCCCGTGCCCGACCCCGGCTCGCACGCCCGCATGGGCCGCACCGAACGCAACGCCACGATGTGGGGCGCGCCGGGGCACCTGTACGTCTACATGAGCCACGGCATCCACTCCTGCGTGAACGTCGCCTGCTCGCCCGACGGCGTCGCCTCCGGGGTGCTGCTGCGCGCCGGCGAGGTCATCGAGGGCATGGATGCCGCGACCGCCCGCCGACCCACGAGCCGCGCGCCGCGCGATCTGGCCCGCGGCCCGGGCCGACTCGGCAAGGCGATCGGCCTCGTCTCGGCGCGGCACAACGGGATCGATGCGCTGGCCGGGGGCGCCGAGCGCGCGGGCGCGCTCGCCCGGCTCTGGCTGCGCGACGAGCCGCTCACCGAGCTCGCCTCGGGCCCGAGGGTCGGGGTGGGCGGCCGGGCGGGCACCGCCGCGTTCCCGTGGCGGTTCTGGATCCCCGGCGACCCCACCGTGTCGCCGTTTCGGCCGGGGCGGAACGCGGTGGAAACGGAGGCCGGCCCGGGCCCCACGCAGCCGGCGCCGAATGAGCAGAGCTCGCAGGAGCCGGCGCCGAACATCCCCCGCCCGATTCAACCAAACGGCTGAGGCACCGCCCAGGCGCGGCCCGTAGGCTGAAAGCCTATGACTCCTCGACTTCTTTACCGCACCCTCGCCATCGCCGAGGTGATCACGTGGGCACTGCTGCTGACCGCGATGTTCCTCAAGTACGTGACGAAGACCACCGACGCGCTGGTGACGCCGTTCGGCGGCATCCACGGCTTCATCTTCCTCAGCTACGGGGCGATGACGATCTTCGTCTGGATCAACCAGAAGTGGAAGCCGGGCGTCGGGATCCTGGGGCTCGTGAGCGCGATCGTGCCCTTTGCCACGCTGCCCTTCGACCTGGCCATCGACAAGCGCGGGCTCCTCAACGGCGGCTGGCGCCTCGCGCCGGGCGGCGAGGAGCCTCGCGGCTTCTTCGAGCACGTGCAGGCCATGGTGCTGCGCCACCCGATCGTCTGGACGACGATCGCCGCGGTCGTGATCGCCGGCGTCTTCACCGTGCTGCTCATGCTCGGCCCGCCGATTCCCCTCCCGGCATAGCGGGTGCGCCCGGGCCGCGGCATCCACCCGAATCGGTGCGACGCGCCCGGCGTGCTACACTCGCCCCTTGTGCTGTGTGCGTTCTCGCGCGCAGTTTCGTACGCTCCCCTCGAATGACCCTTCACCGGGTGTCGAGTGGTGTGTGCAGACAAGGGATCTTGGGTGCGGCCGTCCGGTCGCACGGTAGCTAAGGAGAGAACATCATGGCAGCAGTGTGCCAGGTGACTGGAGCAGTTCCCGGCTTCGGTCACAACATCTCGCACTCGCACCGCCGGACGAAGCGTCGCTTCGACCCGAACGTGCAGCGCAAGACCTACTTCGTCCCCTCGCTGGGGCGCAACATCAAGCTGAACGTGTCGGCCAAGGGCATCAAGGTCATCGACGCGCGTGGCATCGAGTCGGTCGTTCGTGACCTGCAGGCGAAGGGTGTGAAGCTCTAATGGCCAAGAAGGCACAGGACGTCCGTCCGATCATCAAGCTCCGTTCGACGGCGGGCACCGGTTACACCTACGTGACCCGCAAGAACCGTCGCAACAACCCCGACCGCCTCGTGCTCAAGAAGTACGACCCCGTCGTGCGCAAGCACGTTGACTTCCGTGAGGAGCGCTAGAAATGGCGAAGAAGAGCAAGATCGCTCGCAACGAGCAGCGCAAGGTCATCGTCGAGCGTTACGCCGCGAAGCGGCTTGAACTCAAGAAGGCCCTCGTCGACCCGACGAGCACCGACGAGCAGCGCGAGGCCGCACGCCTCGGCCTGCAGAAGCTGCCCCGCAACGCGTCGCCCGTGCGCGTGCGCAGCCGTGACGCCATCGACGGCCGCCCCCGTGGCATGCTCTCGAAGTTCGGCATCTCGCGTGTTCGCTTCCGCGACATGGCACACCGTGGCGAGCTGCCCGGCGTGACCAAGTCGAGCTGGTAAGCACCAGGTTGTAAGAAGGAGGCGGGGCCCATCGGGCCTCGCCTCTTTCGTGTTTCTGGCGTGCAGTGTGTTCTGCAGTGTGTTCTGGTGCGCGCCGTGTTTCTGGCGTGCGCCGTGTTTCTGGTGCGCAGGCTGTGTTCTTGGTGCGCAGGCTGTATTCGTGGTGCAGACGCTGCGTTTCTGGCGTGCGGGCTGCCGGCGAGTGGATGCCACAGCCTGCCGCTCGCGTGCGCGTCACACCGCGAAAATCCGCGGATCGCTCTGAAATTCGATGAAATCCGCTCGCGACACGCCCGAAACCCCTCCAATCACGGCGAAAATCCGCGAGAACACGCGGGGAGTTGGTACATTCGTCACGGTCAATCAGACCAGCCGGGGACACCGCGCCTTGGTCCAAGCAATACTGCGGCCACTTCGCCGCAACGTCCGAGGAGGACATCTCCATGGCTGACAAGTCCATCACCAAGACCGAGCTCGTCGCGAGCATCGCCAGCGCCACCGGTCAGAGCCAGGCCGCCGTCAGCGGCGTGCTCGACAGCCTCTTCGCCACCGTCTCTGAGGCAGTCGCCGCAGGCAACAAGGTTTCGATCCCCGGTTGGATCGCGTTCGAGAAGGTCGCGACCTCGGCGCGCACCGGTCGCAACCCGCAGACCGGCGACGAGATCAAGATTCCCGCCGGCAACCGCGTCAAGGTCACCGCTGGCTCGAAGCTCAAGGCAGCCGTCAAGTAAGACCGCTTTCCCGAGAGAGGGGGACGCCGCGACTCGCGGCGTCCCCCTCTCTCGTTCGCGGCGGCACTGGGTGCGGCGCCGCTTCGATACCCGCCCCGGTGCAATCCTCACCCCGGTTCGATACTCGCCCCGGGCAAACGTAGGCTTGGGGGGTGTCCCCCCGTCGTCTGCGCCTGCTCGGTCCCGTCATCCTGCTCGTCTTCGCCCGTCGCGCTGGCGGCCGGGCTCGCGTTCGGCGGGGGTGCCAAGGAGCAGCTGCTGCTCGACGCGGGGCCGTTCGTGCGCTGGGGCCTGCCCGTTGCGCGGCTGTTCGTCAATATCGGCGCCGCCGGCATCATCGGCACGCTCGTGCTCGCGCTGTTCGCGTTGCGGCGCGGCGAGCGGGAGTTCGAGACGGCGCTGGATGTGGCATCCATCTCGGCGGCGGTCTTCACGGTCGCGAGCGCCTTCACCGCCTTCCTCACCTACCTGAACGCGTTTCCGACCCAGGTGCGCCCCGACGCCGAGTTCGGCGCGCAGCTTGCGGCGTTCATGCTCGACATCCCGATGGGCCGCGCCTGGCTGATGACGGTCATCGCCGGCGCCATCATCACCGTGCTGGCCTTCGCGGTGCGCAGCTGGCTCGGCACCGCGCTGCTGCTGGGGCTCTCGATCGCGGCACTGTACCCGATGGCCACGCAGGGCCACACCGCAGGCGCCGCGGGCCACAACATCGCCGTCACGGGGCTCTTCCTCCACCTCGTGGGCGCCGCGGTCTGGCTCGGCGGGCTCATCCTGCTCGTCGTGATCCGCCCCGTCATCGACCGCGAGCGGATGGGCCGCGTGCTGCTGCGCTACTCATCGCTCGCCCTCGCCGCGTTTCTCGTCGTGGCCTTCTCGGGCTACGCGAGCGCGGCCCTGCGCGTCGGCGAGTGGGATGCGCTGGGCACCCCGTACGGCATCCTCATCATCGTCAAGGTGGCCGCGCTGCTCGCGATCGGCGTGCTGGGCGCGATCTACCGGCGCTCGCTGATCGCGCGCATCGTCGGCCCCTCCAAGCGCGAGCTGGCGGCGATGCAACGGGTGGATGCCAGGGCCGCGGCATCCACCCCCGCTCCGGGCGCCGGAGCCACCGTGCGCGGCGCACGCGGATCGAACGCATCCACGCGCGCGTCGAACGCCGCGGCGCGCGCGTCGCTCGCGCAGGCACGCGCCGCGGGCGACCGCCGTTTTTGGGGCCTGATCCTGCTCGAGCTGGCGTTCATGGGCATCGCCTCCGGGGTGGCCGTCGCCCTCGCCCGCACGGCCCCGCCGGTACCGCAGGAGCCCGCCGAGATCCCCACCCCGGCGCAGCGTTTGACCGACCGGCTGCTGCCGCCCGAGCTCGGCCCGCTGCAGTGGTTCACCGAGTGGTACGTCGACCTGCTCTGGATCGTCGCGTGCGGCTTCGGGCTGTTCTTCTACCTCGCCGCCGTGTGGCGCCTGCGCCGCCGCGGCGACTCGTGGCCGATCTACCGCACCATCTTGTGGGTCGTCGGCGTGCTGGCGCTGCTGTGGGTCACCAACGGCCCGATCAACGCCTACCAGGAGTACCTGTTCAGCGTGCACATGATCGGGCACATGCTGCTCGCGATGGCGATCCCGATCCTGCTCGTGCTCGGCGCCCCCGTCACGCTCGCGCTGCGCACGATCCGCAAACGCGACGACGGCACCCGTGGCGGCCGCGAGTGGATCATGTGGGCGATCAACACCCCCTTCTCGAAGGTGATCACGAACCCGTTCGTCACCGCCGGGATCTTCGTGCTCTCGCTCTGGGTCTTCTACTACACGGGCATCTTCCGCTGGTCGATGGTCGATCACCTCGGCCACCAGTGGATGGTCGTGCACTTCCTGATCTCGGGCTACCTGTTCGCCCAGTCGCTGATCGGCATCGACCCGGTGCCCTACCGCCTGCCGTACCCCGGCCGCCTCGTGCTCCTGCTCGCGACCATGGCCGTGCACGCGTTCTTCGGCGTGGCGATCATGGCGCAGGAGGGCCTGTTCGTGGCCGAATGGTTCGGCGCCATGGGCCGCACCTGGGGCCCGACCCCGATGGAGGACCAGCAGTCCGGGGGCGGCATCGCGTGGAGCGTCGGCGAGGTGCCGTCGCTGATCCTCGCGATCACCCTGGCGATCCAGTGGAGCCGCAGCGACACCAAGGAGCAGAAGCGCCTCGACCGGCACGCCGATCGCACGGGCGACGCCGAGCTGAACGAGTACAACGAGCAGCTGGCCCGCATCGCCGCGCGCGACGCGCAGCGCGAGGCGCAGGGGCGCCCCTAGCGCGTCCCGGGCGGGCGGGCGGGCGGGCAGGCCACCGCGCCCGTGGGGCGCGGCTAGTCGAGCCGGTGCTCGCCGCCGCCGACCCGGATGGAGACGCTGCCGTCGGGCAGCACCGAGATCGTGCCGTCGAGCATGAACTCCACGTCCTCATCGAGCTCGCGCACCGAGCCGTCGAAGAGGGACCTGACGTTGACATCGATGTGCGCGCTGCCGGGTGCGGGGGCGATCCGCCAGTTCGCGCCATCGGGCTCGAGCTGCACGCGCGGGTAGTCCGAGATCGACCATTCCGGCGGGGCGACGATCCGGTTCGCGACGATCCGGCCGAACGGACACCCGGTGGGTTGCAGCACCTGCTGGGTGGCGCACGCGTCGAGGAACCCGTCCACCTCCTGCTGGACGACGTCGATGAACTCCTGGGTCGGTTCGGCCTGGCTGTCGATCGGGGTGTTGTGCAGGGGCGCGTCGGCGAGGACGAGCACGCCGTCGCTGTGCGCGATGGCGGTGTCGACCGTGACCGAGTAGATCCCCGGTGAGAACACGAGCATCGAGACGGGAGCCAAGGGATCGGCATCCATGCCCTCGGGCGCGACCTGGCGCTTGTCGATCTCGAAGCCGTTGACCGCAAAGCGCATCGAGCCGCGCACGGTGAGGCTCACGACGCCGAGCGGGCTCTGCGTGAAGCGCCAGGCCGGTACAACGCCGATCCAGCCGTCCTGGGCGATGCTGAACGTGGTCGTGCCGGGCGTGCCCTGCGCCGTGTACGCGATCGTGACGTGCGTCACACCCTGCTCGGTGCGCTCGCTCAGCGGCTCGATGTCGGTGAGCCGGCCCATCGCCGCCTGGCGAAGGAGGGCATCCGAGGCGCCCGCGGGGAGGGCGGCCGCGTCGAGCTCCACCGAGTCGATCCGCACACCGGGCATTTCGAGGGCATCGGCGGCACGGTGCTCCTGCAGCAGCGAGAGGTAGCGCATGGCGTAGGCGGTGGGGCTGTAGAACTCGCGATACAGGATCACGCCGGTGGCGGCGAGGGCCGCGATCAGCAGCACGCCCACGAGCCCGAGGAGGCTCAGATCGACCGCGAGCGCACGCTTTCGCGGCGGCGTCTCGTCGTGCTCGGCAGGCTCCACCTGGCCAGTCTACGAAACCGCCCCGGTAGAATTGCCGATGTGATGCCGTCGTGACCGCCTTTCAGCTCTCCGCCGAGCAGGAGGCCCTGTTCCGCCTCATCGAAGACACGAGCGAGCACATCTTCGTGACCGGTCGCGCCGGCACCGGCAAATCGACCGTGCTGAACCACCTCGCGTGGAACACCCGCAAGCAGATCGCCGTGTGCGCGCCCACCGGCGTCGCAGCCCTGAACGTCGACGGGCAGACGATCCACTCCCTCTTCCGCCTGCCGATCGGCCTGATCGCCGACCAGGACATCGAACAGAACGACGCGACGCGCAAGATCCTGAACGCGATCGACACGCTCGTGATCGACGAGATCTCGATGGTGAACGCCGACCTGATGGACGCCATCGACCGCTCGCTGCGGCAGGCCCGCGCCCGCCGACGCGAGCCGTTCGGCGGGGTGCAGCTGGTCATGTTCGGCGACCCGTACCAGCTCGCGCCCGTGCCGCCGCGCGGCGACGAGCTCGCCTACGTGCGCGATCACTACCGCTCGTTCTGGTTCTTCGACGCGAAGGTCTGGGCGGGTACCTCCGGCGGCGAGGGCACCCTCGACCTTGGGGCGGTGGATGCCGCACCCCTGCGCATCGTCGAGCTCGTCGACATCCACCGCCAGGCTGACGACGGCTTCAAGGCGATGCTGAACGCCGTGCGCCACGGGCAGGTCACGGCCGAGATCGCCGGCATCCTGAACGGCATGGGCGCACGCACGCCCCCGGCCCCCGGCAGTGGCCTCGAGCCGGGCGAGTCGATCATCACCCTCGCGTCGCGCAACGACATCGTCGCAAACATCAACCGGCGCCACCTCGAGGCCCTTCCCGGCCGCGCCCAGATGGCACGGGCCGAGGTGAACGGGGACTTCGGCCGCGAGTCGAACTATCCCGCCGACGCGGAGCTCAGCCTGAAGGAGGGCGCGCAGGTGATGTTCCTGCGCAACGACGTCGGCGGCGGCCCCGACGGGCAGCGCTGGGTGAACGGCACGATCGGCACGGTGACGCGGATCGGCGGGACCGTGCACGTCGACATCGACGGCACCGAGCACGAGGTCGACCCGGTCGCGTGGGAGAAATACCGCTACAGCTACCACGCGGCATCCAAAAAGCTCTCGCGCGAGGTGGTTGCCGAGTTCACGCAGTTTCCGCTGCGCCTCGCCTGGGCGGTCACGATCCACAAATCGCAGGGCAAGACGTACGATCGCGCGATCGTCGACCTCGGCTCTGGGGCGTTCAGCCCCGGGCAGACGTATGTGGCGCTCAGCCGGCTGACATCGCTCGAGGGCCTGTACCTCTCGCGGCCGCTGCGGCCGAGCGACATCAAGGTCGACCCCGACGTGCAGCGGTTCATGGCGCGGCGCTGAGCGCGCGGTCGTGCGGAACTGCCGCTGCGCAGTAAAAACGCCGCTGCGCAGTAGAAACGCCGCTGCGCGTGATGCGTGAGCGGCGTTTCAATGACCGATTCGGGGTGGCTAGACTAGCGCGCCGTTCTTCGCGGCCGCGAGCTCCTCGAACACGTCGGTGTTGAACTGGTAGGCCGCGAGGACCTCCTGGATGACGCGCTCGCGCTCTGCCTCGTCCCACGAGACGAGGTCGAGCTCGGCGCGGTACGCGTCCTTGAACACGGTGGGGTCGGCGATCTCGTCGAAGGTGTAGAAGGTCACGCCGCCATTTTCGAGACCGAAGCGACGCGCCATCACCTTGCCGATGAAGATGCCACCGGAGAGGTCGCCGAGGTAGCGGGTGTAGTGGTGGGCGATGAAGCCGCCAGCCCACGTCGGGCCGACCTCGTTGATGCGGTCGACGTAGCGCTGCGTCGCGGGGAGCGGGCTGATCTGCTCGCGCCAGCCCTCGCCGAGCAGCGCGCGAAGGTCGGCTTCGACGGCGGGCAGGCGCGTGAGCGCGTCGGTGATGAACTTCGCGGCAAGCGGATCCTGGCGCATCGCGTCTGCGGCGCCCTCGAGGGCGACATAGATGAAGTAGTGCTGGGCGACCAGGGCGATGTAGTCGTCGAGCGTGCCATCACCCTTCAGGAGATCGCTCATGAAACCGGCGTGCTCACTGCTCGAGTGGGCAGCCGAGCTACGCTCGCGAACGGCAGTGGAGAAAGGGATGACCGAGGGCATACTCCGAGTGTAGCGAACTCGGTGCGGTGTTCCTTAGGTTCGCCTTAGCAATCGGCTTTGAACTGCCTGAATGCGCGGTGCGGGCGTCACGATCCGTGCCCGCGTCACGCTATTCGTGCGGGCGCGGCTCGACGCCGAGCGCGGCGCAGGCGTCGTCATACAGCCGCACGATCTGCTGGCGCACCTCGATGCGCTCGCTGATGGCGCCGCCCGGCCACGGGATGCGCGCGGCGCGCACGGTGCCGTCGGCCAGCGTGATCGACCAGTCACCGCCGGCGCCGTCGAAGTCGACCATCGCGGCTGCGGTGACGTCGGCCTTGCCGCCGTCGGCGCCGCCGAAGGCCCGGGTGATGAGCAGGTTGTCGTCCTGGTGGTCGTCGTTCATGTGGTGCAGCACGGCGGCACGGACGTTGTCTTCGAAGATGTGAGGCACGAGCACCATGTTAGGCCAGCGGCATCCCGCATCGCCCGGAGGCGAGCGCGCCCGGCGATGGGCGTGCCCCGGGCTACAATCGCTTGAACAGCAACCGGGGGGATCCACATGCGGACAGGGCCGACGCATCGTCGAGTCGTCGGACTCACCGCGGCGATCGGGGCGCTGCTGCTCACGCTCAGCGCGTGCGCGGGAGGCCAGGCCATCTCGCTTGAGGTCCCCGAGCAGTCCGAGGCCCCCTTCGCGCCCGAGACGCAGATCGCGCTCGAGGAGGCGGTCTCCCATGCCATGGCGATGAGCGCTTCACCCGGCGCGCTCGTCGGCGTCTGGGCGCCGTGGAGTGGTTCATGGGTGGCGGGGCTCGGCACCACGACCGCGGGTGGCGAGAGCGCGGTGACGCCCGAGATGGCGTTCCGCGCGGGCAACGTGACCCGCCCCATGATCTGCGATGTGCTCTACAGCCTTGCCGCCGACGGGCGCGTCTCGCTCGATGACCCCGTGACCGACTACGCGGTGGGCGTCCCGACGCTCACCGACGTCACGCTCGTACAGCTGTGCAACGGCACCTCCGGCATCGGCTCGTACTCGAACGTGCTCACGCCCACGTGGGAGGGCAACCCGGCGCGGCACTGGAACCCGCGCGAGCTCGTCAGCTTCGGGCTCGGCGAGGCGCAGCGGTCGACGCCCGGCGAGGCGTACAAGGAGGCCGAGGCGGGCTATGTGCTGCTCGGGCTCGCGCTTGAGAACGCGACACGGACGCCCGCGGCACAGTTGCTCGACGAGTATGTCTTCGGTCCCCTCGCGCTGGGTCGCACGGAGCTTCCCGGCCCCGCTCCCGCGGCACCCGGCCCCGTGGCGCTGCCCGGGTTCCAGGCCGCGCGCGGGCCCGATGGCGGCTTCGACTGCGCCGCCACGCAAGAGATGACGGTGCGCTCCGCATCGATGGGATTCACCAACTCCGGTGTGGTCACGACCGTCACCGACCTCGGCCGGTACATGCGGGCGCTCGCTGCCGACTCCCTGCTCGCACACCGGGCCGGCGGCAACGAGGAGTCGGATGCGGCGAAGCTCGCCGCGTCGCGCTACGCGAATCCGCTCCCGGTTGCCGAGGGCGTGCCCGCTTGGTTCACCGCCACGGGCGGGGTGCTGCAGGCCGGCTCGCTGATCGGCCAGTATGGCGCGATGCCGGGCTACCTCACGGCGGCCTTCGCCGACCCGGCGACCGGCCTGGTGGTGGTCGCCGTGCTCAACAACTCGACCGCGAACCCGGCGCTCGTGCGCGATCTTGCGTGGCAGCTCGCCGCGATCGCGTCGAAGGCCGCACCGGCCGCCGAGCAGACCGCCCCCGAGTTCGGCCTGCCGTGGACCGCCGAGCAGTACGGCGAAGAGATCACCCAGCTCGCGGTCTGCCAGCCGGCACCGGAGGAAGCGCCCGCCGGCTAGCGAGCAGCCGAGCATATGCCGACAGCGGCATGGCCTGCCGGGGTTACGCGAGCAGCGTGTCGCCGACGAAGCCGCCCTTAGCGCACCCGGGCGGGATCGCGAAGACCGCGGAGCCGACGGGCGTCGTCCACGTGTTGAGCAGGTCGAGCTCGTCGAGTCGGCGTTGCATGGGGGTGAACTGCGTGTCGACGTCGGCCTGGAACGACACGAACACGAGCCCCGCGTCGGCGATCTCGGCACCCACGGGCGCATCGTCGTAGTTGTACGAACGCCGGAAGATCTGCTCGGCGGGGTTGTCGCTGCGGGCACGACGGATGTGCGAGAACTCGGGAATCACCGGGAATCCGATCGCCGTTTTGGCCTCGAAGTCGGGTTCGTCGTGTTCGTGCACACCGGTCAGCGGCGCGCCAGTGGCCAGCGTGCGACCCACCGACTGCTCGCGACCGGGTCGGTCGAGGTGGTCCCAGGTGTCGAGATTCATGTGGATGCGCCGCACCACCGCGCTCGTGCCCCCGGCCATCCACGCCCCGGCGGCGCCGGATGCGCTCTCCCAGACGACCGAGTCGAACTCGGGGGTGCCGGGCTGCACGTTGACCGTGCCGTCCACCTGCCCGAAGAGGTTGCGCATGGTGGTGCCGGCCGGCTCGCTGCCGACGGCGCGGCGGAACCCGCGCTGCACCCATCGCACGGTGGTGAAGGTGCGGGTGTCTTTGAGGAGCATCCGGGCGGTGTGCGAGACGGTGAGCGGATCGTCGGCCGCGATCTGCAGCAGCAGATCACCGTCGCTGAACTCGGGCTGCAGGCGGTCGATCGTGAACGGCGGCAGGGGCGCGAGCCACGACGGCGCGGGGCCGCCCGCGCGTGCGACGAAGCCGGGACCGAAGCCGAACGTCACCGTGAGCCGGGCCGGTGCGAGCGCGAGCTCGGGCTCGGAGTCGGCTAGGGCCGGCACGCCCTGGGTGAGCCGGGCGGCGTCGTCGCTGAGCAGGCGCATCATGCGAGTGAGCGCCGCGCGGTCGACGCCCTCGCGCAGATCGAGCGCGACGAAGGTGGCGTGCGCCTGCGGCACGGTCGCGATGCCGGCCTGGTGCACGCCGTAGAACGGCACGGTGTTGCCGCCGTGGAGGGCGGCGACCGGGCCTGCGCTGCTCGCGGTCGTACCCGCGGCGCCGTCGGCGCCGCCTCCCGCGCCGCCTCCCGCGGCCGGCTCATCCGAGCGACCCAGCATGGCGTCGAGCCCGATGGCCGCGGCCGCGCCGACGCCGGCGACAGCCCCTCCGAGGAGGAACTGTCGCCGCGTCGCTCCGGCCCGGCCCGCAGATGCCTTGCGCGTTCCGGGGTCGTTCATTACTTCTCCGACTCGTAGTTCTCGTTCGCGCCCGCGTAGTCCTTCACGGGGGCCTCGAACGTGAGCACCGTGCCGTCGTCGAAGGTCACGGTGACCTCGACGATCGCGCCGGCGAGCAGGGGCTCGGTGAGCCCCATGAACATGAGGTGATCGGCGCCGGGCTCGAGCACGTAGGTGCCGCCGGCCGGGATGGTGAAGCCGCCGGTGACCTCGCGCATCTCCATCTCGCCGCCGGCGTTCTCGGCCGTCTCGTGCAACTCGACCATGTGCGCCACCGGGCTGGAGGCCGACACGATCGTGATGGGCTGATCGCCCGCGTTGGTGAAGACGCCGAAGGCGCCCGACATGCCGCTCTCTGCCGCCTTGAACCAGGCATCCGAGATCGTGACGACGGTGGATGCCTCGGCATCCGCGTTCGCCGCGGTGTTGTGGCCGCCGTGCGTGTCGCCTGAGGCGCCGTGGCCGTCGTGCTCGCTGGTCGCGGGCGGGGTGGGGGCCGGCTCGGCCGCGGCTGCGCAGCCGGTGAGGGTGAGCGCGGCGGCGGCGATGACGGCCGAGATGCGGAGGGTGGTGAGTGTGTTCATGGACATGCCTTTCACAGCGAGTGCTGCCCGGACGACGCGTCGTCGCGGGAATGTTGGGAATCGGCGGCAGTGCCGGCCGCGGCCGCCTCGGCGACGGGGTCGATGCCCGCCTCCGCTTCGGGCGTCGCGGGGGAGCCTGCCGCCTCGCCGGCGCGGGCGCGCCGGCGGATGAATGCAATGAGTGCGGCGATGGCGAGGGCGATGACCGCCCCGCCCGCCCCGAGCCAGACGACTCGGGGAATGCCGCCGGGCTCCTCGGAGCCCGCATCGGTGAGCTGACCGTGCGCATCGTCGTCGGCACTGTTCGCCGACGAATCGGATCCGTTGGCGCTGTTGCCGTTCGCGCTCGTGTCGCCGCTGCCGTCCGCGGGACGCACGATCAGCTCGCCGTCGCCGACGGTGAACGGGATGAGCCCCGAGATCGGGTGCCCGTCCGACGAGACCACACGCCAGCGCAGCTCATATCCCGCGTCGGGCATACCCGCCGCGAGCGGTGCCGTGACGGTGTCGCCGACGAGGACGACCTCGCCCGAAACCCAGTCGCGATCCGCGGCGTCCGAGACGATGACGGCGGCCCCGATGGGCAGCACCTCGGCGGTGAACCGCAGCGAGACCTCGGCGGGCGCGGTCTCGAGGCGCTGCTGCTCCTCGGGTGAGCTGCTGATCAGGGAGTCATGAGCGGATGCCGCGGGTGACGTCGCGAACATCGCGAGCGCCGCCGCCAGCACCCCCATCGCAATGATGCGAGGGCGAAACATGGCGAAACCTCTCTTCGGACGCCGGGTGGCGGCATCCAATGCGCAATCGATCGCCCGGAACACGCCGGGCGCGAAGCGGCGCCGCACGCCGGGAGGGCGCGGATGCCGCGGTCAGATCACGCGAGAACGGGTGGGCCGCGCCGCTGGAGCGACGAGAGGGTCGGGCCCGTGACGGGGAGCCGTGAGGTACGAGTGGCGCGCAGGCGCACGGGGCGCAGCGGCACGGGGATGGCACCGAGGCCGACGCCGAAGGTGCGTGCGGCCCAGGCGACGATGTCGCGGGCGAGCGCCATGAGGCGGAGGACGCCGCGCTCGCCGCGATAGAGCGCGGCGATGGTCACGGCGGCGGCGATGGCGTGCGAGACCCACATCGCGGTGTCGCCGACGATGGCGTCGAGGGGGATCGTCGAGGCCGGGGCCAGGGTGAGCTGGCCGGGCGGCAGATGGTGGGCGTGCGCGCCCAGCGCCGCGGCAGCGGGGCCGGCGCCGGTGATGAACCCGAAGACGAAGAGGCAGTGGAACAGCGCCTGGCTTGCGGCGACCGCGAGCGAGAGGCGGATCAGCGAGAGCGCCCGCCCCGCGAGCAGCGTGCAGACCATGACCGAGAGCAGCCAGGGCAGGGCGATGCCGACCCAGCCGGGCATCGCGCCACCGGCGGCGACGTGCGAGAGCAGGGCCACGAACGTAGCAATCGAGGCTCCAATCAGCCCGCGCAGGGCGCGGGAGGCTCGGGAGCGACGCATGCCTGTCATTCTTGCAGGGTTGTGCGGCGAGTGCATCTTCGCCAATCCCGAGCGCCAGTAGCATTCCGACATGGATCTTCAACTCAAGGAACGAGTCATTCTCGTCGTCGGAGGGCACGGGCTTGTCGGCAGCGCCGTCGTCAAGCGCCTCCGCGCCGAGGGGGCAATCGCCATCCCCGCATCGCGCAGCGCCAACGAGGGCATCGTGATGGATGCCACGAGCGATGAGTCGGTCAACGCCGGCGTCGCGCGGGTGCTGGCCGAGCACGGGCGCATCGACGGACTGGTGATGACGGCGGCAACGGTGCCGACGATCACCGATCCGAAGCTGAACTCGGAGCCCAGCCGCGTGCTCGACGGCATCGACACGAAGGCGATGACGTTCATCCGCATCACGAACGCGGTGCTGCCGCACATGACCGCGGCCGGCTACGGCCGAGTGGTCGGCGTGAGCGGTCAGAATGCCGCCTACACCGCGAACATGACCGGCTCGCTGCGCAACGCGGCGCTGATCATCGCCTCGAAGCATTTCGCCGACCAGGTCGCGGGCACTGGCGTCACGGTCAACGCGATCAGTCCCGGTGTGATCACGCACGACCCCGTCGACGAGGTGAAGTTCGCCTCGAGCGGCCAGTCGAGCCCGGACGAGATCGCCGATCTCATCGCGTTCCTGATCTCGCCGCTCTCGCGCCCGATCAGCGGCGAGACGATCGCGGTCGGGCACCGCACGCTCGGGATGGTGTAGCGCTCACGCCGTTCACGCATCGTCCGAACACGAGGGGCGCGTCGCGGGGTTCCGCAGTGGCCGGCTAAGTCTGCATTGCAGTCTAATCTTGGACTGTGATCCATTCTTTCCGCGCTCCCGTCGGGCGCCCGCGCCGTGACGCCCCCGCTCCGCCCCCTGTGCCACGATCGCGCCGTCGCGTGGCACTCGTCACCGCGGCGGCGATCGCCCTCAGCGGCATCGGACTGGGCGCGGCGAGCCCCGCGCACGCCGCGCCCATGCCGCAGCAGATCTTCGAGTTCACCAGCCCGAGCGGCACCGACTGGGTGGTCCCGGCCGGGGTGACCGAGGTCGTGCTCGGTCTGCGCGGCGGAAGGGGCGGGTTCGTCGAGCGCACCAACGGCGGCCGCGGAGCGGACTTCGGCGTCACCATCCCCGTGAAGACCGGTGACCGCCTCACCGTGTTTGCGGGACAGCCCGCGCGCGGCAAGGGCGACGAGCGCATCGGAGGCGCCGGGTTCGTCTCCGGTGGCGACGGCGGCAAGGGCAGCCTGCTGGGCGCCAGCGGAGGAGGCGGTGGCGGCGCATCCGCCGTCAAACTCAACGGCGAGCTCATCGCGGTGGCCGGGGGCGGGGGCGGCGGGGGAGGCTACACCGGCAAGCCAAAGGTGTCACTCTCGCTGTGGGATCTCGCCGCCATCATCGCCGCGGCCGGCGGCTACCACGGTGAGTCCTCGGGGAGCGGCACCTTCGGCCACGTGCGCGGCGGCGAGGGTGCCAGTAACGCCGGATCGTCCTACGACGGCAAGACCATCACAATGTTCCCGGCCACCGCCGGTGCCGGCAAGCACCCCGGCGGCATCGGGCAGAACGCCACGAACGATCCCTCGTTCTCGCGCTACAAAAAGCCGGGCGCGAACGGTGGTTCGGCGTCCACCAGCACCAGCGGCGGTGGCGGCGGCGGCGGTGGTCGGGGCTGGCCCGCGTCCGGCACCGGCGGCGGAGGTGGGCGCACCTTCCTCGGCTACACGGCCGGCTCGGGCGGCGGGGCAGGGCTCAGCTGGGTCACGGATGCCGTGCCCGGCGTCCGTATCGACCGGGACGCCAGGCGCCCTGAAGACATGCACGACTACTTCGGCCCGCTCGCCGAGACGGGCACGGTGCGCATCATGATCCCGATGCGCAGCACGACGACGGTGAGCGCCCCGGCGCACCTTGAGACCGGTGCGCAGATCCCGGTGCGGGTGCGCACCGCCGACACCCGCACGCCGAACACGCCGCTGGACGGGTGGGTGGATCTGTACCAGGGCAGCACCCGCGTGGCCTACGGCACGACGAGCGGCGACCGGATCTTCACGCTTCCCGGCCTCCCCGCCGGCACCCACGAGTTCCGCGCCGAGTTCCGGCCGCATGCGGATCAGCGCGACTTCCGGGAACGATCCACCTTCTCCTCGGGGGCGGTGACCGTGACCGTGAGCGAGCCGTCGCCACAGCAGCCGGAGCCCGGTGACGTCCCGTCCAGCACGACCCTCACCGTGCTGACGACCCCGTCGACCTTCGGCGACGTGCTCGTGCTCGGGGCGAGCGTCGCGCTGGGTGGGCCGGTGGACCTCTCCGGGCAGCTGGTCTCGTTCGAGGTCGACGGTGTCGGCGTCGGCTCGATTCCGCTCATCTACACGGGTGCCGGACGATTCGGCACGTTGTTTCCGGTCACCATGGTGCCGCCTGCCGGTGACCACGAGGTGGTCGCACGGTTCCCGGGCGTCGCGGACGCGGATCCACTGACGCCGGACGCGCTGCCCTCGGTCAGCGACCCGGTGACGTTCTCCGTCGTGCAGGCGCCGACGACAACCCGCATCTCGAGCGCTCCGACGACCGCGCGCGCCTTCACGCCGGTGGACGTCGAGGCGGCCGTGACGTCGGTGACCGGGGGGCTGGGCGGGAGCGCCGTGCTCTTGGCCGACGGCTCCCCGCTGATGTACGCCCCCCTCGCCGCGGGCGGCACCGTGCTGTTCGACGACGTCGTGCTGCCCTGGGGTGCCGAGCGGCTCACCGTGGCGTACCTCGGCGACGTGGACGGGAACTTCGCGATGTCGACCTCTGCCGAGCACCCCGTCTCGATCACGCCGGTGGCGACCACGACGGCCCTGGCAGTGTCGTCGAGCGGCATCCGCGCGGACGAGCCGGTCACGTTGACGGCAACGGTCACCACCGCGCAACCGGGCGTGACCACCGACCCGCGCGGTGCGGTCGAGTTCCTCCTCGACGGAGACGTCGTGCACACCGTCCCGGCCGGGATGGACAGCGACGCCGAGACCGATGACGGGGAAGCCCGCTTCGAGATCGAGGCCGACACCCTGCCGATCGGCACGCACCGCGTGACGGCCCAGTTCGTGCCGGCGCCCGGGTTCGCGGCATCCACTTCGGATGCCGCGGAGCTGGAGGTGCGCGGAATCGCCACCGTCCTCACCCCGCGCGCGTCGACCATCGCGGGCACGCCGGCGAACCCCGCATCCGTGGATCTGACGGCGACCGTCGATGGAAGCAAGAGCCGGCGCGCGGCAGCGGGCGATGCGGTGGACGGGCACGTCGAGGTGCGCCTGGGCGCGGACCCACTCGGCGACCCGCTCGTGCTGGTGGACGGCGCCGGGACGCTGGCGTTTCCAGGGCTGCCCGTCGGCACGCACGCGGTGACGCTGCGCTTCGTGCCGGACTCGGCAGCGATGCTGGAAGGCTCCACCACGGTCACCGTCACCGTGACCGAAGACGTCGCGCCCGGCGGTGGCGACCAAGAGCCCGGTGGTGACAACGCGTCCTCACCGGGCGCGAACGGGATCCTGCCGTCGACGGGTGCGGACTCCACCGGGATGCTGCTGCTCGCGCTCGCCCTGATCGTCGGCGCCGGAGCGATGTTCGTCATCGCGCGGATGCGTCGGTCCAAGGCATAGGGTGATTCGATGACCGGGATCGGACGTGCCACGCGCGCCTCGGTCCCGGTCACGGATCGTGGGCCCACCCGATCCGTCTCGAGGGGAGAACTCCATGGCTGACGGACTGCGCCAGCGCAAGATGCTCCTCACACGTCGCCGCATGGAGCAGGCGGCGGTCGACCTCGCCTACGAAGAGGGCATCGCGAGCGTCACCGTCGATCGGATCTGCGAGATCGCGATGGTCTCGCGCAGCACGTTTTTCAACTACTTCCCCTCACTCGACGTGGCGATCTTCGGCGAGCCGCTCGAGTACGACCCGGAGCTGACGGGGCGGCTGCTGACCAAGCACGCGAGCGATCTCGTGATCGCTGCGTCGCTGATCGTGACCGAGTCGGTGCGCGGCCAGACCGACGACGCCGTCACCCGCCGTCGTCTCGCGCTGTTCGCGCGGGAGCCCGGCACGACGACCGCGGTCTCATGGTCGAGCGATCTGAGCCGCACCCGCCTCATCACCGTGATCGCCGACTGGCTGGATGCCCATCGCGAGCGCGCCCGGCTGCCCGAGGAGGACAGCGCCACCGAAGCCCGCATCATCGTCGCGATGTCGATCTCTCTCGGCGACGAGGCGATCCGCGAGATGCACGAGGTGAACGGCGACGTGGTCATCGATCTCGCGTCGTATGCGCGCGCGCGTCGCAGGCTCGCGGCCGTGCTCGCTGATCCCGCGGAGTGAGGAGGCGGTCGGCGTGCGCCGATCCTGTGGAGGGGCTGACGGGAATCGAACCCGCGCTGTCTGCTTGGGAAGCAGAAGTTCTGCCATTGAACTACAGCCCCGCGTTGCCGAAGCAACACACGCCATCCTAGCAACAGCCCATCGATAAGCTGGGCGCGTGCTGCTCTCTGATCGCGATATCAAGCTCGAACTCGACGCCGGCCGCATCGGCCTCGAGCCGTTCACGCCCGACATGGTGCAGCCCTCGAGCGTCGACGTGCGGCTCGACCGGTACTTCCGGCTGTTCGACAACCACAAATACCCCTTCATCGATCCGGCCCTGGATCAGCCCGACCTCACGCAGCTGATCGAGGCCGACCCGGACGAGCCGTTCATCCTGCACCCCGGCGAGTTCGTGCTGGGTGCCACCTTCGAGCAGGTCACGCTCCCGGACGACATCGCGGCGCGCCTGGAGGGCAAATCCTCGCTGGGACGCCTCGGCCTGCTCACGCACTCGACCGCCGGCTTCATCGACCCGGGCTTCTCGGGGCACGTCACCCTCGAGCTCTCGAACGTGGCGACCCTGCCCATCAAGCTGTGGCCGGGCATGAAGATCGGGCAGCTGTGCTTCTTCCGGCTCACCTCGCCGGCCGAGAACGCCTATGGCTCGGGGCCGTACGGCAACCGGTATCAGGGGCAGCGCGGGCCGACGGCATCCCGCTCGTTTCAGAACTTCCACCGCTCCGACGTGGGCGTCACCGACGCCGGCGCGCGCGGCGAGTAGCCGGGCGCCCGCGCCGGCACACGGCGCCCGCTGCGGGCTGTCGCGGCGAGCAGTGCGCCCAGCGGGCGGCCAGCGGCGAAAGGCTCAGGTGCGCCGCTGCGGCGGCAGCTTGACGAGCAGCAGGAGCACGAGGCCCACGGCCAGCACGAGCGTGATGCCGAGGATGCCCCAGGCGGTGGCGCCGAACACGGCAATCGACAGCGCCCACAGGCCGGGGGCCATGAAGCTCGCGACCCGCCCGGTGGTGGCGTAGAGGCCGAAGATCTCGCCCTGCATCCCGGTGGGGGTGACGCGCGCGAGCAGCGAACGGCTCGCCGCCTGCGCGGGGCCGACGAAGGCCGAGAGGATCAGCCCGCCGATCCAGAACACGATCGTGCCCACATCGCGGAGGAAGAACAGCGCCAGCGCGATGATCACGAGGCCGCTCAGGGCGGTGACGATCACGGCCCGCGCACCGAAGCGGTCGTCGGCGCGGCCGGCGACGATGGTCGAGATGCCGGCGACCACGTTCGCGGCGATGCCGAAGATCATCACCTCGGTGGCCGTGAAGCCGAACACCACGGCTGCCAGGATGCCGCCGAACGCGAAGACCCCGGCGAGGCCGTCGCGGTACACGGCGCTCGAGACGAGAAACCAGAACGTGGGCCGGTGCGTGCGGTACAGCCGCACGATGTCGTGCACGAGTACGACGTAGCTGCGGAAGAAGCCCACGCGCTGCGCGCCCATGCGTGCGGGCGACTCGGGCACGTTGAAAAACAGCGGCAGCGCGAACACGATCGTCCACACGCCGCAGCCGAGGGCGATCAGCCGATAGGCCATCCCGTCGGAGGTGTCCATGCCGAACCAATCGGCGAAGGTCAGCAGCACCACGATGGTGAGGGCGACGATGCCGCCGATGTATCCAAGGCCCCAGCCCAGCCCGCTCACGCGGCCCACCGTGCGCGGGGTCGAGATCTGCACGAGCATCGCGTTGTAGTTCACGCCCGCGATCTCGGCGACCACGGCGCCGAGCGAGAGCACGATCGCGCCGAACCAGAAGTAGGCGGGGTCGGCGTGCACGAAAAACAGCGCGAACTGCGCCAGCGCGAGCAGTGCGGTGAACAGCGCCAGCGCGCGCTTCTTGCTGCCGCGGCGGTCGGCCTGCTGCCCCAGCACCGGCGCGAGCACGAGAATCAGGATGCCGGCGATGAAGGTCGCGAGCCCGTATCCGCTCGAGAGCGCGGCCATCGCCGCCTGCTTTGCCGGGTCGTCGTCGGCGAGGGCGGCGACGTCTGCGGGCAGGAAGGCGTCGGAGACGAGGTAGAGCGAGGCGAACACGAAGGTGAGCAGCACCGAGTTGAACGGCTGGGTCGCCCAGTCCCACAGCGCCCACGAATACACCTGTCTGCGGGGCACGGCGCCCACCGCATCGGTGTCTTGGAACATCGCGCCCATGGCGCCGAGTGCGCCGGTGTTCGCCGTCGGCGGCGGTGTTGCTGGCCGGCCGGGCCGGCCCGGGTGGTCCGGGGTGGGGTGCGCAGGCGATGACATGAGGGTCACGCTACGGCGGTTTCGTGAACGGTGGGTGTCGCCGCGCTGGGGGCGGGCGTGCGCTGCAGGCGGGATGCTGAGAGCCATTCTCAAACTTGAGTGAGCCCGTATCAACTTCATGTTGACACGAGTCGACGCAATCTGTAGCATTGAGCCAGTTGGACTCAACTCCAACCCCAAGAATTTTCGGCACCACGGATTTTTTCAGAACACTCCAAGCACCGCGCGGCACACCGCGCGAAAAGAAAGAGAGAGACACATATGTCACGTGCAGTGGGAATCGACCTCGGAACCACGAACTCCGTCGTCAGCGTCCTCGAGGGCGGCGAGCCCAAGGTCATCGCCAACGCAGAGGGCTTCCGCACCACCCCCTCGGTCGTCGCGTTCACGAAGGACGGCGAGGTGCTGGTCGGCGAGACCGCAAAGCGCCAGGCCGTCACCAACGTCGACCGCACCATCGCGTCGGTCAAGCGCCACATGGGCACCGACTGGAGCTTCGGCGTCGACGACAAGAAGTACTCCCCCCAGGAGATCTCGGCCCGCATCCTCGGCAAGCTCAAGCGCGACGCTGAGGAGTACCTCGGCGACACCGTGACCGACGCGGTCATCACGGTCCCCGCGTACTTCAACGACGCCGAGCGTCAGGCCACCAAGGAGGCCGGTGAGGTCGCGGGCCTGAACGTGCTGCGCATCATCAACGAGCCCACCGCCGCGGCCCTCGCCTACGGCCTCGACAAGGGCAAGGAAGACGAGCTCATCCTGGTCTTCGACCTCGGTGGCGGCACGTTCGACGTCTCGCTGCTCGAGGTGGGCAAGGACGACGACTTCTCGACCATCCAGGTGCGCGCCACCGCCGGCGACAACCGCCTCGGCGGCGACGACTGGGACCAGCGCCTCGTCGACCACTTCATCAAGCAGTTCAAGGACACCACGGGTGTGGATGTCTCGGGTGACAAGATCGCCCTGCAGCGCCTCAAGGAGGCCGCGGAGCAGGCGAAGAAGGAGCTCAGCTCGTCGACCTCGACCAGCGTGAACCTCCCCTACCTCTCGCTCACCGAGAACGGACCCGTCTCGCTGTCCGAGACCATCACGCGCGCGAAGTTCGAGGACCTCACGAAGGACCTGCTCGACCGCACCAAGAAGCCCTTCGCGGACGTCATCCGCGAGGCCGGCGTCAAGGTCGGCGACATCGACCACGTCGTGCTCGTCGGTGGTTCGACCCGCATGCCCGCCGTCAGCGAGCTCGTCAAGGGCGAGACTGGTCAGGAGCCCAACAAGGGCGTCAACCCTGACGAGGTCGTCGCCGTCGGCGCGGCCCTGCAGGCCGGCGTGCTGCGCGGCGAGCGCAAGGACGTCCTGCTGATCGACGTCACCCCCCTGAGCCTCGGTATCGAGACCAAGGGCGGCATGATGACCAAGCTCATCGAGCGCAACACGGCCATCCCGACCAAGCGCAGCGAGACGTTCACGACCGCCGACGACAACCAACCGTCGGTCGCGATCCAGGTCTTCCAGGGCGAGCGCGAGTTCACCCGCGACAACAAGCCGCTCGGCACCTTCGAGCTGACCGGCATCGCGC
>Ga0116180_1000190_pt1 | contig 59677 bp, 55 predicted proteins | sample AD_UKC073_MetaG_FD_89804 | JGI IMG/M metagenome (GOLD analysis project Ga0116180, IMG submission 89804) | Active sludge microbial communities of municipal wastewater-treating anaerobic digesters from USA - AD_UKC073_MetaG | ecosystem: Engineered > Bioreactor > Anaerobic > Digestate | place: USA... | reverse complement strand
GGCGTCTTGCGAGGACAAACCATCGATACCGGGAGTTCCGCTGTCCTATCGACAACTAACCCGGCGTGTCACAATTGCAACAACAGTCACACGCCTAACTGCGCGGCATTGGGGCTAGTCCTCGTTGGCGGTCAGCCGTTCTAGCGGTTTGAGTGCCCGCACCAGATCGGCCCGTTCCTCGTCAGTGAGCCGGGTCAGCAGTTCGGCCAGGTGGGTCCGGCGTGCCTCGAGGGCTTCCCGGTACTGGACCATCCCCTGCGGGGTCACTTCCACCAACACCGCCCGCATGTCGGAGGATCGCGGGACCGCTCGACCAGACCCAGCTTCTCCAGGCGGCGGATTGCCACCGTCGTGGTGGGTGTGCGCACCCGCTCCCGGGCGGCCAGTTCGGTCATCCTGATCGGCCCGCTGTCGATGAGCGTCAGCAGGATGGACACCTGCGCCATCGTCAGGTCCGGTCGCGATCCGCTTCCGCTGTCCCCTCTGCGCACAACGGTCAGCAGCCTGGCCAGCACACGTTGCAGATCAGCCGCCAGCGCGGTGACCTGTTGCTGGCCCTCGGACATGGTTTTGCAGTCTAACCGCTTTGCGGTGCGGGCCGGATCAGGTCAGAGCACCGGGGAGTCAGAGCACCTGGGAGAGGAACCGTTGCAGTCGGTCGGTCTTCGCGGCGGTGAAGATCTGCTCGGGGGGACCGGACTCGATCACCACGCCGTGGTCCATGAAGATCACCGCGTCGGCGGAAGATCGGGCAAAGCCCATCTCGTGGGTCACGGCGATCATGGTCAGTCCATCCGATCCCAGGTCGGCGATCAGCGCGAGGATGCCCTTGACCAGTTCCGGATCCAACGCCGAGGTGGCCTCGTCGAAGAACATCACCTGCGGTTCCATCGCCAGCGCACGGGCGATCGCGACCCGCTGCTGCTGTCCGCCGGACAGCGTGCCGGGGCGCGCATCGGCCTTGTGCCGCAGCCCAACCCGCTCTAACTGGGCGAGCGCGAGATCCCGTGCCGCGTCGGCGGACAACCCTTTGAGTTTGCGAGGAGCGAGGGTGACGTTGTCCAGGACGCTCTTGTGCGGGAAGAGGTTGAAGTGTTGGAACACCATGCCGATGCGCTGACGCAACTTGTCCGGATCGTCGGCGAGCACGGAGCGTCCGTCGAGCAGGATGTCACCGCGATCGGGTTCGTAGAGCCGGTTCAGACTGCGCAGCAGCGTGGATTTGCCCGATCCGGAGGGCCCGATGATCGCCGCCGTGGTCCCGGCGGGAACGTCCAACGTCACCCCCCGCAGCACCGCGTTCGATCCGAACGACAAGTGAATGTCCCTGGCCCCCAACGACACCGGTTCCGGTCGTGCCATCACACCATCTCCTGGCTCGCGACGGCCGCGGGCGGCGGCACGTCATCCTCGTCGACCCGCTTTCCCCGTCGCAGACGGTTGTCGATGTAGTTGACCAGGTGCGTCAGCGGGATGGTCAGCAGCAGGTAGAACAGGCCCGCGGCCACCAGCGGGGACAGGTTCCCGGTCTGGGCGTTGAGATCCCGGCCGACCTGGAACAGCTCGCGTTGGCTGGCCACCAGACCGAGGAAGTAGACCAGCGAGGATGCCTTGAGCAGCGAGATGAACTGGTTCATCAGGGCCGGCAGTACCCGGCGGATACCCTGGGGGATGACGACCAGACGCATCGAGGAGGAGTAGCTGAACCCCAGTGCCCGGGACGCCTCCAGCTGTCCGGCCTCCACGCTCTGGATGCCGGAGCGCAGAATCTCGCCGATGTAGGCCGCCGCCATCAGGCCCAACGCCGCGATGCCCAACGGGTAGGGGTTGTTGCCGGTCAGTCCGCCGACGATCGGACCGATGCCCAGCCCGATCAACAGGATGATCACCACCTCGGGCAGACCTCGGAAGATGTCGGTGTAGATCCGGGCGGGCCACCGCAGCCACCGCGATCGGGATATCCCCGCGACGGCGAGGCCCAGGCCCAGGAACAGACCGATGATGCTGGCGCTGATGGTCAGGATCAGGGTGTTCGGCAGGCCGGTCTGGATCAGGTCGGGGATGGCTTTCTTGTAGAGCTCCCAGTCCAGGAACGAATCGCCGAGCTGGCTCAGCACCGACTTCTCGGCAATCGGTGCCGCTGCCGGTTTGGTGCGCGACGCGGCGATGGCGGCGAAGTCGGGCAGCGTCGGCAGCGGCGCGGCCTTGGACCCGGGCTTCCACCCGGGCGGTAGCGCCCGGGGCACCCACTCCGAGTACAGCCGCGACCAGGTGCCGTCAGCGATCACGGCGTCCAAACCGGCGTTGAGTGCGTCGATGAGCGGCTGGTTCTCCTTGGCCACCGCGTAGGCCACGAAATTGTCGAGGCTGAAGGTGTTCTCGATGATCACCGCCGGATCACCGGGCCGAACCGTGCCTTGCGCCTGCTGGGACGGTGCGACCCAGGCGTCGATCTGGCGGGTCTTGAGGCTGGCGTAGACGGTGTTGTAATCCGGGAACTTCACCGGCTGCAGGCCGAGGGTGTCGACGACGTAGGCCTCCTGGACGGTGCCCTGCACGACGCCGATCCGCTGGCCGGCACCCAACTGGTCGAACCCGGTGATCGGCGACCCGCTGGGGACCACCAGAGAGAAGTAGCCGAAGTCGTAGCCGTTGGTGAATCCGACGGTCTTTCGACGGGCCTCCGTGGTGGTGATCGACGACGATCCGGCGTCGAACCGCCGACTGGCCACCTGGGCCAGCAGACCGGAGAAGTCCGTGCCGACGAACTCGATCCGCAGCCCGATCTTGTCGGCGATGGCCCGCAGTACCTCGTTGTCGAACCCGGTGAACTGGCCTGCGGCGTTGATGCAGATGCTCGGCGGGGCGTCGGACAGCGTGCCCACCGTCAGGGTGCCGGGCTTGATCAGCCGCAGCGCGTCGACGTCGATGGCACCCAGCGGTTCGGTGCCGGCTGTCGTGTACTTGTCGTCGCCCGGCCCGGCCGCCGCGGCGGCGAGGTTGGTGGGCAGCGCACTGGCCGCCTGCTCACCGGGCGGTGCGCATTGGTCGGCGCCGGCGGTCGGGGCGCAGAGCAGGCCGAGGGCCAGTAGCGCGACGATCAGCAGCGCCCCGGCCCGCGCGCGGCGGCACTGGGTGGTCATCCGCAGGAACTTAGTCGGCGCGGACGGTTGCGGCCAGGGTTGTGCGCAACGTGAGGATTACCCCCGTTGGCCACGCCAGCGGATCAGCGCCTCCGCGGCACCGAGGTCATAGTCGGGGCCGTCGCATCCGACCGTCATCAGCATGACCCCGAGTCCGGCCAGTGCCTCGGCGTTGGCGGTCACCGTCTCGGCATCGCGTCCCTCGACGCCGGAGGAGCGTTCCACGGTGGCGGGATCGCGACCGACGGCGGCGCAGTGGCCGTCGAGCACGGCGGCTTTGCCCGGGTAGGTCTCGGCGTTGGTGAATCCGTGCCAGATGTCGGCGTGCTTAGCCACCAGGCGCAGCGTCTTCCGCTCGCCCTGACCGCCGATCAGGATCGGGATGCGCCGGGTGGGCGCCGGGTTGAGCTTGGCCAACCGGCTCTCGATACGCGGTAGCGCCGCGGCGAGATCGTCGAGCCTGCTGCCGGCGGTGCCGAATTCGTAGCCGTACTCGTCATAGTCTTTGCGCATCCAGCCGGAGCCGATACCCAGGATCAGTCGGCCGTCGGAGATGTGGTCCACGGTCCGCGCCATATCGGCCAGCAGTTCGGGATTACGGTACGAGTTGCAGCTGACCAGCGCGCCGATCTCGATGCGGGAGGTCTGCTCGGCCCACGCGCCCAGCATCGTCCAGCATTCGAAATGCGCGCCGTCCGGATCGCCGTAAAGCGGGTAGAAGTGATCCCAGTTGAACACCACGTCGACGCCGATGTCCTCGCAACGCCGGACCGCGTCGCGGAGGTAGCCGTAGTGGCTGGAGTGCTGTGGTTGGAGTTGAACGCCGATGCGGATGGGGAAGCTCATGGCCCCAGATTAGGCGGGGTCGAGCACCGAACGCAGAATCTCGACCAGCACCCGCGGCTGGTCGCCCTGTACCGAGTGGCCGGCGTCGGGCACCACGACCACCCGCTGGAATCCCGGTGCGCGGCGGGCGAACTCAGCGGCGTCATCGTCGTCGACGAAGAACGACTGCGCACCCCGGACCAGGGTCGTCGGTGTGCGCAGGCGTGGCACGTCGTCCCACAGGCCCGCAAAGCCGCCAACCTGAACACCCGATCCGCTCCGCTCATCGGAGTGCGCTTTCCGGAAGGTGTCGTAGCGCCAGGTCCAGGTGCCGTCATCGAGTTGGGTGGAATTGTGAAAGACGCCGCGCCGCAAAGACTCCCGGGACCGGTGCGGCGCGGCGGCGACGGCGGCGTCCACCATGGCCTCGAAGCTCGGGAAGCTGCGGTCGCCCCGCACCAACGCCACGGCGCCCATCTGCGCCTGGGTCATCTGCTCGTGACGTTCGGGGGCCGACGGGGTGACGTCCACCATCACCAGCCGACGCACCAGGTCCGGCGCAGTGACCGCCAGACGCAGGGCCGTCAGCCCACCCAGCGACATACCCACCACCAGGTCGGCGTCCGGCGCGAGTTCCCGGAGCACGGGTTCGATCGTCACGGCGTTGAGTGTGGGGCCGTAGTCGCCGTCCTCGCGCCAGGTCGAATGGCCATGGCCGGGCAGGTCGATCGCCAGCGCGGGCAGGCCCAGGCCGAGGATGACGGTGTCCCAGGTGTGCGCGTTCTGTCCGCCGCCGTGCAGGAACACCACCCGCGGCGGGTCGTCACCGTGAACCGAGCCCCAGCGCAGTGCGCTGATCGGACCGCGTTCGACGCGTTCCACAGCGGGCAGCGGTCCGGTGACGCCGGCCTGTTCGGCGTTCTCGGGGAGGTACATGAACTCGTCCACGCCTCCAGTTAACGCGAAAATGCGCCCAGATCGTGATGCGGTGCGCAATCGTGATCTGGACGCATTCTCGATGGGGAGCTACCCCTCGGCCGGTGTCACTTTCCGGCGATGAACTCCTCAAGCTGGGTGCGCGCGACATCGTCGGGCAGCTGCTGCGGCGGGCTCTTCATCAGATACGCCGAGGCGGGAATGATCGGTCCGCCGATACCGCGGTCCTTGGCGATCTTAGCCGCACGAACCGCGTCGATGATGATGCCGGCCGAGTTCGGCGAGTCCCACACCTCAAGCTTGTACTCCAGGTTCAGCGGTACGTCGCCGAAGGCGCGGCCCTCCAGGCGGACGTAGGCCCACTTGCGGTCATCGAGCCAGGCGACGTGGTCGGACGGGCCGATGTGGACGTTCTTGTCCTCGACCTTGCCGGCCAGCGAACCGGTGAGGTTGGAGGTCACGGCCTGAGTCTTGGACACCTTCTTGGATTCCAGCCGCTCACGCTCGAGCATGTTCTTGAAGTCCATGTTGCCGCCGACGTTGAGCTGGTAGGTGCGGTCGAGCGTGACGCCGCGGTCCTCGAACAGCTTGGCCATCACGCGGTGGGTGATGGTGGCGCCGACCTGGCTCTTGATGTCGTCACCGACGATCGGGACACCGGCGTCGGTGAACTTCTTGGCCCACACCGGGTCGGAGGCGATGAACACCGGGAGCGCGTTGACGAAGGCGACGCCGGCGTCGATGGCGCACTGGGCGTAGAACTTGTCGGCCTCCTCGGAGCCCACCGGCAGGTAGGACACCATGACGTCGACCTTGTTCTCCTTGAGCACCTTGACGACGTCGACCGGCTGCTCGTCGGACAGTTCGATGGTGTCCGCGTAGTACTTGCCGATGCCGTCGAGGGTCGGCCCACGCTGCACCACCACGTTCGTGGGCGGTACGTCGGCGATCTTGATGGTGTTGTTCTCCGAGGCGAAGATGGCCTCGGACAGGTCGAAGCCGACCTTCTTGGCATCCACGTCGAACGCGGCGACGAACTTGACGTCGCGCACGTGGTACTGGCCGAACGTCACGTGCATCAGGCCGGGCACGGTGGAGTTGGGGTCAGCGTCCCGGTAGTACTGAACGCCCTGGACCAGCGAGGACGCGCAGTTGCCGACGCCGACAATGGCGACGCGCACCTCATTGGACGCGTTGTGCTCAGTCATGGGCGTTACCTTTCTCGTACTTCTCTGGGTGATCGTGTGATGAGTTTCAGCTTTGTTCGGGCTGGCTCTGGGCCACCCGCTCCGCAGCGATGAGTTCGTTGAGCCACGTGACTTCCCGCTCGCTGGACTCCAAGCCCAGCTGATGCAACTGGCGGGTGTACCGATCGAACGAGTTGCTGGCCCGTGCCACGGCGTCGCGAAGGCCCTCGCGGCGCTCCTCGACCTGCCGGCGGCGCCCCTCCAGGATGCGCATCCGGGCCTCGGCCGGGGTGCGGTTGAAGAACGCCAGGTGGACGCCGAAGCCGTCATCGGTGTAGTTCTGCGGGCCGGTGTCGGCGACCAGTTCGGCGAATCGGCGTCGGCCGGCGTCGGTCAGTTGGTAGACCCGCCGCGCGCGACGCAGCACGGTGGTCCCCTCCGGCGCGGCATCCTCGACGATCAGACCGTCGGCCTGCATGCGGCGCAGTGCCGGGTACAGCGAACCGTAGGAGAACGCGCGGAACGCTCCGAGCAGGCCGGTGAGGCGCTTGCGGAGTTCGTAACCGTGCATCGGGGACTCCTGGAGGAGGCCGAGAACAGCGAGTTCCAGCATCTCCCCACCTCCCTTGAATGCGCCGCTACGGCGGTCCGACACGTGCCGCAATAGTATCGGCGCGATATATTCGCCGCCAAATCGGCAGGTGGAGAAGGCGGTGCGGGCACGACGAAGCCATCGGGAGTGGGCGCAGGGGGCCGTGTGACGGACCCTGACGGGGGACCGGGAGAACTCGGGGGAGAACCGGCCGAACCGGGGGCGTCAGGGGTAGTTGATCCGCTTGGTCGAACCGTCGGGGTACAGCGCGATGTAGCCGCTGCCGAAGTCGCTGGAGATGTAGATCGACACCTCCAGAGTGCCGGGCGCGGTGGGGTCGTCGCCCGGTTCGATCACCAGGTAGGTGCTCGTCACGTCGGCGGGTTTGATGCCCAACGTTTCGGGCGCCCCGCGCAGAACCCCGACGACAGCCTTCGTGTCGAACGCCGCGAGATCCACCACCCGGGCGTCGTTGTCCTTGGCCGAGGCGTTCGGGTCATCGAAGCCGCCCCGGTAGGTGTAGCTCAACTCCCGGCGGTCGTCACGCGGGTCCGGACGGTCCAGCACCGCGTAGTCGGGGTAGATCACCAGCCGGAATCCCATGGTGTCGCCGAACTTCTGGCGCATCTGCTCGAACAGCCCGCTGAGTCCGCCCAGCGACTGGAGTTGTTTGGGCGGAGTCAGCACCACCGGTGCGACACCATCGGGTTTCGCGCCGGGGTCCGAGGTGAAACTCAGCGGGGAACTGGTGTTGCCGTACAGGCCCCACCCCATCCCGATGCCGAGCAGCACCAGCACGCCGGCGGTGGCCAGCCGGATCGCCCACACCGGCCGACTGCCCGGCGGACGCGGCGTCTTCAGCGCCCGAAGTTGCACCGGGGCGCCGCCGGTCTGCAGGTCGTCGACCAGAGCGCGTAGTTCCCCGAGGGTGGCGGCGTTGGTGGCCGCCTTCACCCGGTGCGCATGCTCGGTCATCGACAGCTGGCCCTCGGCGAGCGCGGTGTCGAGGATCTGGCAGATGTCCGTGCGGTCACTGTCCTTGGCGCGGGTGCTGGGTCTCTGACCGGTCGACACAGGCTGATCGTAGGAGTTCGCGGTCGGTCACACACCCCGGAAAGGGCTGCCGACGTACTCTGGTGACCGTGCGACTGCAGCGACAGGTGGTGGATTACGCCCTCCGGCGCCGTTCCCTGCTGGCCGAGGTGTACTCCGGCCGCACGGGCGTCGCCGAGGTGTGCGACGCCAATCCCTACCTGTTGCGCGCCGCCAAGTTCCACGGCAAGACGAGTTCGGTGATGTGTCCGATCTGCCGCAAAGAGCAGCTCACCCTGGTGTCGTGGGTGTTCGGCGACCACTTGGGAGCCGTCTCGGGTTCGGCGCGAACGGCCGAGGAACTGGTGCTGCTGGCCACCCGGTTCGAGGAGTTCGCCGTCCACGTCGTGGAGGTCTGCCGCACCTGCAGTTGGAACCACCTGGTGAAGTCATACGTGCTCGGATTGCCGCGCTCCACGAAAGGCTCTCCTCGCACCCGGACTGCGCGCTCGGGCGCGCGCACCGCCAGTGAATAGCGGTACCGGTCCCGACCAGCCCGCCAGCGAATCGCCGTTGTCTGGCTCGTCCGGTGGTGCCCGGCACCGTGCAGACACCCCGCCGTCGGGCAATCCGCTGCCGCCCGACGTCGCCCGGGACGTCACCCGGGACAACCGGGACAGCACACGAGATGAGGCCACCCGGATCATTCGCCGGCAGGTGCCGCCTGACGATCGGTTGACGGCGGTGATGGCGCCGATCCGCGACGATCGGCCCGGTGCCCAATCGCTGCGGGATCCGGTGGACGCGGTCAAGGCGGCCCTGAACAGCACACCGTCGGCGTCCACCAGCGCCCCGCCGCGCCCCGATACCGTCACTCCCGCGCCCGTGGGCGACGGCCAGCCCCCCGAGCAACCGCACGGCCGCCGTGGTTGGCGCTGGCGCCGCTGGTTGGCGGTGGCGGCCACCGTGTTCGTGGTGCTGCCGCTGGTCACCTTCGGGATGGCCTACCTGATCGTCACCGTGCCCAAGCCGGGTGACATCCGTACCAACCAGGTCTCGACCGTGCTGTACAGCGACGGATCCGAGCTGGCCAGAATCGTTCCGCCGGAAGGCAACCGCGAAGACGTCGACATCAGTCAGGTGCCCGTCCAGGTCCGCAATGCGGTGATGGCCGCCGAGGATCGGGACTTCTACTCCAATCCGGGTTTCTCGGTGTCCGGGTTCGCCCGCGCCATTCGCAACAACCTGTTCGGCGGCGACACCCAGGGCGGATCCACCATCACCCAGCAGTACGTCAAGAACGCGCTCGTCGGTGACCAGCGCACCGGACTGGGCGGGCTCATCCGCAAGGCCAAGGAATTGGTGATCTCCACCAAGATGAGCCAGCAGTGGTCGAAAGACGAAGTGCTGCAGTCGTATCTGAACATCATCTACTTCGGCCGCGGCGCCTACGGGATCTCGGCCGCCTCCGCGGCCTACTTCGACAAGCCGGTCAACCAACTCACCGTCGCCGAGGGGGCTCTGCTGGCCGCGCTCATCCAGCGGCCGTCCACCCTGGACCCGGCGGTCAACCTGGAGGACGCCCAGATCCGGTGGAACTGGGTGCTCGACGGGATGGTCACCATCGGTGCGCTGTCCCAGGAAGAACGCGACCAGCAGGTCTTCCCGCAGACCGTTCCCCCGGACCTGGCCAAGAAGGAGAACCTGACCACCGGGCCCAACGGTCTCATCGAACGGCAGGTCATCAAGGAACTGCTGGAACTGTTCAACATCGACCAGCAGACACTGGACACCCAGGGTCTGGAGATCACCACCACCATCGACCCGCAGGCCCAGGAGGCCGCCGAGAACGCGGTGAACACCTACCTCGACGGGCAGATCCCCGAGATGCGGGCCGCGGTCGTCTCGATCGACCCGCGGACCGGCGGGGTGAAGGCCTACTACGGCGGTTCGGATGCGACCGGCTTCGACTTCGCCCAGGCCGGCCTGCCGACCGGTTCCTCGTTCAAGGTGTTCGCCCTCGTCGCCGCCCTCGAGCAGGGGATGGGCCTGGGTTATCAGGTCGACAGTTCGCCGCTCCGGATCAACGACAGCCTCACCATCAACAACGTGGGCGGCGGTGGCTGCGGCAACTGCAATATCGCCGAGGCCCTCAAGCAGTCGCTGAACACCAGCTACTACCGGCTCATGCTGAAACTCAAGAACGGTGCCGCCGACGTGGCCGACGCCGCGCACCGCGCCGGGATCGCCGAGAGTTTCCCCGGCGTGGAGCACACCCTGTCCGAGGACGGACTGGGCGGCCCGCCCGGCGACGGTGTGGTGCTGGGCAAGTACGAAACCCGGGTCATCGACATGGCGTCGGCCTACGCGACGCTGGCGGACTCCGGCATGTATCACCGGCCGCACTTCGTGCAGAAGGTCGTCAACTCCCAGGGTGAGGTGTTGTTCGACGCCGCCACCGAGGAGGCCACCGGCGAGCGGCGTATCGAGGCGGCCGTCGCCGATAACGTCACCGCCGCAATGCAACCCATCGCGGGCTGGTCCGGGCACAGTCTGGCCGGGGGCCGCCCGTCGGCGTCCAAGACCGGCACCCATCAGTTGGGTGACACCGGTGCCAACCGTGACGCCTGGATGGTGGGCTACACACCGCAGCTGTCCACGGCGGTGTGGGTGGGCACCGTGAAGGGTGATATCCCACTGGTCAACAGTTGGGGTGGCGCGGTCTACGGCGCGGGCCTGCCGTCCGACATCTGGAAGTCCACGATGGACGGCGCGCTGTCGGGTACCGACTTCGAGTCCTTCCCGACCCCGACTGAGGTCGGTGGCTACGCCGGTGTCCCGGCCCCGCCGCCCCCGCCGCCGCCTCCGCCGCCATCCCCGCCGGTCGGTCAGCCCACCGACCCCAACGCGCCCCCGCCGGTCACCGGGGTCGAGGTCCTCCCCGGCCTGACGATCCCACTGCCACCTCCGGGCAACCCGTTCCCGCCGCCTCCGCCCCCGCCGCCTGGCGAACCTCTGCCGCCCCCGGGGCCGGTCGCACCGCCGACCGCACCGCCGGGCGAACCTGTGCCGGCTGTTCCCCCGCCGGCCCCGTGACGGTGGGGCCGTCGCGGCCGACGGTCTCGCCCCGGCCCTTGGCTGAGGACCGGCGCAGCGATGGCGGCCGGGATCTCCCCAGCCGCACGGATGCCATGGGCGCCGCGCTGTCCGAGGTGGTCGGCGGTCCGGTCGGTCGGCGGGCGCTCATCGGTCGCACTCGGGTGTTCACACCGCTTCGGGTGATGTTCGTGATCGCCCTCGTCTTGCTGGCGCTGGGCTGGTCCACGAAGGCGGCCTGCCTGCAGACCACCGGCTCGGGTGCGCCCAACCAGCGGGTGGCCAACTGGGACAACCAACGGGCCTACTACGAACTGTGCTACTCCGACACCGTGCCGCTGTACGGCGCGGAGTTGTTGAGCCAGGGCAAGTTTCCGTACAAGTCGAGCTGGCTGGAACTCGACTCCTCAGGTCGCCCGCAGACCCAGTACGACGGCAGTCCGGCGGTGCGGTACATGGAGTATCCGGTGCTCACCGGGGTCTACCAGTACGTGGCCATGTCCCTGGCCAAGACCTACACACTGGTCGCCGTCGCCACCGGGTGGCCGGTGCTGAACGGCGTCGCCGAAGTGGTGATGTTCTTCAACATCGCGGCGTTCGGTCTGGCCCTGGCCTGGCTGGCGACGGTGTGGGCGGCGGCGATGCTGGCGGGCCGGCGGATCTGGGACGCCGCCCTGGTCGCCGGCTCGCCGATCCTGATCTTTCAGGCGTTCACCAACTTCGACGCGTTGGCGACGGCCCTGGCCACCGGCGGCATGCTGGCCTGGGCGCGCCGCCGCCCGGTCCTGGCCGGGGTGCTCCTGGGACTCGGGGTCTCGGCCAAGCTCTATCCCGTCCTGCTGCTGGTGCCGTTGGTGGTGCTGGGAATACGCACCAGCCGGCTGGGGGCGGTGGGGCGTACCGCGGCGGTGACGGCGTTGACCTGGTTTGTGGTGAATCTGCCGGTGCTGCTGCTCTTTCCGCGCGGCTGGTCGGAGTTCTTCCGGCTCAACACCCGCCGGGCCGCGGACATGGATTCGCTCTACAACGTGGTCACGTCGTTCACCGGCTGGGAGGGCTTCGACCCGGGGTTGGGATTCTGGCAGCCCCCGCTGGTGCTCAACGCCGTTGTGGCCGTGCTGTTCCTGTCGGCCTGTGCTGGGATCGCCTACATCGCGTTGACCGCCCCACGCCGGCCGCGGGTCGCGCAGTTGGCGTTCCTTGTGGTTGCGGCCTTCCTGTTGACCAACAAGGTGTGGAGCCCGCAGTTCTCGCTGTGGCTGGTGCCCCTGGCGGTGCTCGCGCTGCCGCACCGCCGGATTCTGCTGGCCTGGATGACGATTGACGCACTGGTGTGGGTGCCGCGGATGCTGTACCTGTTCGGCGAGCAGAAGATGGGTCTGCCCGAACAGTGGTTCACCGCCACGGTGTTGATCCGCGACATCGCCGTGCTGGCCCTCATGGTCCTGGTGATCCGCCAGATCTACCGGCCCGGTGCGGATCTGGTGCGCCGTCGCGGCGTGGACGACCCGGCCGGCGGGGTCTTCGACCGGGCCCCCGACGCGTTCCCCGACCGCTGGCCGCGGCGACTGCGGCCGCCCCGTCCCGCCATCGAACCCAAGGAGACCGGCAATGCTCGTCGCGATAGCGCTGTTCCCGCGTAACACCGCCCTGGATTCCATCGGCCCCTACGAGGTGCTGCAGCGGGTGCCGTCGATCGACGTCGTGTTCGTCGGCCACCGCCGCGGCGAAGTCCGCACCGACAACGGCATGCTCGGCCTGACCTGTGACGCCACCTTCGACGAGGTACCCAGCCCCGACGTCCTGGTGATGCCCGGTGGGGTGGGAACCCGGGCGCTGGTGACCGACGAAACGGTGCTGGAGTGGGTCCGGCAGGCCCATCGCGGCACGCTGTTCACCACCTCGGTGTGCACCGGAAGTCTGGTGCTGGCCGCGGCCGGCCTGCTCCAGGATCTGCCGGCCGCCACGCACTGGGCGGCGACCGACCTGCTTGAGACCTTCGGCGCCCGCTACAGCCCGAAACGGGTGGTGGAGAACCTGCCGGAACGCATCATCACCGCGGCCGGGGTGTCCGCCGGAATCGACATGGCATTGCGCTTGGTGGAACTATTGGTCGATCGGCAGGCGGCCGAGGCCAGCCAGCTGATGATCGAATACGACCCGCGGCCGCCGTTCGACGCCGGGAATCTGGCGACCGCATCGGACGAGACCCGGCTGCTGGCGCTGGAGTACTTCTCGCAACGGGACTGACGGCCGGCCCGACGATTTCGCTGCGCACCCGTCGCTGGAGTAGCCTTGGCGGGTTGCCGACGCAGGCGACCCTCCTGCCACGCCAATCGGGCGTGGCCGTAGACGACCATAGGAGGTGATGAGGTTCCCATGCGTCCATACGAAATCATGGTCATCCTTGACCCCACTCTCGACGAGCGCACTGTTGCCCCGTCCCTGGACACGTTTCTCAACGTTGTCCGTAAGGACGGCGGCAGTGTTGACAAGGTCGACATCTGGGGCCGTCGGCGGCTGGCCTACGAAATCGCCAAGCACGCCGAAGGCATCTATGCCGTCGTCGATCTGAAGGCCACCCCGGCCACCGTCTCCGAGCTCGACCGTCAGCTCAACCTGAACGAGTCGGTGTTGCGGACCAAGGTGATGCGGACCGACAAGCACTAGAGCCCGGCTGTCACAGGCCTTGCCTAGTCTCGTCTCGAGGGCTTGCCCCACATCCATCCGTTGACCCCATCCGCCTCACTCGATCCGCTCAGCCCAGGAGGACACCGTGGCCGGTGACACGACCATCACCGTCGTCGGAAACCTGACCGCCGACCCCGAACTGCGCTTCACCCCGTCCGGGGCCGCCGTCGCCAACTTCACCGTGGCGTCGACCCCGCGCATCTACGACCGCCAGAGCGGGGAGTGGAAGGACGGCGAGGCGCTGTTCCTGCGGTGCAATATCTGGCGGGAAGCCGCCGAGAACGTTGCCGAGAGCCTCACCCGGGGTTCTCGGGTGATCGTCACCGGCCGGCTCAAGCAGCGTTCCTTCGAAACCCGCGAGGGTGAGAAGCGCACCGTGATGGAGGTCGAGGTCGACGAGATCGGCCCGTCGCTGAAGTACGCCACGGCCAAGGTCACCAAGGCCGGCCGCGGTGGTGGCGGTGGCGGCGGTTTCGGCAGCGGATCCCGCGGCGGTGGCGGCGGTGGTGGCGGCGGCCCAGAGGCGCAGTCCCACGACGACCCGTGGGGCAGTGCACCGGCGTCGGGCTCCTTCGGCGGCAGTGACGACGAACCCCCATTCTGATGATCTCGCGCGCCTCGGCGCGCACCAGTGAACGAAAGTGATTGACATATGAAGGCCAAACCCACCAAGCGCCGTCCGGCTCCGGACAAGCCGATCAAGACCCGTAAGTGCGTGTTCTGCTCGAAGAAGGGCAAGGGGCAGAACATCGATTACAAGGACACCGCGCTGCTGCGCACCTACATCAGCGAGCGGGGCAAGATCCGTGCTCGTCGGGTGACGGGGAACTGCGTTCAGCACCAGCGCGATATCGCCATCGCCGTCAAGAACGCACGTGAGGTTGCTCTGCTGCCGTTCACGTCGGCCACGCGATAGAGACGGAGCGAGACGATGAAGCTGATTCTGACCGCTGAGGTCGAACACCTGGGAACCGCCGGGGACACCGTCGAGGTCAAGGACGGGTACGGACGCAACTATCTGCTGCCGCGCGGCCTGGCCATCGTGGCCACCCGGGGCGCGCAGAAGCAGGCCGAGGAGATCCGCCGCGCCCGCGAGGCCAAGAAGGTGCATGACCGCGAGCATGCCGACGAGATCAAGGCGGCCATCACCGCGCTCGGGCCCATCGCCCTGCCGGTGAAGGTGGCGGGCGACTCCGGCAAGCTGTTCGGTTCGGTGACCGCCGGCGATGTGGCCACGGCCATCAAGAAGGCGGGCGGACCGAACCTCGACAAGCGTTCGGTGCACCTGCCCAAGGCGCACATCAAGGCGACCGGTACGCATACCGTTGCCATCCACCTCCATCCCGAGGTCGATGTCGAGGTCACCCTCGACATCGTTGCTCAGGGCTAGAGCGCAGACCGAGAGAGTCCCCCCGGGGCAGCCGCCAAGGCTGTCCCCGGGGGGTTTTTCTGTTCGGTGAGCGAATCCGGTGACGACATGCCGCCCCAGCTAACGTCACCGGCGGTTCACCCGGTGATCGCGCGACCGAAACGCAACACGCCCGGAACGGCCACCCGCGCCGACACGCCGATCCACTTCTTATCCACAGGTCTGTGACCCCCTTAGGCTGCGGTTTACGTCGATAAATATTTTTGTTGCGCACAGTCATCCACAGGTTTTCCCCAACCCGCCAACACAATGCACACAGCTATCCCCAGGCCGCTAACAGGTTGATGAACAACCCGGGTTGGTGATGCTCCCAGCAACGTCTAGCGTTCCTCCGGGTCGGTATCCGCACGCCGCAATTGTCGGCGGGGGAACCTATCGTGAAGCTTGACCTGGTCGAACCTCAGTTCGATGCAGGGGAGTGAGTGGAACAGGAGGTGGGGCGGCCCGATGGCAGTGGTTGACGATCGCGGACAGCCGGCAACGGACTCCGGGCTACCGGCCGAGGACTTCGGCCGCCAGCCTCCGCAGGACCTCGCCGCCGAGCAATCGGTGCTGGGCGGGATGCTGCTGAGCAAGGACGCCATCGCCGACGTGCTCGAGCGGCTGCGGCCGGGCGACTTCTACCGTCCCGCACATCAGAACGTCTACGACGCGATCCTGGATCTCTACGGCCGCGGGGAGCCGGCCGACGCCGTGACGGTCGCCGCCGAACTCGACCGTCGGGGCCTGCTGCGCCGCATCGGCGGCGCGCCCTATCTGCACACCCTGATCTCCACCGTCCCGACCGCCGCCAATGCCGGGTACTACGCCGGCATCGTGGCCGAGAAGGCACTGCTGCGCCGACTGGTGGAGGCGGGCACCCGGGTGGTGCAGTACGGCTATGCCGGGGCCGAGGGCGCCGACGTCAACGAGATCGTCGACCGCGCCCAGGCGGAGATCTACGACGTCACCGAGCGGCGGACCGCCGAGGACTTCGTTCCGCTGGAGGCGCTGCTGCAGCCCACCATGGACGAGATCGACGCCATCGCCTCCAACGGCGGGATCGCCCGGGGGGTGCCCACCGGCTTCACCGAACTCGACGAGTTGACCAACGGGCTGCACGGCGGCCAGATGATCGTCATCGCGGCGAGGCCCGGCATGGGGAAGGCGTTAGCGCTCGACACCCCGTTGCCGACGCCGACCGGGTGGACCACGATGGGCGACGTCGGCGTCGGTGACTGGCTCATCGGCGCCGACGGCCAGCCGACACAGGTTGTCGCCACCACCGAGGTCATGGTGGACCGGACGTGCTTTGAGGTCGAATTCTCCGATGGGTCGGTGATCGTGGCCGATGCGCAGCATCAGTGGCCGACATTGCGGGGCATCGTGGTGACGGCTGAGCTTGAGGTCGGGGCGGATGTCGTGTCCGCCGTCGGTGCGCGACGGCTGGTGGGTGCCGGTGCACCCATCGCCGCTGCCCGAGAGTTCCGCGTCGTCGACGTCCGCTCTATTGCCAGCGTGCCGGTGCGGTGCGTCGAGGTCGACAATGACGACCACCTCTACCTCGCCGGCCGCGCGATGATCCCCACCCACAACTCCACCCTGGGTTTGGATTTCCTGCGGTCCTGCTCGATCAAGAACCGGCTGTCCAGCGTCGTGTTCTCCCTCGAGATGAGCAAGTCCGAGATCGTCATGCGGCTGCTGTCGGCAGAGGCGAAAATCAAACTGGCCGATATGCGTTCGGGCCGGATGAGTGACGACGACTGGACCCGGCTGGCGCGGCGGATGAGCGAGATCAGCGAGGCACCGCTGTACATCGACGATTCGCCGAACCTGACGATGATGGAGATCCGCGCGAAGGCCCGCCGGCTCAAGCAGAAAGCCGATCTGCGCCTGGTGGTCATCGACTACCTCCAGCTGATGACCTCCGGAAAGAAGGTCGAGTCCCGCCAGCAGGAGGTCTCGGAGTTCTCCCGCCAGCTCAAGCTGTTGGCCAAGGAACTCCAGGTCCCGGTGGTGGCGATGAGCCAGCTGAACCGCGGCCCGGAACAGCGGACCGACAAGAAGCCGATGCTGGCCGACCTCCGCGAATCGGGGGCCATCGAGCAGGACGCCGACATGGTCATCCTCCTGCACCGTCCCGACGCGTTCGAACGCGATGATCCGCGCGGGGGAGAGGCGGATCTCATTGTGGCCAAGCACCGTAACGGCCCGACGCGGACGGTGACGGTGGCGCATCAGCTGCATCTGTCGCGGTTTACGAATATGGCGCGGCAGTAGGGCCTTTTGTAGTGTAGGTTCCCGATTTTGACTTCATAATCCCAGTTTTGGTTTCATGCGCGCTTCATTTATGAAACGAAATCGGGACGACCGTTTGCATTGGCGCGGTTTGGGGTGACCGTGGTGGTATGGCCGGGCTCTTGGTGGATTCCGCCCACGCAGTCGCGGAGATCCGGGACAGGGATACCCTGTCCGAGGTTGCGATCCTATGGGGTTGTGCGACAACAGATTTCCTGAGTACGGCCACGCCGTGGCGCACGTTCCGCTGGCGTGATGGCCAGCGGCACTATTCCGGTACCTACTGGTCCGCGACGAATCGTGACCACGTGATCTATGAATCGCGCCTGGAGTTGGCGCGGCTGTTGCTGGCCGACTACGACACCGCGGTGCTGAATGTGATCGCACAGCCGTTTCTGTTGCGCGCCAGAGTGAATCGGCGGATGCGCAGGCACATCCCCGACTTCCTTTTGTTCACCGACTCCGTTCCCACGGTGGTCGATGTGAAGCCGCGGCACCGGCTTGCAGTGGACAAGGTGCGTTTCACGTTGGACTGGACCCGCGCACTCGTCGAGACACTCGGCTGGCGGTACGAGGTGTGGAGCGGCTCGCCTGACGTGCTTGTGCACAATGTCCGTTTTCTGGCGGGCTTCCGCAACCCCGACCGATTCGATCCCCAACTGGTGAAAGAGATTCACCACCAGTCGATTTCGGACACGAACCTGGGCCAGGTCCTCGACCGCGACCTCGGTGAGCCGCCGTGGCGGGTCCGGGCGGCGGTGCTGCACCTGGTGTGGTGTCAGGCCCTGGAAGTCGATATCAGTGCGCCGTTGAGCAAGGCCAGCCCTCTGGTGAAAGGAAAGTGTCATGTCCGCTGAAGGTATTCGGATCGGGGTGGGCACCAGGGTGCTCCACGACGGCCAGCTCTGGGAGGTCACCGAGCTGCACCCTGGGCCCGCGGGAACCGAGGTGGTCCTGGGTGCCTACGGCCGCCATAGCGAGGTGGTGCGGATCAGTCTGCGCGAGCTGCTCGACGGCGATCGGGCCCGCGTGTACGGGGAGGGCTCAGGCCCGAACTCCGATGACCCGCTCGACCCGGCCGACGTGGTGCTGTCGGCGCTGAGCCCACCGGAACGCGAAGCCCTGCGCCAGCGCGCCGACCACATCCGAGAAGTACTGACCGGATACCACTGCGGCACAGCAGAGTTCGCTCAGCCCGGTGAACCCCGACCCGGCTATGACCCGGCGTCGCCGCTGACGGCCCGCTACGCCGCGAAGGCCGCCGAACTCGGTGTCTCGATGCGCACGGTGCAAAGCTGGGCCGCAGACTACCTGGCCTACGGCGAGGCCGGGCTTGCGCGGAGCACGGTGGGCCGGCAGAACCCGACCGGGCGGGTCGATGAGCGGTGGGTGCAGACCGCGGTGGAGGTCATGGTCGAACACACCGACCAGTCCCGGCCGTCGCAGGCGATGGTGATCACACGAACCAACGCCCGCGTCATCGCCCGGTTCGGCGTGGACGTGGTGGCGCTGCCCAGCCGCACCGCTGCGTACCGGATCCTGGCGCAGTTGGAGAACCGGTACCCGCTGTTTCGGCTCTCGACGAAGCGCAACCGCGACATCGCCGCCCGCCCGGGCGGGGTGTACGGAAAGCTTCGGCCGACCCGGCCCGGGGAGTACCTGCTGATGGACACCACCCGCCTGGATGTCTTCGCGCTGGACCCGTTGACGTTGCGGTGGGTGCAGGCCGAGTTGACCGTGGCGATGGACTGGTACACCCGATGTATCACCGGGCTGCGGCTGACCCCGGTGTCGACGAAGTCCGTCGACGCCGCCGCGGTGCTCTACCAGAGCTTCCGGCCCCGCCCGGCCGGCACCGACTGGCCCCGCAATGCGGTGTGGCCCGAGCACGGCATCCCGCGCACCGTGATGGTCGACCGCGACGCGATGGACGGGCCAACCGCCGGCGCGTCGGGTCCGGCGATCGTCCCAGACACCTTGGTCATCGACCACGGCAAGATCTACATCTCGGATCATCTGACCAGTGTGTGCCGGCGGATGGGTATCTCGATCCAACCCGCCCGGCTGCGCACCGGCCGCGATAAAGGCCCGGTGGAGCGGTTCTTCCGCACCCTGCGCGAAGACCTGCTGCAAGCCCTGCCGGGCTACAAGGGCCCCGATGTGCACTCCCGCGGTGCCGACCCCGAAGCGGACGCGTTCTTCTGCCTTGACGAACTGGAGGACATGATCCGGCAATGGGTCGCGGTGATTTATCACCACCGCCCGCATGACGGTCTGATCGACCCCCACATCCCCAAGCTGCGGCTCTCCCCGGCGCAGATGTTCGAACACGGTCTGGCCCGCGCCGGCTACATCGAGGCCCCCCGCGACCCCGACCTGGGTTATGAGTTCCTCAAGACCGGGTGGCGGCGTATCCAGCATTACGGGGTCGACTTCGACGGCCGCCGCTACAACGGGGCCGGGCTGGATCCCTACCGCGGCGTGCACAGCCCGTATGCGGGGCGGGCCCGCGGCCGATGGCCGATCCACTACGACCCCGACGACATCACCCGCGCGTACTTCCGCGACCCGCACACCCGACGCTGGCACACCCTGATCTGGGAACACGCCCCTGCCCTGCACATGGCCTTGAGCGAAGACGCGTTGCGCTTCGCCCGACGCAAGGCCGCCGAGAAATACCGCTACCCCGACGACCGGCTGGCCATCGCCGATCTGCTGGAGCGATGGAACCTCGGTCTGGGCGTCACCCTGGCCGAGCGGCGGATGGCCCTGCGGCTGGCCCGGGAGGAGGCCCTCATCACCCCCGACCCGGATGCTCCGCCGGCATCGCCGGACGACGACGGCGGCGACGATCGGGAGCGAATGGGTCCCGCTGCGGCTGCCGTCGGCGGTGACGATGACGACGATGACGACGGCGATGACGATTTCTACGCCGGCGCGTTCGTGGACGCATGATGACGCGCACCGCGACCGCTGCCGCGCGGACATCGGCACATCTGGACAACCTGACCCTGTCCCGCAAGGAGGGATGGCGCGAGTTCGTCACCGCCGCCCCGCGCGTGCAACCCGAACAGCTCACGCGGCGGGCGCTGGGCAGGCTCAGCGACGAGGCCCGCGACGACTACGAGACGCGGCGGCGCAAATGGCACGCCAACATCGGGCCGATCAAGACCCCGCAACTGGCCGCGGTGCACGACGACCTGTGGGACATCGTCGACAGCAACGACCAGGACGGCGACAAACCCAAAAGCGCGGTGGCCATCGACGCCTATCCCGGTCTGGGCAAGACCACCGCCGTGCTCGACTTCGCCAAGAAGTTCCACCTACGCGATATCCGCGCCAACGGCGAGTTCACCGACAACGGCGATGAACGCTGGCCGGTGTGCCGGGTCGGGCTGGCCGGCAACACCGGCATGGTCGCCTTCAACAAAGCCATGCTCGCCTTCTACGCCCACCCCGGCAAGGCCAACGGCAGCACCGCCGACTTCGCCTACCGCGCGTTGGATTGCGTGCTCAGTTGCCACACCAAACTGCTGATCATCGACGACCTGCACTTCCTGCAGTGGCGCAACACCGCCGGAGTCGCGATCAGCAACCACTTCAAATACATCGCCAACGAATTTCCCGTCACCTTGATCTATGTCGGGGTGGACCTCGATCAACGGGGCCTGTTCTTCGACGGCCAACCCCACACCGACCGTGCGATCGCCCAGACCGCGCGACGCACCACCAAACTCACCATGGCGCCCTTCGCGGTCGGCACCGAACGGCAACGCCGCCAATGGCACCAACTGCTTTTGACCCTCGAACAACGCGTCGTGCTGGTCGACAAACGACCCGGCATGCTGGCCACCGACCTGTCGGACTACCTGTTCGCCCGCAGCACCGGCCACATCGGCTCACTGATGACCCTGATCAACCGCGGCTGCCTGCGCGCTATCCGATCCGGCCGCGAATACCTCGACCGCGACCTGCTCGACGCCGTCAAAACCGACACCGGATCAGATTGCCGCCGCGCCGAATTCGAGGCCGCCTTCGACAGCGGCACCTTGACCACCGACATCGCCCCCACACGACAATCCCAGCGTGCCGCCCCGTGCGCGCCGGCAACCCGCGACCGTCTCGCCGCCCGGAAGCGGAGCGCCGCACCCATCCGCAAGCGTGCGCCATGACCGCTGTCCGGACCCTGCCGATCAGGGTCGCGCCGCTGCCCGGTGAGGCGCTGGACTCATGGTTGGAATACCTCAGCCACCGATTACGTACGACCCACGGAGAGATCCTGGCCGCTGTCGGGCTGAACCGACCCGCCGCCACGGCCACCGACCGCAGCCACGTCATGTGGCTTTTCCCTGAGGCCGCCGAACGGGTCAGCGCCGCCACCGGGGTGCCGGTCGGGCAGATAATCGCCATGACTCTCGCCCACTATCCCGCTGCAGCGCGGGTGCTGTCCCTGGGCGTGCGGTTCCCGCGCGGGCGGCCCCGCTACTCGCGCTTCTGCCCACACTGTCTGGCCGACGATGACGGTCGCTGGCAGTTGCGGTGGCGGCTGGGCTTTAGCATCGCCTGCCTGACTCACAGCTGCCTGCTCCTCGACGCCTGCCCCGCATGCTTGAAACCGCAGCGCGGCAGAGTGTTTCCCGGTGAACTCCACGCCTATCCGGGCCGTTGCGGGTGCCGCGCCGCCGACGGCAACGGCCGGCTGGCCGCCCGCTGTGGCGCCGATCTGAGCGCCGCCACCACCCTCACCCTCGACGCCGACCACCCCACGCTGCGCGCTCAGGACGCCATCGACATCGCCGTTGACAGCGGCGCCGCCGACATCGGCATCTACCGCGAGCACCCCGTCGCGGTCAGCGACTTCCTCACCGACCTCAAAGCCCTCGGCGCCCGCGCCCTCTCTAGCGCTGCCGCCGGCAGCCTTTCGACGCTAATCCCCGCCGACTTGCACGAGGCGTACCGTTCGACGCCATCGCGGACTCGACCGGCCGCCCAGCCTTTGACGCTCATCACCGCGGTCGCACTCACCGCCGCCGCCGCCATCCTCTGCCACGACGACCACGCCGTCGCAGCCGACATGCTGGCCCGGCTGGAAAAACCCATCGAACGCAACGGGGCCTCCCTGGACTGGCCGCGGGCGGGGTGGGCGAGCGGCACCACCGAAGCGGTCAGCGCGCTGCGGTTGACCGCCCGCGCCCCCCGGCTGACGTCCACCGCGCAGCTGCGCTACCGCATCGGCACGTCGTGTCCCACCATGCCGGCCCTCGACCGCACGGACAGCGTCGCGCTGGCGGCCCGGGTGCCCGCGACGATATGGAGTGCGTGGGCGGTACGTCTGCGGCTACCGCAGTTGGACCATGTCCGGCTGGCGGCCTCCCTGCCGGCGATGCTGCTGATGGTCAACAGCCGCATCCGCGCTGCCGACGCCCACCAGGTGCTCGGATCGAACAGCCAGTGGCGCACCATCGCCCACCACCTGCGGGCCCTCGCCCGTGACCCGCACTGGGGCGATATCCGCGCAGCGCTGATTCGCCTCGCCGATTATCTGCGCGACACCGACACCCCGGTCGACTACCGCCGCCGCCGCCACCTCGACTACAGCACCCTTCTGCCCGAAGAAACCTGGACGGCGATCTGCACCGATCTGCACATCCGAACCGGTGGTAGTGAACGGCTGCGGCTCGTGCGCTGCCACGTCTACACCGTCATCAGCGCCAACTCCGTCGATCGTGCGCCGTGGCTGCGCGACACCAACGAATTCCGCTCCGCCTTCTTCCGCTTCCCCGTCCTGCTTACCCCGGAACTGCGGGGCGCCCTCGATGACTACGCCACAACATTCCTGCGCGACCGGGGCATCAACGAACCGCTCACCTGGCAGCCTCCGCTGACACTGGTCGCCGACCTGAGGCTTCCCGGCGCCGACCCTGACCGGCTCCCTCGGGCCGCAATCCACCGCCTGGTTCGTCAGCAGCAGCCATTGACCATCATCGCCGAGCACCTCAACACCACTGCTGATGCGGTGCGCCACGTCCTCATCGAGCATCCCGCCCCGCCCGGCCTGCGCGGCCCCACCGCCCGCCCGGCCCCGGCGCTCTCAGCGCTGGCCGAACAACTCTCCGCCACCGAATTGCGCGACCTCTACCTAGTGCAACGGCTGCCGTTGCTGCAGATCGCCGCACGCTATGGCACCAGCCGCCAGATCGTCGCCGCACTGGCCCGTCGCCACGACATCCCGCTGCGACCCCCGCAACGAGAACCCATCCTCGACGCCGTCGACCGCGACTGGCTCCACCGTGAATACGTCGACCACCACCGCACGCTGCCCGAACTCGCCGCCGAAAAGGGGATGAGTACCGCGAACATGGCCCGCTGGGCGCACCGCCTCCGCATCCCGCTGCGGGGCCGCGGCGGCCCCAGCCACGCCGACACTCTCCAAGCCCGCAACGCCGCCCGAAAGGCTCCGAAACTTCTGCGTCCAGCCCTGGTCGGCATCGGAGGAGCTGAACGCCTTACCCGCTTCGCCGCCGCCAGCCAATACCCCAGTGTCACCGAAGCCGCCGCAGCCCTGAAAATTCACCAAGGCGTCTTGCAACACCAGATCAACCGGCTCGCCGCCGATCTCGGCGGATCCCTCCTCACCAGAGCCCAACGCAACCACCCCATGACCACCACATCCTTGGGCAAACGCGTCCTTCGCGCCTGGCACAGGTGGACTGAACCGGTGGACACCTCAACACCATGAGCGATTACCTCGCCAGGGTGGGGACCCGCCCGACAGTGCCCTGAATCCTCGCGATTGCTTGCGCCCAGGTCCCCGGCGGAGAGGGATTCCTCCCACGGCAAATATTTCCCTCCGGCGGGGATTTCACCGTCACAGCGCCGCAAGGCTGTGGATGAGTTTGGGGATAAACGTGGACATCGTCGCGGGTCCCGGTGACGGTCGTGCACACCACCTGCGGGGCCACGATCCACGCCGTCATGGCATGCGAACACTGCGCCCAGCCGGTAGTCCTGACTACTGTTCTGCGCCGGCGATCAACGGCGACGCGACATCAGCATGAAGACCACCAGCAGCGCGGCTGGGATAGCAGCCGGGACCGCTACGTCGGCCGGGGTCAGAACACCAGCAGACCCTCCACCAGTCAGCCAGAATGCGGTGGTCGCCGCCAGGATGAGAGCGATGATCGTGGCCGCGGCCATGACAAGGCGCCGCTTAGACATTGCGGACCTGCCACGGACTGTCGCGATACACGAATCGCCCGACGGCGAAGAACGTCGCCAGCATCGCTGCGGTGAAAAGCCAAGCGCTAAGCGCCAATTGAACTCCACCGCTGAGGGTGTGGCCGCTGGTGCAGCCGCCCGCCATCCGCGATCCGAACAGGACGAGGAACGAGCCGACGAAGCAGGCCACCGCTCGTTTGCCGGCACTCGGGCCGAACCGATTCCGCCACGAAGGTGGGATCACGGGACGAAAGGCGGTGAAGCGGCCTGTGATCAACACCGAGGCCGCCATGGCGCCGAACATCACACCGACGTCGGTCAGCGGCTCCCAACCGATCGACGCGAAGACCTGGCGGCTGTAGTCGAAGTCCGGGAAGAACAGGTGCCCGACCACCCACGAGTACGTCGTCGACTGTCCGAAGGGTTGGCGCAGAAACAGCGACATGACCACGACGGCGGCAACCAGAAAACCCACCACCCGGATTGTTCTGGCATAGAGGTTCGCGCTCGGGACCTCGTGCTCGGTCAGGCGCTCTAACCGTCTTTCCGGTCGCGACCCGAGCAGGTCGACGGCGCCCTCCCCGAGGTAGGCCGCGGTGTCGCGTGCACACATCCGATCGTGCTCGTCGGCCGTCCCGTCCGTGAGATAGCGCAGGTAACTGCGCTGGCCACCCCTGTACCGGGGCAGGAAGGAGAGCAACGCCAAGCACACCGCCGCATAGACCACGGCGACGAGCAGGGTGGGCACCGGGCGGATGGTGGCGATGTCGCCGGTGACCACGAGGTCGCCGAGATTGGCGGCACTGAGCAGCCAGTGCCCCAAGGAGGTCTGATAGAGCAGGGTCCATGCGGCGGCGCCGAGCAGGCCGCCTGGGATCGCGAAGAGCACCTCGCGCCTGCCCTCACCCAGCGCGATCATCTCGGTGCCCGGGAAGTACCCGCTGATCGCCGCTCCGACGCCGAACAGCAGCCCGCCGACCGTCACCCCCACCAGGTAGACCGGCCTGGGCGAGAAATGCATGGCGAATCCCATGGCATACAACCCGTAGAGCAGCACCGACCCGACCGCGCTGACGAAAAGAAAACAACCAAGGAGCAGTCGATCGACAAGCCGGGCGGTTCTGATGACGGTTTCCGGGTTGCCGATACCCCAGATCGAGGCAGGAACCCCGAACGCGACGCCGACGAGAAGCCCCACCCAGAGCGGAGCTGTCACACCGATCATGTCCGGCTCATTCTGGCAGCGGCCCGGCCCAGTGGCCGGATAGCGTTTTCAAATTCCTGACGTCTACCAGGGTTTCGGAGAATTGAGTCGAGCCTCGCTCGGGGCCCAAAGTTCACCGGGTCCTATCGCGATCATCAAGTAACTGCGAACCAAGGTACTGCCCGGTCTGGACGCCCGGTGGAATCACGTAAACGGCCGACCCGATAGTGGTGAGCCAGCGGTTCATCGCGTCCGCCTCGGCGAGGCGACGCAGGACGGGCAGGAACTGCACGTCGATGTCACGCTGGTAGGCAGCAAATAGCAGCCCTGAGTCGGAAGTTTCCCCCGCTGTCGGCGGATCGTCGAAGTTGTAGGGCCGGCGCAGGAACCGCTCGCCGGGCTGAAATGGATGTGCAAGTGCCACATGCGCATTCGGTGGAATGACCGGAATCCCGTCGCGCCGAACGGTGACGTCCACCGGGTCGTTCTCGTGTTGGCCGGTCAGCGGTGCCCCGTTGTCGAGTCTGCGCCCGATCGCCAGTTCCTTGCTCGCACGGTCTAATTCATCCCACTTGTCCAGATTCATCCGGATACGGCGCAGCACCATCAGCGTTCCGCCGGCCATCCACGGCTGTGCCTGTGCGTTGTCCCAGACAACCTCGCTGAAGTCCGGTGTATCGGCCACCGGGTTGACGGTTCCGTCGACCTGCCCCATGAGGTTGCGCATGGTGACACCGTCGTGATCGGCGTTTCGCGCGCTGCGGAAGCCGGCCTGCCGCCACCGTTCGACGGCGAGGGTGCGGACGTTCTTCACCAGGACGCGGGTGGCGTGTGCCACCGTGATGGGATCGTCGGCGCAGATCTGCAGCAGCAGGTCGGTACCGCCCCAACGGGGCTCCAGCCGGTCGACCGTCATGACCGGAAGTGACCGCGCAGAGGGCGGTCTGAGCCGACCAAGGCCGACCCGCTCAAACACCGCGGGTCCCAAGCCCACGGTCACGGTGAGCCTCGCCGGGCGCAACGCCAGTTCAGGCTCGGTGTCGGCGAGGGCGGGTATTCCCTGAGTCAGCCGGGCCGCATCCGTGGTCCACAGCTTGAGCACCGCTTCCAGGGCGTCGCGTGGGCTGCGCTGGGTGTCGGAGCGAATGTCAAGGCCGACGAATACGGCGTGGCTTTGAGGCGGTGTCTCGATGCCGGCCTGATGGGCGCCGTAGAAAGCGATCGTCTCGGCCGCGAAGGCGCTAACCCGCCGGCGGCCGGCGGCGGCTGACCAGGAAGCCGCCCCTGCCGCACCGGCCAGTCCGGCCGCCGCGGCACCTCCGGCCAGCAGACGCCTGCGGTTGATTCCGGAGGCCCCCGGAGGGTCGTGGTCGCCCGAGGGGCCGTCAGCCGGCGGGCTTGTAGGTCTCGTCGGCACCGGAGAAGTCACGGACCTGGGCAGTGAAGGGCAGGGTGGAGCCGTCCTCGAAACGGAGGGTGACCTCGACGTCCTTGCCGACCTGGAGTGGCTGCTTGAGATCCATCAGCATGATGTGGTCGGCGCCGGGCGCGAGTACATGGGTCCCGCCTGCCGGAATCGGGAAGCCGCCTTCCTTGGGCTGCATCACCGAACCGCCACCGGCCTGCCCGACGACCTCGTGCAACTCCACCTTGCCCGCGACCGGCGAACTGGCCGAAACGACGTTCACCTCGTGCTCACCGGCGTTCTTCAAGGTGCCGAAAAGTCCGGTCATCCCGGTGGGGGCCGCCTTGACCCACTGGTCGGTGACGGTCACAGCCGAGGCCGCCGAGGCGCTCTTGTGTTCGGTCGCAATGTCGGTTTTGGAACACCCGACCGCGACCAGCGATGCAGCGGCCAGCACCGCGCCCAGCCGAATCATCAACCCGTTATTCATACCCCCCAGGGTACCCGCCCGTCTCTCTGGCGAGGACACCGGCCCGGGTGGAATCTTCCCGCTGGGCTGAATCTGCTTGCCCTACTTGCGTTCTCGGAACCGAGAGTTTCTTCCTGCACCGCAACCGCGCAACCGCTCGAGAGGTGGGGACGGGATTCGAACCCGCATAGACGGCTTTGCAGGCCGCTGCCTCGCCATTCGGCCACCCCACCACGGCTCGCACCATACCGGCGGACCGCTGCAAGATACGCTGAGAGCATACCCCCTAGGGTATAAATGAACGATGAGCGATCACAACCACCACACACATGACCACTACAGCGGCCTTCTCAACGAGTTGAATCCGCAACACCGGGCGTTGCGACAGATGATCCCCGATGTCTACAAGGGTTTCGGAGAGTTGAGTCGAGCCGCCCTGGGCGCGGGTGCTCTCGACACGAAGATCAAAGAACTGATCGCGATGACGATCGGAGTGGTTCATGGCTGCGACGGATGCATTGCCTCGCACGCCCGCGGAGCAGCCCGCGCCGGTGCCACCAAACAGGAGGCGGCTGAGGCGATCGGCGTCAGCATCATGATGCATGGCGGACCTGCCACGATCTACGGCGCTCGCGCTTACACGGCCTTCTGTGAGTTCGTCGATGCCAATTCGAATCCGCCGGCATGAGCAGCACAGATCAACCCGGCGCCGGCTCGGCGACTGTCGAGGTCTTCGCCGACATCCTCTGCCCGTTCACGCACGTCGGACTTCGCACGCTGGTCGACCGACGCACTGAGCGGGGGCTCACCCAGCCGCGCCTTCGTATCAGGGCATGGCCACTGGAAGTGGTCAACGGCAAGCCACTCGACCCCGGGCACGTCCGCGCGGAAGTCAGCGCATTGCGCGCATCCGTGCGACCCGACCTCTTCGCCGGGTTCTCCGTTGAGTCCTTCCCGAAGACCTCGATGACCGCATTCGCGTTGACGGCCGCCGCTGACCGCACCGGTGACCCCGTACTGATCGAGCAGGTCGGGATCGCCGTACGCGACGCGGTGTTCGAAGACGGCCTGGATGTCGGGGAGGCAGCGGTCGTCGACAGGATTGCCGACCGATTCGGCCTCACGCCTCTCGACGGCGAGGCCGCGTCGGCAGCGGTTCGCGCGGACTGGGAAGAGGGCCAAGGCCGGGGCGTCATCGGCTCGCCACACTTCTTCACCGCCGACGGTGGGAACTGGTTTTGCCCAGGGCTGGCTATCAGCCGCGACGATGTCGGCAACTTCGTGGTCGCGTGGAAAGAGGGAACCGAGGCGTTCATCGACAGCGTCTTCTCGTAAGCCTGGCCGGCGCAGCCCGGATTCACGCGAGAGTCGCCGGCCCTGCCCTCGATTCGAATTCCACCTGGACGTGCGGCTGGTCACAGATACCCCCCAGGGTACTTGACATACCCTGGGGGGTAACGGAATATTGCCCTAGTGCCACGGCGGAAGTCGGAAGTTGAAGGGAGCCAGATCATGTTGTTCAACCAGTACTACCTGGATTGCCTGTCACACGCGTCGTATCTGATCGGTGACGAGAGCAGCGGACGCGCTGTGGTGGTCGATCCGCAGCGCGATGTCAGCGAGTACCTCGCCGACGCCGAGGCCGCCGGGATGACCATCGAGTTGGTCATCGAGACCCACTTCCACGCCGACTTCCTGTCGGGTCATCTGGAGTTGGCCGAGGCCACCGGCGCCAAGATCGTCTACTCCTCGGTGGCCAAGCCGGAATACGACTTCATGCCGGTGGAGGACGGCGAGCGGTACTCGCTGGGCGACGTTCAGCTGGAGTTCCGCCACACCCCGGGCCACACACCGGAGTCGATGAGTGTGCTGGTCTACGAGCACGCCGGCGACACCGAGCCCTATGGCGTCATGACCGGCGACACGCTGTTCATCGGCGATGTGGGCCGGCCCGATCTGCTCGGGTCGATCGGCTTCACCAAAGAGGAGCTGGCCGACAAGCTGTACGACTCGCTGCACAACAAACTGATGCCGCTGCCGGACGCAACCCGGGTCTACCCGGCGCACGGTGCCGGCTCGGCCTGCGGCAAGAACCTCTCGACCGAGTTGTGGTCGACGATGGGTGAGCAGCGCAAGACGAACTACGCGTTGCGCGCCTCGAGCAAGGCGAAGTTCGTCGAGCTGGTGACCGAGGGGCAACCGCCCGCTCCGGGGTATTTCGTCTACAACGCGATCCTCAACCGCAAGGGCCGCGAACTGCTCGATGAGACGTCGATGCCGACGGCGATGACCTACGCCGAGGTCAAGGATGCGATCAAGGCAGGCGCGGTGCTGGTCGATGGCCGCGATCCGGAAGAGTTCGCCTTGGGCCACCTCAAGGGCGCGGTGAACATCGGGCTGGAGGGACGCTACGCGGAGTTCGCCGGTTCGGTGGTCACCCCTGAGGACGACATCATCCTCATGACCGACTCCGATCGGGAACTGGAAGGCAAGAACCGGCTGGGCCGGATCGGGTTCGACCGGGTGATCGGCTACTTGAAAGACCCGTTCGTCGTGATGTTCGAGAACCAGGGCGACGTCGAGATCGCCTCCCGGCTGACCGCCAGCGCCCTGGGCGAGCGCATCGCCGACGTGCCGGAGTTGCAGCTGGTCGACGTCCGCAATCCCGGTGAGGCCGAGGCGGGCATGATCGCCAACGCCGTCAACATCCCGGTGGGGCAGTTGCCCGAGCGGCTCGGCGAGTTGGATCGCCACCGCCCGACGGTGGTGTACTGCGCCGGTGGCTACCGGTCCTCGATGGCCGCGAGCCTGCTGCGCAAGAACGGCTTCGACGATGTCAGCGATCTCCTGGGCGGATACAACGCCTGGGACGAGGCCACCCAGAACGCCTAAGGCAGAGGAATTCGCATCATCATGAGCACCACCGCCAAGCATCAGGTCCTCATCGTCGGCGGCGGGACCGCGGGCATCACCGTCGCCGCGCGTCTGCTGCGCAAGGGCTACACCGACGTCGCGGTCATCGAGCCCTCGGACAAGCACTACTACCAACCGCTGTGGACGCTGGTCGGCGGCGGACAGGCCGACGCCGCGGCGACCGAGCGTCCGGAGGCGTCGGTGATGCCCAAGGCCGCGACGTGGATCCGCAAGGCGGCCAGCGCGTTCGACCCGGACAACAACACCGTCACCTGTGCCGACGGCTCGGTGTACGGCTACGACGTCCTGGTGGTCGCCCCGGGTCTGCAGTTGGACTTCGATGCCACCGAGGGTCTGCCGCAGACCCTCGGCCGTGACGGGGTGTCGTCGAACTACCGGTTCGATCTCGCCCCTCGCACCTGGGATTTCATCCGCAGGATGCGTTCGGGCACGGCGGTGTTCACCATGCCGACCGGCCCGGTGAAGTGCGCCGGCGCAGGGCAGAAGATCGCCTATCTGGCGGCCGACCACTGGCGGCGCGAAGGCGTGCTGCGCAACATCGACATCCACCTGGTCGCTCCCGGGCCGCGGATCTTCGGCATCCCGGCCATCGCCGACAATCTGGACAAGGTGATCGCCGGCTACGGGATCACCCTGCACACCGAGTCCGAGGTCCGCACCGTGGATGCCGACTCCCGCAAAGTCGTGGTCACCGGCATCGGGCCCAGCGGATCGGACATGATGCTGCCCTATGACATGCTCCACGTCGTGCCGCGCCAGTCGGCGCCCGACTGGATCAAGTCCAGCCCACTGTCGACCGGGGATGCCAGCGGGTTTGTCGAGATCGAGAAGCACACCTTGCAGCACGTTCGCTACCCGAACGTGTTCAGTCTCGGCGACGCCGGATCATCACCGAACGCGAAAACCGGTGCCGCCGTGCGTAAACAGGCACCCGTGGTAGTGGCCAACATCGACGCCCACCTCCAGGGCCGGCCGCTGACCGGGTCCTACGACGGGTACTCCTCGTGCCCGATCGTCACCTCGTCACACGACATGCTGCTCGCCGAGTTCGACTACGACCTCAACCTCAAGCCGTCGTTCCCGCTGCTGGACCCGGCCAAGCCGCACCGCCCGTACTGGTACCTCAAGAAGTACGGGCTGCCATTCCTCTACTGGAACCTCATGCTCAAAGGCTTGGCCTAACAACCTCCGGTTTGGAGATTCACCATGAACGTTGTCGACGTATCGCGCTGGCAGTTCGGTATCACCACTCTGTACCACTTCATCTTTGTGCCGCTGACGATCGGACTTGCTCCGCTGATCGCAGCGATGCAGACGTTGTGGTACGTCACCGACAATCCGGCGTGGTATCGCATGACCCGGTTCTTCGGGAAGATCTTCCTGATCAACTTCGCGATCGGCGTCGCGACGGGCATCGTGCAGGGATTCCAGTTCGGGATGAACTGGAGCGAATACTCCCGTTTCGTCGGCGACGTCTTCGGCGCGCCCCTGGCGATGGAGGGGTTGGTCGCCTTCTTCCTCGAGTCCACGTTCATCGGGCTGTGGATCTTCGGCTGGAACCGCATTCCCAAGCTGCTGCACCTCGCCTCGATCTGGCTGGTCGCTCTGGGGGTCAACCTGTCGGCGTTCTTCATCATCGCGGCGAACTCGTTCATGCAGCATCCGGTGGGAGCCCGGTTCAACCCGGCAACCCGGCGGGCCGAGTTGGAAAGCATCTGGGCACTTTTCACCAACAACACCGCCATCGCGGCGTTCTGGCACGCGGTGGCGGCCTCGTTCCTGACCGCGGGGACCTTCGTCGCCGCGGTTTCAGCGTGGTGGATGGTGCGCTCGAAGGGAACCGCCGACGCGGGGGCGCTGTTCCGCCCCGCCGCGATGCTGGGAAGCGTCTTCGCTCTTGTGGCCGGCGCTGCCATATTCCTGACCGGCGATGTTCAAGGGAAGCTGATGTTCCATCAGCAGCCGATGAAAATGGCGGCCGCCGAATCGTTGTGTCACAGCGAGACTGATCCGAAGTTCTCAGTGCTGACTGTCGGAACGCACAACAACTGCGACAGCATCAGCCGCGTCATCGAAGTCCCCTACGTGTTGCCGTTCCTCGCTGAGGGCAAATTCAGTGGTGTGACCCTCGAAGGTGTGGAGGACCTTCAGCAGTCCTACCAACAGCGGTTCGGCCCGGACTGGTATGTCCCCAACCTCTTTGTCACCTACTGGTCGTTCCGCGCGATGATCGGCTTCATGGCGCTCCCCATGCTGTTCGCCCTGACCGTCCTGTGGCTCACCCGCCGTGGACGGGTTCCGGACCACAACTGGCTGTCGCGCTTGGCGATCTGGACCATCCCGATGCCGTTCCTCGCCAACGCTGCCGGGTGGGTCTTCACCGAGATGGGGCGCCAACCGTGGGTGGTCGCCCCCAATCCCGACGGTGACCCGCTCATCCGGCTGACTGTCCGCGAGGGCGTCACGCCGCACGGCGCCGGACTGGTATGGATTTCGCTGATCGCGTTCACACTCACCTACGCATTCTTGGCTGTGGTGTGGATGTACCTGTTGCGCAGGTATGTCGTCGCCGGCCCGCAGGAACACGACTCCGAACCCGCGCCTCCCCAGCCTCCCCACGAAGCCGACGTCGCGCCACTGTCCTTCGCCTACTGACCCTTTCGCCTACAGACATGTGAAAGAAGCCCATCACTATGGAGCTGCAACAGATCTGGTTCATCATCGTCGCCGCACTGTTCCTCGGGTTCTTCGTCTTGGAGGGCTTCGACTTCGGGGTCGGGATGCTGATGGGCCCGGTGGGTGGTCGTAGCGCTGCAGCCGCCGGCGGCAGTGCGGAGTCGCACCGGCGCGCGGTGTTGAACACCATCGGCCCGGTCTGGGACGGCAACGAGGTCTGGCTGATCACCGCAGGCGGAGCAATGTTCGCCGCATTCCCGCAGTGGTACGCCACCGTGTTCTCCGGCTTGTATCTGCCGCTGCTGGCCATCCTCCTTGCGATGATCGCCCGGGTCGTGGCCATCGAATGGCGCGGGAAGATCAACGATCCGCGATGGCGACGCTGGTGCGACGTCGGTATCGCGCTGGGATCCTGGGTGCCGGCGATTCTGTGGGGGGTCGCTTTCGCCGCCCTGGTGCGGGGGCTTCCAGTCGGCCCGGACAAGAATCTTGTCGGTCTGACCATCAGAGATGTGCTCAATCCCTACACCCTTGCGGGAGGGCTGACCAGCTGCGCGCTGTTTCTGTTCCACGGGGCGGTGTTCCTCGCTTTGAAGAGCGGCGGCGGCGTCCGAAGTGACGCGGTGCGCCGCGCGCAGATGCTTGGGATCCCCGTCACGGTGCTCGTCGCCGTCTTCTTCCTGTGGACCCAGTTGGGTTACGGAAAGCCCTGGACCGCGGTGGTCGTCGCCGTCGGTCTGGCGGCGCAACTGGCGGCGGCGGTGGCGGTCTCCCGGCCCAGGGAAGGGTGGGCGTTCCTGTTCACCACCGTCGTGATCGCCGCGATGGTCACGCTTGTGTTCGGCTCGCTGTATCCAAACCTGGTTCCCTCGACGATCGACCCGTCCTACAGCATCACCGTCGCCAACGGATCGTCGACGGCCTACACGCTGAAGGTCATGACCTGGGCGGCACTGATCGTCGCCCCGGTCGTTGTGGCTTACCAGGCCTGGACCTATTGGGTGTTCCGCAAGCGGATCTTTGCCGAGTCGATCCCGTCGTCCATTGGGCTGTCGTTGAGGCCGGTGCCCTGAGCCGCGACAGGCGGGGTCCCTTCGACCCCCGACTGTGGCGCGTCTCGGCTCCGGTGCGCCGGTACCTCGTCGCTGCGGTCTGCTGTGGACTGCTCATCGCCGGCAGCGCGATCGCGTCCGCGACGGTTCTCGGTCGTGTGATCGCGGGGATCATCACCGATCCGGGGGCGCGCTCCATCGCGGTGTGGCGCGGGTCGTTGCTGATCCTGGCTGCGCTATGGGCGGTGCGTGCCGTCGGCCAATGGTTGCAGGCGCGGCTTGGCCAGAGTGGTGCCAGTGCTGTGATCGCCGATCTCAACAGCCAGGTTCTACGCAGCGTCACCGCGTTGCCGCCCAACCAATTAGCGCCACGACGCGAGGAGGCCGCCACGCTCATCGCGAGCGGTCTCGACGGTCTACGGCCGTACTTCACCGCCTACCTCCCAGCCCTCCTTCTGGCGGCACTACTGACGCCCGCTGCCGCGACGGTGATCGCAGTCAACGACCCCCGGTCGGCTTTGATCGTGTTGGTCGCACTCCCGCTGATACCGATCTTCATGGCGCTGATCGGCGTGGCCACCGCCGAGCGGTCCTCGGCAGCGCTCGCGGCGACAACGGTGCTTCAGTCGCGCCTGATGGACCTAATCGCGGGCATCCCGACCCTGCGCGCGCTGGGCCGCGTCGGTGGGCCGGCAGACCGGATCGCAGCATTGAACGCCGCCCATCGACGCTCGACGATGGCGACCTTGCGGATCGCATTCCTGTCGTCGCTCGTTCTGGAGTTGATCGCCACGCTCGGAGTGGCAATGGTCGCAGTCAGCATCGGACTACGTCTGCTCGACGGCGAACTCGCGCTGTCCACCGGGCTGACCGTGCTGCTGTTGGCGCCGGACGTATTCTGGCCGCTGCGCCGCGTCGGAATCGAATTCCATGCCGCCCAGAATGGAAAGGCCGCCGCGGACAGAGCATTTGCACTGATCGACTCCAAGGCGGATGCACCGGACGGTACCCGCACGATCCAGACCGCCGGAGCGACGATCCGTCTCCGGCAGGTATCCGTCGCCGGGCGAGACGGTGTCTCGCCGTACCGGCTTTCGGGATGCATCGCCCCAGGCCGGGTGACTGTGCTGACCGGACCCAACGGCGCCGGCAAGAGCACGGCACTCCAGGTCATCGCGGGTCTGATACCGCCGACGGAGGGCGCGGTGGAGGTCGACGGTGTGACACTGACGGATATCGCCCGCCGCAACTGGTGGAGGCAGCTGAGCTGGCTCGCCCAGCGACCGGTGATCATTCCCGGCACCGTCGAGGAGAACCTCAATCTCTTCGGACCCCTCAGCGACTTCGACACAATCAGGACAACAGGGTTCGACCAGGTTCTGTCCACCCTGCCGCAGGGTATGGACAGCGCGATCGGACAGGGCGGGCAAGGTTTGTCGCTCGGTCAGCGCCAGCGGCTCGGCCTGGCGCGTGTCCTCGGATCCGGGGCCCCACTGCTATTGCTCGATGAGCCGACCGCGCATCTGGACGACGCGGCGGAGGCAGCTGTGCTGCAGAGCATCTCGGCGCGCGCCGCAGCCGGGGCCACCGTGGTGGTGGTTGCCCACCGGCCGAGCATCCTCGCCATCGCCGACCAGGTCATCGAGGTGGAATCGGTGGCCAATGCACTCCTCTGATCCGCTGTGGGTCGCGCTACCTCTGCTGCGGCCCCGCCGGCTCCGACTCGTCCTCGCCGTCGTGCTCGGCTCCCTGTCATTGGGCAGCGCTCTCGCGCTGGCGGCGGTCTCGGCGTGGCTGATCACCCGGGCCTGGCAGATGCCACCGGTGCTCGATCTGTCGGTCGCCGTCGTCGCCGTCAGAACGTTCGGGATCACTCGGGGAGTTTTGGGCTACTTCGAAAGACTGGTCTCCCACGACACGGCACTGCGGGCGGCCGGTGCCGCGCGCGCCGAGATCTACCGCCGGCTGGCCTACGGTCCGACCCAACTCACGTCCCGGCTGCACAGCGGTGACCTGCTCGCGCGTGTCGGATCTGACGTCGACACATTCTCCGAGGTGCTGGCGCGGGCGTTCGTCCCGATCGGCGTAGCAGGCGCCCTCGGCACCGCCTCGATCGCGCTGATCGCGGTCATCTCCCCAGCCGTAGCCGGAGTCCTCGCCATTGGCCTGCTGATCGCCGGGGTCGTTGGGCCGTGGCTCGCCGCGCGCGCCGCCACCGCCCAGGAACTGGTCGCCCGTCGTCATCATCGACAGCGCGACATCGCAGCAGTGACCGCACTCGATCATGCTCCCGAACTGAGAGTTGCCGGACGATTGCCCGAACTCATCACGGAATCGACTCGGCAGCAACGAATGTGGGGGACAGCACTCGACCGAGCTGCCTCCCCCGTGGCATTGGCGGCAGCGGCACCGACCATCGGCGTCGCGGCCGCCACACTCGCCGCGATCGTGGTCGCCATCGGTGTGGCGCCCACCGTCGCTCCCACCACCCTGGCGATTCTGATGCTCTTCCCGTTGTCTGCGTTCGAGGCCACCTCCGCGCTGCCCGCCGCCGCGGTGGCCGTGACCAGAGCGCGTATCGCGGCGAAAAGACTGATGGACCTGGTGCCAACCGAAGAGACTCCGCGCCCTGATCCACACCCGCATTCATTGGCGGCCGTGCCGCAGTTGCGTGCAGACGCGCTTCAGGCCGGCTATGAACACACTGCCATCGGTCCGCCGGTGACCATGACTCTCGAGCCCGGTGCCAGGCTCGCGATCACCGGCCTCAGTGGTGCCGGAAAGACAACGCTGCTGATGACCCTGGCCGGACTATTACCCCCTCTGAGCGGGGGCATCAGCATCGACGGTGTCCCCGCCGGACAACTCAACGACAGTGAACTGCGAAGCCGCGTTTGTTATTTCGCCGAAGACGCCCATCTGTTCGCAACGACCGTCCGGGACAACCTCCTGGTGGCTCGAGGCGATTGCTCGGACGAGGAGCTCGGCGACGCTCTGCGGCTGGTGGGCCTCGGTGAGTGGCTCGCGTCGCTGCCGGATGGATTGACCACAGTGCTTCATGGGGGCTCGGAGGCGGTATCCGCCGGCCAACGCCGCAGGCTGCTGCTGGCCAGAACCCTGTTGTGCCGCGCGCCAATCCTGCTGCTCGACGAACCGACCGAACATCTCAGCGCCTCCGATCGGTCTTCATTTCTGAGGGCCCTACTTGAGACGCCAAGTCCCCTGTTCGGACCCGACCGCACGGTGGTCGTGGGCACCCACGACCCCGTCGATCACCTCGACTGTCAGCAACTCAGAGTCGCCAACGTCAGATGACGGTCCCAGCGCTCGCGTCATCCCTGATGACCGGCTGACCCGCAGCGAGCCATGCCTGCATTCCGCCCGCCAGGTTGTACACCGTGATACCTGCGGCAGCGAGTTGACCCGCGGCCACCGCAGACCGCTTGCCGGAACGGCACACGGCGACAACCGGAACAGCCGGATCGTAGGCGCTGGCATCCAGGGAGCCGAGGGCGCGGTGGACTGCGCCGGGGGCGTGCCCGGCCGACCACTCGTCGTCCTCGCGGACGTCGAGCAGAATTGCGGATTTGCTGGTCAGACGCAGAGCCTCGACCGGATCAACCTCGGGGATCGGAATTGGGTCTCCATCTTTCGCGGCAATGACACGTTCATTATACCCTAGGGGGTATATGACGTGCCGCCCACGCGCCGTCATGTTCGGCGTCGCCCCGCAGCGGGAAGTGGTGCCAACCGCACTCCGGCCGCATCTTCGCTAGCGGGCGAGTAACGCAACCCCCATAGCGCTGGCGACCGCGATGCACGCCACTGTCAGTGGAATGCCGAAGCGCACAAAGGTCTTCGTCGTGTATCCGCCCGGGCCCATCACCATCAGGGTGGTCGGTTGGGCGATCGGGTTCAGGAACGTCATCGAGATGCAGGTGCCGATCAGGGTCAGCAGCACCACCGGGTTCAGCTCCGCCGAGGCGGCGACGGCGATGGCCACCGGTGCGAGGATTCCGGCGGCGGCGGAGTTGGTGACAAGGTTGGTGGTGAGCGTGGTGATCACGGCGAACACCACGACGATCAGGAGGGGGTGTCCTGCGGACAGTGTGACGATGGCGGAGGAGATCAGCTCGCCGAGGCCGCTTTTGACGACGATCGTTCCGAGTCCGATCGAGCCCGCCATGATGGCGAGGATGTTCCAGTTCAGTGCGCGCACAGCGGCTTTCGGTGTCAGGACATCGGTCAGGACCATCAGGATGGCGCCGGCCATCGCGACCACCTCGACAGAGGACAGCCCGAAGGATCCGGCGATGACGACGGCCGCCAGAATTCCCAGCGCGATGCCGGTCTTGGCCGGCTGTGGCGCCTGTCCCGCCACCTGCCGACATAGCGCCACCATGGGATGGGCGGCGAGTACGTCGGTGGATCGGGCCGAAACCAGACACAACGCACCTGGTTTGGCGGTGGTGTGGCTCAGCGGCGTCTCGGTCTCGGCGGCCACCACCTGAATGTCGCCGGCGTCCTCCAGTTCGCGAAGTGTGGCGCCTTCGTCGGCGGCGATGGACACCAGGTACAAGTCCTGGGGGGCCAGACCCAACCAGGAACTGCCCCAGAGCATGCGAACGCCCGCCTCACTTGCGCGGTAGATCAGGACGTCGCCCGCCGCCAGTGCACTGTCCGTGGGCACCGGTGCACCCCAGCGCCGGACCTCCACGAGCTCGAACTCCGGGGTGGCTGCAATCCCCAGATCCGCAGGGGTGCGCCCGATGCTGTCGGCACCGTCGGACAGGGTGATCTCTGCTCGCCAGGTCAGCGCCCGTCTCGGTGCCGCGGCCTGGCTGCGCTGCAGTCGCGGTGCCGTCAGGAGCAGCACCGCCCATCCGGCCAGCGCCACCGGCAGTGCGATCGGCACGAACGAGAACATGGAGAGGTGGATATCGTCGGCCTCGGCGATCCCGGCGATGAGCAGGTTCGAACCGGCACCGATCAGCGTGACCGAGCCGGCCAGGGTCGTGGCGTGGGTGACCGGCAGCAGCACCCCGCGCGCCGGGACGCCCGACCGTTGCTCGAGTTCCTTGGTGGCCGGAATCAACATGGCCATGATCGAGGTGGTGTTGATCAGCGACGAGAGCAGCCCGACGGGTGGGATCAGCCGACGCAGGGCCTGAGAGCTCGAGTTAACCCCCGACAGCAGCCGATAGGTCAGCCGAGAGATCACGCCGGTGACGAACACCCCCTTGGCGATCACCAGCATTGCTGCGATGGTGATGACGGCGGCGTTACTCAGACCGGCGAACAACTCGTCAGGCGTCGCTATCCCGATCACAGCGGCGACCAGAAGCGCCGAGAACAGCACCAGCACCGCCGGTGCCCGACCGCTGACGATCAGGACGAGCGCGACGAGGACGATGATCGCTGCGGCCACTGGCATGGCGGCCAGTTTGGCACGGCACGCGTTGACGTCCGCTCAGTGTGGGCGGCGGGCCCTGAGTTGCACCACCGCGCCGGCGCCGTGGTGCAGAGGGCCCTCCTGAATGTCCCGCACGGTCTCGGCGCAGTAGTCGAAGTCCAGTCCGGACAACTCCTCGCGTAAGCCGTCGAGGGTCATCATCAACTCCGCAACGGGTGGGCCTCCGGTGCGGTACTCAAGTTGTTCGGGGCGGTAGGCCTCGAGCAGGAGGACCCCGCCGGGTCGCAGACCGGTCACGACTTGGCGGTGGATGTGCTGGCGGGCGGGGGGCGGCACATGGGCGAAGATCGAGACGACGCCGTCCCAGGCCTCCGGTGCCACCTCGAACGCAGCAAGGTCCGCAACGACCGTCTCGATGCTGACGCCGCGTTGTTCGGCCAGTTGGCGGGCCTTGGCCAGGCCGACCGGCGACTGGTCGACGGCAGTCACGTCATAGCCCTGCTCGGCCAGGAACACCGCGTTGCGGCCCTCGCCCTCGGCCAGGCACAGGATCCGTCCCCGCGGCAGGGTCGCGATCTGACTGCGTAGGAAGTCGTTGGGCGAGGTTCCGTAGACGTACTCCTCACCGCGGTACCGCTCGTCCCACATCGGCTGCCCCATGGATTGCCTCCCGTATCGCTGCTTGCGCAGCATACCCCACCGGGTATATCCTAAACTGGATAGAGTCCAGAAAAGGAGCGTCCGATGACTTCACCGCTTGGCGATCAGGCACCCGTGGCGGGTATGCCCCGGATCGGGGATTCCGCCCCGTCCTTCACTGCCGAAACCACCCAGGGCCCGATCAACTTCCCCGGCGATTACTCGGGCAAGTGGGTGATCTTCTTCTCCCATCCGGCGGACTTCACCCCGGTGTGCACCAGTGAATTCATCACCTTCGCCTCGATGCAGGACGAGTTCGCCCGCTACAACACCGAATTGGTCGGTCTGTCCGTTGACGGCCTTTACAGTCACATCGCTTGGCTGCGCACCATCAAGGAGAAGATCACCTTCCGCGGCATGAAGGATGTCGAGGTGACCTTCCCGCTGGTGGAGGATGTCTCGATGGAGGTCGCCCGCAAGTACGGGATGATCATGCCCGGCGAGGACTCCACGAAGGCCGTGCGCGCCGTGTTCGTCATCGACCCGAAAAGCGTTGTCCGCGCCGTGATTTACTACCCGCTGAGCACCGGACGCAACTTCGACGAGCTTCTCCGTCTGGTCAAGGCGCTGCAGACCGCCGACCACTACGACGTCGCCACACCGGCCGACTGGCGCCCCGGTGAGCCGGTCATCGTCCCGCCCGCCGGCTCCTGCGGCACCGCCAAGGACCGCATGGAGGGACACGACGCCGACGTCCAGTGCGAGGACTGGTTCTTCTGCACCAAGCCCATTCCCGCCGAGGACGTCGAAGCAGCCATCCGGAAAAACGCGAAGCCCTGACCGCTCTGCCTGCCCGGGGCATTCGAAACCTCAATGAAAAAGGATTCCGAGGACATGACCACCGAGATCGACATGAGCATCGACAACGGCATCGACGCCGAGACCCGCGCCCGCATCACCGAGGGCCTGGCCGGCCTCCTCGCCGACACCTACACCCTGTATCTGAAGACGCACAACTACCACTGGAACGTCACCGGCCCGATGTTCCAGACACTGCACCTGATGTTCGAGACCCAGTACACCGAGCTGGCACTGGCCGTCGACCTCATCGCCGAGCGCATCAGAGCCCTGGGAGCCAAAGCCCCCGGCAGCTACGCCGAGTTCGCCCGGCTCACGAGCATCTCCGAAGGCCCGGCGGCCCCCACTGCGACCGACATGATCGGTGACCTCGTCGCCGGTCAGGAAGCCGTGGTTCGTACCGCCCGGGCGTTGTTCCCCACGGTGGAGGACGCCCACGACGAGCCCACCGCGGATCTGTTGACCCAACGCATGCAGATCCACGAGAAGACCGCCTGGATGCTCCGGAGCCTGCTCGAGACCTGACCACAGCGAACGGCCTGCATCCGAACCGTTGACCACAGAACCCAGACGGGTGTGGACTGAGAAGCACACACCGCCGCTAGGGGAGGAGCTTTTGATGTCGAGTACCCACGAACTGGGGATTGTTGTCGGTGTGGACGGATCGCCGTCCTCGATGGCGGCGGTCGAGTGGGCGGCCCGCGACGCCGCGATGCGCAACGTTCCGCTCTCGGTGATCCATGTGGTGGCGCCCATCGTCGTCGGTACACCGGACGCCGTTCCTCCTGACTACAGCCAGCTGCAGGAAGAGGCGGCGCAGTCGATCATCGAGCAGGCCCACCGTGTTGCCGTGGCCGCCGCACCCTCACACGAAGGCGAGATCAGCACCGAGATCCTGCACGCCCAGCCAGTGCCTGCCATGGTCGAACTGTCCCGCCGCGCCCTCATGGTGGCCGTCGGCTGCCGTGGACAGGGAGCGGTCGAGCAGGCTCTGATGGGGTCGGTCAGCGCGGGTATCGCCCACCACGCGCACTGCCCGGTGGCGATCATCCACCAGCACCCACCGGATGGCACGCCGGCACCCGACGCCCCCGTCGTGGTCGGCATCGACGGTTCTCCGGCCTCCGAGGAGGCGACCGGCATCGCGTTCGACGAAGCATCCCGGCGCGGGGTGGACCTTGTTGCTCTGCACGCCTGGAGCGACATGGGCCCGATAGAGTTCGCCAGCGCCAACTGGGCCCCTATCGAGTGGCGGAACATCAAAGACGCCGAAGAGGAAGTCCTTGCCGAGCGGCTGTCCGGGTGGCGGGAGCGTTACCCCGACGTCCCGGTCCACAAGATCGTGGTGTGTGACCGACCGGGTTTGAGACTGCTCGAGCAAGCCGAACGCGCCCATCTCGTGGTCCTGGGCAGCCACGGCCGCGGCGGCTTCGCGGGAATGCTGCTCGGGTCGGTCTGCTCAGCGGTCGTGCATAACGCCGGGGTCCCGGTGATCATCGCCCGCCCCCCCCGAACAGGACTGACCCCTCCGCACTACCGGCGGGTCTTCGCCGCCCGCAATTCTGGCGGAGGAGCATGCGGAAGGCGGACGATGGTGGTGTGGGTTCCCCGGCTGATGTCGGTTTGACCTCGGCCCGTGCCGCGGCGCTGCTGGCTGAGCGAGGCCCCAATGCGGTGCCCGAGCAGCGGCCTGGCGTGTTGTCTCGGCTGGCGGGCGGGTTGTGGGCGCCGGTGCCGTGGATGCTGGAGGTCACCGTCCTTCTGGAGGCGGTGCTGGGCAAATGGCTCGACGCCGCAATAGTGGGTGTCGTCTTGGTGTTCAACGCCGGACTGGGATTTGTTCAGCAGCAGCGGGCCGCGGCGGCGTTGGCGTTGTTGCGCCGCCGCTTGGAGGTCAACGCCCGGGTGTGCCGCGACGGCCTCTGGCAGCAGGTGCCTGCCGCTGAGCTGGTCGACGGTGATCTGGTGCATGTTCGGGTAGGTGATCTGGCGCCGGCCGATCTGCGGATTACCTCCGGCGGGGTGCTGGTGGATCAGTCGACGCTGACCGGTGAATCGGTGCCGGTGGAACGCGGCCCCGACCAGCAGGTCTTTGCCGGATCGACAATCGCGCGCGGTGAGGCCACCGCAACCGTCTCTGCCACCGGGGCACGCACCTATTTCGGGCGCACCGCGCAACTGGTGGGCGGTGCGCAGTCCGCCGACCACCTTGGGGCGGTGGTGCTGCGGATGGTGCGGGTCTTCATCGCGATCGACGTGCTTCTCGCGGTGGCCGCAACGATCTATATGGCCGCGAGCGGGGTCAGCGGCGCGCAGATCGTCTCGTTTACGGTGGTGCTGCTGCTGGCCTCGGTACCGGTGGCGCTGCCGGCCGCCTTCGCGCTCGCCGGGGCGTTAGGGGCACGCCAACTTGCCGGGCAGGGCATCTTGACCGCACGGTTGGCCGCGGTGTCCGACGCCGCGGAGATGGACGTGTTGTGCGTAGACAAGACCGGCACCATCACCGCCAACCGGCTGACCTTGGAAAGCCTGAGCGCCGATCCGGGTGTCAGCGAGACCGAGTTGCTGCGGATGGCGGCCGGGGCCTGCGACGAGGCCACCCAGGACCCCATTGATCTGGCGATCCTGCGCGCAGCAGCGCAGCGGGGTGTAAACCCTGATGTGCGAACGAGTTTCGTGCCGTTCGACCCGGCCACCAAGCGGGCCGAAGCGGTGCTGCAGCGGGGTTCGGTCACGGTGTCGGTGACCAAGGGCGCACCGCAGGTCATTGCCGCACTGGCCCACCAGCCCACCGACCCGCGGGTTGCCGAGCTGGCGGCCACCGGGGCGCGGGTGCTGGCGGTGGCCAGCCGGGAGAGCGGTCAGCAGTGGCAGCGCCTGGGCCTGGTCGCGCTGGCCGATCCACCGCGCCCGGAGGCAGCCGCTCTGGTTGGCGAACTGGCCGATCTGGGGATCCGGGTCATCATGGTCAGCGGCGACAGCGCAGCCACCGCGGCCACTGTGGCAGCCCGGATCGGTCTGATCGGCCCCGTCCTGCGCACTGAGGCTCTGCATGATCCCGACGCCGACGTGCTCGGTGCGGCAGTGATCGCCGAAGTGCTACCCGAAGACAAATACGCGCTCGTCCAGCGGTTACAGAACGCCGGCCACACCGTCGGCATGACCGGTGACGGCGTCAACGACGCCCCCGCGCTGCGCCAGGCCGACGTCGGTATCGCCGTGGCCGGCGCCACCGACGTCGCCAAATCCGCGGCCGGAATCGTGCTGACCCGCGAAGGGCTGACCGACATCATCGGACTCGTCCAGGAGAGCCGACGCATCCACCAGCGCTCCTTGACCTACGCACTCAACGTCAGCGCCAAGAAGCTCGAAGTCCCCCTGCTGTTGACGTTTGGGGTGTTCGCCTGGCGGCAGTTCCTGTTCACCCCGTTGCTGATGGCGTTGCTGCTGTTGGGCAACGACGTGGTGAGTATGGCCATCACCACCGACCGCACCGGCTACGGGCGCCGGCCCGAACAATGGAACGTCCGCCACGTCATCCTCGGCGCTGCCCTGATCGCCGCACCCCTGCTGACCGCCTCGATCAGTCTGCTGTGGTGGACTCGCAACGTCTGGCCGCGCCTGGACGCCGTCGGTCTTCAAACCCTGATCTTCCTCACCTTGATCATCAGCAGCCAGGCCACCATCTACCTGGCGCGCACCCGCGGCCACGCCTGGTCCAGCCGACCCAGTCGATGGCTGCTGGCCGCCACCGCCGCCAACTTCGCCGCCGCGCTCACGCTCGCACTGACCGGAACTCTGATGGCCCCGCTTCTTCCTGTTCTCGCCGCGATCGCGGCGGCGGCGATCGGGCTGGCGGCCCTGCTCGCCGACTACCTCAAGGTCCCGATCTTCGACGCCTTAGGCCTGCATCGGGTTTGATGGCCACCGCGAGGCTCCGCTCCTGGAGCGGGGCCAGTCGCCCGTGCCGACGTGATTGCCCTGGGACGTGCGGCCTTGCCTAGTCTCGGGTGCTGGCAGGATGCGGGGGGCTCGTCGTTGCGACGAATGGAGTTGCCAGTCAGTGTTATCCACCGTTCTTCTGCGGCTGCCTAGTCTTTCATCGGGTCATGGCGCCGCGGGCGATCACCTCGATGGTGGCCGCGACAGCGCAGGTCTGTGAGAGCAGCAGGGCGAGCAGGATGAGGATTTGAACGGCGCCGGCTTGCAGGGGCGAACCGGTGCTCAGTAGGACGCCGACGAATGCTCCGGGAAGAGTCACGACTCCGACGGTGCGGGTTTGATCGAGGTTGGGAAGCAAGGCGTCAGCGGCGGATCGCCCGATGACCTCCATCCGCGAGTCGCGTTCGCTCAGACCCAGGCTCAACGCGGCTTCGACTTCGCCGGCCCGCAGCCCGAGGGTGTCGAGGGCTCGGCGCGCGGCGACGGCCACCGCGGTCATCGTCCCGCCCAACACGATGCCGACCAGCGGCACGATCGAGACTCCGGTGAGGGGCACCACCCCCGAGAGCAAAAGCAGGGGCAGTACCGATGACAGCCCCGCCGCGAGCGCGCCGGCCAGCCACCACGAACCTCGCTGGGCCTGGCTGCGTCGCGCGGCGGTGGCTGCTGCGACGACGAACATGACCGCCAACACCAGAACCGAGGACCACAGTCGGCTCATCGCCGCCGCCAGTACACCGGCGACCGCTGCGAGCTGCGCTACTGCGCGAAGCGCGGCTCGGGGCACGATCCACACCGATCCCAGCTCGGCGAGCCGATACACCAGCGCGGCCGCGGCGACCATCACGACGCAGACAACGATGAGGGCCGGACCAAGGACGGGTTGGGAAGTGTGCACGGCCCCAGTCTCGCGCGGACCTCACCGCCCGGTTCGCCGGACTGCCGGGCCGCGGCCGCCCGCTGAGCGCAGCGCCGAGCGTGCGCGAGGTTTTTTGGGCGATGGGGTCTCATTGGTAACAGTCGCCTCAGCGTTCTTTCAGCCGGCATTCCCGACGATGGCCATGGTGGGTCTTGGGACTATTGCGTGGTGGACGGGGTCGACTGGTGATCGAACGGTGTCGCCGATGGGGGCGGCGGTACCTGTGGTGGGTTGATCCGCGGACCTGGGGGATCCCGGTGCGTTCGGCGCTCGCGGCCGCCCTGGTGGTCCTGGTCTCCTTCGGGATCGTCGCGGCGGCGGTGGCGGCAGTGTTGTACCGGCAGTTGCTGGCCGACGTGGATGCCGCGGCGCAGCGCCGCGCGCGTGACGTGGTGGCGGGCCTGCAACAGGACCCGCCGCAGGAGCTGGACGCCGGTCTGTTGACCACCGACACCCAGATCGTGGCGGTGCAGGTCCTGGACTCCTCGGGAGCGGTGGTTCGAGCATCGGCGGGGACGCCGATGACGCCGATGACCGCGTGGGGCACCGGGTCGCGCCATGCCGATGACTCCGGCGAGGCCGAGGGCCAAGAGGGTGTGCGGGTCAGCCAGGAGGCGGGCGCCGGCCCTGATCGCGATTACACGGTGCTGGTCGGCGCGGCCAGCGGTGCTGCGGCCTCGACAGTGAAGGATCTGGCGCTGCTGCTGGCGGCGGCGATGCCGTTCGTGGTGGCCGGCGCGGCCGCGGCGACGTTTGTGCTGGTGCGCCGTTCGTTAGGGTCGGTGGAAGTCATTCGCGCGGAGGTTGCCGACATCAGCGCCCACGATCTGTCGGGGCGTGTTCCGGTGCCCGCGCATCGGGACGAGATCTCCGCGCTGGCGGCGACGATGAACGACATGCTGGCCCGTATCGAATCGGGCCAGGCTGCGCAGCGCCGGTTCGTCGGGGACGCCTCCCATGAGTTGCGTAGCCCGTTGGCCACGATCATCTCGGCGGTGGAGGTGGGGTTGGCCCACCCGGAACTGCCGCAGGCGCAGTTGGCGCGCGACATGGTGTTGCCCGAGGCGCAGCGGATGCAGGCATTGATCGACGATCTGTTGTTGTTGGCGCGTTCTGATGAGCGTGGGATCGTGCTGCGCCGCGAGGATGTCGACCTCGACGATCTGGCCGCACAGGAGGTAGCTCGTGTCGAACGGGAGGGAGTGCCGGCGGTGCGGGCGGATCTGTCGCCGACACGGGTGATCGGGGATCGGTCAGCGTTGGGCCGGGTTTTGCGCAATCTCGTGGACAACGCTGTGCGGCATGCCCGTTCGACCGTCGAGGTAGCGGTGTGGGTTCAGGACGGTTCGGGGTGCGTGTCGATCGCCGATGACGGGCCGGGGATTGCGGTGCAAGATCGCGAGCGGATCTTCGAGCGGTTCGTGCGCCTGGACACCGACCGCTCCCGCGCCGCGGGTGGCAGCGGGCTGGGGTTGGCGATCGTCGCCGAGATCGTGGCCGCCCATCACGGCCGGGTCATTGTCGACGACCGCCCCGACGGCGGGACGGTCGTGACGGTCTATCTGCCGCTGGACTCCGAGCCGAGCCGGTAGCCGACCCCGCGCACGGTCTCAATGGTGTTCGTGCCGAACGGGGTGTCGATCTTGCGGCGCAGATATCCCATGTATACCTCGACGACGTTGTCGGGGCCGCGGTAGTGGGCGTCCCAAACATGCTGCAGGATCTGGGTTTTGGTGACCGCGATGTCTTTGTTGCGGATCAGGTACTCCAGGAGCCCGAACTCGCGGGGGGTCAGCGTGATCGGGACCTCACCGCGGTGCACGGATCGTCGTGCCGGGTCCAGGGACAGCTCACCGGCGGTGAGGATGGCGGGGCGCTCAGGTGCGCCGCGGCGCAGCAGTGCCCGCAGTCGGGCGGTCAGGACGACGAACGAGAACGGTTTGGTCAGGTAGTCATCGGCGCCGAGGTCGAAGGCGTCGGCCTGCTCGTAGTCGCCGTCCTTGGCGGTCAACATCAACACCGGGGTCCACACGGATGCGGCCCGCATGCGGCGCAGCACCTCGTAGCCGCTCAGCCCGGGCAGCATGATGTCGAGGATCACGACGTCGAATCGGTCTTCGGTGGCCAGCCACAGCCCGTCGGTGCCGTTGTCGGCGGTGACGACGACGAAGCCCTCCGCGGCCAGTCCCACTTCCAGGGTTTTGGCCAGTCGCGGTTCGTCCTCGACGACAAGCACTCTCACAGGGGTGAACTCCTTGTCGCGGTAGGCAGTGCGGCGTTAGTCGCCGGCATCCGGTGTGTCACCGGCTTCAGGCACATCGGTGACACCGGGAGTGTCCGGTGCTTCGGGCCCTTCCGCACCCCCGGCGGCCGGCGTGCCCTGGTCGGCGGCGAAGGACAGGTGCGGGATCTGGATCGGGTGGACCAGGGCCACCGCGCCGGCCGCCCCGAGTGCGACTGTGGCGCCGGCGATCACGGCGCCGATTTTCGTCCGGACTGACATGGGCGTTCCTTTCTGACATCGGCCACCGGATGGGTGGCGCTGATCCCAGGTTGGGGGGCTTGCTCTGTGAGAACGCTGAGCCGGTGACCGGCCCTCAGCGTTTCCTCAGCGCCGCGCCGTCAGGCTGGCCGCGTGATGCTGAATCGCCGGATGCTGAGCAAGGTTCCCGAGGTCACCGTCTGGTTCTGGGTGATCAAGATCCAGTGCACCACGGTCGGGGAGAGCTTCGCCGACTGGGTGGCCACCACGCTGGGCGTGGGGCTTCACAACACCGCGGCGATCTTCACCGCCGTGCTGGTGGCGGTGCTCGGCTGGCAGATGAGCCTGAGCCGTTATGTGCCGTTCGTGTACTGGCTGACCGTGGTGGTGCTGTCCATCACCGGCACCCTGTACACGGACATCCTCACCGACGCCCTCGGAGTGCCCCTGGCGGTCAGCAGCGCGGTGTTCGCGGCGATCCTCGCGGTGGTGTTCGGCATCTGGTACGCCCGCGAACGCACCCTGTCGATCCACAGCATCACCACCACCCCGAGGGAAGGCTTCTACTGGCTGGCGATCCTGGTCACCTTCGCGCTGGGCACTGCTGTCGGCGACTGGGTGCTGGAGCTGACCGGCTGGCAGCCGGGCGCCGCGGTGCTGCTACCCGCGGGCCTCATCGCAGCGATCGCCGCGGGCTGGCGGCTGGGCGCCAACCCGGTGCTGGCCTTCTGGCTGGCCTACATCCTGACCCGCCCGCTGGGCGCCAACCTCGGTGACTGGCTGGCCCGCACCCGCGCCGAGGGCGGCCTCGGGCTGGGAACCGCCGGAACCAGCGTCGTCTTCCTGCTGGCGATCGCCGCCACGGTGGCGTATCTGACGATCACCCGCGCCGACGTCATCGACACTCCTGAGACGAATCCGGCTGCACCGCAGCGGGATCCGGGCAGAGAGAAAGTCATGCTCGGATACTTCGCCGCGCTCGCGGTAGGCAGCGCCGCACTGCTCGGATGGGCCTCGGCGCAGCCCCACGGTGCGTCCCCAGCGCTGGAAAAGGAAACACCCGTGACCGCTGCCGCGGAGTTGCCGGCCGGTTCGGTCGCCGCGGCGTTCCCGGGCGCCGATCTGAGGGAATTCCGCACCATCATCGACGACACCGCAGCCAAGGTCTCCGCCGGCGATCAGTCCGGCGCCCAGGCCCGCATCACCGACCTGGAAGCCGCCTGGGACCAGGCGCAGTCGCGGCTGGAGCCGATGAACGCCACCGCGTGGACCTTCCTGGACTCCAAGATCGACAAGGCCCTCAAGGCCGTGCGGGCAGCCACTCCCGACCCGGCCACCGAACAGCAGGCACTGGGCGCCCTGGCGGGCGCCCTGCGCTGAGAACAACGACGCCATGTTCCCCGATCCCCGCGCCGCACCGACGGTGTCGAGCTACCGCGGCGCCGCGACGGCCGGACGGCAGCGGCCGGGATCAGCGCATGCCGCCGGGACTCGCCACAGCCTCCTGCGGAACCGGTCGGGCCCGCGACCACCACGACACGGCCAGGACCACCGTCACCGCCCAACCCGCTCCCAGCAGCCACCCGGCCAGCACATCGGTCAGGAAATGCACCCCCAGATAGGGCCGGGAGAATCCGATCAGGACGATCGCGGTGACCGTCGCCGCCCACACCGCCACCTGGATCGCCCACCGGCGGATCACCCACCGGCACAACATCCACGCACCCAGAATCCCGACCGCGGCCGCGCCGGTGGCGTGACCGGAGGGAAAGGAGAAACCCGGCGCGGGAATCAGCGCGTATGGCAGACCCGGTCGCGGCCGGCCGACCAGATGCTTGGCGATCACGATCACCAACCCGACACCGCCGCCGCCGGCCACCCCGACCAGCACCGGCAGCCAGGACCGAGCCCGCACCGCGGCCAGCACGCACACCAGCGTCAGCCACACCGTTTGCGCGTCGACCTCACCCATGCGGGTTGCGACCAGCAGCACCCTGGTCAGCCACACCTCGCGGTGGGCGGCCAGCCACGCCGCGACGGGTTCGTCGAACGCCGCGAAACCCTCACCGTCGAGCACATCGTCGAGCAGATCGGTGAACCCCACCGCCGCCGCACCCACCACGACCAGGCCCGCCCCCAGAGTCGCGACGGCCACACCGCGCAACCCCAACCGGGCCTGCACCGGGGCGACCAGCACCTCCAGGCACCTCCCGCACAACCGCAGCACCGGCCCGATCATTGGGATCTCGCCGACCCGTTCCAGCCGGCCGCCGAGCTGTGGGTGACGGGCCACCCACACCGCCAACACCGACACCACCACCAGCACGGCGAGCACCCCGACACCGACCGGGCCCAAGCCCGCCGCCCCAACCCCCACGTCGCGTTCCATCACCGGTCATCCAACCAAGCACCCGACACCGCACCGGCCAAGGCCGGCGACAGCGCGAGGCGATCCGCGCTCACCCGACCCCGCCCACCCCCCGACCGGGGCCACCCCCTCTTCACCCCGACCAGATACCGAATCCCACAACGACACGAATGAGGAGCATCACCGAACATGGACACCACCACCCCCGAACCCCAGGACGCCCCCGAGGCGCCGGCGCCGAACGGGTCGCTGTCGCCCGACCCCGCCGCTACACCGACCGCACCCACCCGCAGGCGCGGCATTCTGTCCCGGCCGTGGACGGTGGTCGCCATCGCGGCCGCCGGGCTACTGCTCGGCGCGGGGATCTTCGTGGCCGGTCTGCTGGCCGGGAAGACATTCGGCGGAGATCCCGAGTGGTATCGCGACCACGAAGCCGGCCAGAGCCAGTCCGTCATGAACGGCTCACCCGGGGAGGATGACGAATCCGACGGGGTCGAGGAGGCCGACCCGGCGCCGGCCTCGGAGAAGCACCAGACCGACGAATCCCAGACCGACGAATCCCAGCCCGCCGCAAAGACACCCGCGACCACGGCTCCGGCTCCTGCGGCCTCACCTGCCTCCACCCCGCCGGCACCGGGAACCCGGTAGCCAATCCGGAGCCACCCCGTCGGTATGGGAACGTCCCGGCGCCAGCCCCTACTGTGAAGTGCGGGGGCGGCGTCGGGACCTGGGCGCGCCGTCGGAACCCCGGAAAGCTGAGCATGAACCTCGACACCCGAATCTTCAACGCCATCAACGGCTTCGCCCGTGACACACCGTGGCTGCACCCCATCGTGTCCGGATACGCCAACTACGGAACCCTGCTGTTCGCGCTGCTGATGCTGGCCGCGTGGTGGACCGCCCGACAGGCCGGCGATCTCCACCGGATGACTGCTGCGGTCTGGACACCCCTGGGAGTTCTGGCGGCCCTGGCGATCAACCAGCCCATCGCCGACGCCGTCGCCGAGGTGCGCCCGTGCAACGCCCTGCACGACATCGTCGTTCTGCACTGCAACACCGACTTCGGGTTCCCCAGCGATCACGCCGTGATGGCGGGCGCGGCCACCGCAGGTTTGTGGCTGGTCAGCCGGCGCCTCGGGCTGCTCGCCGCACTGGCCTCGATCCTCATGGGATTCGCCCGGGTCTACGTCGGCGCCCACTACCCCCAGGACGTGCTGGCCGGGTACGCACTCGGAGCTGCAGTCGGTTTGGGCGGATACCTTGTTGCCCGCCCGGTGCTGCACAGGCTGCTGGCCGCGGTGGCTCGCGGCCCGCTGCAGGTCCTGGTTGAGGGGACCGCCACGGCTTCGTCGTCGAAGCGCTGGCCGATACCGGGCCCGGGTTGCGATCCGTTTCCCGCGGGCCGCAACCCGGGGTCACAGTTCGCTGAGCACTGTGAGCGGCGATCGCCGCGCGAGGCCGACGGTGGCAGCCGACACCGCGCTGATGGCCAGGACGGCCATGGCGCCGGCGGCTCCGAGATAGACCCACGGCACCGACAATGCCGCCGGTGGCGGGTCGAAGACACCGGTGAGGACGCTGACCAACATCCGTGACAGCAGCCACCCCAGAGCAGCTCCGCCGGCCAGACCACAGGTGATCAGAATCGCGGCCTCGGCCACGACGAAGGACCGCAGCTGGCGTCGGTTCGCCCCGAGCGCGTTGGCGATCGCAAAGCTCCGCCTTCTGTCGGCCAGGCCGAGACCCAGAACCAGAGCGCCCGACGCGGCGGCCAGTAACAGGCCGAATCCGAGTTCGATTCGGGTGAGCCCGGCCAGGCTGACCGCGGTGAGGCTTGATCCCACGGTGCCGCGTGTCGTGGCTATGTCGCTCACTGTCGCCGAGGTCCCGAGGGCGGTCCTGATCCGATCGGCGACGGCGGTGCTGGCATGCCCGCCGGTGTCGACGAGAAATGCGCCGACGGCGTCACTTCCGGTGCGCTCGGCGATGTAGCCGGCGTTGGCGACGAAGAAGCTGTCCTTGGGCGCGGTGGGGAACTCGGTGACGATCCCGACGTAGCGGAATGGCACGGAGATCAACTGGTGGGTGCGGGCGTCTTGGATTCGCAGGTTGACATTGTCGCCGGGCATGAGCTGAAAGTCCTTGACCGTCTCGGCGCTGACCAGCAGGGAATCGGGCTGTCTCGCCAGGGTGTGCATCAGTTCTGCCGCAGTTCCACCCTGAAAGTAGTTGTCCTGCAGAGCCGTCACGCTGCCAATCGTGGTCGGGTCCACTCCGTAGAGATCCTGTAGGTCCGTTCCGACGTAGGCGAAGCGGTGCTGCAGGGGCTCCACGGCCCTTACCCCCGGGATGCCTGCCAGTTCGGCGCCCGCACTGGGCGGAATGGAACTGCCGGGAGGTTCGGTGACGGTGACATCGGCGCCGTTGGTGAGCTTGGCGTCGACTTCCACCTGGGCCTGATAGGTGGCGTTGAAGGTTGCGGTGGATGTGGCGAATGCCAGGGCCAGCGCAACAAGTACAGCCGACCGGGCCAGGGGAGCCCGCTGCCGCGACAGCGAGCGGGCGACGATGCGCGACATCCTCCCGGCTATCGGACGCAAAGCGACGGCCAGGACCGTCCAGCCCCGACCCAGAAGCAGGTCGGACAGCCGCCACACCAGCAGCGCCATACCGATCCACAGCAGGGCCGGAGCGACGAAAGCCCAGTAGGACACCGAGATGGTCGGGACCCCCTCGGGGGCAAGCACTATCTGATAGCCGTTGCGCCCGGCCTGCCAGAAGAGCGCCCCCGATACCGCCAGCGCCGCCACGTCGATGCCGGATCTGGTCCACTTCGGGGCACGCGACCTGATCACCTCAGCGCGTGCGCCTACGACGGTGGAGTCGTTCAGATCCCGCCAGGCCGGGGCCAGTACCGCCGCTGCGGAGATCCCGAAGCCGATCAGAGCCGAGGCCGCGGCCCATGCCGCGGTGGTGGCGGCGCCGGCTCCCAACCCAGCAGAGCCGAACATCGCGACGCCGATCAGCGCGGCGGCCGGGAGGCCGACGACGCTGCCGACGACGCCGACAACAGCGGCCTCGGCCACGGCGATCCGGCCCAGCTGGCGCCGGGTCGCGCCTCGAGCGCGCAGCAGAGCCTGATCCCTGCGGCGCTGCCCTGCGCCGGCGGTGACGACCGCCGCGGTCAGCAGCCCCGCGAGAACAGCGGCGGGCAAACCGAGAAACAGGAACAGCATCCGGGCGTAGGCCGCATCGCTGCGAGCCGCACCGAGCGCGGCCCCGAGATTGTCACCGACCTGCGCGCCCCCGACGCTGCGGGCCTCGAGGTTGCGCGCCGCTGCGGTGACAGCGGTATAGGCCGCGCCCGGATCGGCAGACAACGCATGGTCGACGGCGGTGTGAATCTGTGTGCTGACCAGATCGGGGCGCACCTCGGACAGCGGGTCGAATATCCGATGCCACTGCGCTTCGCCGAGAATGAGCACGTTATCCGGCGGCGCCACCGGCGCGGCGCCGACAGGTGCTCCGACCTTCTGGAACAGCGAGTCCGCCTGGGGTAGATCGACCACGCCGTCGACCCTCACCTCGACTGGTGTCAGTCCAGCCCGGCCGATGCGGACGGTGTCACCGGGCACCACATGGAGGTTGGCGGCGGTCTGCTGGGCGAGGAGGACACCGTCATCGGCGCCCACCAAGGTCCGCAGTTCCCCGGGAAAGTGTGTGCGGTACTCCGTCGGGATACCCAATACCATTGCGGGTCCCGTTGTTTGGGTGCTTCCGGTGGTCTGTGCCACCAATCCGGCAGAATGCGCGAAGCCGACCGGCAGCGCCGCCCCCACGCCGGGCGAGGACCGCACCGTGTCGAGGATGGCTGCCGGCGGACTGCCGGGCTGCACCTCCACCTGCCAGTCGACGGCCACGCTCCGCAGAGCACGAGCGGTCATCGACCCCTGCGCAGCTGCCAGGAAGCTGCCCAGACAGGCCACCAGCGCCACCGCGGCGGCGATACCGGCCGCGGCCGCAGTTAGCCGGCCCCATCGCCGGCGAAGCAGTCCACTTGTCCAGGTGAGGATCACGTCGGGTACCGATCTGTCGTGGGCGTGGTGAGTCGACCGTCGCGCATCGTCCAGTGCTCCGTCAGCCGGTCGGCGACGGCGGGGTCATGGGTGGCGATGAGCACAGCGGCACCGATGACGGTCGCGGTGTCCAACAGAACGCTGATGACTCGTTGAGCGTGGTGATGGTCGAGCTTTCCGGTGGGCTCGTCGGCAAGGATCAGCGTGGGTCGCGCGGCAAGCACCCGGGCGATCGCCACACGCTGCGACTGGCCGCCCGAGAGCTCGTCGGGCAGTTTCTCGGCCAGGTCCCCGATCCCCACCAGATCGAGTGCCGCGCGCGCTTCGGCCATCGCGGTGGCATCGTCGTGCCCGCCGAAAAGCATTGGCAAAGAGACGTTCTCGGTGACATCAAGGCTCGGCAGAAGACTGGGGCCTTGGAAGACAATCCCGACCCCGCTGCGACCGTCCCGGGTCTCCCGAGCCCGGGCCAGCTCACCGATCCCGCTGTCGGCTTGTCCAGGCCGGCGATCAGGTGTAGAAGGCTGGACTTGCCCGACCCTGACGAACCGGTCAGCGCGATTCGTGCGTGGGGTGGGATCTGACAGCTCACCTCGCGCACGGCGCGCACGGCGGTGTCCCCCGAGCCGAAGGTGCGACTGACCGCCACACACTGGGCCACCGCAGACGCTGTCACGACAGCCGCGCGTCATCGAGTCGTACGACGCGTTCCGCGGCAGCGGCGACGGCCGGACTATGGCTGGCCACCAGGATCGCGGTGCCGCGGTCCGCCACGTCGGAAAGCATTGCCAGTACGCGTGATTCGGTCGTGCTGTCCAGTTCACCGGTGGGCTCGTCGGCCAGCAGAACCGCAGGGGAGTTGGCGAGCGCGACCGCCAGACCGGCGCGGGCAAGTTCTCCCCCGGAGAGTTGGCCGGGGTAGGCAGTGGCGCGTTCGGCCAGCCCGAGCCGACTCAGTACATCGGACTTGTCGGTGTGTCGCCGTCCCGGCACCGAGCGCACCAAGTCAAGGTTCTGCGCGACGGTCAGGTGCTCGAAGAGGTTCGAGTGCTGAAAGAGCATGCCGACGTAGCGGGCCCGGAGGCCGGCTTGTTCGGGCTCGGGGCGGTGGCTGATCCGTTGGCCTGCGATGTGGACACTACCGCCGTCAGGATTATCCATACCAGCCAGGCAACTAAGCAGGGTGGACTTGCCGGAGCCTGACGGTCCGGTGATGGCAACGAACTCACCGTCCTTTACCGAGAGCGAAACTCCCTGGAGCGCAAGGGTCTCCTCATCTCCGGATCGGTAGAACCGGTACAGCGACCGGGCTTCCAGAGCAGGGAAGGCGGGTGCGCCTGCCATCACTGCCACGCCAGCGAATCGGTGATGATCCGCCAGGGATCGACATTGTCGGCGCCGACCGGGCCGGACAGTGTCAGGATCACCTCCTGCCCCGCGTGCCAGTACGCATAACGCTCGAAGTCGGCGTCGAAGGTTTTGCCGGTGACCGGATTGGCCGGCGCGCTTCCCCGGTAGGTGACCACGACCACCTCGCCTGGCTTCCGCGGAGCCGCGCTGACAGTCCCGAGCTGGAAACCGTCGGTAGCAGCCTTGATACCGGGCAACTCGGTGGTGCGGATCGAGTCGATGGTGGCGGGCGCGGGACGCGGCTGCGTCTGGATTCTCACCGTGTTCAGCTTGTCGGTGAAGACCGTGCTGGCTCCTTCTTCAGTCCGGGCCCACCCTTCGGGTACCGACACGGAGAAGCCGCCTCCTGGCGGGGAGTAGGCAACGAACGCCTGATCGTCGGGTATGTCACCTGGAGGGTTGTTCTCGGCGGAGCTCACGGCCGCGGAACCCGCGGCGTCCGCGCCGGGGGGGCGTCGCGCTGTGCGCCCCGCAGGCGCTCGAAGCAGCGATAATTGCCGCGATTGCCATCGCATTCGTCACGCTTCGTAGCGGGGTCAGCATTGGTCGCCTTTCGACAAAATGGACAGTGCTTTGAATCCTTGGCTCCGGGCGCTGTGAAGGCGCTGAGAAGCCCCATTACCGGGCTCTGGAGTGTGGCCATGGGGTCGTCGCTGAAACTGCGACCGATTACGGGGCTGGGTTGTGGTCTGCAATGCGCCTGCTATCGGTTGCTGATTTCAGCGACTGCATCAGCTCGAGCGTCGGCCCCGCACTCGTCGATGCTGATGATGTCGCCAGCCGGGACAGCGGGCAGCCGCCGAGACGATCGCTATTATCTGCGTATGCGCGTAGATAGCGAGGTGTGTCGGCGGCGTCTGGACGACGATCAGGTGGGCCTGGTGGTCGAGGTGTTCCGAATGCTCTCCGATGCCACCCGGGTGAGGTTGTTGTGGGCTCTGGTGGACCGGGAGTTGTCGGTCAGTGAGCTGGCTGAGACGGTGGGTAAGCCAGCGGCGTCGGTGTCCCAGCACCTGGCGAAGCTGCGGATGGCCAGACTGGTGCGCACCCGCAGGGAGGCCACCACCATCTACTACAGCCTGGAGAATTCCCACGTCGGGCAGCTGGTCACCGACGCGGTCTTCAACGCCGAGCACGCGGGCCCGGGGATCCCCGGGCATCACCGCGGCCACGGGGAACTCTCGCGCCTCCATGAGTCCGGCACGGCCGCGGAGAAGACACAGTGAGTCACACCCTCGATCCCTCCGGGGCCCACCACCCGCACGGCCCCGCCGACCGGCACCCGGAGCGCGACCACGGCCATGACCACGAGCACCACCAGCACCGCGGCGGGCTGCTCGGGACGGTCCGCGAGGTGTTCGCCCCGCACAGCCACGACCACACCGACAGCGTCGACGACGCCCTGGAATCCAGCGTGCAGGGAATCCGGGCAGTCAAGATCAGCCTGCTCGCCCTGGGGCTGACGGCGATCTTCCAACTCGTGATCGTCGGTCTGTCCGGTTCGGTCGCCCTGGCCGCCGACACCATCCACAACTTCTCCGACGCCCTGACCGCCATCCCGCTGTGGATCGCCTTCGCGCTCGGCCGCCGCGCGGTGACCAAGCGATACACCTACGGACTCGGGCGGGTGGAAGACCTCGCGGGACTGTTCGTGCTGCTGATGATCGCGCTCTCGGCGGGTGTCGCCGGGTATCAGGCTGTGCGCCGGCTCATCCACCCGATCGCGATCGACCATCTCGGCTGGGTGGCCGCCGCCGGTGTGATCGGCTTCCTCGGCAACGAACTCGTCGCGCTCTACCGCATCGGTGTCGGCCGCCGGATCGGGTCGGCGGCACTGGTCGCCGACGGATTGCACGCCCGCACAGACGGATTCACCTCTCTGGCCGTCGTCCTCGGGGCGGTGGGGATGTGGCTGGGATTCCCGTTGGCCGACCCGATCGTGGGCCTGCTCATCACCGTGGCGATCCTGGTGGTGCTGCGCACCGCCGCCCGCGACGTGTTCGCCCGACTGATCGACGGCGTCGACCCGCATCTGGTGGACACCGCCGAACAGGCACTGGCCGCCGAACCCGGCGTCCGCAGCGTTCGACGACTACGGATGCGCTGGATCGGCCACCGCCTGCACGCCGACGCCGAACTCGACATCGACCCCGACATGAGTCTGCGCGAGGCCCACCGGTTGGCGCACACCGCAGAACACACCCTCACCCACGCGGTTCCGCGGCTTTCCACCGCAATCATCCACGCCTATCCCGCCACACCAGCGCCAGACGATCGCGACCACTAGAGCCCCGGACGCTGCCGGGAACAGCGGATGGAGGGCTCACGCCAGGGCAGTCGCCTAGCCGATCACCCCGTCGATGATGGCCGCGTTGTTTGAGATCGGCGGCGCTTGGATCGTGCGGCAGGGCGTGCGCGAGCACCGCGCCTGGGGGCTGGATCGTTGCTGGTGTGATTGCTTAGGGCGCGTACGGCTTTGCGGCAGCCAGCCGAATCCTGGCCGCCTACGGAGGAATGTTCGTGGCCGGTTCGCTGCTATGGGCAATGGCCGTCGATCGGTTCCGACCCGACCGCTGGGATCTAACCGGCGTGGCAGGGGTTGAGATCATCAGGTACGCCCCGGGTCTGAAGTGACAGCTCGCCTTGTCACCGAACTCGACCCACGAAAAGCAACCTTCCCGACATCGCACAGGCAGCAACGGCAGTTGACCAAATCAGCTCCAAAACAACGGAATACGACGCTCATGGGTAACCATGCGCATGGCAGATCAGCCCCGCATGGTCGGCGTCACCCCGAGGAACTGGCGCGGACAAGCAGGCCATGCCGAGCGCAGGGCTCTCCGGGCACACGCTTCCGCCTAACACCACCAGCTAGGAAATGAAACGGCGAATGAGACAAACCGCCTGTGAAACGGCGTGAGACAAACAGGAGAGACGCAGGTCAGAAGACCCGGGATATGAAGCGGAATTGGAGAACCTACAATAAAAGTAGCCGCAAATGTAGGTTCTCAAATCTGATTGCATATTCTCAGTAGTGGTTGCACACCCATTGCATTTGTGCAATGAGTTTGAGACTGCCGTTTGCATTTGAATGGGTCGGGGTGACCGTGATGAGCAAGCGACGACGACTGCGGCTAGCGCCTAGCGGAGCAGCATCACTACATGTCAGCACGCGCCGATTTAGTCGGCGACGTTGTTTGTTCACCGACCGAATGAAGCTGCCACGAATGAAGCAATCAGCAAGCACCATTGGTTTACAGACGCTCTAGGCCGGACGGACTTGCGCTGCCGGTTTTCCTTCGCCGCTGCCTAGTTGGTTCGTTAGTCGGCGTCGACTTCAGCCGCGGACACGAAGAACTCGTGCGGGACGAGGCGTTGTCGGGCCTGGCGGCCCGTGGAGGGTG